>Ga0302319_10018048_pt1 | contig 12890 bp, 6 predicted proteins | sample Bog_T0_2_FD_203319 | JGI IMG/M metagenome (GOLD analysis project Ga0302319, IMG submission 203319) | Peat permafrost microbial communities from Stordalen Mire near Abisko, Sweden - Bog_T0_2 | ecosystem: Environmental > Terrestrial > Soil > Wetlands > Peat | place: Sweden: Abisko, Stordalen Mire...
AAGATTCCGGGGAAACGGCCGCCGTCGAAAGGGTCGTTCATTCCGGTTGCCCGGACTATATTCGGGTGGAAATCCATTGGCTCAGGCCGGATGAAATGGCGCGCTTCGACCGGTTACACCGAAACTGGCGGAAGCGCCGGGAAAAAGCCGCATCGGCGCCATCCATAAGAGCGGATGCCGCGGCACGCGTACTGATCGGATTCCTGCAGGGAAAGTACTTGACGCGGAGGCGATAGATGGAAACAGATCACATTGTCCGGGATCTTTCGTTCGACATATCGTTCGCTTCCGAAACCGAGGCGCTCGCGCAGCACAACAATCTCGGCTCGTTCGTTTCGGGGCGTTTGATGGCGGCTGTGCACGAGGTTTTCAACGGGGTATCGCCGTCCGGCGGCAATGTTTTCAGAATCGATACGCTCGATATCGACCTGGGACCGATCGCCGCCTCTTCTTACTACGAAGAGGCCGAACGGCGCTTGCGGGACAAACTGGAAGAGGCTCTGCGCCTGAGAATGCCGGCGTCTGGCCCTGGGTTTGGCACTGCGCCTGGCATTGGCCCCGGGTTTGGCGATGACGGGGCGAATGCCCGTGAGCGCGCTGACGGTGGATCCGATTCCCCCGGAATCGTATCCAGGGCGCAGAGCGAACTGGATGTTGTCGTCTGTTTCCTGGAGACCGGACACATGCCCTGGAACTTCAGCGTGTCAACCGGCCGGACGGTCGAAAAAATGCTGCGTCGCGCGATCGCGGAAGCCGGACCTGGCCTCGTCGGGCATCTGAAGTCGGCGCACGACAGGGAAAACCTGGCCCGCCGTCTGGCCTGGCAGTTCCCGGAGGATCTGCTGACCGGGCTTGCCCGCCTCCTGGAGCCGGCAGCAGCGGAATCCATGGCTCGCGTGCGCGCGCACTTCGAGTCGTTTCTTGTATCCGGCGGTGAAACTCCCCAGCGGGCCGGACGCCGATATTGGGAATTCACGCTGCTCCGGCTGATTGGAAATCGTGGAACGCCGTTTAACCTGAGTGCCTGGATCGAGGGGTTGGCGAGAACATTCGCGGAACGGGAATCGACCGGCGACAGCGCGTTTAAAAACTCAGTGACGGCAAGTCTGGCCGACGATACCCCGCAGTGGGGTACCGACACGGGCGAAGTTTGGCGCGAGATGCTCGAAAAGGCGGTCGCGAGCGGCGACCCGCGGAACATCCGTCCGTTTTGGTCCACGCTTCTCGGGGAACGGCCCGAACTGATTGCGCAGGTAGTCGGCATACTCGGCCTGCGTGCCGATGTGCGCCGGTCGATGGCTCTCGGATTCCCCGAACCGATGCTCCGCGACATTGCGGGGATACTGGAACCGTCTGAGATCGGCTTCATCGAAGAACTGGTCGGTCGACCCGATCTTTTTCGCCAGGCAGCTCAGCAGCAGGCGCCTGGAGAGGAAAGCGGGAGTGCGCCGGTGTCTCTCCGGAAACAGCGCACGGACGGGCTGCGCCACGCGGCTGGGGCAGATGTTGACGAGTCCTTTGCCGCCGCGCGTCGCGGCCCGTCCGCTGAAAGCGAGCCGGTCTTAAAGTCTCGTCTTTGGGAATTCACCTTTACCTACTTGTTGGTGGAGCGTGGCAGCCGTTTTAACAAGCGGACGTATGTGGCGAGCATCGTTCGCCAGATGGCGGCGCACGATAACCTGGGCTTCCAGGACCTCCTCGCCTCTCTGGCGCAGGCGCTGGATCGGGTCGAGGCGCGCAGCTTTCTGAAGGAGGAGATGCTTTCGCTCCTCGAAGAACTGCGGGAGGACGAGGAGCTTCCGGAGGCTTCAACGGAGGACGGCGACACCTGGGAAGAACTGCTGGGCAAAGCCCTGACCAGCGGCGACGCCGGGCCGATCGGCCGCTTCTGGCCGGATCTGGTAAACCACCACCCGCAAATCGTGGAACGGATCGTCAGGCGGTATGGCGTCGACGCCCGCGTGCGGCATGCCATGGCGCAGGGGTTTCCCGAACCCATGCTGTGCGATATCGCGGCGACTCTGGAGCCATCGGAAGCCGGCTTTATCGAAGAAATGGTCCGGCAGCCGGAGCCTTTCCGGGAGGCAGTCGAGTCGGCCGATGAAGGGCGCGGGAGTGTACCAGTCTTAAAGGCGCGCCTTTGGGAGTTCACTCTTACTTATCTGTTGGCGGAGCGCGGCAGCCGGTTCAACAGGCGGTCCTATGTCGCCAGCGTGGTTCGCCAGATGGCGTCTCACCACAACGTGAAGTACGAGGATCTGGTTGCTTCGCTGACGGCGGTCGTGGATCGAATCAAGGTATCGAGCCCTCTGAATCGGGAGATGCAGTCCCTTCTGGCCGACCTTAGCCCGGAGCGACGCGCGCATACCGCCCCGGCGGCCCAGTCCGCGTTTCTGCCGCAGGACCTCCTCGAAAAAGCTCTTGTAAGCGGCAACGCGGCCCCGATCCTTCCATTCTGGCAGGACTGGATGCGGAATGATCGCCAGCTCCTGGCTCGCATATTCAGGCGTCTCGGCGTCCGTGCCGACGTCCGCGGATCGATCGCAAACGGATTTCCGGAATCGATCCTGCGGGATTTTACCGAACTGCTGGAACCAGGCGCTGCCCGTTTCATTCAGGATCTTCTGGGACTGGAACCGGTTCGGGAATCGCGGCGGCGACTGTGGGAATGTACGTTCGCGGTTCTTCTGGTGGAGCAGCCAGGCCGCTTCGCAAGACGGCATTATGTGGAGAGTTTAGTCCGCCGGCTGGCGCTCGATACGCCTGGAGGGCGAGTCCCCAGGCCTGCAGCGGACGCCAGCGTCGGCCTTCGGGGAGAACCCGAAACATCGCTGTCCCCGTCGAAGATCCGCTCCGAAGACGGGACGCAGGTGCCCCCAGCGGCACTGGAATCCTCGCTAGCATCCGTTCCGGACGGAATCAAGCTGTCGGAGGCTCTGAAGCGGGAGTTGAACTCGCTTCTGGCGCACTTCGGAGCAAACTCCTGCCCAGACGCGCTGTTTCCGGAGAGCGCACGGGCCGCGACGGGCGGCGGCGAAGGGCTCGGCGACATCTGTCCCAGCGGCGTGGCGCGGCCAGGTCGTGCGCTGTTGCCGGAGAGCGCACGGGCCGCACGCCCTGCGGTGCCAAAGATGTCGGCAACAACGCCCGGTCTTGACGTGCGGCCAGGTCGTGCGCTGTTGCCGGAAAGCCCGTCGGCGACTCAGGCGGAATTCTCGCCCCACGACCTCCTGGAGAAGGCATTTGTCGGCGGCAGTGCGGACCTGATTCTTCCACACTGGCAGGGTTGGATGCGCAGCGACCGTCAGCTCCTGGCTCGGGTATTGAGGCGTCTGGGCGTCCGCGCCGACGTTCGCCGATCCATCGCGAATGGGTTTCCCGAATCCGTGCTCCGGGATATCGCCAGGGTTCTGGAACCGGGCGTGGCCGATTTCATGGAAGGATTCCTGCAACGCGCGTCCGTTCCGGATTCGCGGAGACAGCTGTGGGATTTCACTCTCACCTTCCTGCTGGCGGAGCAATACGGCCGCTTCAAAACGCGATCGTATGTGGCCAGTATGGTCCGTCAGATGGCAGCCCGCGACAATCTGAGGTCTCTGGATCTCGTGGCCTCCATGTCCGCAGTGTTGGAACGACTCACGGCCCCAAATCCCGCAGAAAAGAATTTGCTTCGTCTGCTGCGGGAACTGGCGGATGAATTCCGTTCTCCGGCGGAATCCCGCATACCGGGACCGTCGGACGTGATACGTTCCTGCGAGTTGTACGACGCCGTTAGTGCCCGCATCGTGCGCGGCGAAGCTCCGCCCGCTGGTGGACTGGTGGCCGGGATCGACGAACTGCTGCGGAAGTATCCGTGGCAACTGCTGCGCATGCTTCGGGAATTTCGCACGGAGGTCCGGGCCGGCTCGGCGTCGGCGTATCTGTCCGATACCGAACTCCGATGCCTCGTTGAGGCTCTGGTCCTTCTCCGCGGCGCAAAGCCGGAAACCCTTCAGGCATTCGAACTCCACGCCGGACGTACCGGACGCAAGCGACTCTATTACCGGCTCGTGCTCGATCTCCTCATCGAAGATCGCTCGCTGGATTTCGAGGCCCTCGAAGCCGGCGGCAACGGTGAGGCTGATCCCGGCGAAATGGCGTCACCGCCGGCCTTGCTCCTACCGGATCAAATGCGGGACGCGATGCCGGACGCCCTGATCGGGAGTGCTCTCGATCGGGCGGAAACCCTCAGTGCTCCCGAACTCAGTCGGCTTGTCCGCGCGCTCGATCGCCTTCTGATTCACCCGCCGGAATGGTTCCTGCAGTTACTCAACAAGCGTACGGACGGATTCGGGAGAGCCCGCATCCTGGCCGGAGTTTTGCCCGGGCGCCAGCTTGCCCGCCTTCTTCACCTGACAGCTCCCCCCGGCTGGCACCAAATCCTTTTGTTAGCCGATACCATCGTCGACGCCTGTGGGGCGGGCGGCTTCATTTCCGGGTCGGTTCGCATGCAACGGATCAAGTGGCAATTCCTGTTCCAATACCTGATTCAGGACAAGCTTCCGGTCTCCGATGCCTCCTTTATCCGCCACTTCATCGCCTGTCTGGCCGAACAGAACGGGTATCGCGATGACGCGGCCCTCAGCACTCTGGTCGCCCGTCAGTTACACCGCGGATCGGCCCCGTCCACCGCGGCGATGCGCAGGCGGATCCTCGATATCCTCCAGGCTACCGGCGGAAACCGCGTACCGCCCGCGAAACCGGTGCGAAAGCCGCCATCCGCTCCCCCATCCCAACCGAAAGCGCCCCAACCAAAAGCGTCACCGATCGCATACCAACCGAAAAAGAGCGTGCCGGATGCGCACGGGCAGGATATCTTCATTCGCAACGCGGGGCAGGTACTCGCCACGCCTTATCTTCCGCGCCTCTTCCAAACGGTGGGATTGCTGGAAGGGAACGTATTTCCGGATCAGGCCAACGCCGAACGGGGAGTCCACCTCCTTCAGTACATGGTGGATGAATCCATTCATCCGACGGAAGACCTGTTAACCCTGAATAAGATCCTCTGTGGTTTGCAGCCGGAAACCGCCGTCAGGCGCGATATCGATCTGACGGATACGGAAAAGCAAACGGTCGACGGGCTTCTCCGCGCCATGATCGCCCACTGGAAAACGATCGGCAACACATCCGTCCAGGGGCTTCGTGAGTCTTTCCTGCAGCGTGAGGGTAGACTGCGGCCGAAGGAAGATGCCTGGCAACTCCTCGTACAGCCGCGGGCTTTCGACATGTTACTCGACCGGCTGCCGTGGGGGTTCGCCGTGATCAGACACCCCTGGATGACCAGCACGGTCTACGTGGAGTGGAGATGAAATGACCGGCCACGTCAACGGAAGACTCATGGCGTCGCGGGCCCGTTCGTTCGCGAACCTCGCGCCGATTCTGGCCGCGCTGTTTCTCGTCGCGCTGCCGGCCTTCGCCGCCGACTGCTGCCCGGCCGCGACCCAGGATGTAAATACACTGAGTGTCGACCAGATCCGGGACCTGCAAAAATGCCTCCTGCAGGGTGGTTACTACGTCGGCAATAACGCTTCGGAGGTTGACGGAGCCATCGGGAAACGCACGCTCGCCGCTCTCGATAAAGCCAGTCAAAACTGCTCGTCTCCGGCCCCGCCCGCGCCACCCGACGGGAACGTCGTTTGCTGCTCTCCGGCAATTCAGAAGAAGATCGTCCAGCTCCACAATGGCGAAGAACTCACCAGCACCGAAATTAAAGCCGTACAAATCTGTCTCCGGAACGGTAATTTTTACGATAGCGACCATCCCCCGGCAGTCGATGGGATACTCGGGCCGAACACCGCATTCGCCGTCGAAAGTGCCGTCGAAAGCTGTTCCCCGGAACCACCTCCCGCACCAACCCCGCAATACGTTCCCCCCGACTGCGAGGACGGACACGCCATGGTGTCTTATGTGCTGACCGCTGCCGATCTGGACGCTTTGAAAGATCCGCCGAAGACCGGCTCCGGTCCGCCCGATCCGAAACTGAGTCCCGAACTTCTGCAAAGCCTCCAGCTCATGCGGGGCGCGGACTATCCGTCGCGCGAACTATTCCTGAACGCACTCGATTTCTTCACCCGCTCCATCGACACGACCCCTCCCATACGGGAGCTGATCGGAAAGAAAGCCTGCAAAATACACGGAGCAGTCGACACCGCCGCGGGATGGGTGGCGAAATCGGATGTGCCGATGACTGACGACCTGTCGCAGACGACTTACGGCTTCTACCCCTTCTGGCAGGGCGCCGGAACTCCCGGTGCCCCCAATACTGTCCGGAGGGATATCCTTCCCGTGGACTTCAGCGTTTTGATGCGGATGGAATGGTTCGGCGTCACGTTCTCCGATGCCGGCAGGCTCGATCTGGACCCTTTTATCCATCAGCGGGATTCCCCGGTCTATCGGAAGCTTGCCCTGGCGAGGAGATTCGGCACCGGCGTGGACCTCGTGGTTTACCGGAGGGAATCGCCGGAAACCTGGCTCAACATGGTTTCCGACGACGCACCGGGCCCCGGTCGCGATCTGATCGACTATTTGTCCACCAGCATTGCCAACGAAGTCGGCACTCCTCTCGCGGGTTTTCTCGACAACATTCAGAACTGGTTCCCGGAGGCGTTCAGATCCTCCCCTACTTTCTGGGACGGAGTGACTTTATACTTCGAAGGTTATCCTTATGACGACCCGGTTGCCCTGAGAGCGATGGTCGATCTGCTCCACAAGTTACGGTCGAAGCTCAGGGCACAGGAGCATTATTCGAATATCTGGAAGACACATAAGTTTCCTCTGGCTCTGAACGTCGTCCTGCCATTCTGCAATCTGGTCACGGACCTGGGGGGCTGTAAGCCGCCCCAGGACGAGTCGAACAAGTTGACGATGAGCTATCTCAGGACACTCGTCCCGAAGACACTGGGCGAAACCGACAATCCCAATTCAGCCAGCGGATCGTCCGAGGACGACATCGACGAGTTTATCGTCTTTCTGCCGCAATCGACTTCCACGAACAAGATGGCATTGCGCGAGTCGATTGAGAGGGCTTTCACCAGCGTCGCGGATAAGAAGTCGCTGGATACCGGCGCGGGGGAGTATCTGGCCGACTGGCGCAAGAACATGCTGAGAAAAATGACTTATGTTCTGTTCCCGGCAACCTGGAAACTCAACCTGGATTACCGAAAGCCCGGATCGCAGTTCTATGACGACATGAGCTATGCGCAGGACAACTTCTGGGGTATTGGACTCTGGCCGTCTCCGGTGCCTGGCGCCGATGACCCCAAACTGGCGGCCGACATCCGGGATGTTTTTAAACGGACGCAGACCGATTTGATCGATAGGTGGCTCGCCCCGCTGTTCGCCGGTATCCCCGGTTTTGCGAATTTCTTCCTCGAATACAGACGCGAGCTTTTTGTCTTCGTATCCACCCTGGCGCTGCTCCTGACGATCTTGGGAATCTGCGCGTTCTGGATCATCGAACTGAGGCAGTTCTTCACGGAACACTTTTGGTGGTTTGTGGCAGTGGCCGTACTCATCGTCGCGATTCTGGGCTTCGAGTTCCTCTTCAATCAGGATTTGAGAAACTACGCGACGCCGTTTGGCGTCGTTCTGGTGATCGTCTTCCTTCTCGGAATGCTCGTGAGGCGAACCTACCTCGGCACCGTTAAAAAGGATCTCCCGTGAGCGGCGCGGCCGATCCCCTCGCCGGCTGGCGGAACGCCGAAGTGCTCGAGCGGGAGTTCGCCTGGCTCTCGGGCCTGATCGACGCCGCCATCCGGCTCTATTTTGGCAACGAATGCGAGTACCCCGACGTGCGCGAGGTCGTGCCTCCCGAGATTGCGGATGGCTCGTCCTTCTACGGGCAGGTACTCCGCGACCACGCCATGTCCTTCGATCAGCGCGCGATTCTGGCGCTCGCCCTGGCTCCGCACGTCCGCCCCCAGTTACTCGATCCTTTCCTGATTAAGAATCCCAACTTCGACCGGGGATTCAGCGAATTCGGCGGCATCCTCGCCGGCTCTCACGGCGGGTTCTGGCCAACCCTGGAGACTGTCGCGTTCATACTCGCCGGGGCCAGTCTCGAACGCAGGTTTGCCGTTCAGACTCTCTTCGAACCCGATAGTCTGCTCCGCCGGCACAAGTTCATCCAGATCGACGACAGTCCCGCTTCGGGCGTTTTTTCGGCGGCGCTCAATCTCGGCAAAGAGTACCTCGGGCCTTTCACCACGGGCACTCCCTATCGCCCAGCCTTCCAGACCTCATTTCCGGCGCGGCTCCTCACCACGCAACAGGACTGGAGCGACCTCGTGCTCGCCGAGAAAACTCTCGACGACGTGGAGGAGATCCGGGCATGGATCGAACACCGCGACGCACTCCTGAACGACTGGCGTCTCGCCAGAAAAATCAAACCGGGCTTCCGGAGCCTTTTTTATGGACCTCCGGGCACCGGCAAGACCTTTACGGCTTCTCTCCTCGGGAAAGTCACGGGCCTCGATGTCTACTGCGTCGACCTTTCGCTCGTCGTTTCGAAGTGGGTGGGCGAGACCGAGAAGAATCTTGCGGGGGTATTCGAACAGGCCGAGAATCACAACTGGATCCTCTTTTTCGACGAGGCCGATGCGCTTTTCGGAAAGCGCACCCAAACCTCCAGTTCGCATGACCGGTACGCGAATCAGGAAGTGGCCTATCTGCTCCAGCGCGTGGAGGACTTTCCCGGCGTGGTCATTCTTGCCAGTAACCTGAAGTCCAATATCGACGATGCGTTTGCCCGGCGTTTCCAGTCGATGATCTATTTCCCGATCCCCGGCCCCGCCGAGCGGCTCAGGTTATGGCGCGCCGCGTTTCCCGACCGTTCCCGTCTGGAAGATTCCGTGGATCTGGAAGAACTGGCGGCCGAATTCGAGTTCAGCGGAGGGGCCATCGTCAACGTACTTCGCTTCGCGGCGCTGATGGCATTGCGCCGCGGAGCGCAGACCGTCCGGCTACAGGATATCCGGCAAGGCATCAGACGCGAGTTCAGCAAGAACGGGAAGGTCTTGTAACACGGTTTTATAACATGGAGGCAACGCACAATGATCGATAAGACCCTCGGTTTCCTTCTCGGTGAGTTGAACGGTTTCCTCAGTACAAGCTTTCCGAGCAGCGAGCCTCATGCGGTTCTCTCCGGTCTGGCCAATCCGGACGGATCGGTGCCGTTGGGACTTGAGAACAAAATCGTCGTTTCCCTGGCCAACATCGAGCGTGAGACGGCGGCCGTATCGTCCGGCTCTCAGATCCGCTCCGACAACGGCGATAAGTTGCGCGTCGGTCTGCCCTTAAATCTCAATATCTTCATCCTGCTCTCGTCTAATTTTGGCGGCAACTATGTCGAGGCTCTCCGGTTTCTGTCGAGTTCGATCGGCTTCCTTCAGTCCAAGCCGGTGTTCACCCCTCAGAATTCGCCGGGATTTCCCCGCGGTCTCGAACGTCTCACCATCGAGATGGTCAATCTGAACATGCAGGACCTGCAGAACCTGTGGGCCTGTACGGGCGGCAAGTATCTGCCGTCGGCGTTTTACAAGGCGCGCATGCTTACCATCCAGGACGGTTGGGTTACCGGGCGGATTCCCGTTATATCCGGCGCGGAAACGAAAGTCTGAGACTTCAGTTGACCACCCAATACAGGGAGCTTTTCCGTATCCGGTGCCGGCACGGTTATTTCGCGGACCAGCGCTGCCGCGTACTTGCGCTCACCCCCACTGCGGAATGCAACAGGCTGCTCGACCGCTATCGCTGCCTGTTCAGAGCGGCCGCGGACGGCGGCGCGGTTTACTGTGGCGAGCAAAACGGCCAAAATATGCTGCGGCTCTTCGATGAAACGACCCCCTTCGCGTTTGCTCTCGACAATCGCGACCCCGCCTTCGAGACCTTCACGGAAATGGACTCGGGCCGGACGGGCGCGCCCGCCGAGAGTCTTTACTACTTCAGCAACGCACGGGAATACGTCGATATCGCCGACGAGCGGGAGCGGCTCCTGCTGCATCCGCCGGGAAACGCCTTCACCGGAGGCCGTCTTCCGGTCAGACCGGCTCGGTTCGTTTATGGTTTTCCGAAGGGCGAAGCGAAGCTGCAGTTGTTCGACGCGTTTCAGCGCCAGGTCTGGAACAGCGATAAGCCTGCCGGAGATATCGGCCCTGGCTGTTACCAGCTACGGACGAACGGCGGTAATGCGTATGACTTCTATCTCAGCGCCGCCGCGGCACGGCACTGGGGCCTGGTCGAGATTTTTGCCGGCGGTCCGGCTCTGGCGAAAACCCTGCCTGAGAACTGCCAGGTGCTCGATGCGAAAGGCATCTTCTGCGCCGGGCAGTCGTTCACGATCTCCATGGAAGCGCGCAGGTCTTTCTGGCGCTACTACATCGTCAGTGGCTCCACGGCGGATCGGATGTACGACGGTTACCGCATCGTTGCCGATCCACCCAGAAGTGGAAAAACCAAGTCGGGCGAAGGCATCGTCTTCTCGGCGCCCGTGCGGCAAAAGGTCGGAGACAAGGATGCGTGGGTCTTTGAGTCCACGACGCCGATACCGCTTTCCGAGATCCCCGGCGATCGGCACGAGTTCACGCTCAGGAGCGATGGCCGGACCGGCGGTGGAGTGAGCTCCGTCACTCTGCCTTACGGCCAGCCCGCCAATACAAGGCTGGAGAACGGGCCGCGAGGCGGCCAGTGCATGTGGTCGGAGGTCTATGTGTATCTGTAGGCGAGACTCCCCCGCGCACCATTCAACGAATCGCAACGTGTCCGCCGCCGTTCAAACCCCGCGTGATAGCCTGTTCCAGGTGACAACTATTCCAGCGCAAAGACGGACTGTTTCTCTGGCAGCCCGCATCGGCCAGCTCAAAGTCGAGTCGGCGTTTGAGGTTCTTGTTCGGGCGCGGGCCCTTGAAAAGCAGGGCCGCAGCATCATCCACCTCGAAATCGGAGAGCCCGATTTCCCCACGCCGCCGCACATCGTTGAGGCCGGTAAGCGCGCCCTCGACGAAGGCTACACCAAGTACGGGCCCACGCCGGGGCTGCCCGAACTCCGCGAATCCATCGCGCGCTATATCTCCCGCACGCGTGGCATCACGGTGGGGATGGAAAACGTCTGTGTGGTTCCCGGCGGCAAGCCGATCATGTTTTTCACCACCCTGGCGCTGCTCGAAGCGGGTGACGAAGTGATCTACCCCGATCCCGGTTTTCCCATCTACGAGTCGATGATCCGCTTCACCGGCGCGGTGCCCGTCCCGATCCCGCTCGTCGAGAGCCGCGGCTTCTCCTTCGATCTCGACTTGTTCCGCAACAAGCTGTCGGACCGCACCCGCATGGTAATTCTCAATTCGCCGCACAATCCCACCGGCGGTATCATTCCGGCGGACGACATCGCGCAACTCGCCCGGATGCTGCGCGATCGCGACATTATGGTGCTCAGCGACGAAATCTACTCGCGCCTTTGCTACGACGGCACTCCCGTATCGATCGCCGGCTTCGACGGCATGCTGGAGAAGACCATCATCCTCGACGGCTTCTCGAAGACATATTCGATGACGGGCTGGCGGCTGGGTTACGGCGTGATGCCGGTCTGGCTTGCCGACGCCGTGAACATGCTCATGGTGAATTCGAATTCCTGCACCGCGGCGTTCACTCAGCGGGCCGGCCTCGCGGCGCTCGAAGGTCCGCAGGACTGCGTGGACCGGATGGCCGCCGAATTCCGCCGCCGCCGCGATGCATTCTGCGCCGGATTGAACACAATCCCCGGTTTTCGCTGCCCGGTGCCCTCCGGGGCGTTCTACGTCTTTGTGAACGTCGAAGGAACCGGGATCGGTTCGAAAGAGCTGGCCGACTACCTGCTGTACGAAGCGGGTGTGGCGTGTCTGAACGGCGCCGCTTTCGGCGCCCACGGTGATGGCTACATTCGTTTCAGCTACGCCGACTCGCTGCCGAACCTGATGGAAGCCGTGGATCGAATCCGAAAGGTTTCGACGCGCTGGAGCGGACCGTCATGACCCCGTGTGGTGCGGGCGATCTCGTCGCCTGCCATCCAGCCTTCCGGCATCGCCTCCACCGCGCACTCCCGCTGCTGGCCGCGCTACTCCTCACCGCCCCTTCCCCGCTCGACGCCCGCATAACGAAGATCGCCATCGCGTCGCGCTCCCCGGCCTTCAACGGTCAGTCGTTTGGCGCGGCGGGCCAGTTCGAGAAGATCAAAGGCATCGCCAGCGGGGAGATCGATCCGAAAGACCGCCGCAATGAGCTCATCACCGACATTCAGTTCGCGCCCAGGAACGCCAAAGGCCTGGTCGAATACCGGACGAACTTCACGCTGGTGAAGCCAGTCGATATGAGCAAGTCGTCCGGCGTGCTCTTCTATAACATCGTCAATCGCGGAAGTCATCAGGGAACATCCTCCCTTCACGTCGGCGGCGACCCCGGCGATGGATTCCTCTACAAACTGGGCGAAGCCGTCTTGTGGAGCGGCTGGCAGGGGGACGTTCCGTTGTCGGCCGACGGCTCGGACCGCGAAGGCATCGAGGTACCCGTCGCCCGCAACCCGGACGGTTCTTCGATTACCGGCCCCGTGTGGGAGCGCATCACCGCAGCCACGGGCAATACGCAATCGCTGCCAGCCATGATCGGGCGGACCCCCGCGACTCTCGACCCCACAAAGGCGAAGCTGATCTCGGCCGTGTCCGAAACTCCCGAGGGTGTAAAGAGCGGCGTGAGTCCGATCGCTCCCGCCGACTGGGCCTTCGCCGATTGCCGCACCACGCCTTTTCCCGGCACTCCCGACGCCACGCGCATTTGCCTCAGGAACGGCTTCAACCCGGCGCTCCTGTATGAGTTGGTGTACACGG
>Ga0302319_10018051_pt1 | contig 12887 bp, 12 predicted proteins | sample Bog_T0_2_FD_203319 | JGI IMG/M metagenome (GOLD analysis project Ga0302319, IMG submission 203319) | Peat permafrost microbial communities from Stordalen Mire near Abisko, Sweden - Bog_T0_2 | ecosystem: Environmental > Terrestrial > Soil > Wetlands > Peat | place: Sweden: Abisko, Stordalen Mire...
AGCTGCGACCTCCGACCGGACGGGTCTCCCCCGATTACCCGCATTGCCCTTCCAGCGTGCCGTGCCCATTACCCCGACGGACCGGACGGGTGCTCCTGTCGATTTCTTCCCCGCCCACGCGGCCTTCCCCTAATCTCAGGAGGGTCGGCGTCCATGACTTCACTTTCGAGGCCTGCTCAGGCTTCACTCGCGTTACGGCCCGCTGGATCGCTCAACCGCCTGAAGCGGCCTTTGTCACGAGGCTTCAGCCCAGCCGGTTGCCCAGCCAGACCGCTCGTCAGCTACCAGGTCCATCGACACCTCCCTGGGTGGATCCTTCCTCCACTGGCAACACGCGCCGTCGGGGCGCACTGAGAATGACGGGATAAGGCGCGACGCCGAGCAACCGCGCCCGGCCTATCGCGAGGAAGTTGGGATCGAACACGCCATTGGCGGACTCGCCGCTCGGCAGGATGAGGCCGGTCGCGATGGAGCGGCCGGCGGTCGGGATCAGTTGCAGGCCGGTCAGCAGGAAGTTGATCGCGAGCGTCGCCAACAGATCCGGCACGCCGACGAGGACGATGAGGCCGGCGTTGACGAGGCCGACGACGATCCCGAAGCCGAGCGTGAGCGCGACCGTCGCGGCGGCGTCCAGCCGCAGGACGACCATCGCGTAGCTCGCCGTCATCACGCTGGACGCCGCCAGCGCGCCGACCGAGAGATCGAAGCCGCCGACCGCCATCGAGATCGTCACGCCGACGGCAAGGATCGCGACCACGGCGACCGATTGCAGCACGCTCATCAGATTGCCGAGGCCGAGAAAGGCCGGCTCGGCCCAGGAGAAGCCGACGATCATGGCGGCGAGCAGCGCGAACACTGCGCTTTTGCGCAGCGACAACGCGACGCCGAGGAGCGCGGCGGCTGGTTGCGTCGTCGGGGCCGCGCTCATGCCAAGACCTTTTCCGCTTGAGCCACCGGCCTGAGGCCGTCCGCGTCGAGCACGAAGATGCGGTCGGCGACTTCGAACGCCTCTTCCGGGTCCGACGTGGCGATGAGGGTGGCGACGTCAGTTTGCGCGCGGATTGCGGCGGCGATGTCCGCGCGGGCGCCGACGTCGACGCCCTGGAACGGCTCGTCGAGCAGCAGCAACCGCGGCGGCGCCGCCTGCCAGCGCGCGAGCACGACCTTCTGCTGGTTGCCGCCGGACAGGGTGTCGAGCCGCGCGTCGGGGCCGCTGGCGACGATGTTGAGGCGGCGGATGGCGTCCTGCGCGTGGCGCCGCTCGATAGCGGCGTTGAGAAAGCCGCTGCGATACCAGCGCTTCAGATGCGGCAGCGCGATGGAGGCGGCGACCGTTCCGCCGGGCCAGTCGGCGGGCGTGAACGAGGTCCGGCGCCGGTCGGCGCCCGCCATGTGGACGCCGCGCGCAATCGCGTCAGCCGGATGGCTCGGCGCCCAAGGCTCGCCGTCGAGCGCGACCTCGCCTTCGAGGACCGGATGCACGCCGAACAGCGTCAGCAACAGCCGGCTCTTGCCGGCGCCGAGCGGGCCGGTGATGGCGACGACCTCGCCGGCGCGCGCAGTAAAATCGAGCCGCGGCGCGCCGCGCCGCAGCTTGAGGCCCGAGACGACGAGGCGCGGCTCGGCTTCGATCCTGCGCGCCGCCGGCCGGGCGCCCGACAGGGACCGCCCGATCATCGCCTCCAGCGCCGCATCGAAATCGACCGGCCGGGCGAAGGCGGCGACGGCGCGGCCGCCGCGCAGCACGACGACGCGCTGAGCGAGCCGGCGCAGATCCTGCGTGCGATGCGAGATGTAGAGGATGGCGAGGCCGCGCTGCGCGAGGTCCTCCAACACGCCGAACAGCCGTTCGCTTTCCCCCGCCGACAGGCTCGCCGTCGGCTCGTCGAGGATCAGCACGCGCGCGTCGGCGGCGAGCGCGCGGGCGATGGCGACGAGCCGGCGCTCGGCGGGGCCGATGTCGCCGAAATCGGCGTCGAGCGGCAGGTCGAAGCCGGAACGTTGCGCGATTGAGCTCGCCTGCCGGCGGATCGCGCGGGGCGAGACGAAGAAGCCGGAGCGGCCATCGGCGAAGCGGTCGAGCAGCAACGCCTCGGCGACGCTGAGGCCCGGCGCGCCGGCGCGCTCCGTCGCCTGATGGATCGCGACCACGCCGGCGCCGATCGCCTCGCTCGGAGTTTGCGGCCGGTACGGGCGGCCGTCGAGAGCGACCTCGCCGGAATCCGGGCTCAACGCGCCGGCCAGGATGTTGACGAACGTGGATTTGCCGGCGCCGTTGGCGCCCATCAGCCCGACGATCTCGCCGCCCGAGATTTCGAAATCGAGCGACGCCAGCGCCTGGGTCGAGCCGAAACGTCTGGCGATGGAGCGCGCGCGCAGCATCACGCGGACCGGCCGGGCCCGCGCGGCAGGCCATCGAATGTTTGCAGGCTCGGGGCGGGGTCTGAGTGACTATCGCGCGCGACCTCGACGCGCAGGGAGCGCGCGAAGCCGAGGGCGTTCATCATGCGATATTGAGACACAGCGTTTGTGGCCTTATCTGCGCGCAAAACGGCACGCGCGGCGCATCGTTTAGCCGTCCCTGGTGACAAACTCTACTAATTTAAGCGATTAAATAGTCTGATCGCTTTCGAAATCGGTCGGACGATTTTTGCGCGTGAATCGCGAAGCGCGGCGTAAGGTCCGCTCGCCGCCCCTTGCCAGTCTTGTCCGTCGCGCGAGCAAATCGGCTCGAACCCTTCGGGATCGCCCCTGATCGTCCTGCTGCGCTTGCTGGGGCGAAGTCGCGGAATCGTCGTATTTCGCGCCAAGCAAAAGCCGGAGGCTTTAGGAATCAACCGGCGCCGCGCCGCCGGACAGCGGCGCCTTGATTGGCGTGGATGGACTCACGCCGCGCTCTCGTAGAGCGGAAACCGTTTGGCGATCGTCTCGCCGGTGTAGTTCGCCGCCCAGCCGTCCGGACTGGTGAAAACGCGGATGCAGGTGAAATCGGCATTTTCGCCGCCGTCGAACCAGTGCGTCGCGCCCTTCGGCACCGACAGCAGATCGCCGGCCTCGCCGATGACCTGAAGAACCCGCTCGCCGGCGTGAATGTAGAAGGCGCCGCTGCCTTCGACGAAATAACGCACTTCGTCGTCGTCGTGCGTATGCTCGGCCAGGAACTTGTGCCGCAGCGCCGGCCAGTTCGCGGCGCCAGGGCGGACGGAAACGACGTCGGCCGCGGTGTAGCCGCGCTCGCGCTTCAGCCGCTCGATTTCCGTCGCATAAGCGGAGAGAATCTCCTCCGACGTCGCTGCGGGGTCGACGGGATGCGACGCCTCCCACCGCTCGATGCGCGCGCCGATGGCGTCGAGTTCGGCGCCGATGGCTCCGAAGTCATTGGTGTCGAGCTGCACATCGTTCTTGTCGTTCGCGGAATAGACGATCAAATGGGTCATGGCGGATACTCCTTTGGTTGAGGATTTACCGGACAGCAACAAAGAGCGCGCAGCTCATCCCTCCCTCCGGCTGACAAAGCTGAGCGCGAGCACGAGGAAGATGACGACGCCGCTCGCGACCTGCTGCCAGTAGAACGACACGCCGGTGAGCAACAAGCCGTTCTTGACCACGCTGAGCAGCAGCACGCCGAGCAGCGTGCCCGCCACATTGGCGCGGCCCCAGCGGCTGAAGGTCGTGCCGAGGAACGTCGCCCCGATCGCGTCCATCAGATAGCCGTTGCCGGACAGCGGCGCATAGGAGCGCACCGAGGACGACAACACGACGCCCGCGACGCCCGCTATCAAGGCGGCGAGGATCATCACCTTGCCGATGTCGCGCCGGACCGGGACGCCCGAATAGAACGCGACCGCGGGCCCGACGCCGCCGGCGACGATGCGCCGGCCGAATACGCTCGCCGTCAGAAGCGCGCCGACGCCGACAATGGCGAGGCCGACTAGCCAAAGGCGCGAGGCGTCGATAAGCGCGAAGATCGGCCGGGGCGCGCCGGCGATCAGGTAGATCGGCACGCCGCCGTTGGTGGCGAGCTGCTGCACGCTCTGGCCGATGAACAGCGTGCCGAGCGTGGCGAGGAAGGGCGGCAGCGCGAGGCCGCCGATCAGGCCGGCGTTGAAAAGCCCGACCAGACCCGCGCCCGCGACCGCGCCGAGAATGGCGAGCGCGGGCGCGCCGCCCTGCTGCAGGATGACGATATAGGCGAGCGCCGCCATATCGATCGCCGTTCCGACCGAAAGGTCGATGCCGCCAGCGGAGACGACGAGCGTCATGGCGAGCGAAGCGAGCGCGAGGATCGCAAAATGATTGACCGCGATGCTCTTCAGATTCGCCAATGTCAGAAAGGTCGGCGTCGTCAGCGCGAACAGCGCTATCAGCACGATCAACGCCGCCGGCAGGCCGAAGCGGGCGTAGGCGCTCACGACAAAGCCTCGCGCTGCGCGGGCGTGCAGGCGACGACGAACAGGATCAGCGCGCCCTCGACGCCGCTGACCCAGTAGCTCGAAATGTTGACCAGCTGGAAGCCGTTGTTGAGCAGGCCGATGAACAGCGCCGCGAGCGCGGCCCCGCCGATGGTCGGCGTCAGACGCGGCGAGAACACCACGCCGAGCAGCGCCGCTACGACGACGGAGAGCAGGGTCTCCGACGAGCCCGGCGAGGAGCCGGTCAGATAGGCGGCGGAGAGAATGCCAGCCAGAGCGCTTAAGAGTCCGCTGACCAGATAGCTGCCGGCGACATAGGCCGTCACCGGCAATCCCGCCGCGCGCGCGGCCTCGCGGTGCGCCCCGACCGCCTGAAGGCGCAGACCGGAGGGCGTCGCCTGAACCGCAGGCCAGGCGATCAGCGTGACCAGGATCAGTGCATACGCCATCACGGGAATTGCCAGCGGGCCGTTGTCGGCAAGCCAGCTCAGCAACGGCGAACTCGCAGTCACCACCGAATTCTGCGTCAACACGAACTCAAGGCCGCTGACGATGTTGGCGACCGCGAGCGTCGCGAGCAGCGGCACAATGCGCAGCACGGTGACGGCGACCGCGTTGAGCGCGCCCACTGCCAGACCCGCGGCGAGGCAGGCGACGACGGCGAGCGCGTCCGGATATCCGCGTTGGATGATGGTCGCGTAGATTGCCGCGGACAGCCCGAGATTGGCGGCGACCGAAAGGTCGATGCCGCCCGTGACGACATCGCCGCCGCCGCCGATGACGACGACCGTGAGCCCGAATGCGAGCAGCCCGAGGATGGCCGACTGTTGCAAGACGTTCAGCAGATTGCCGAGCTTGAGGAAGCCGGGCGCGGCCAGCGCGAACGCGACGACGATCGCTGCGAAGGCGAGATAGGCGCCGAGCCGAAGCGCCGCCGCAAGTCTATTCCGCGGCTTTGACATGGGTCTCTCTGTCGTCGCGGCCGGTGGTGACCAAAGTGAGAAGACGGTCCTGATCGAGTTGATGCGTCTCGAGATCGGCGACGACGGCGCCGCGGAAGAACACCAGCGTCCGGTCGGCGAGGCCCTGGACCTCCATCAGATCCGAGGACACAAGGACCACCGCGGCGCCGTTGGCCGCGAGCTCGGCGATCTCGCGATAGATGTCCGCCTTGGCGGCGACGTCGACCCCGACGGTCGGCTCGTCGAGCACGATGACCTCGGAGCCCTTGATCAACCATTTCGCCAGGGCGACCTTCTGCTGATTGCCGCCGCTGAGCGCGCGCACCGGAGTTTCCGCGTTCGGCGTATGGATCGAGAGGCGCGCGATGAGCCCATCGACCGCGGCGACCTCCCGGCGCGCGGCGAGGAAGCCAAAACGCCGGAAGCGTCCGAGGCTGGCGAGCGTCGTGTTTTCGCGCACCGAGAGCCCGAGCGCCACGCCGTGGCGGCGGCGGTCCTCGGGCACGAGCGCAATGCCCGCGGCCACGGCGGCGCGCGGCGTTTTCGCGCGCACCGCTGCGCCGCCCACGCGGATCTCGCCCGAAGTCGGGCGCGCCAGTCCAAACAGCGCCTGCGCCAACCCTTTCGCGCCAGAGCCAACGAGGCCGGTGACGCCGAGAATCTCGCCCTTACGCGCGCCCAGAGAGACGTCGCGAAACACGCCTTCGAGCGTCAGCGCCACGACTTCGAGGCCGATCTCGCCGAAACGCGGCGCGCGGGCGGGGAACAGCTGGTCGACGGAACGGTCGATCATCAGCGAAACCAGCCGCGTCGTCGGCGTCGAACGCGCATCGACGCGGGCCACGTCGCGCCCATTGCGCACCACGGTGACTTCGTCGCAGAGGTCGCGTATCTCGTTGAGGTAATGCGAGATGTAGAGCACTGTCAGGCCCTCGGCGCGGAAGCGGCGGATGGCCTGGAACAGGAAGTCCGCCTCGCGGCGCACAAGCGCAGTCGTCGGTTCGTCGAACACCAGGATCTTCGGCTGGTTGAGCAGCGCACGCGTGATCTGGACGATCTGCTGTTCGGCGTTGGACAGCTCGCGCACGAGCGCGCGGGCCGGCAACGCGATGTCGAAAGCGCGCCTCAACGCCTCCGTCGCTTGGCGTTCGAGGCGGCGGCGGTTGATAAAGGGCGTGCCCGGCCAGCGCGGCTCGTGGCCGAGCAACAAGGCCTCGGCGACGGTCAGGGACGGCGCAAGCAAGCGATCCTGATGAATGAAGTGGATGCCGAGCCGTTCGCTCTTGCTTGGCGTCAACGCCGTCTGTTTGACGCCGTCGACCTCGATGACGCCGGCGTCCGCGTGATGGATGCCGGCGAGTATCTTGATAAGCGTCGACTTGCCGGCACCGTTCTGGCCAACGAGGCCGTGCACGCTCCCACGCTCGACGACCAGCGTCGCGCCGTCGAGCGCTTGAACGCCCCCGAAGGACTTTCGAATGGCTCGCAGCGCGAGGGCGGAAGCAACCGTCATGCTAGTTGCTGGTGGTCTGCCCGAGCGTGACCTGCGCCTCGGCCGCATTCTCCTTGGTCACCAGGACCGAGGGAATGAAGGTCGTCTTGGGCAGGTTGTGGTCGCCGGCGAGATAGCGCGCGACATTGTCGACCGCGGTCTTGCCGATCAGATAAGGTTGTTGCGCGACGACGGCTCCGGCCGGCTGGTTCGGGTCCTTGACGAGCGAGACAATGTCGGGGCTGCCGTCGACGCCGTAGGTCTTGACCTCCGTGCGGCCCGCCGCGGCGAGCGCCTGCGTAGCGCCGACCTGCGGCACGTCCCAGGCCGACCAGATCGCCTTGATCTGACCCTTCGGATATTTGTTGACCAGTTCGGTGATCTGCGTCTGCGAATCCTGCACCGTGTTGGGAATCACTTCCTTCAGTTCGGGATCGATGATGTGCACCTTAGGATAATATTTGAGCACGTTGCGAAGCTGGTCGTAGCGGATGGCGACAGGCGTGACGCTGTAGAAGCCGTTGAACACGACGATGTTGCCTTCGCCGCCGATGTCGGAGACGAGCTTCAGCGCCAGTTCTTCGCCGATGCGCCAATTGTCCGAGGTCGTCACGTTCACGGCGTAGGAGGTGCCGGTGTCGAGCGTGAACAAGGGGATGCCGGCGTCAGTGATCTTCTTGAACGAAGGCTCCAGCGCTGCGGCGGTGCCGAGTTCCTCGATGATCGCGTCGGGCTTCTGGCCGATGAGCGTTTGGATCTGGCCGATCTGCTTGGAATCGACATAGGCGGCGTCGAGACCGATGACATTGCCGCCGAGACGTTTGATCTCGTCGAGCGCGCCCTGGTAGGCCTTGATGTTCCAATAATGTTCGTTGCCGATCGAGGTCACGCCGATGGTCTTGCCCTTCAGAGAGAGCTCCACCGCGTGGGCCGCACTTGTCGCGATAAGGGCGGCAGAGAGCGCCGCAGCGAGTTTCCAGTTTGACATGGGACGTTCCTGTGACGAGGCGGATCGGAGGGACACGTCAAATGACAATGTCTACTGGATTAGTAATGTTTTGAGTACTCGTGTCAAGTCCCCGAGAGGTACGAGTGCGCAAATTCCTCTCAGCGTCGCCGCACAATTTATGATATATCTGAAACGGACGAGATCACGCAGGCCTACCACCGCGGCTCTCGCCGTCTGGCGCCTTTGGCCAAGATTGGCGGCGCCGGCGTCGTCGGCAAGGCGGGACGTAGTTTCGATGATTGACGCGCCACCGCCGGCTCAGACGGAACTCGCTCCAAGCCGACGCCGCCTCGCCCGCTCTTACTCCGCGGCCACTTGCCCGCGCGGACGGATGTGCAGGCGGCAACATGCGCTGCGGCCCGGCTTCCAGGTGTCGGGCTCGAACGAGAACCCGGCCCCTTCGAACGTGCCCTTGTCGACCGCTCCGGCAATGTCGGTGAGGATTTCAACCTCCTCGTCGGATAGACCTGCCTCCCGCCACGCGTCCTTCAGCGGGCAGGTTTGCAACTCGATGTCGAGGCCGGCCGCCGAGCAGCTCTCGAGCCTGGGGTTGAACGTGCCGGCCGCGTCCGGGACGCCCGCAAGAAAGGCGTCTCTGAGACCCGCGAAGTCGGACGGCGCAAACTTGGCGAACTTCTTGCCGACATCGAGACCGCGCTTGTAGACGGCCCGCTTCATGATCTCGCGGGTCTTCTCCGGCCCGATCTCGGCGCTGAACTCCTTGTAGAACGCATGATAGAACATCGCCCGAGTCTTGATCGCCTCGATAAGATGGCGGCGCGCTTCATTCTCGCTCATGGCTGAACACCTCTGAAGTCAAAGCCAAACTCCGAACGCCAAGTCGCGGCTGACGCGGATCTAACTCTTTACATATACACAGACGCCATAGGGATTAAACGCAATAGGCCAGGCTCGGCTACGATCATAGTGTCGCACAGCGTCGCATGCAGCCGATGCGCCGCACTTTCCGCCTCGCGCTCCGCTTCGCAAAGCTTGTTTTCAGAGCTTGCTTTCAGACTTGATAGTTGACAACTTGTGTGGAATATTAAACTCTGGATATCGCCCCTTCCAGCGACGCGGAGCACCCCCGTGGCTATCATCGACGAGATCATCGGCGCCAATGGCGAATACGCCCGGAACTTCGGAGACAAGGGCGCCTTGCCGCTCCCGCCGGGGCGCAAATTCGCGATCCTGACCTGCATGGACGCGCGCCTCGACCCTGCGAAATATGCGGGGCTCCAGGAGGGTGATGCCCATGTAATCCGTAACGCCGGCGGGCGAGCCAGCGACGACGCTATCCGCTCGCTGGTCATTTCCCACAAGCTGCTTGGAACGGGGACGTGGTTCGTCATACACCACACAAATTGCGGCATGGAGCTGTTCTCCGACGAGGTGATCGGCGACCTGCTGGAGGAGGATCTCGGAACGGCCGAGTTTGACGGCTCGAATTGGTCCAACCCGCGCCGCGGCGGTGGTCACTGCGCGGGCCACTTTATCAAATGGCATACCATCGCCAATCAGGAGCAGAGCGTCGTGCAGGACGTCAGGCGGATACGCGAGCATCCCCTCGTCCCCGGTAACATCCCGATCTACGGCTTCATCTACGACGTGAAAACGGGCCGCCTGAATGAAGTCGCCCCCGCCAGCGCGGCAGGACGCGCCGCCTAGCCTCAGCCGGCCCCAGTTCGCTTCCAGGCCTCGGCCCACCGCAGCGCCAGTTCGAACAGCTGATCGAGGCTCAGCGCCAGCGCGCCGGTCAACAGCGCGCCTTGCAGCACGTAGGCGGTGTTGGAGGCGTTGAGCCCGACGATGATCGGCAGCCCCAGCGATTTCGCGCCGACGGTCGAGGCGAGCGCGGCCGTCCCGACGTTGATCGTCACCGAAGTGCGGGCACCGGCCAGGATGACGGGTGCGGCGAGCGGCAGCTCCACCCGCCATAATGTCTGCCACGCCGTCATGCCGCCGCCGCGCGCCGCCTCCTTGATGGGCGCAGGAATCTGAACGAGGCCTGCCACCGTATTCTCGACGACAGGCAACAGACCATAGATCGTCAGCGCGACGATGGCCGGCTCCGCGCCGAAGCCGAGCGCGGGAACGGCGATGGCGAGAACGGCGACGGGTGGGAAGGTCTGGCCCATGGCCGCGAGCGTTTCGACGAGGCCGCGGAATTCTGCGCCGCGCTCGCGCGTGACCGCCACCGCCAGCGCGACGCCGGCAAGGATCGCCACCGCGCCGGAAACGCCAACCAACGCCAGATGATCGAGCAGCAACGCCCAGAACGGATCGGTCTCGTAGAGCGGACGCGGCAATTGCGGGAACAGCGCGGCGAACAGCGGCCGCGAATAGGGAAGCCCGAGGGTCAGCGCCGCCGTGACCGCGAGCGCCCAAGGCGCTGGGAAGCCGCGCGTCACGGCGTCGTCCGCCGCGGAAAATCCTGCAAGCGCACCGCGCCGAGCGGCTGGCCGGCGTCGTCGCGCACGGGCAGGCGGTCCGCGCCGAGCGCCATCATGCGCGACAGCGCGTCGTCCAGCTTCGCCGAGGCCGCGATCGGTTCGCCTTCGGCGACCTCGCCCGGGCGCAGCCGGCTCGCCACCGTCTCCAGCGTCAGCCGGCGCAGGCCGAGACCGTCGCCGCCGAGCAGTTCGACGACGAGCGGATCGCCGGGATCGGCGAGCAACTCGGCCGGCGTTCCCACCCGCGCGAGGCGCCCACGATCCAGCACGGCGATGCGCGCGCCGAGCCGCAACGCCTCGTCCATGTCGTGCGTGACGAACAGGATCGTCTTGCCGAGTTGGCGCTGGATGCGCTGCGTCTCGGCTTGCAAGGCGGCCCGGGTGATCGGATCGAGCGCGCCGAACGGCTCGTCCATCAACAAAACCTCGGGATCGCCGGCGAGCGCGCGCGCGACGCCGACTCTCTGCGCCTGACCGCCGGAGAGTTGATGCGGATAGGCGCCGCGGAAGCGGGTCTCGTCGAGCTGCAGCAGCGCCAGCAGTTCACTGACTCGCTCGCGGATGCGCGTGCGGCTCCAACCCAGCAGGTTCGGCACCGTCGCGATGTTGCGCTCGACGGTCCAGTGCGGAAACAGGCCGACGGATTGGATCGCGTAGCCGATGCGCCGGCGCAAGATCTCCGGGCGCAGGTTGGTGACCGCTTCGCCGCCGAGTCGGATCAGCCCGGCGGTCGGCTCGATGAGCCGGTTGACCATGCGCAGCAGCGTCGATTTACCCGAGCCTGAAGGCCCGATCAGCGCCAGGATTTCGCCCGGTTCAACCACCAGAGAAAAGTTGTCGACCGCCGTCCAGTCGCCGAATCTGCGGCTCACGTTCTCGAACGTAATCATGCCGGCGCCCGCAACCCTTCGACGGCCAGACGAAACAACACGTCGGCGGTCACCGCAAGCGCGACGATGGGAACCGCGCCCAACAATATGAGATCGACCGCATTGGCGAACAGGCCCTGAAACATCAGCGCGCCGAGCCCGCCGGCGCCGATCAGCGCCGCCACCGCCGCAAGCCCGATGGTCTGCACGACCGTAATGCGCAGGCCCGCCAGCAGGACCGGCGCCGCGAGTGGCGCCTCGACGTGGAAGAACACTTGGGCGGGCGTCATCCCCTGCCCGCTCGCCGCCTCCAGCACCGAAGCGGGCGCCGAATCGAGCCCGCTGACCGTATTGCGCACGATGGGCAGCAGCGCATAGAGCGTCAGCGCGAGGATCGCCGGCGTGAGGCCGACGCCGCGCACGCCGATATCGCGCAGGAACGGCAGCGCCTCGCCGAGCGCCGTCAAGGGCGCCATCAGCAGACCAAACAAGGCGATGGACGGAATGGTCTGGATGAGGCTCAGCGTCGACAGCAGCGGCCCACGAAAACGCGCGCTGCGGTGCGCGAGGAAGCCCAGCGGCAGGCCGATCACGAGCGTCGGCGCGAGCGAGCCGAGCACGATCACGCCGTGCCGCCACAGCGCGTCGCCGAACACGTCCTGCTTGGCCCGCCACTCGCGCGCCAGCGAGAGCTGATCGATCCAACCGAGCGCCGCCGGCAGCGCGAGCCCCAAAGCCGCGACGGCGAAGATGGCCAGACGGCCGAGCGGCGGAAGGCGCAGGGCGCGCGTCGCCTCGGCCTCAGCCAGCAGGCCCGCCAACAGGACCAACCAACCGCCCGTGCCGAGCGAGGTCCGCGCGGTCTCGGAGCTATGGGCGGCGAGATCGGAGGCGGCCCATCCCGCCGCCGCGAGATAGCCGAATACGAGCGCCCATCCCGCCGCCAACGTCGCCCATGAGGACGCGCGCGAGCGGCGCACAAACGCTGACGCCAGCAGGGCCAGCGAGGCGGCAACCACCACGCCGCCCGGCTCGCCAAGCGCGGAAAGCCCGAGCGGGCGTCCGGACAGCAGCCGGTTGGGCGCGTGACGCAAGAGCGGCAGCCCCAACCAACCGCTGGCAGCCGCCGCCCCGAGCAGCAGAAGGACCGGCTGGCGGACAGCGACCGCCAGAGCCGGCATTATTTGACGAAACCCTTGGCCTTCAGATAGGCCGCCGCGACGGCCTTGGCGTCCTTGCCTTCGAGCGAGATCTCGGCGTTGAGCTTGCGCAGCGTCGCCGCGTCGAGGCTCGCGAACACCGGCGCGAGCGCCTTCTCGATCTGGGGATATTTGGCCAGCACGCCGGCGCGCACCACCGGCGCCGGCGCGTAGACGATCTGCGCGCCCTTGTCGTCTTCGAGCGCAACGAGGCCGAGCGCGGAGATCGCGCCGTCCGTGCCATAGGCGACGGCGGAGTTGACGCCCGAGGTTCCCTCGGCCGCTGCCTTCTCGAACACCGCCGTGTCGCCGCCCGCGAGCACCACGATCTGATCGGGGCCGAGCTTGAAGCCGTAGGTCGATTGGAACGCCGGCAAGGCGGCGGGGCTTTCGACGAACTCGGCCGAACCCGCCAGCTTCACCTTGCCGCCGCCGTTCACCCATTTGGCGAAATCGGCGACGGTGACCAGCTTGTTCGGGGTGGCGACGTC
>Ga0302319_10018054_pt1 | contig 12887 bp, 7 predicted proteins | sample Bog_T0_2_FD_203319 | JGI IMG/M metagenome (GOLD analysis project Ga0302319, IMG submission 203319) | Peat permafrost microbial communities from Stordalen Mire near Abisko, Sweden - Bog_T0_2 | ecosystem: Environmental > Terrestrial > Soil > Wetlands > Peat | place: Sweden: Abisko, Stordalen Mire...
GGCGCCGCCGTCGAGCTTTTCCCAGCCGTAGGTCTTGGCCTTGGCCGGGTCGATGGTGCCGAACTTGTCGATGGAGGCCATGAGCTTGTCGAACTCGATGCCATCCATGCAGCGGTAGGTGTATGGCACTTTGTCGTTGTTGTCCCAGCAGGAGATGGCGATGACCTTGCCGCCGTAATTGGTGAACAGGTCGAGGGAATACTGGGCCACGTTGCCGGCGCCCTGGATGGCGGCGGTGGCGCCCTCGATGGGGATGCCCAGTTCCTTCATGGCTTCGCGCACGGTGTAGATGACGCCGTAGCCTGTGGCCTCGGTGCGGCCCAGGGAGCCGCCCATGCCCACCGGCTTGCCGGTGATGAAGCCAGGGTAGTGGCCGCCATTGATCACTTCATACTCGTCCATCATCCAGAGCATGTGCTGGCCGTGGGTCATGACGTCCGGAGCCGGCACGTCCTGGAGCGGGCCCACCATCTTGGAGCACTGGCGCACCCAGCCGCGGCAGATCTGTTCCTGCTCGTGGTCGGACAGTTCCCGGGGGTCACAGATCACGCCCCCCTTGCCGCCGCCCAGGGGGATGTCCACCACCGCGCACTTCCAGGTCATCCAGGTGGCCAGGGCCTTCACCGTGTCGATGGTCTCATGCGGGTGGAAGCGGATGCCGCCCTTGGCGGGCCCGCGGGCGTCGCTGTGCTGGATCCGGAAGCCGCGGAACATCTTCACCTGCCCGGTGTCCATGCGGACCGGGATGGTGAAGTGCAATTCACGGGTGGGGTTGCGCAGCAGGTCACGGGTGCCTTGATCGAGGCTGAGCTTCTCAGCCACGGCGTCGAACTGCTTCTGTGCCATCTCAAACGGGTTGAAGGCTTTCTCAGCCATAAATTAACTCCTGGAATGTCCCGGGAACTCCCCGGGTGTTTGGGCCGAATACCCAATTCGAAATGGGCCTGAGCCGCGGCCTGATATACGTGGGCGTAGGCGGTGTTGAAGGTGGGCTCAGCGGCCGGTGAGGCTACGCACGGTGTTGGCGATGGCCTTGAACACGCCCGGGATCTGCTGATCGGTCAGGCAAGAGAAAGCCACCCGCAAATTGACCGGGCCGAGGGCGATCGTGCCGACCCCGTGCTCGTCCAGCAAAGTCATCCGGACGGTATCGGCATCGGCGCCCTTGAGGCGCAGGCACATGAAATAGCCACTGTTGTACGGGTAGACATCCCAGCAGTCGGCATACTCCTGCCTCCGGCATTCCACCCCGGTAACCGTCGCTCGGGTGCGCAGGATCTCGATTTTCCCCTCCTGCTGGCGGCGGAATTCGGGGTCCTGGAGGGCCTTCAGGACGATGCTCTGTCCGGGGCGGCTGGCGCTGGAGATCACCGCGCGGATCACCCCGGCTGTCTTGTCTTCCAGGGCCTTGTATAGCGCAGGCGTGCCGTTGCTTACCCCGTAGGTGATGAATCCGATCCGCAGGCCCCAGACGAATTCCTCCTTGGTGGCGCCATCGACCTTCACCGCCAGGAGGTTGGGGTGGGCCTGGCACAGCCTGCCGAACAGGGATTCCCGTTCGCAGTCCGGGTCGAAGAACATGCCGTAGTAAGCATCGTCGCACACCACCACCAGCCGGGTGCCAGCCTGGGCGGCCCGGGTGAGCAGGTCGACGATGGCCAGCGCCTCGGTCCGGGTGGGCGTGTAGCCCGAAGGGTTGTTGGGGAAGTTAAGCGAAACCAATAATTTGTTCCCTTGGCGCTGGTCCAGGGCCGCTTCCAGGCCGGCCAGGTTGAAGCCGGTGAGCTGCGGGTTGAAGAACGGGTAGGTGCTAATGTGCGCGCCGATCCGGGTCTCCCAGGCCAGGTTGTAGTTCTCCCACATGAGGTCGCTGGAAAGGGCCTCGTCGCCCGGATCCAGGAACAGTTCGCCGACCACGGACAGCCCATGGGTCAGGGCCTGGGTGACCACCGGGTTGGATACCAGATGGCCGCCCATGGAGGGGGTCTCCTCCCGCTGTTTGCCGGCCCAGGCTTGGCGCAGCTCGGGAATCCCATAGCTGGGGGCATAGTCGTAGATCTCCGCGGCGGAAAGACCGGCGAAGTGGCGGTCCACGCAGGGAAGGAACATCGGCTCGCCGTTCTCCACGGCGATGCCGATGGTGGCGTTGGCCACCTTGGCCTTCTGCTTGGCCTGGGCGCCCTGGGCGAGGATGCCCTTGGTCGGGAAGAAGAAGCGCCGGCCGCGCTCGCTGAGCAGATTGAACACAGCGGGGCAGTCCTTGGCGATGGCCTCGTTGGCCTCCGCGGCGAGAGGGTTGAGGGTGATTTCCTGGGTGTCAGGCATGGGAATTCTCCGGAAAACCTAGCGTTCCGGCGCCAGGCCCATGTTTTTGGGCGAGCGCCAGAAGCTGGACAGCAGCAGCTGGCGCATATGGAAGAACTCCTTGGGCAGGCGGTCGTAGAGCTGCTCGAACAGCTCCTCCTGGAGCAGGACCTCATGACGCCATTCATCCCTGTGGATGCTCATGGCCTGCTCGAAGGCCTCGCTGCCGAACTCGCCCAGGCCGGTGAGGTCCAGGTCCTTCTCCCGGGGCACCCAGCCCAGGGGCGTCTCGGCTGCATAGCCGCGCCCGTGGACCCGGTCGACGATCCACTTGAGCACCCGCATGTTCTCGCCGTAGCCCGGCCAGATGAACTGACCGTCGGCGTCCTTGCGGAACCAGTTGACGCAGAAAATCCGCGGCGGGTTGGTGATGTCTCGGCCCATCTGCAGCCAGTGGTTGAAGTAGTCGCCCATGTGGTAGCCGCAGAAAGGCAGCATGGCGAAGGGGTCGCGGCGCACCTGGCCGAGGGTGCCGGCGGCCGCCGCGGTCATCTCGCTGCCGATGGTGGCGGCGGTGTAGACCCCAAAGTTCCAGTTCACCGACTGCACCACCAGGGGCACGGTGGTCGCCCGCCGGCCACCGAAGATGAAGGCGCTGATGGGCACCCCGTCCGGGTTTTCCCATTCGGGGTCGATGCAGGGGCACTGGCTGGCCGGAGCGGTGAAGCGGCTGTTGGGGTGGGCGGCCTTGCGCCCGCAGGCCGGGGTCCAGGGCTGGCCCTGCCAGTCGGTGAGCCGCGCCGGCACCGCCTCGGTCATGCCCTCCCACCACACGTCGCCGTCGTCGGTGAGCGCAACGTTGGTGAAGATGGTGTTCTCGGTCATGGACAGCATGGCGTTGGCATTGGACTTCATCCCGGTGCCCGGGGCCACCCCGAAGAACCCGGCTTCCGGGTTGATGGCGCGCAGACGCCCGTCCGGGCCCGGCTTGATCCAGGCGATGTCGTCGCCCACCGTGGTCACCCGGTAGCCCTGGAACGCTTCCGGCACCTGCAGCATGGCGAAATTGGTCTTGCCGCAGGCGCTGGGGAACGCCGCGGCGACGTATGTCTTTTCCCCGTCCGGAGCCTCCAGGCCCAGAATCAGCATGTGCTCGGCCAGCCAGCCCTCGTCCCGGGCCATGCAGCTGGCGATGCGCAGGGCGAAGCACTTCTTCCCCAGCAGGGCGTTGCCGCCGTAGCCGGACCCGAACGACCAGATGGCCCGTTCCTCCGGGAAGTGGACGATGTACTTCTCGGTTTGGTTGCACGGCCAGGGCACGTCCCGCTCGCCCTGGGCCAGGGGCTTGCCCACCGAGTGCAGGCAGGGGACGAAGGCGCCGTCGCCCAGCACGTCCCAGACCGCGCGGCCCATGCGCGTCATGATGCGCATGTTCACCGCCACATAGGGCGAATCGGACAGCTCGATGCCGATATGGGCGATGCGCGAACCCAAGGGGCCCATGCTGAACGGGATGACGTAGAGGGTGCGGCCCTTCATGCAGCCCTGGAACAGGCCCTTGAGCCGATCCTTCATTTCGGCCGGGTCCATCCAGTTGTTGTTGGGCCCGGCATCCACCATGCGGCGGGAGCAGATGAAGGTGCGGTCCTCCACCCGGGCCACGTCGCTGGGATCGGACAGGGCAAGGAAGCTGTTGGGACGCTTGGCCGGGTTGAGTTGGCGCAAGGTGCCGGCGGCCACCATCTCCTGGCATAGCCGGTCGTATTCGTCCTGGGAGCCGTCGCACCAGTGGATTCGCTCCGGCTGGCAGAGTTCGGCCACCTCCCGGATCCAGGCGATGGCCTGGCGGTGGGTGACGTATTCGGGAATGCTTTCGACGGGGGCGTCCAGGGTCAGGCCGAGGGCCGAGTTGGTCAGGCTCATGCGAGCACCGCCCCATCGTCCTGGACGACCTCGCCAAGTTCAAAACTATCGCTGGCGGGCAGGGCGCCAATCTCCGAGCCGAACACGCCTTCCCACTTCGCTACCACCACCGAGGCCAGGCCGTTGCCGATGACGTTAGTCGCGGTCCGGGCCATGTCGCTGATCTCGTCCACCGCCAGGAGCAGGGCGACCCCCGCCTCGGCCGGCAGTCCGAAGCTGCCGCAGGTGGCCAGGATGACCACCAGGCAGGCCCTGGGCACGCCGGCGATGCCCTTGCTGGTGAGCATGAAAGTGAACATCATCATCAACTGCTGGCCAAAAGCCAGGTGAATGTGGGCTGCCTGGGCGATGGCCATGGAGGCCAACACCAGGTACAAGGTGGAGCCATCCAGGTTGAACGAGTAGCCGGTGGGGATCACGAAGCTGGCCACCCTGCGTGGCACGCCGAACCGGACCATCTCCTCCAGCAGCTTGGGCAGGGCCGCCTCGCTGGAGGCGGTGGAGAAGGCGGTGATTGCGGGATCCTTGATGGCCCTGAAGAAACCTATGACCTGGACCCGGCAGATCAGCATCACCGGGATGAATACCACCAGAATCAGGACGATCAGGCCGCCGTATAGACTGCCCACCAGCAGTCCGTACTGCTGCAACAGGTGGAACACCGCCGGCCAGCCCTTGACGCCGGTGCCCGCGCCGCCGGCCATGGAACTCACGTTGTAGGCCATGGCGCCGAATACCCCCAGGGGGGTGAGGCGCATCACCATGTCGGTGTATTTGAACATGGTCTGCGCCACGCCGTCGAAGAAGGCCAGGACCGGTTTACCCCGATCCCCGACCTTGGTGAGGCCCACGCCGAACAGGCTCGCGAAGATCACCAGCGGCAGAATGTCACCCTCGGCGGCATGCTGGATGACGTTGCTGGGGAACAGGTGGAGGGCGATCTCCCAGCCGCTTTTGGCCTGGGCCAGGGCAACCCCCGCGTGGCCGCCAGTGTTCAGGGTCAGCCCGGCCCCCGGCTGGACCCAGTTGGCGATGCCCAGGCCGATGAACAGGGCGATGGTGGTGATGATCTCGAAATAGAGTAGGGCCTTCCCACCCATCCGGCCCACCGCCTTGATGTCACCGGTCTGGGCGATCCCGACCACGATGGTGGAGGCCAGGAGCGGTACGATGAGCCCTTTGATGAGACTTATGAAGGCCTTGGACATGAACCGAAAGGTTTGGTTCAGGAAGGGATGCTGGTCGGCGGGGAGAAACCCGCCCAGGACGATGCCCATGACCAATCCCACGAAGATCCAGAACGTGCTGGACCGGTACCACGGCTTTTTTGCGCGGATAGAAGTATTGATAAGACTGCTCATGGGAGCGCCTCCAGGATGGTCGTTGGCAAGGGATGGATCGGATTAAAATCCAAGGGGGCAAGGACGATGCCAACGCCACATGGCGCCCTGGCAGCGCTCGCACCGCGCTTTCGAGAAATTCCAGGGCTCAAATTTAAAGATTGAAATTAAACAATTTAATAGTTTGACGTTTTTGGCCTTGGCCCTGGCTCAGCTCCCCAGACCCAAGTAATAAAGACCTGCGCTGGCCCGGAAAGAGGTATGCTCTGGGGCATAACTGCTATGCCCTGGGTTATCAGACGCCGCCGCCAGATATCTGATTCGTCCGGGCGCCGGCATTCTTCGGTTATACCCCTTGGGACGGCTCGCCAGGGGCGGGATGCGGTCTCGACGAGCCATCCTTGTGCGGCATGAGCATGATCTGATTGTTGGATTATGATAAAAAAACGGCAATGGCACCCGGATTGCTTTCTGTTGGCGTTTCCCCTTGTCAGCCTCCGAACCCAGCCACCCGGGCCAACCTGATCGTTGGCACAACGGCAAACGCCTGGAGGTAACCCGCCCAACAGCCAACCTCCCGAGGAGAATTGCCCGTGAATCCCTTCCGAACCATCTTGAAACCCTGGGCCACCACGTCCCTCGCCTGCGCCCTGGCGCTGGTCGCGGTCAATCCCGCCCTGGCCCAGGCCACCCGCAAGGAACACGACTCCATCGGCGACCGCATGATTCCGGCCGACGCCTATTGGGGCGTCCAGACCTCCCGGGCGGTTGAGAACTTCCCCTTCAACACCCAGCGGATCGAAGCCTTCCCTACCTTCATCACTGCCTATGCCCAGGTGAAGAAGGCGGCGGCCCAGGCCAACTTCGAACTGGGCATCCTGCCCAAGGACAAGCTGGACGCCATCACCAAGGCCTGCGACGAACTCATCGCCGGCAAGCTGCGCAACCAGTTTCCCGAGGACATGATCCAGGCCGGAGCCGGCACATCCACCAACATGAACTTCAACGAAGTCATCGCCAATCGGGGCCTGGAGCTCATGGGCCGGCAGAAGGGCGACTACGCCCACCTGCACCCCAATGACGATGTCAACCTGTCCCAGTCCACCAACGACAACTATCCCACCTCAGCCAAGGTGGCCGTGGTCATGGAGATCGATCAGTCGCTCAAGAGTCTGAAGGCCCTGAAGGCGGCCCTGGCGGCCAAGGGCGTGGAATTCAAGGACGTTATCAAGATGGGCCGGACCGAGATGCAGGATGCCGTGCCCGTGACCTTGGGCCAGGAGTTCAACGGGTTTGCCGACAACATCAACGAGGCGATCGCCCAGTTGCAGGAAGCTCAAAATTCCTTCATGAGCGTCAACCTGGGCGGCACCGCCATTGGCACCGGGCTCAATAGCCCGCCGAAGTACAGCGCCCTGGCCATCCAGAAGCTGGCCAAGCTTACCTGTTTCCCCTTCATTCCCAACCACGACCTGGTGGGCGCCTCCTCCGACTGCGCCAGCTACGTGCAGATGTCCGGGGCAATCAAGCGCGCCGGCCTGGCCATGTCGAAGATCGCCAACGACCTGCGGCTGATGTCTTCCGGTCCAAGGACCGGCTTCTACGAGATCACTCTGCCTGCCCTGCAGCCCGGGTCGTCCATCATGCCCGGCAAGGTGAATCCGGTGATCTGCGAAGTGACTTCCTCGGTCGCCTACCAACTCTGCGGCTTCGACGCCACCGTCACCATGGCCGCAGAACTGAGCAGCCTCGAACTCAATCCGGTGGAGTGCATCATCGTTTATGACGAGCTCATCGGTGCCGAGCTCCTTGGCAAGGCCGCCGACGTGTTCACCAACAAGTGCGTGGTGGGCATCCAGGCCAACACCGAGCGCTGCCTGACCATGGTCAAGGGCAGCATCGGTCTGGTCACCGCCCTGAACCCGGTGCTCGGCTACGAGAAGTCAGCTTCCATCGCCAAGGAATCACTGAAGACCGGCCGTCCGGTTTACGACCTGGTGCTGGAAAAGGGCTGGATGACCAAGGACCAGCTTGACGACATGCTCAAGCCGGAGAACATGACCCAGCCCCGGGATTGGCCTGTCCTGAAATAGCCAAACGCTTGCGGATTCCACAGGATTGTGCCGGCGCGGAGGACCCCACCGGTTCTCCGCTCCGCCGGCATGGGCCGCTGGCGACAATAGGTTGTTAATCCCACTCCCTTTGCGGATAATTAAAAAAGCTCAATAGAAATTCACAAATTCTCACATTATGAATAGCCTTGCAACGTGGGGGTTATGAAATTCTGTCTCTTCATGCTGGCCGGGTGGTTCCTGCTCGCGCCGATCCCTGCCCATGGCCATATCAGCCAGAGGCATGCGGCCCAGCCGGTCATTATCATCGGCGGCGACCAGAGCTACCCTCCCTATGAATTTCTGGACAAGGCTGGGCGTCCCGCGGGCTTCAATGTCGAACTAACCCAGGCCCTCGCCGAAGTGATGGGCATGCGGGTCGAGATCCGGCTCGGCGCCTGGGACGACATGCGCCATGCTCTGGACAGCGGCGCCATCGACGCCCTGGAGGGCATTTCCATCTCCGAGGAGCGGAGCCGGATCCTGGATTGCTCCATGCCCCACTGCATCGTCCGGCAGTCCATCTTCGCCCGTCGGGGCTCCCCTGCGGTCAGCTCCCTGGCCGATCTGGCAAACAAGGAGGTGGTGGTCCAGCGCGGCGGGATCATGCACGATCACCTGGTCGCAAGCGGCATCCCGGTGCGGCTGGTCCTGGTGGATACCCACGCCGACGCCCTGCGCCTGCTGGCCTCCGGAAAATCCGACTATGCAATCGTCAACACCCTGACTGGCCTTTACTTCGGACTTGAGCTTGGACTTTCCAACGTCGTGCCGGTGGGCCAATCGCTATTGGACATTCCATACGGCTACGCCGTGAAGAAGGGCAACGGCAAGTTGCTGGGTGACCTCAACCAGGGCCTGGAAATCCTGAAGAACACCGGGCGTTACCAGCAGATCTACGACAAATGGCTGGGCATCCTGGAGTCCCGGCCCAGCCCTTGGCTTAGGGTCATCAAGTATGGATCCTTTGTCCTGTTGCCCATGCTCCTGATCATTGCCGCGGTCACCATTTGGTCCTGGTCTCTGAAAAAACGGATTGCCCGATACATCGCCGATTCCCAGGTCCATCAGCAGGAGCTCATCCAGGCCGGAAAGATGGCCTCCCTGGGGATCCTGGTTTCCGGTGTCGCCCACGAGATCAACAATCCGACCGGACTCATCCTTTACAACCTCCCGATCCTCAGAAGCGCCTACCAGGTCGCTGCAACCGAGCTGGAAGAGCGTTACGCGGAGCGCGGTGATTTCCTCATCGGCGGCCTGAGCTATGCAGAGTTCCGGGAGGAACTTCCGCGCATGTTTGAGGAAATGCAAGGCGGTGCCCGGCGCATCAAGCGCATCGTCGACGACTTGAAGGATTTTGCCCGCAAAGACACCTCCAACCTCCTGGAAACCGTGGACCTGAATGAGATCGTGCAGGCGGCGGTGCGGCTCCTGGACAACACGATCAAAAAGGCCACCCGGAACTTCCAGGTCAAATACCGGGAGGACCTGCCACTTTTTCGCGGCAATTCCCAGCGCATTGAGCAGGTGGCGGTGAACCTCATCGTCAATGCCTGCCAGGCCCTTCCGGACCCGGAGAAGGGGATTCAGCTGTCGACCTTCGTTGACGATGCCGCCAGCATCGTGGGGTTGGCGGTCCAGGACGAGGGAATTGGCATTCCGGTCGAGAACCTCCCCCGCGTGACCGACCCGTTCTTCACCACCAAGAGGGAATTCGGCGGTACCGGACTTGGGCTGTCGGTGTCGGCGGGGATAGTCAAGGACCACCACGGAAGGCTGGAATTCGTATCCACCCTGGGGCTGGGATCCACGGTCCGGGTGCTGCTCCCCATCATGAAGGGATGAATTGATCCATGGCCAAAACCGACCATCCTTCCTTTCCCATACTGCTCGTGGACGATGAGGAGGCCTGGCTGCGCAGCCTCAGCATGACGCTGTCCCTGCTGGCCGGCATCAACAATATCATCCGCTGTTCGGACAGCCGCCAGGTGATGGACCTGCTGGCCGACAACCCGGTGGGGCTAGTGCTGCTGGACCTGAACATGCCCTACCTGTCCGGCGAAGTCCTGCTGGGCCAGTTGCTGGAAAAACACCCAGAAATCCCGGTGATCATCATCAGCGGGCTGAACCAAGTGGAGACCGCGGTGGAGTGCATGAAACGCGGCGCGTTCGATTTCTTCGTCAAGACCGTGGAACAGGAACGGCTGATCCAGGGCGTGCAGCGCGCCATGAAGATGATCGATCTGCAGCGGGAGAACCGCGAGTTCTGCTCCAGGGTGCTGGATGACCGCCTTGCCCATCCCGAGGCGTTTGCCGACATCATCACCCAGAATACGTCCATGCGCTCCATCTTCAGGTACATCGAAGCCATCTCCGGCAGCAGCCAGCCGGTGCTCATCACCGGTGAGAGCGGGGTGGGTAAGGAACTGCTGGCGGCCGCCATCCACAGGCTGAGCGGGCGCAAGGGCAAGCTGGTCTCCCTCAATGTGGCCGGGCTGGACGATACCATTTTCAGTGATGCCTTGTTCGGCCATGTGAAAGGCGCTTTCACCGGGGCCGACACCGCCCGCGGCGGCCTGATCGAGGAGGCCGCCAACGGGACCCTATTCCTGGACGAGATTGGCGACTTGGCCGTGTCCTCCCAGATCAAGCTGCTCAGGCTGCTCCAGGAAGGGGAATACTTCGCCCTGGGCAGCGACGTCCCCAAGCGGATGCGCTGCCGGGTGCTGTTCGCCACCCACCACGACCTGTCGGCCAAGCAGGCTTCCGGGCAGTTCCGCAAGGACCTCTATTACCGGTTGTGCGTCCACCACCTGCATGTGCCGCCTTTGCGCGACCGGGCCGAGGACATCCCGCTGCTGCTGGATCATTTTCTGGGCCAGGTGGCGAAGGAACTGGGCAAGAAAAAGCCCACGTTCGCCAAGGAACTACCGGTACTGCTGGCCAACCACGCCTTCCCGGGCAACATCCGCGAGCTGAAATCCATGGTCTATGACGCCTTGAGCGTGCACCAGTCACGCATGCTTTCCATGGATTCCTTCAATCGCGCCATCGACCTGCACCCGGATGCCCAGTCCCATCCGGTGGAGCAGAAGGGGGTAGAACCGAACCTCTTTTCGGCCTCCGAGCCACTGCCCAAGTTCCACGAACTGCCCGATCTGGTGGTGGCCGAGGCGATGCGTCGGGCCCAGGGCAATCAGTCCATGGCGGCCCGGCTCATCGGCATTTCCCAGCCAGCCCTGAGCAAGCGGCTGAAAAAAGGTCATGAATAAGGGGGCGGGCCGCGTCAGTTTTGAGACGCAGCGGGGGCTGTCCCCATAAAGAAGGACCGGAAGATCCTGCGGATCTCGCCGGTTGAAGCCAGGGAACTGGTTCGGTGGCTCCATCTGGATGGCGATGAAGAAATGTTCTTTATGCCCGAGGATGCATTTGTCGATGGCTATGCCCTTGGCTTCGCCTACGCCCGGGCTGCGCGGCGTAAGGGCGCGAGGATCCTGGAAGACCAGTCCGTGGAGGAGATCCTCGTGGACCGGCAGCGGGTGAGCGGAGTCCGGACCGCCGCCGGCCGCATCGCCAGTCCGGTGGTGGTGGACGCGGCGGGCGCCTGGGCGAACCTCCTGGCCTGGCCTGCCGGTGCTGCCATTCCCATGGCCCCAGTCAGGAGCCATTACTGGATCACAGCCCCAGACCGGAGGTTTTCCCCGGACATGCCCTTCCTGATCCTTCCGGATGCCAGGGCCTACGCCCGGCCCGAAGGGGACGGGCTACTGTTCGGTTTCCGGGAATCCCAAAGCGTGCACGCGGATCCAAGGGACCTCCCGAACGATCTCCAGGGGCATGTGGTAGGCGGGGACGCCACCGACTGGGCCAGCCTGGAAGAGGGAGCTCCGGCGTTCCAGAAGTTCCTGCCCAGCTTCGCGGCACTGGCAATCGCCCACTACATCTCAGGCTATTCTACCTATGTGCCTGACGGGATGCTCGCGGTGGGCCCGCTTGCCGGGCTCCCGGGCTTCTTTTCCGCCGCGGGCTGCAGCGGGGGTGGCGTGGCCCTGGCGGGTGGGGTGGGCAAGGCCCTGGCCCAGGTGATCACCGGAAGCCAGCTTGGCTTCGACCTGAAGCCTCATGACCCGGCGCGCTTCGGTGCCTTCGACCCGTTCAGTCCAGAGCGGGGCCAGCGTTGCGCCACCGCCCGGTCGCACAAGACTTCCGGCTGAGATGTTCGGACGGACAGTGGGGGATGGTTCTTGAAATGGTCTTTCCCCACATCTGAGTACCAAATGAATAGTTAGGGTCATCCTGAAAGAGGAGAACCCTGAATGCCAAGCCCAAGCTCAGCAAATACGAACGAATGAAGGAACTGGTCGACCGGTGGATCGACCTGTCCACGGAACTTTCGAACCTTCGCCTGGGCCGGAACAAGGGCTGACGCTGGACGCCCTCACATGACCCCGCAGGGGCATGTGAGAACTCGTCACTGTCCAGAACATAAGGTGCAGTATTTAAATAATAAAAGGTCCCGCATGGCGGGGACCGGGCCAACGAGATGGCTGAACCCCTGAATGCGGTCACCCCACCGTATCGCATGCATGCCGTCGACAAGGGCGCGCTCCGCCGAGTCCAGATCGAAGTAGGGGGCTTGGGCTTAGAACTCCTTTGAAACGCCGCCCAGGACCGGGGCGGTTGTCCGCCTCGGCCTACCCGCCCCTATTGGAACCCCAGCCTCAATAGCCAAGTCGCCCAAGGCCATCTTCGTTCGATAAAATATTGCTAGCGCAAGAAAATGTCCTTTTGGTGCGGTGACCCCTTCTAGGTTGGTCCCGAGGATCGTGCCAGTTTTTCGTCGGAGTCACTAGGAACGCGGCATGCACTTTCATAGCGGTTCACGAGATTGAACCAACTCAGCATCAGAAGTAGTTTCCGCGTGTTACAGACACCCCAGCGCTCGATGGCTGCCTCCAGCAAGTCCAATCCGAGGGTTGCGCGGTCAGCGATGTCATCCGCCATCCGCGCAATCAAAACGATGTCCGGATCTATTCCGGCGACTGGACCGTCATTAGTGAGCGCCTCCACATCAGTTTTTGAAAGCCCACTATTAAGCGCTATACGAGTGGAAGCATGCATAGCATAAATGCAGTTCAAACGTGTCTTTCCGGCACGGCTGCCTGACTTCGTCAGGGCCGCCTGATACTTTGCTTGTGCGAGGCCGGGC
>Ga0302319_10018056_pt1 | contig 12886 bp, 10 predicted proteins | sample Bog_T0_2_FD_203319 | JGI IMG/M metagenome (GOLD analysis project Ga0302319, IMG submission 203319) | Peat permafrost microbial communities from Stordalen Mire near Abisko, Sweden - Bog_T0_2 | ecosystem: Environmental > Terrestrial > Soil > Wetlands > Peat | place: Sweden: Abisko, Stordalen Mire...
GTGAGGGAGAAATGCTCACCACGCTCGACGGTGTGCAGCGAAAACTCGCGAAGCCCGGACGAGGACTGGGCGACACCGGTGAAGACTGCGTGATTGTTGATGGTGACGACGTGGTGATTGGTTTGGCGGGCATCATGGGGGGCTCGTCCAGCGAGATCAACGTGACGACGACCGACGTTCTCCTCGAGGCGGCATTCTTTGATCCCATGGGTATTGCGCGAAGTTCGAAGCGACACGGACTGCGAAGTGAGGCGTCGAATCGCTTCGAACGCGGTGTCGACCCGCAATTAGCCTTGCGCGCCGCCGCACGCTTCGTCGCCCTCCTTCTCGAAAGTGTCCCAGACCTCGAATGGTTGTCGGATCCACTTGATGAACTCGGTATAGTCCCTGACCCATCGAGTGTGATTCTTCGACCCGGGGACGTCGAGCGAAGTTTAGGCGTCGAAATTTCGGGCGACGAAATTCACCGTCTCCTCGAAGGTCTCAATTTTCGTGTCGAGGATCGTGACGACACGATCGTCGTGACGCCCCCGAGTGCTCGCCTCGACGTTCGCGCTGGCACGTTTGGACGAGCTGACGTCATTGAAGAAATAGCTCGGCTCCATAGCTACCGACGTCTTCCGCGACGAATGCCCTCGTGGCCGGAGCCTGGCGCTTTCAGCGAACGACAGATTCTGCGGCGACGGCTTCGTGGCGTCATCGTCGACCTCGGTGGCACTGAAGTGTGGACTCCGTCGTTGATCAGTGACGCCCAGTTTGACTTCGTTCATCCCAACGAATCCCGCGTACGAGTGACGAACCCACTTGCGACCGACGAGTCAGTGCTGCGCGCCACGCTCGTAACGGGAATAGTGCAAGCACTCGGGAAAAATGTGGAGCGCGGCAAGGGCGAGGTCATATTGACAGAATTGGGAACCGTCTTCGTCCATCCCGATGCCACCGATGAACCACGAATCACCAAGGGCGGCGATGGCGGTGGGCTCATCTTGAACCTGCCACGAGAAAACGAACGTGTGAGTGTGCTCCTGGCTCGCGCCGAAGACAGTGCGATTACCGCCGTCGCAATGTGGTCCGTGATCAGCCAGCGTCTAGGGCTTAGCGACGTTGTCGTCCGCTCCAACGAGGATCCGGTGCGCTTTATGCATCCAACACGGGCCGGACTGTTGGTGGACCGGGTGACCGGAACGGTGTTCGGTTCAATAGGAGAGCTCGACCAGGAGTACTTGGATGGTGTGGCGTCCAATCTCGTCGGTCGGCGAATTGGTGTACTCGACGTCGATCTCGATCTCTTGGCTGAACACACACGGGTACTGCGGCGTAGTGACTTTGTCGGCGTGCCGAGTCGCTATCCGAGTGCCCTATTCGATCTTGCCTTCATTACGCCCGTCGCTGTACATGCTCAAGATTTGGCGTTTGCGTTGCGCTCGGCGTCTGAGCTCATTGAAGACGTGCGATTGTTCGACGTATACGTCGGCGCCGGGCTGCCTTCGAACACGAGGAGTCTCGCGTACGCCGTGCGGGTTGGTTCTGCGGAGCGAACGTTGAGTGAATCTGACGTGGCGGCGCTGCGCGACGAATTGATTGCGACGGGTGGGCGCTTCGGTGCACAGTTGCGGTAGAGCGTTCGTGTCGGTCATTCGTTTGCCGTCGTGATCGAATTCGTTCCCCTGAACGATCGCGGTCGACGGTTCGAAAGTGACGTCACTGTTCGATTGAGTGACGCCGACCCGCAAGGTGCCCTTCGCCTCGACGGAGTCGCCCGTTACCTCCAAGACGTCGCGACCGAGGACTGGGAGAGTAGTGGTATCGCGTCAGAGGACACCTGGGTCGTGCGTCGAACCGTGATTCGTCAGGTCAATCAGCGATGGCCCAGAATGAACGAACGTCTCCGGGTGATTACGTGGTGCGGAGGCGTCGGGGCCGCGTGGGCAGAGCGGCGTACCAACATCGCGATCGGGACGGACACCGTGCTCGAATCGGCGGCACTCTGGGTGCCCGTCGATCGTTCCGGGCACCCCGTTCGAGTTCGACCCGAGTTCTTTGAGGTGTACGGGGATGCCATGAATGACCGCAAGGTCTCGGGGCGGGTCTCACTCGTCGCACCTCCAGTCAATGCTCCTCGTCGGCCGTGGCCCCTGCGTCGAGCCGACCTCGACGTGGTTGGTCACGTCAACAATGCCGCGGTATGGCAGGCCGTCACCGAGGTCGTCGACGTTCCCGTGCGTTACGTCGAAGTCATTCACCACGGAGCGGTCGAAAACGGGCACGACGTAGAGCTGGTCACGGAACCCGGTTCTATGTGGCTACTCGTTGATGACCAGGTTCGAGTCGCTGCGAATTACGAAGTCTGACGAGTTGTCGCGCCGAGCGCTGCTGGTGGCGAAGATGGAACCAATCAGCACGAGAGGAAAACCGACGATGATGCCGACGGTGAGCGGTTCATGGAGACCAACGACGCCGAGCACCACGGCGATCGCGGTGTTGACGTAGGGCACGACGGTCGCCCTCGTCGCGCCAACTTCCTTGATGAGCTCGAAGAACGTGAGAAACGCACCGGCGGTGCAGACGACCGACAGTGCGGCGACGCAGCCAAGTGTTTCCGACGATATGTGAGACGGCCAGTGGTAAGTCGACCACGGTATCCAGCACAGCCCCACGACGAGCGATGCTCCCGCGACGACAACGATGCCGGGCACGTGACTTAGTTTTGTCGCCAAGATGATGGGACCAAGCGTGTAGCCAACGCAGACAACCATCATCAAGCCAATCCAGGTGAGCGACCCACCCTTGAGATCGAGTCCAACGAGCAACGCGACGCCGAGTGCACCCAGGCCCAGCCCGGCGTAGCGCCGTGCACTGATTCGACCCTCGGTGTTCGAGAATCGTTGGGCGAGCACCGAAAACAGCGGCACCGCGCAGATCAGCAGGCTCGTCAACGAACTCGTAAGGCGTTTCTCCGCGGTCGCCATCAAGTACCAGGGCACCCCGAACTCAACGACACCAAAGATGGCGATCCACGCGAAATTTCTTAGGAGAATGGGGACTTGGCGCTTCCAGAACACGAGTGGCATGAGCAGGGCGGCTGCGGGGAGTGTTCGTCCAAGCACCAACACACCAGGGTCGAGATGACGAACCGCGACGCGAATCAAGAGGTACGGGATGCCCCAGATGACGGCCATTGCCGAAAAGAGAAGCCACCCACGTCGCGACATCCCCACAGACTAACCTCGAGGCGTCGGTGTTGCATTTTTATGCTCCATTGTGCATAAAATGGCAGTATGCGTGTTGGCGTCGTTGGAGCGACCGGGTATGCCGGGCTGGAGTTATTGCGACTCTTGGCGTCTCACCCCGACGTCGAGGTTTGCGTCGCAACTGGCGATTCCAACGCCGGCAAAAGCGTCGCACGGCACGCGCCAGCGCTGGCGGCGCTGTATCCGGAACTCTCGTTTGAGAGTACTGAGGCAATCTTGAGTGCGCAGATTGACGTGGCGTTTCTCGCACTCCCGCATGGTGAAAGTCAACGTTACGTCCCCCAACTCGTAGCGCGAGGTGTCAAGGTGGTCGACCTCGGCGCCGACTTTCGCTTGAAGGACGCACGTGATTATTCCGAGTGGTACCACGAGGAACATCGGGCCCCGGAACTTCTCGAACAATCGGTCTACGGACTCGTCGAACGACACCGCAAGGAACTCGTGGGTGCGTCACTTATTGCGGTCCCCGGTTGCTATCCCACGGCGAGTGCGCTCGCACTTGGACCTTTCCTTGATCGAAGAGTGGTGGCGAACGAGGGAGTCGTCGTCAACGCGCTGAGCGGGGTGTCGGGGGCTGGTCGCGCCCCGAGTGACCGCTTACACTTTTCGCGTCTCGCGGGGAACGCGGAAGCATATGGTCTCGTAGATCATCGCCACACGATCGAGATACAACGTGAGATCGGAGCGGAGCTATTGTTCACACCTCACCTCGTGCCGACGAGCCGAGGTGAACTCGTCACCGCCTATGCGCGAGTACTAGAACCACGCTTTGATTCGAGTTCGGCGATGGATCTGCTTCGAGAGACGTACGCTGATGATGCCTTCGTTGTCGTCGTTGACGAACCTCCCACACTGAAGGATCCAGTCGGGAGCAATCTCTGTTTCGTCAGTGCACGCGTTGATACGCGTACCGGTTGGCTCGTAGCGATGAGTTCGCTCGACAATCTCATCAAGGGGGCCGCCGGACAAGCCATTCAGGCTTGGAACGTCGCGTCAGGATTCGACGAGGCGACCGGACTTCCGCGCAGTGGGGTGACACCGTGAAGCGGGTCGTGGTGAAGTTGGGCGGGCACGCCCTCGACGGACTTGGCGCCAGCGCGCCACTACTCGCCGAATTGGCCCAGGATATTGCGCATCTCTCGAGTGGTGGCACCGAGGTCGTGCTCGTGCACGGCGGAGGACCCCAGATCGAGGAACTCCTCGAAACAGCGAAGATTGAAAGCCGTTTTCACGAGGGCCTGCGTATTACCGACACCCTGACCATGAATTACGTGGCCATGGCACTCGGTCACGTGAACATGCTCATCAGCGCTGCGTTAAATCACGCCGGGATTGCGGCGGTGGGTCTTTGTGGCGTCGACGGCACGCTCTTTTGTGCGAATTCTCTTGGCGAACCGTGGCAACGGGCGGCAGCGACCCCAAAGGTGCGACCCGAGGTCGTGACTTCACTCTGGGCCAATGGATTTTGCCCCGTGGTGAGCCCGATCGCGGTCGATGACGTTGGCGAATTGGTCAACTGCAATGCCGACACCGCAGCGGGTGCTCTCGCGGGTACGCTCGATGCTGAACTGCTGGTGCTCTTGAGTGATATCGATCAAGTCCGCGACGATCCCGACGACCCGGGCTCAGTACTTGCGCACCTCAGCTCCTTCCAGGCGTCGGCGCTCATTGAATCAGGGGCTGCGCGTGAGGGCATGGTGCCGAAGCTTCGAGCGGCCCTCGACGCACTCGACGCTGGCGCGGGTCGGATTCTGATGGCGAACGGAGCCCGACATCATGCGCTTCGTGACGCATTGAGTGGCGCCATCCCTACGACGGAGATCCTTGCGTGAGTCGTCAATTCATCACCATTGAGGAGTTATCGAAGAAGGACCTGCGCGTCATCTACCGTGACGCGCTCGCTCCGCTCAATGACGAATTGTTGAAGGGTCAAGGAGTGGCGCTGGTCTTTGAACGACCAAGCCTTCGCACGCGCGCGTCCAGTTCCGCCGCCGTCCAGGAACTCGGTGGGTACGTCACGTTCTTCAGCGACGAAGAGATCGGAATCGATAGTCGCGAGTCAGTCGAAGATATTGCGAAGACACTGGAACAAATGTTTGCGATCTGCGCTCTACGGGTTCGCAATCACGACGTCTTCCGGCGGATGCGCCTTGCGACGAACGACACGATGTCGCTCATCAATCTTCTGAGCGACGTAGCGCATCCGACCCAGGCGATCGCCGACGTACTCACCATCGCCGAACATTTCGCTGGCGGGGACGTCGAGGGCGTGAAGGGTCTGAAGGTGGCCTACGTTGGTGACGCGACGAACGTGACGCGATCATTGTGTGTCGCGTTATTGCGTCTTGGCGCACGTGTCACGGTCGCCGCACCCGACGCGTATCAACTCACCCGTGGCGGCGCTGAAGATCCTTTCGGCGTCGACAGCGGAAATCTGCAATTGAGCGACTCGGCGAGCGATGCGGTGAAGGGGGCTGACGTCATCTACACCGACGCATGGGTCTCGATGGGCCTTGAGGCGCAGACCGCTCAGCGCCGCGTTGATTTCGCATCGTTTCAGGTGAATGACGAACTCGTTGGTCTCGCGAGTCCCGACGTCGTCATCCTGCATTGTTTGCCCGCTCATCGAGGTGACGAGATTACCGATCACGTGCTCGATAGCGAACGATCACTGGTGTGGCGTCAAGCATTTCATCGTCGCAGCGCCATGCTCGGGATCTTGGGATGGATAAAAGAGGAACATTATGACTAAGACACAACGACAACATCGCATTGGCGAACTCATCGAGCGCGAAGTGATTTCGACGGCCGCACAGATTGTCGTCAAGTTGAACGCCGAAGGTATCGCGGCGACCCAAGCAACGGTGACGCGTGACCTCCAGGAGTTGGGGACAATCAAGATCCGCGACGAGCACGGGACGCGACGCATCGTGGTGGGAGGCGTCACGCATTCGAGCCCGGCGCCGCTCGAACACTTGCGTCGGATGATGGGCGAGTGGGTGGTGTCGGTTGAGAGTTCGGGAAATCTGGTGGTCGTTCGGACGCCACCTGGGTGTGCGCACGTCGTCGCCTCGGCACTCGATCGCAGCGCGCTCGACGGTGTGCTCGGAAGTGTCGCGGGAGACGACACGGTGCTGGTCATCGCTGACGAGCAGCGTGGCGGTCAACAGTTGGCGTACGAGTTTCGTGTGCTTGCCAGTCTTGATGAAGTGCCAGTCGAAACGGAGAAGAGGAGTTTTCATGGCTAAGAGAGTTGTGCTCGCCTACAGCGGCGGACTGGACACGTCAGTGGCGGTGCGATGGATGATTGAGGAATGGGGCGTCGAGGTCGTGTGCGTACTCGTCAACGTGGGCCAGGACGCGGAATCCTCGGAGAGTTTTGAGGATATCCAGGCTCGGGCGATCGCGGCGGGAGCGCTCGAGTGCGTGGTCGTCGATGCTCGCGATGAGATGGCTGACGAGTTCTGCGCGAACGCGATTTACGCGAATGCTCGCTACGAAGGAAAATACCCCCTGGTGTCAGCACTCTCGCGACCAGTCATCGTTCGCCACCTAGTGGACCAGGCTCGTAAGTTCTCCGCGACCGCGGTCGCGCACGGCTGCACCGGAAAGGGAAATGATCAGGTCCGCTTTGAAGTTGGAACGCACGCACTCGCGCCTGACCTCGAGGTGCTCGCGCCAGCTCGCAACTGGGGCATGACCCGAGCTGATTCGGTTGATTTCGCGGAGAAGTGGGATATTCCGATACGAGCGAGCAAGGAGAAGATCTACTCGATCGACGAGAACCTTTGGGGCAGAGCCATCGAGTGTGGTGCGATGGAAGACCCGTGGGCGACGCCTCCTGAGGAGCCCTACACCTTGACGCGGGTGACCAACGTCGAGCCGGTTGAATTGGTCCTGAGTTTCAAAGCTGGTGTGCCGGTTGCGATTGACAATGTGCCCATATCCCTCGCTGACTTGATCAGACAGATGAACCATCGAGCAGGTGCTACGGGCTTCGGACGTCTTGACATGGTCGAGAACCGTCGCGTCGGTATCAAGAGTCGCGAGGTGTACGAATGTCCCGCGGCGCTCGCGATCATCGCGGCGCACTCGGACCTCGAAGACCTCGTGCTCGAGCGCGACGTCCACCACGAGAAGGCCCGCCTCGAATCACGCTGGTCCGAATTGGTCTATGACGGTATGTGGTTTTCACCACTCAAAGAGGCGCTTGACGCGTTCATGCTCGACACACAACGTTTTGTGACCGGCGACGTGCGGCTTCGTTTCGAGGCGCCTGGTTTGATGCGAATCGTTGGTCGGCGCAGCCCTCATGCGCTCTACGATTACGGTCTGGCGACCTATGACGCCGCAGACACGTTCCAGCACGCCGACTCGGAAGGTTACGTGAAGATCTATGGACTAGGCGTCAAGACGTGGGCTGCTCGCCAGGGGGCGAAACACGCGACGCCACCATCAACATGACGCTCTGGAGCGGCCGATTCTCATCGTCAATGGATACCACGCTGTGGGATCTCTCGGAGAGTTACTCGTTCGACCACATTCTTTATCATCACGACATCATGGGATCGAAAGCGCACGTTCGTGGGCTCGAGCACGCACGCATTCTGACGAACGAGGAGGCGTCAACACTTTGTGGGGTTCTCGACGATATCGAGGCCGAGTTCGATCGTGGCGCATTCGTTCGCGTAGGTAGCGACGAAGATATCCACACGGCGATCGAACGCCGTGCGACCGAGATCCTGGGTCCACTAGGCGCGAAGATCCACACCGGACGGAGTCGCAATGACCAGGTCGCGACGACGTTGCGTTTGTTCACGCGCGACGCCATTGGCGAGGTCCTTCGTTCGATTTTCGCGTTGGTCGATGCCCTCGTTGCCTTGGGCGACGCGAACGAACTGGCGTATCTGCCCGGTTACACGCATTTACAACGCGCCCAGCCAGTGCTCTTGTCGCATCATTTGAACGCCCACGCCTGGGCACTTTTGCGCGACGTCGATCGATTGGGCGACGCTCGACGACGCTGCAACGTGTCACCTCTTGGCGCCGGCGCGCTGGCTGGCACTTCGCTCGATCTCGATCCTCAGATTCCAGCGACGATTCTGGGATTTGAAAGCACGTTCGCCAATTCACTCGACGCCGTGAGTGATCGAGATTTCGTCGCCGAGACGCTCTTTGACGTGGCGTTGCTAGGGGTGCATCTATCTCGAATGGGCGAGGAACTCGTGCTGTGGACCAGTTCTGAATTCGCCTTCGCCACGCTCGCGGATCAATTCACGACGGGTTCATCGATGCTCCCTCAAAAGAAGAACAGCGACGTCGCCGAACTCGCGCGAGGAAAAGCGGGTCGTTTGGTCGGTAATCTCACGGGACTGTTGGTGACGCTCAAGGGTCTGCCGCTGTCGTACAACCGTGACCTGCAAGAGGACAAGGAGCCGCTTTTCGACTCGTTGCGCCAGGTGATGCTCGTACTGACCGCGTTGACGGGAGCTTACCGAGCGCTCAGCTTTCACTCGTCGACGGCTCAGGCTGGCGCCGATGATCAGGCGCTGGTGGCGATCGACATTGCCGAAGATCTCGTCAAGGAAGGCGTCCCGTTTCGCCAGGCCCATGAAGAAGTGGGAAAGCTCGTGGCGGAATCGGTGGCGAGCGGAGAGACGCTTCGTGACGTGGTCCTTCGTCATCAGGAATATTCTCGGTTTTCGGGACTTTTCGACGTGGGTACGTCGCTACGTCGTCGCTCGTCGCCCGGTGCATCGGGTCCGCTCGCTCGCGATGAACAGCGGCGTCGGCTCGATGAACGCGTGAGGACGCTGAAGAATTTGCTGGAGGGTGAAACCTAACGTCGCCAACGATTCACTGGGATGTCACGGTACCCACCTACGCTTCAGTTACATGGTTGAACGGCTCTTGACCCCATCGAAGATCACCGCGTGGCTCGAATGTGATCATTTCTTGTCGCTGCGCAATCAAGTCGACGCGGGCACATTGACGATCGACGTGACGCCCCGGGGGTCACTTGCGGATCTCTTGATCGAGAAGGGCACGACCCACGAGCGAGAGTGTTTGTTGGACTTAGAGAATCAAGGTCGTAGCGTCTATCAAGTTCCGGGACGAAACCGCGACGAGTCCTTTGAGCATTGGGTCTCTCGAGTCAACGGTGTGCTGGACGAAGGTCACGACGTGATCTACCAGATGCCATTTGTCGACCAGGGCATTCGAGGTATCGCTGACTTTCTGGTGCGCGTGGATTCCAATGAAGAGAGTGAACGCGGCACGTATGAGCCCATCGACGCGAAACTCGCTCGTTCCGAGGGCAAACCCGGACACGTGTTGCAACTGTGCTTCTACGTCGAAGCCATCCAAGCCCTGACGGGCCGTACACCACGGCATATGCACCTTTGGTTGGGTACAGGCGTCCAGGAGACTCTCGAGGTGGGGCAATTCCTGCCGTATTGGCGAAGACTACGTCGACAGTTAGTCGAACTCCTGGGTAAGGACGCGATCTCGGAAACCCGACCGTCGCCTTGCGATCATTGCGATTACTGCGAATTCAAGGGGCGCTGTGAAAATGAATGGCGTAGGGAGGATTCACTCGTCTACGTGGCAAACATTCGTCCCACGCAACGCGAAGCGCTCGAATCATCCGGCGTGGCGACGGTGGCCGCGCTCGCCAAGAGGAACGAGCCAGTGGCGTCTCTTCATGATGAGAATCTCCAACGGCTCGTACGCCAAGCGGCCCTTCAGGTTCGCTCGCGCGAACATCCTGAGCACACGCCGGCGTTCGAGCGAATCGAAGAGAGCGACGATCCGGTCTTCGGTCACGGTTTCAGTTTGATGCCAGCGCCCGATAGGGGAGACGTATTCTTTGACTTCGAAGGGCACCCCTTCTGGACGCCGCAACACGATCTCTTCTTCCTCGCTGGTTTGTATCTCCAAGACGAGAAGGGCGTCTGGACCTATGACGCGCGCTGGGCCCATGACCGCGGTCAAGAGCGTGTCATGATTCGAGAACTCGTTGACTTTCTCGCGAAGCGTCGCCTCGCATTTCCCGACATGCACGTGTATCACTACAACCACACCGAACGCTCCGCTTTAGAACGCCTCACTGCGGGGACCGAGTCCGAATCGCTCCTGACGTCCCTCGTCGATAGTGGACTCTTCGTTGACCTCTACGTGATCACTAAAAACGCGGTCCTCGTGGGAACCGAGTCCTACGGACTCAAACATCTCGAGCGCCTGGCCGCTTATGAGCGTGGAGGCGGTATCGAACAAGGTGCGGGCGCCGTCGTTGAGTATGAGCACTTCATGAAGACCGGTGATCTCACCAAACTCGACGACATCGCTGCGTATAATCGCGATGACGTCGCGGCAACTATGGCCCTACGCGATTGGCTTAACGAGCAGCGCCCCGACGACGTTGCGTGGCGAGAAGCGGTGTTGGAGGTCGACGAGTTCGCGTACGACACGGACGAGTTGGTCGCGCAACTCGAACAATTCCCTGACGAAAGTGCCGAGCGTTTGATCGGCGACTTGTTGAATTATTGGCGACGTGAACGTTCGGCGAACATCACACCAAAGTTTGCCGAAGCGTCATCGGATTTCGCGACCATCTACGCAAATCCGGACTTCATTGCCAATGTCGAATTCGTCCGATTCGAGGATTCGCAGTCTCGCGGTGTCGACGTGCGAGACGCCGTGTTCTCGTGGCCCCCACAAGAGGTGAGCCCTCTCTTTGTCGACAAATGTCGCGTGTTATTTACCGGCGTGGGCATCGAACACGGATTTGGCTACTTGCCGAGGGTCGATCTTTCGCGTCGCGAACTGTCGATGCGCTGGCGTGAGAGCGACGAAGAGTTGGATCTCATGCCGCTCGTCTTTACGCTGGATGATTACATTGGTCCGCAACAAAAGCCGGGTGTCTTAGTGCACCTGGCGGAGCAAGTGCTCCGCCGTGACGTGCATGATGCGCCAAGTCGAGTGTCGATGTCATTGCTCGCTCGCGAGAAGCCTCGCTTTGACTCCCACGGTGGGCCCGACCGAGGAGTTTTCGTGGATGACTTACCGCACATACTTTCGTGGGTTGGCCACCTCGATGAGAGTTACGTCGCGATTCAAGGTCCGCCCGGCACTGGGAAGACCTATAGCGGCTCACACATCATTCACGCATTGATTCGTGCGGGCAAACGAGTGGGCATCACGGCAATGAGTCATGCAGCGATTGATAATCTTCTCACCGCGACGCTTGAGGTGTTCGACGAAGCGGGGGACCGCGATCGATTGCGGGTACTGCGTCGAAGCCCGAAACCAAAGTCGGGCGCACTCGAAGGTGTGACCTACCAAAGTTCGAGTGACGGGGCAGAGAGTGATCGCTATAACCTCGTTGCGGGCACCACATGGCTGTGGGCACGGCCGGGCATGAGGGCTTTCGCTGTTGACTATCTCGTGATTGATGAAGCGGGACAATTGGCCCTGGCTGACGCGGTCGCAGCGGCGAATGGCGCGCGAAATCTGATATTGCTGGGTGACCCGCTACAACTTTCGCAAGTCTCCCAGGCGGAGCACCCGCGTGGTTCTGGTGCCAGCGTTCTCGAGCACGTGTTGGGTGGTCATCCGACGTTGCCACAAAGCGAGGGCGTATTCATCTCCGAGACGCGTCGCATGCACCCCGATATATGTTCATTCATCTCACGGCAAATCTACGAAGGTCGCCTCACGAGTCACGCCAGTTGCGCACAGCAGGCGACGGAGTTCGGAACTGGCCTGCGTTGGATCGAAGTCCACCACGAGCACTGTTCAACTGAATCAGTTGAGGAAGCTTCGACGGTGGTAACGCAGATTGAAGCCATGCTCGGTACGTCGTGGATCAATCAACACGGTGAGTCAAAGGCGCTTGCCGCCGATGACTTCATGGTGGTGGCACCGTATAACGATCAAGTGCGATTACTGCGCGCGATGTGTGATCGAGATGTCAAGTTGCGAGATGTCCAAGTGGGCACTGTCGACAAATTCCAAGGGCGAGAAGCCCCCGTCGTGTTTTTTACGATGACGACCTCCTCAGCGGCCGATATGCCTCGTGGCCCCGAGTTCTTGTTCTCGAGGAATCGACTCAATGTCGCCGTGAGTAGGGCGCGTTGTCTCGCGTTCCTCGTGTGCACCGATGAACTCTTGAACTCGCGAGCGCGGACCCTTGAAGAAATGCGTCTGATAGGAACCCTGAGCGCCTTCGTGGAGCACGCCCTACGTTAAAAACCTGATCCAGGGTGGATTGTCGAGGGCGAGTCAGGCGACGGACCTGGCACCACTGTCCAGCGTTGGCGCGAGACCTCAAGGGCTCGAAATTTGGTCGCCAAAAGGGACTTTTTCCTAAAGAGGACCTGTTAGTATGGTTATCCCACCAGCGGAGACGGCGATCGGGCGTATTTGCACCCTGGTAGACCGCGCTGTTAAGGTAGGCATCCCTGTCGTTAAGGAGACTTGACGACGGATCTGCGGGAGCGATCCTGCAGTGGTGTACTTCACACCTCCGACTTCGGTCGCGTGTGTTGTCGCTCCTTGAAAACGGAAGAACGAGAGCCAAAAGCCAGTACGGGCGACGATGGACGGATCTAACCGGACGCGTCGTTCGTCAAAAG
>Ga0302319_10018060_pt1 | contig 12885 bp, 7 predicted proteins | sample Bog_T0_2_FD_203319 | JGI IMG/M metagenome (GOLD analysis project Ga0302319, IMG submission 203319) | Peat permafrost microbial communities from Stordalen Mire near Abisko, Sweden - Bog_T0_2 | ecosystem: Environmental > Terrestrial > Soil > Wetlands > Peat | place: Sweden: Abisko, Stordalen Mire...
CCTGTGAGCGCAAGCTTGTCCCCGAAATCAGGGCGATCATGGACCGAATCCTGCACCAATCGCTCTTCATCGGCTTCCTGATCAACCTGCCATCGGCTTGAAATCTACTTTTTCAGGATCGACTAGCCTAGGGCGTTTTGGGGGATTGATTCAATCAACGATGTTACCCTCTCCTCATCGATGGAGCCTTCCGGGGACCAGAACGCCGACGGTCTTTCCGTATTCGAAAGCGTTCTCGTCTCGATTCCTTAAACTGAATAGTGGAGCGAGCGCTCATCGGGTTGCGCATTCTTCGCTTATATCTGTATACAGTTCAGATGTTTACCGACGAGTCGCAGATTTGTCGCACTCCGGGTTGCCTCTATGACTTTGTTGCTGGATCGCAAAGTGCTCAGGTCAAAGAAAAAATTCCTTGATTGAACAGAGCCGATGAGTGAGTGGTGCGTGATTTCTCGCTTACTCAATTAGGAGCATCCGCGAGCGCAGGTCTGATTGCCCAAACTCTTCTCCGACGCAAATCGACCCTGGCCTTGCCCGCGAACTTCCCCAAAGGAGCAAAACGATGAACAGCACAACCATCTACTCTCGCCCAAGGTCGAAATCCGCTTCCGGTCTGCTGCGACGGGCACTTCAATTGACTCTCATCCTGGCAGCCTGTGCGCTGGCGGTTGAAAACGTTCAGGCTGCAAAATCGCCTATCACGTTTGTCCCGACAGTCCGTACATTGGCCGGAGGAGCTAGCCCCGATCCGAAAATGCCAACGGGCATTGCCGCTGATGGCGCGGGAAACATCTACTTTTCCGACGATTCGGACTGCCAAGTGGAGCGCATTGATTCTTCGACAGGCGCAGTGTCGACGGTGGCAGGGAACGGAAAATGCGGCTACTCGGGTGACGGAGGCAGTGCAAGCGAGGCGGAACTTAATTATCCGACGGGGCTGGCATTCACTCCAGCGGGCGATCTGTTGATCGCTGACCGTACCAGCGTTCGAGTTGTGAACCTCTCGACGAGCATTATCTCCTCTTTTGCGAGCAATGATGCTGGAAGCTCATCCAACTCTTGCCAATCCGAACACGCCGCTCAGACCTCTTCGCCGTTTGGTATCACTGCGGATGCCATGGGGAACGTCTATTTCACTGATGTTGTGAACAACAATGTCTGCCGGATCGATGCGGTGACACATGTGATCAGCACCGTTACCGGGATCACGGTTGCCGCCAGCCTCCCATCCGTAGTGCTGACCCACCCCTCGGGAATCATCAGCGATGGTTCGAACAATCTATATATCACTGATGGAAGGGAGAACTTGGTTGCTCGATATTCCATTTCGTCCGCGACTGTAACGATAATCGCCGGAACGGGAATGGCTGGGTTTTCCGGGGATGGCGGACAAGGCACACAGGCCCAATTGAATGCGCCCTCAGCTCTGGCGTTTGACCCCTCTCGGAACCTGCTGATTGCCGATCAGATCAACGGCCGAATTCGTGAACTCAACTTGACCACGGGCATCATCACAACAATTGCCGGCGATGGCAAGCCCTTTGCAGGCAGCTCCGCCGGTACGCCGGCCATCGCGGCCTCTATGATCCCAATTGGTTTAGCCACCGATCCCGCTGGAAATATCCTGGTTGCAGATATCGACGATTCCAGCATATTTGAGATCGGCATCATCTCGCACTTTGGCCCTACGGCTGTTGGTTCAACCAGGCAACTTCAATTCGCATTCATCGCCTCTGCATTGGTTGAGAATGTCAGTGCGACGGTCGCCTCAAACATACCGCCGGTTCCGCTTTCGACCTTCTACAATATCTCTGGTGGATTTACCTGTTCGAATGGCATCACCGCCACAAAAGTGACTCTGCTCGAAGCAGGCGATTGGTGCACCATCCCAATACAGTTTTCTCCAACGCAATCCGGCATTCTGCCAGGTCTGCTGACGTTGAGGGCCGGTTCCTCGGCTCCCACCACTCTGGCGCTCGACGGAGAGGGAGCTCAAGGCTCTCTGCTTGCGCAGCCTGCCGCAGCCGAAGCGATGCTTCCAGCCAGCGCACTTTCTGCCTCCGGGTACGCGAATTTCTCTCCGACAGGCATAGCCAGCGACGCGTTGGGCAATGTCTTTGTCGCCGACTCGGCGGAAGGTGTGGTTTTCTATCTTACAAATGCGAATGGAGCCATCCAGGCTGTTCCTGGACCGGGATCGAATCCCTCCGGCAATCTGGGCGATGGCGGTCTGGCCTCGGCTGCCACATTGCAGTTTCCCTTAGCGTTGGTATTTGACCGCGCGGAAAACCTCTATATCTCAGACTTGTTGGATTCGCGTATCCGCCGCGTCACATTTCCCAGCGCTAATATCGCCAATGGCGTCATTTCGACGGCGGTGGGCAATGGAAGTTATGGCTACGCGGGAGACGGCGGACCGGCGAATCAGGCCGAGATCAGCACTCCGGCGGGTATGGCCTTCGACAGCCTCGGCAATCTTTACTTCGCCGATTCGGAAAACCAGGTGATCCGAAAAGTAAATACCCAAGGGGTCATTTCGACCGTCGCGGGCAAGGGCGTTGCAGGGTATGTCGGCGACAAAGGGCCGGCGACGGCAGCGGAACTCAATTATCCCTATGGCGTTGCCGTGGACGAGATGGGCAATCTCTATATTGCAGACACAAACAACAACGTGATTCGAAAAGTCTCGAATTCTGGAGTGATCACGACCGTTGCCGGCAACACCACAAGCGGATTCACCGGCGACGGCGGCGCTGCAACAGCAGCCGAACTGAACTCGCCCACGGCAGTGGCTACCGACCCAGCTGGAAACCTATACATCAGCGACACCAATAATGGAGTGATCCGGATGTTAGCGTTAGATGGGACGATCTCGACGATTGCAGGCGTACCTCCGGGCGCGCAGCCCGGTCCCTCCAATTTGACGACAGGCGTCGGGTTGAGCACTCCCGTGGGCATTGCCGTCACGCGTGGTACCGGCACGAATCTAGGACTCGGTTACGTGGATCAGATTGCCGTGGCCGACCCCGGCTCCGCTACTCTTTGGTCGATCCAACCCAATGTATCCAGTGTTACATTCAGTGAAGCTGGGCTTCCTGAGCCTGTTTTGATCTATAACACCGGTGGCGCGCAGGCCGAGTTGAATCCACCGTTTTCATTGCCGGAAGGATTGTCGTTCGGTAACAATACGCTAAACCAGATCAACCTTCCTTCAGGCTCGAATCAAACTCTGGACCTTACTTTCGTTCCGCAAAATTCCTCGGCAACTTTGCCCGCCGGTATCAGCATTCCCACTAATGCGGACGTGCAATCACTTACCATCCACCTTACTGATAATGTGGGCGTTACGAAGGCCATCCCATTTTTGGTGATCTTTCCAGTGCTCGACGCACCGCAGCCTGGCACATCCCAGGTGATTCATGTCTCAGTAGTCACTCCGGTCGGAAGTCCAGCAGCAACCGGCGTGCTGTACTACAGCTATACCGCACCAGAATCCACGACGCCGGTCACTGGCAGCATTACGCTTCCTACTTCATCGTTCACGATTCCGAATCTGATCGCCGGAAGTTACACAATCACTGCCAATTACTCCGGTGACTCATACTATGATGCCGAGTATCAGAGCAGCGTTTTCAACGTTCAAAAGGTTACCCCAACCCTGACAATGACGGCATCGCCGTCGCCAGCCTCCACCGTTACCGGAAATTCCACCGTGTCATTTACATTTGGAAACCTGATCTCCAGCATTTTGCCCCATGGGACATTGACGTTGACGGATACAATCAACAATACCAGCACAACACATTCGCTCAATGTAACATCGGCCAATCTTACGCTGCTTTTAACCGGACTTCAAACAGGAACGCACACCCTCTCCGCAAGTTACGCGGATGATCAGAACTACAATCCAACCTCTGCAACGGCCATACTGGTCGTCAGTACCTCGACGCCGCAGCTCACCGTTAGCGCTCAGCCTGCCGGGGCGACCACAAATGCAACTGGGGCGCAGGTCAGCGTGGCACTTTCATCTGGCAGTGGAGCCTCTTCCAGCAGTTCTCCCAATGGATCCGTTTGGGGTTCCACTGATTCCATCACTGGAACAGTCTCAATCACAATCACAGATCCTGGAAGCAGCGTTCCGTGGACCAAGAGTTATCCCGTGGTGCCTTCTCTCAGTGTTCCTTTGCCTCCCACGGGCAGTCTTGTGGCAGGAACCTATAAGATCGAGGCCAAGTACTCCGGAGACAGCAACTTCAATAGCACAACAGCTTCAACCACTTATACTGTCGGCAAGCAAGCCACCATTCTTTCGATCACCCCGGCAGTGAGCCAGGTTTCCCTGGGAATGAGCGATGTTGTGAGCTTCTCTCTCGGCTTGCCTCCCAACGCAATCGCCCCGACCGGAAGTGTCACCTACACTGTCTTGCAGAAAGGAACCGTCGGTGCCAGCACCACAATCACGCTGCCTGCTCCGCTTTCTTTCACGTTCCATGCCACGGCCTTGGGAAATTTTGCGGTGGAGGCAAATTACTCTGGGGACGGTAATTACACACCATCTACGGCGATCTACCATCTTACTGTGAACAAGATTGTTCCGACACTTGCAGTGAGTCCACAGAACGCGCCGTATGCGCTCGACCATCCCAGTCCCCCGGTCGATCTTGTGCTTGCCGGAACGTCCGGTTCATTTCCACCTACAGGGGAGATTACGTACTCCTACACAGTGACTGGACTGGGTTCGCAGGGGGTCTTGAAAAGCGGGAACGGCATGATTCCTTTGACAGGCACCACTCCGTCGTTCAAGTTGGGGACCATTATCGGCGGCACTTACAACATCACCGCCAATTACGGCGGAGACGCGAACTATGCCAGCGTCAGCGATACAATCCGTTTCCACATTACGCCACAGGCGGTTACATTGCAATATCGGTTGGGAACCAACCCGCTGACAGCAGTTCCAGAGATACAATTCACGTTCGCTCACACAAACTCAAATTGGCAACCTATTGGGTCGGTGAACTATTCCTACATACCGCCGGGAAGTTCGAGAACTGTGAATGGTTTCGTTCCCATTCCAAATAACAGTTTGATTCCGGCAGCCCTCGAACTGAATACTTTTCCAGCAGGAAATTACACACTCACAGCAACCTACAGCGGAGACGATTTCAATGCTCCTGGCACCGTCTACATCAAGCTTTCCATCGCCCGAGAGGCTCCGTCCATCACAGTCAACCCGGCGATTGCTGCGCCTTCAACAAGCGATGTGAATGATACTATTACAGTCAACTTCGTCCAATCGAGCACAAGCATTGGCGTTCCGACTGGAACCTTAACCTACTCCTACCAGGTTCCTGGAGCAACTTCGAAGACGGCCGGAACTTTGACGCTTCCCAACAATACCTTCCAAATTTCAGGCTTGGTTGGCGGAGAGTATTCAATTGGCGTTAGATACTCCGGAGACTCGAATTATCTTCCGACAAGTGGATCGACGATTGTGAATGTGTCGAAGTCGGCACCCGCCGTCACGGTGAAAGCCTCCTCCAACCCAGGCGCGGCTGGACTATCTGACACAGCAACAGTTGAAGTAAGCGAATCCGCCACCGGCTACCCGCCAACCGGGACCATATCGTATTCCTATTTGCTTCCAGGGAACGATATACCTGTAACCGGAACGGTCACTTTACCATCGGACACAATTGCCCTTGAAAAATTGGTTGAGGGAATCTATGTAATCTCCGCAACCTACTCAGGAGATGCACGCTATGCGTCTGCAAAAGGCGTGTTGGATTTGCCCGTCGATTAGAGGCGAGGCGTGACCATCCAGACTCGCGGGGCGAAAAATCCTCTTCGCCTCGCGAGTTATATTTCCGCGCGTCTCGGTCTTGGAGAGGCAGGGGATGCGGTTAAACTCAATAAACAAGATACCGCACCCATCCGAGCAGTTGAACTGATAAACGAGCTATTCGCGATCGATGCTCAAGCGCGGAACGAAAAGATGGACCATGCAGCACGCCATACACTGCGCCACGGGAAGTCACCGACGCTGCTAGACGAAATCCGCACTCACATCATCGAGCAATTCAGCTCTAACAAGCGTCCCGGTCTTCCTCTTTACTGGTCAATAATCGTGGCCTGCCCAATTTGTTGTACCAGCGTGAGTGTTAGTGTAGCGCAGCGGGATAGATATATGCCCGTCGCAGTAGTAGGCGGTGTGGGAAAGTGGGAAGCGTTCTTTGTTTTCCACTTTCCCATGCCGCCGGGAAGCTTCGGTCAAGCATGCGGCCGGCGATGGCGGTTTGTAGCCCAGCGAAGAATGTGGGCGTTCCGTGTTGTAGTAGGCTCGCCAGCGTTCAGTCAGCACTCGCACCTCTTTGAGTGAATGGAAGATATCGCCGTTCAGGAACTCGTCGCGTATTTTGGAGTTGAAGCTTTCGCAGTAGCCGTTCTGCCACGGAGAGCCAGGTTCGATGTAAAGGGTTCGGGCACCGGGTTGCGCCGGCCATTTACGCAGCTCTTTAGCGACGAATTCCGGACCATTGTCGGAACAAATGTACTCTGGGATGCCATGCTCGATCATGGCTTCGGCAAGCACCTCAATGACCTGGTTTCTATTGATCCGGCGTCCGACATGGATCGGCGGCTGCTCGAACTACTCAATCACCACTCTGCGCACGTGCGGAGTGCAGCCGTTCATAGCCGGCCACATGTCTCCGATGACAACCCGTACTCGGAGAGCCAGTTCAAGACCCTCAAGTACAGGCCCGAGCTTCCGGATCGCTTCGATTCCATCGAGCACTCATGTGCCTTTGGGCAGACATTCTTTGGCTGGTACAACCACGAGCATCATCACAGCGGAATCGCGCTGCCGACGCCGGAGATGCTACACTACCGCATGGCTGGGAAGGTCATCGAGCAGAGGCGACTGGCTCTGGATGCAGCCTATGCTCGCAACCCCGAACGGTTCACCCATGCTCGACCAAAGCATCCGCCCCAGCTCACCGCGGTCTGGATCAACCCGCCGGCACCAATACCACCACCCGCCACAGAAGGAGTTCGACACTAAACTCTCACGCCACCTGTCTCAAGCTTGTTGACACGCTCCGCTGAGGCTAGTTGCCTCCGGATTTACCCGTTCTCCTGAACCGGATTATTCATGGCCACAGCAATGCTTGCAGAATGCTGGAAGATCAAAATTGGCCCGAAAGCACAACAACGAAATAAATCAATCCGTAACCAACGTTTCAACAACTCCTCAGATAACGCGTCAAGATCTCCTTATCCAGAGAGTGCAGCCATGCAGACACCACCGCACGAAATTACCGCATTGCTCAGCGCCTGGAAGGCTGGCGACGGGAAGGCCTACGAAGATCTCATCAAGGTCGTCTATCCTCACTTGCATAGGCTTGCCGCTCGCCAAATGAGGCGTGAATTAGTCGGGCATACGCTGTCCGCGACAGCTCTCGTACATGAAGCCTATCTGCGATTGCTTAACTCAAACCTCAATTGGCAAGATCGTTCACATTTCTTGGCGGTGGCGGCCGTAGTCATGCGCCGGGTTCTCGTTGACCATGCGCGAAGCCGCAAAAGCAGTAAGCGCGGGAGTGGTGCTCTGAAGGTCTCGCTTGATGAAGTTTCCCTGGCCGTGAGTCCCACTCCCGCTGACATTCTTGATCTCGACGACGCTCTAACCCGTCTGGCTGAACGCGACTCACGCAAGGCGCGTCTCGTCGAACTCCTATACTTCGGGGGAATGAGCTGCGAAGAGGCTGCGAATGTCATAGGAACATCGGTCGCGACCGCGAACCGGGATCTCAAGTTCGCCCGGGCGTGGCTGCGCCAGGAGCTGAGCCCCTCTGTTTAGGAAGCCTGATAGTCTTTGTATCTCGACGGTCGAGATTGCAGGAAGGTGCCTCTGCAACGTGGTCGAAGATGCAACTCCGACTCGCAGCCCGGCCGTCTGGCTCGTTTGCCGGGGAACCAGTTCACAACCCTTAGCCCACATCCTTCCTGGCCGAAGGGCAGTTACACCTAGCTTCCGAACTCTGATAGCGAGCTTGCGTTCCAGGTTCAACCGCGGGTCCGGTGAAGCCGCAAGAATTTCAGCTTGACCGGCGACCGTGCGCTCCGCATCACTCTGCCGGCCGAGCGCAACTTCGGCACAGGCCATCCATATTCGAGCTCCGGCAGCCTGCGGGGACTGGTGGCCATAGCCTCGCTCCAGTTGAACGACTGCATCCTGAAAATGCGGAAGCGCCTCTGCAGCCCGCTCTGCGTGAAGCTCTGTCTGGCCCAGGACTACCTCAGCCTGACCCAGCATCGGATGGCCCTCCGGAAAAGTGGCACGTTCAATGGCCCTCGCGTTCATGGCAAGTGTAGTGGCCTCATCCCAGCGTCTTTCGCGGATAAGCACTTGGGCTAGAAGCAATCGCGCGACATTGGTCCCTTCGTGATTCGGGCCGAGCACGCTTTGCTCAAGGGCCAGCGACGCACGTTCAAGCGTCTCTGCCTTCCCTGTGTCACCCGTTGCAAGATAGGCTTCGCCCAAAGCCGCCTCGGAATCCGCAGTCCCCGTTTCCTTGCCGCCCAGTATGCGCACGCGCGTTTTAAGGCTGGCATCGAGCATGGCAATGGCTTCAGAGATCTTACCGTCCGCTAGAAGGGCTTGTCCCAGTGCAATCTCTGCACGCGAGCCCACATTGCTGTCAAGGTCTCCGCTTCGCCGATAGAGATCATACGCGCGGCGTGCGGTTGTCACTGCCTTCACAACATAGTTCCGACGCATCTGGTTCTCTGCGAGACCCGGCAGGTTCGAAATTGTTAGGAAGTTCGATTCACCAAACGCTGCTGTCTCCACTGCCACAGCCTGTTCACCCGCTTGCAGCGCTTTCTCATAGTCTCCAAGATGTGTCAGATCCTGAGAGAGGTTGTACCAGGCGTAGCCAACGTCGGGAGCGTTCTTGCCGAGGGTCCTGAGGCGTGTATCGAGCACCAGCCTCTGCATCTCGGTAGCCTGTCGAAATTTGCCTTCGCTGTCATATGCGCAGGAGAGATCGCCCTGTAGCCGCAGCACATCCTGGTCCGAGTTACCGTGCCGCGGCACAAGTATGGCCAATGCGCGGACGAGCAGTTGCTCATCCTCCGAGTAATATCCCGTATAGAAATCGATGACTGAAAGCGCTTCGTAGGTAAAGGCTAATTCATCCGGGTGTTCCCGCTTGTGCTGCTCCTCGTAGGGCAATACCTGACGCAGCAGCTCCGAGGCCTCGGAATACTTGCTCTCGTTGATCAAGGTGTCCGCAAGCTTACGCATGCTGTCCACCGTTTGCTTATTAAGCGCTGGATGGAGCTTCCGCTCAAGTGCAAGAGCCTTGCGAAGATTCGCTTCTGACTGCGGATTTGCGTAGAGGCTTTGATAGAGTTCACCAACCACTGAATAGAGATGCGCCTTCACCTCCGGCTCATCTGAGAGCCGTCCATCCAGTCCTGCCGCGCCCTTGTCGAGAAGTTCACGAGCCGTCACCTTGTCGCCCCGCCCCTGAGCTGGGTCATTCGCAGAGAAAACATTCACCAGAAAATCGGTTACCTCGCCGGCCGCCCGGGCTTCGCGACGTGCTTGCGCCGCCAGTATCCCCATTGCCACTGAGAAACTGGCGATCACAAGGAGCGTCAACGCGATCCCCAGACTTGCCCATCGATGCCGAAGCAGAAACTTTCCGGCGCGATATCGCCGAGACCCCCCGCGAGCCGTCACCGGAAAGCCGGCCAAAAAGGATTCGATATCTGCGGAAAAGTTGTCGACCGAGCTGTACCTGCGCGCTGGGTCCTTCTCCAACGCTTTGAGCAGTATCCCATCCAGGTCGCGAATACCGCCTTTTCCTGAGCCGCACCAGACTGTCTCCCATTCACTCGTATGGCGAGCAGCAGCGCTCGGCCGAACCGGCTCAGCTTCGCAGATCTCCCGCTCGATCTCGATGATAGATGTGCCCCTGACGCGTAGCGGCAGCTTACCGGTCAAAAGCCGATAAAGCAACACCCCGAGCTGATACACGTCCGAAGCGGTAGTAATCTGCTCTCCCCGAACCTGCTCCGGACTGGCGTATTCAGGTGTAAGTACAAGTTCAGCCGCCATAGTCATTGTTGCCGACTTTGACGGGTCGCCACCGGCTACTTCTGGCATAAGGAGCTTCGCAATTCCGAAATCGATCAACTTGGGCACACCATCTTCGGTGACCAGCACATTCTGGGGCTTAATATCTCGGTGAATCACCAGACTGCGGTGCGCGTAACTGACCGCCGATCCTATGGATAAGAAGAGCCGCAGCCGCTGCTGAAGGTCAAGAGATCTTTCACGGCAATACTCGTCAACCCGCGAGCCCTTTACGTACTCCATAACCACGTAGGGCGAACCGCCTTTGGTAGCTCCGCCATCAAGCAAGCGGGCAATGTTGAGATGCTCGAGGCTGGCCAGAATCTGCCGCTCTGCGCGAAAGCGCTGAACCGCGTGGCGCGTCACCATATCGGCGCGCATGACTTTGACTGCTACTTCCTTTTGATAAGTCTCGTCGGCGCGAATGGCAAGGTAGACCATTCCCATGCCACCATGACCAAGCTGTCGGACGATCTCGTAAACCCCTATTCTCTCCCCGGGATTCCAAGCCTCGGGCGCGTTCATATAGGTGGCGGCCTCGCCAGAGACCACGTCCTCGATGATGTTTTGCGACGTCTCTGCGGCGAGGATCAGCTTCTCGACCCTTCGGCGCAGTTGGGTATCGCCAGCGCATGCCGATGTCAGAAACAAAGACCGCTCGGAAGGGGATTGAGATAGCGCATCATGGAACAGCTCCTCCAGGCGTTCCCAGGCGTTCTTCGTATTGTCTTGCATTGGCAGGCCTCCCGAAGGCTATGTGGTGATCGAGACGAGGCATCGGGGTTTTCCGTCGTAAACTCCGCGCGTGTTAGCCGCTAGTGGCCACTTTCCAGTCCGCTGTGGCTTTCGGCGCGAGTCCCTCCAAATCCAGGATATGCATCAAGTTGCGCGATGAGTCGACTTGCCCCCAGCCAACCTGGCCAAACCGCATGCTGAACCTGCGAACAGGCCCACCTTCCCGCGAGGGTCTCGTATTTCCCGGTACCTTGAGATCGAACTGCTTCTTCCGACCTGAGGCCGCCATCATCGACGAACAACCATTGAGCTCTCAGCTGTCGTCCTCAGTTATACGCGTGCCGCGGGAAATTCCAAAATGGATTATCTCCCGGGTCCGGTATCCTGCACTATGGCTCCAGTCGTTCGTCGGCCATTGCGCCCTGGTGATCAGGGCGGCAAAAGAGAGAGAAATCAGAACAGCGCTGGCGACGCCCCTGTATTTTGCTGCGCTTGGAGTGGGCTGCACATCGTAGCCGGGGACCAAAACGGCCAAGTTCACCTCTTAGCGTGGGAGGAGCAACCTCCCACCCAGAACTGAAGAGAAACGCCTTGATTCCCTTCTGGCTCCCGAGGTGGTTCCTCCATTTGAGCGCAGCTGCTGGGAACGATTGAAAGGAAGTTGACCGCGACCTTCTCCTTTGATAGGTCAGGACCTGACCCTATGCCGTCTGCGGCATTCGAGGGTTCACTCTAGCCGAGGCTTAAACCCTGCATCCGGTAAGCAAAATCTGGAGTTCCGGTCGTATAACCACTCTGCACCGGCGTGATCCCGCTCATCTCGGGAATAGTCGATTGCGGCCCAAGCAGGATGAGGCGGTAGGGTGCTCGGATCACTCCCGGCCCTGCGGCGTTTCTCATTACCTATCGGTATTTCGACGTTTAAACGTCACTCAATGAGCACGTTAGCCCTATGTTTTCTCTTATCGGGCAAATTTAATAGGCATTCATGATGAATACAACCAAGTTCCTTGGCAACCTTCAAAACGCTCCACGTCTTGAAGACCGGGACCCTTCGCCGAGCTTTGTCGCCTTCTCCCGCAGAAACTCCTTCCAGCTCACGGGCAATGCTTCCACCGCGATAGCCTTTCGCACCCGGCGAAGATCCTCGTTGTCATATTCCTTCGCGATGTATAAGTGAGTGATTTCGGAGACGGAGATTGAGTCCGACTGGTGACGGAGCACCCTGATTTCATCTCCTGCACCAACTTCTCCCTCGCGCGTCACCGCCAGGTAGAATCCTGTGCGCCCACTCGCGAGAACCCGTGTTTGCCCCAGGCCAGGAAAACGGCTTCTACTCGAACCCCAGCTGCGCGCAGCTTTGTTAGCAGTTCGAGCGTCGCCTGACTGCTATCGGTCTCGTCGTCATTGACCACAATTAGGAATGCCGGGGGCGAGTCGGGTGGAAGGCGATCCGGGAGATCGCCGTCCCCAGACACTTGAATCTGAAAATCCGGCCTGCCGTTCAGCCGGTCGACCGGATCTGGCGCCGTCGGGTCGCCCTGTCCCGGCGCGTAGGCAATCAGCGAAATCACGTACCCTCCGGCAGAAAAGCCCAGCATCCCCACCCGGTGCGGATCGATATTCCACTCCTTCGCGTGGCTGCGCACCAGCCTCATCGCCCTGTACGCATCCTGGCGAACATTCTCCATCGTGTATGGCGAGTTGTGGTCATTCGGAAGCCGGTACTTGAGCACAAACGCAGCCACACCTATGCTGTGTCAATACCCCCGGCAGAGCCGGGGGGTTGATTGCGTGAGCCGCTCAAAGCGGCTTGAGCGGGGTCGCTAACGCGGCCCCGGCGTTATTGGAGCCACCTTTCGGTGGCTACTTCCACATCTTGAGCTGCTCGATCCGCTTGTCCTCAACTTCCTGGTTGCGGATGTACTCGCGTATCGCCGTCTCGTCACGCCCAACGGCCGACACGAAATAGCCGCGCGCCCAGAAATGTTGTCCTGCGAAAT
>Ga0302319_10018064_pt1 | contig 12884 bp, 13 predicted proteins | sample Bog_T0_2_FD_203319 | JGI IMG/M metagenome (GOLD analysis project Ga0302319, IMG submission 203319) | Peat permafrost microbial communities from Stordalen Mire near Abisko, Sweden - Bog_T0_2 | ecosystem: Environmental > Terrestrial > Soil > Wetlands > Peat | place: Sweden: Abisko, Stordalen Mire...
ATGAGAAATACCCCTACAAGGATTGTGCGCCAAAAGGGGGTAATTGCCTGCAAGTATGGCATGGGCGGAAGGTGTTGGATTTAAGCAGGTTAGTCAAGGTCGGTCGGGGGAGGGACTTGCTTTTTTTTGGATGGGGTATGGGGAATCAGGTTGCAGGCCTGCCGGAAGGCACATTCCGTGGTTCGATCGATTTTCAAAATGCGTTTGCGATGAGAACATCGAAGTGCTGAACGCTTTGATTCCCATCGAGGTCAAGCACCAATGCCGATTTGATTGCACGGATGAAGCTTAGGGGGCACTCGCCAGGGCCTTGGAAGGCCTTTCACGAGTTGCGTGGTACATCCTTAGAAACGGCTTCTCTACAGCGTAGTAGGAAGCCAGGGCGCAGACAAATGCCAACGCAAGGTTGAGTGGGAATTCCGTCCACCATCCTTGAGAGTTCCGATTGAGGAAGGGCTGCTGCCATAGATAGAGGGAATAGCTCAAAACACCAAGAAAGCCGGTTACGCGGTTGTTGAGAAAACGATCTGCGCGCTCCATCGCCGAGAAGAGAAACAGCGCAATGATAAGCGGGACGAGGCCACCGAAGAAGATCTGGAGCCTGACCCGCGGCAGCAGGAATTGGCTGAACAGTGTGAGCACGCCCAGATTTGTTCATTCCGGCGCCACTGCTTCGGATGCTTGCTCATACCGGCTGGGCCTCATCCAATACCTTTTGCCGAAACTTCAGGGGAAGGAATCCCGGCGTAAGAAGGTCCACCTTGACTCCCGTTCGAGCTTCGATTTCAATCTGCAAGCCAGCCAGGTCCAGCAGGCTGGTTCTCGGCGCGGCGTCCACCAGCATATCCAGGTCGCTGCCTTCCTGGTCTTCGCCACGGAGGACTGAGCCGAATACGCGCGGATTCGCCATGCCCGCCTCAAGCACAAGCCGACGGATGGTTTCGCGGTGGTGCGGTAACACCTCAGACGGTCGCATGGCTGCCCAACTTCCCTTTCAGCTTCCAGTTTAGCGTCGAATCGGCCCCCGCTGCACTCTAAGGCGAATTCCGTTTGGGGTGGCTGCGGACGGACTTTTCTATGGCGTTCCACTTGGCGCGGGTCTCTTTGGCGAGCCTGGGGTTGGTTTTGCGCTCGAGGTAGGACAGCTCCTTTTGCATCTTCTGGAAGTTTGCGAGGCGGGCGGGGTCGATGGTGGCCGAGGTGACGGCGCAGCCGGGTTCCGCGTTGTGGGTGCAGTCGCGGAAGCGGCAGTTCTCTGCCAGCGCCTGGATATCGTCGAAGCTGGCTTCGAGATTCTGCACCGGCTGGTCGGGGTTGGCCCATAGTTGAACCTCGCGCAGTCCGGGCAGGTCCATGAGCAGCCAGTTGTTGGGCATGCGGAAAAGCTGGCGGGTGGTGGTGGTGTGGCGGCCCCTGCTGTCGGAGTCGCGGACGGCATTGGTGGCCTGGCGCTCGTCGCCGAGCAGGCGGTTGAGGATGGTGGACTTGCCCACTCCGCTGGAGCCGATGAGGGCGGCGGTTTGATTGGGCAGGAGCTGGGCGGGAAGCGCGTCGAGGTCGGAGTCGGCCTTGGCGCTGATGGGGAGGACGGTGATGGCGGGGCTGAGGGCCTGGACGGAAGCTACAACTTCGGCGAGGTCGAGGTTGAGCGAGGGGGCGAGGTCGGCCTTGTTGAGCAGGACGACGGGGCGTGCGCCGCTCTCGTTGGCCATCACCAGGAACCGCTCGATGCGGCGCGGGTTGTAGTCGCGATCAAGGCCGCTGACGATGAACAGGACATCGATGTTGGCAGCCAACACTTGCTCGCGGATTTCGCGCTCGGGCTGCTTGCGGGAGACACAGGTCTGGCGGACGAGGACGTGGTCGATGACGGCTTCGTCGGGGCGGAGCAGAACCCAGTCGCCGACGGCCGGCCAGAGGACGCCGGGTTGGCGCAGCAGTCCCCCGACGCCGGCGTTGATTTCGGTAGGCTGCTCGGTGTCGGACGAGGTCCAGACGGTGAAGCGGCCGTGGTTTGCGGAGGCGACGCGGCCGGGAATGCCGGCGGGCGCGCCAGGCAGCTGGGCCAGACTGGAAAGCTGAATCTGGAAGAACGGATTCCAACCAATTTGTTCGAGATGCACAGAGACTATCCTCTCTTTTTGGATGCCAAGAGACACGCCGCCGCAAGCCTGAGGCTGCGGGGCAGTGGGTGAGAGGACGAGTTAGACAAGGTCGTTCAGCGGCACTCCGTGTAGGGACACTGTATCAAACCTGGAGTCCCGGTGTGCGGTTGTGCCAGAGGGAATGGTTTGAATCCCGGTGGGACGGGCAGCCATCTTCTGCAGAAGATTGCGTTCTCCGGTCTTCTGATCCTCGCTCCATTTTGCGGGCGCCGCTCTGCAAAACAATGTTAGATTCTCAATCAAGAAAAGGAGATGTCACATGAAGATTGTCGGGGCGATTGCGCGGTATTTGCTGGGGCTGATGTTTTTGGTTTTTGGACTGAACAATTTCCTGGGTTTTATCCCCATGGGCAAGCTGCCGCCGGGTCCGGCGGGCGAGTTTCTGGGGCTGCTGATTTCAACACACTACGCCTATGCCGTGGGGCTGGTGATGGGGATTTCAGGAATCCTGCTGCTGTTTAACCGGTTTGTGGGACTGGGACTGATGCTGCTGGGGCCGGTGTTGTTCAACATACTTGTGTTCCACCTTGCGATGAATCCGAGCGGGATAGGGATGGGCGCATTTGCGACGCTGCTGTGGGCCCTGGTGGCGTGGCAGCACAGGGCGGCCTTTGCCCCGCTGTTGAAGGCGAAGGGGTAAGGTATGGCCCATGGGGCGGGGTGGCTACAATCTAAGCAGCGATGATTCAGTATCTGTATCTGGGGCGGGTGGACTATGCCGAGGGGCTGCGGCTGCAGGCAGAGATTGCCGCGCTGGTGGCAGAGGGCCGCCTGAAAAACGTGCTGCTGCTGCTGGAACATCCGCGGGTGCTGACGCTGGGGCGGAATGCGAATCGGGCCAACGTGCTGGCGAGCGATGCGATGCTGGCGGGGCGCGGTGTGACGCTGCACGAGATCAACCGTGGCGGTGATGTAACCTACCACGGGCCGGGACAGTTGGTGGGATATCCGATATTCGACCTGCGCAGCTTGAAGACGGCAAGCGGCGGACGGATGGGGCCAGTCGATTTTGTACGCGGGATGGAAGAGGCGCTGATGCGCGTGTGCCTGGAGTTTGAGGTGAGGACGGAAAGGGTGGAGGGACTGACTGGGGTTTGGTGTGGAGCAGGGACCAAGGGACCAGGGACCAGGGACCCTGGGCCTGAGACTGCTGAAGGCGCTCGGAAGATTGGGGCGATTGGGATTCATGTGGCGAAGGGGATTACTTCGCATGGGTTTGCGCTGAATGTGACTACGGATTTGAGGGATTTTGAGCTGATTGTGCCTTGCGGGATTGCAGACCATGGAGTGACCAGCCTGGAGTTGGAGATGGGGGGAGCCCCGGAACCGGTTCCGGAGCTGGAAACGGTGGCGGACGTGGCGGCGCGGCAGTTTGGGCAGGTGTTCCAAGAGCAGGTGCTGGCGGTGGATGGGCTGGGGTCGCTGCGGGAGCAGGCGGCGGCGAGGGTGTTTCCGGCCGAGGATACGCCGATGCGAGCTCCTGCCGAGGTTGAGCGGCTGGCTGGCGTAGAGCGGCAGGAGCGGGCTTAGTCAACCCGGCGCAATTTATAATCCGGCTGGATGCGGGGGAGTTTTTTTGTCCTGTATGGCGAAGAAAGGGATCTATGCCAACCGACGTAGTGATGCCCCAGATGGGCGAATCGATCTTTGAGGGCACGATCACCAAATGGCTGAAAAAGGCCGGCGACAGGGTGGAAAAGGACGAGCCGCTGTTCGAGATTTCAACCGACAAGGTGGACGCGGAGATTCCTTCGCCTGCGGCCGGGGTGCTGAGCGAGATCAAGGTTCCGGAAGGCGAGACGGTGGGGATCAACACGGTAGTTGCAGTCGTTTCCGACGAGGAATCAGGGGTCAGAAATCAGGGATCAGACGGAGCGCGGGCCGGGCATGCGTCTGAGGCTGGGATCGAGGTGGTGATGCCGCAGATGGGCGAGTCCATCTTTGAGGGCACCATCACCAAGTGGATGAAAAAGGTTGGCGACGTCGTGGAGAAGGACGAGCCGCTGTTTGAGATTTCTACCGATAAGGTGGATGCGGAGATTCCTTCGCCGGCGGCTGGGGTGCTGAGCGAGATCCGGGTGGAGACGGGGGCAACGGTGGAGATCAACACCGTGGTAGCCGTGATTGGGGGGACGGCAAGGCAGGGGTCAGGGGTCAGGGATCAGGGATCAGTTGGGGCCGTGGAGGCTCCGACGCCTGTTTCCGCTGAGCCGGAAGTGGCGGCTACTCCTGGCAATGGTCGGCCGCTGCGGTCGTCGCCGCTGGTGAGGCGGATTGCGCGTGAGAACAAGCTGGATCTGGTTCGCGTTGCGGCCTTGGTGGGCGGATCGGGCGCAGGCGGGCGGATCAACAAGGACGATGTGCTGGGGTATCTGAGCAAGTATGGGCCCGGTGGGACCGCTCCGGCTGCGGTTGCGATGCCGGCTGCTGCTGCGCCGGTGCAGGCTCCTTCCACCTTGCCGGGAACGGTTGTGCCGCTGAGCCGGATGCGGGCTATTATCGCGGACCGGATGGTGGAGAGCGTCGCGATTGCCCCGCATGTCTACTCGGTTTACAAGGTGGACATGACGCGGATTGTGCGGCTCAGGGAGCGGGAGCGGAGCCGCTTTGAGCAGAAGCATGGGGTGAAGCTGACGTTCATGCCGTTCATTGCGGCGGCTGCGGTTGAGGCGCTGAAGCGGCATCCGGTTGTGAATTCATCGCTCAAGGACGGGGCGATCCACTACCACCCGAATGTTCATTTAGGTATCGCGGTTGCGCTGGAGTGGGGTTTGATTGTGCCGGTTGTGCGGGCGGCCGAGACGCTGAGCTTTGTGGAGCTGGCGCGGACGATGGCCGATTTGGCGGAGCGGGCGCGGGCGAAAAAGCTGAAGCCGGAAGAGGCGTCGGGGTCGACATTTACGCTGACGAATTCCGGGGTGTTTGGCGGGGAGTTTGGGACGCCGATCATCAACCAGCCGGAGAGCGCGATTTTGGCGATTGGCGGGTTGAAGAAGGAAGCGGTGGTGATTACGGACGCCGAGGGCAGCGATGCGATTGCGATCAGGGCGATGCAGAGCTACTGCCTGGGATTTGACCATCGGCTGATTGACGGGGCGGATGGGGGCAAGTTCATGAGCTTGTTCAAGCGGGTGCTGGAGGGGTGGGACCGGGAGATTGGGTGAGCATCCAGCGCGGATAATCCCTAGAAAGAGCTGCCAATGCTCAAAACAATCACGCTCCTACCAGACCGAGTGGACGACTGGGAATGCTATCCGTTCTCGGTTCCGACGATTCGCAATTTCAGAGCCCTGAATTTGCGGTCACGGGTTTGCTTCTTTACCGGCGAAAACGGCACGGGCAAGTCCACTCTTCTCGAAGGTATTGCGGCCCACTATGGATTTGGCCGCGAGGGTGGAACCCGCAGTTTCATGAACGACAGTACAGGGAGCAACCACTCTGTAGACCCGTTGGTAAGAGCGTTACGAATGTCGTTTGACAAGCGGACGGGTAAAGGGTTCTTTCTGAGGGCGGAGAGTCTCTTCAACGTCGCCTCGCACATAGACGCCATAGGGATGACAGAAGCTTACGGCGGGCGAAGTCTACACACAAGGTCTCATGGGGAAACCTTTTTCACCCTCCTGGAACTCAAATTTCAACGCGACGGGTTGTTTCTGTTGGATGAGCCGGAAGCGGCGCTTTCGCCGCAAAGGCAATTGTCGTTTCTAATTCTGATTCACGATGTTTTGCGAGAATTCAGAGATGCGCAGTTCATCATTTCCACGCACTCGCCCGTGCTCCTGGGATTTCCCGAGGCGCAGATCATTTCCTTCGATGAAGGAAAAATCCACGAGATTGAGTATGAGCAGACAGAGCCCCTGCGGATCGTCCGTCGATTTGTGAATTACCGTGCGGGTTTCCTGAAAGAGTTGTTTGGAGAATCGCCAAGCCTGTTTGACGATGAGCCTGACTGAGCAATTGCAAGCGCCCGCCAGATCCTCTGCAGCGGTCAGATATTCGCGGATCGCAACCTGGATGTTGGTGCGAGGTTAGTGCGTTTGCAGGGGCTAAAGCCCAGGTTGATTTTGGGCTGTATGCGGCACGACTGAAGTCGTGCCCTGATACAAAACTCTCTGGACAAGAACCTCAAAACGCCACCTAGTTTCCGGCTGCCCAGGCTAGACCGTCGGTGTCTTTGCCGGTTCTGATCAGGCGGGTTTGGGTCCAGGTGTCGAGGTTGATCTCGGATACCTGGTCGCTGTGTTCGCAGCTGACGTAGGCGGTTTTGCCGTTGGGGCGGACTACGATTTCCTGGGGGTAAACGCCGGTGGAGATGGAGCGGACGACTTGCATGGATTTGAGGTCGACGACGGCGATCTTGTTCTGGTCGGGGAGGGTGACGAGGAGGAAACGGCCGTCGGGGGTGGGGGCGGTTCCGTAAGCGATGCCTTCGAGCGGGACCCATTTGGCGACGGAGTTGGTGGTGGTGTCGATGACGGCGAGCTGGGGCTTGGTCTGGTCGGCGGTGAAGACCCAATGGTCGTCGGGGGAGATGGCGATGCGCTGGGTGTTGGTGGAGATGGGGATGATTTTGAGGACTTTGCGGTTGGGGATGTCGAGGACCGAGACGGTGCCGGGGCCGACGTTGGCTGTGTAGCCGCGGAGCCCGTTGTGGGAGAGCGTAAGCATGTGGCTTTCGGGCTGGCCGGTGGGAATGGCGCCGACGATCTTGAAGGTTTTGGGATCGATTAGGGTGATGGACTGGTCGAGCTCGGTGGTGACGTAGAGCAGGCCGTCTTTGGGTCCGATGAGGGGGCAGTGGGGGCGGATGCCGTGGTCGAAGGAGATGGTGTGGACGACCTTTTGGGCGGAGATGTCGATAACGGCGATGGAGTTGCCGTCGGTGCCGGGCTTCCCGACGCCGGAGTTGCCGTAGATGGGGACGAAAGCCAACCGACCGTCAGCGGAGGCGATGACTTCGTGCCCGGTGACGCCGCCTTCGGGGACGCTGGCGAGCAGTTTGCCGGAGGCGGGATCAATGATGGCCAGGGATTGCTGGCCTTTTTCAGCGACCAGCAGGCGGGGTTGCTGTGCTGGGGTTGTGGTAGCGGCAATGGTTATCGACAGCAGGGGTAGAGCGAAGAGAAGGGTGCGCACGGGGCCTCCGGGGATACGGGATGAGTGTATCGCAAGGGCTGGAAGGAGGGTTCGCGTGCGCGAGTCCAATCACGAGTGCGCGGGCTTCCTCAGGAATGCGCAGCCCAGGGATCGTAGTTTCCGACGCCCCAGGTGTAGCCTTCGGGGTCTTTTACGGCGAATTCGCGGCTGCCGTAGGGGGTGTCCTGGAGCGGGCGGATCACGGGCGCTCCGGCGGCGACGGCTCGTGCGTGGACGGCATCAATATCGGCGACGACGAGGTAGATGCCTCCGGTCTCAATGCCGCCGAGGTCGTTGGGAGACTGATAACGCACGGCGTGCTCGTCGTCCTTTGCGGAGCCGAGCATGAACATTCCACTGTTGAGGGTGAGCTCGGCGTGGGCAATGATGCCGGGTTCCGCTTCATAGACGGCGTGGCGCTCGAAGCCGAAGACGTTGCAGAGCCAGTCGATGGCAGCGGGGGCGTTGCGATAGCGATGGCTGGGAATGATGGTCGAGTCGGGCATAGTTTCCTCCTGTATGGGTTCCTGCTGGCGGGGTTTCTCCGAAGGTACAGGTAACTCACTCTGCAAGGATGGCACCTTGCGTACTATTCCTCTTGGAAAAATCGGAAATGGGCAGTAGAAACGCGGGAGGCTCAGGCGATGGGGATGTGGTTGGCCCAGGGGCGGGAGTGGGCGGCATGGGAGAAGGTGGTGGCGTCGATTCCGGAGAAGGCGCGGAACTCGTTGGCGAAGTGGGACTGGTCGTAGAAGCCGCAGTCGAGGGCAAGGTCGGCCCAGGGGAGGTCGACGCCTGTGTGTAATTGCTGGACGGCGCGCTGGAAGCGGAGGATGCGGGTCCAGACTTTGGGAGAGAAGCCGACTTGTTCGCGGAAGATTTGGGAGAAGCGGCGCTCGCTCCAACCGGTGGATTGGGCGACCTGGCGCACGGTGGCGATGCCGGGGGCCTGGCGGAAGCGGGAGAGCGCGAAATCGACCATGGGTTGGCGGCGCAAAGAGCCTGAGAAGGTTTGGAGCAGGAACTTTTCAAGCGCGTGGAGCCTTGCTTGCGGGGTGGCGAGTTCGCGAAGGCGGTCGCGGAGGGTTGAGGTGGACCCACCCCAAACATCCTGAAGGTCGACGCTTCGATTGCTGAAGAGATGAGTGGCGTCGCTTACAAATGGGGAAAAGCCGCCGGCCTGGAAGACGATTCCGATGAGGTCGGCCATGTCCGCTGTGTCGATGATTTCATAGACAGAACGGCCGCCGATGATTTGCATTGGAGAGCTTTGGCGCGCGAGCGAGTTCTCAGAGCAATCGGTGAGGAAATCGCGGGCGAGGTTGAGGATGATCTGGACGCGACCGGTGGGGAGGACGCGCTCGCGGGCGTGGGAGACGTGGGAGACGCGGGCATACCACAGCGATCGGATGCAGCAGTTGAGGGGCGGGGCCGGGATGTGCTCGAGGTAGAGCATGGTCTCTGGTGCTCCTTATAGCACGGGGGTTGCGGCGTGCGGAAGCGACATTTGTAAGATGCGCGTTGGACACATGGCGAGTATGCTTGGCGGCATGGGACTGCCGGGGCGGGACGCGGAATTGGTGCAGATAGTGGATGCGGCGTTGGGGGATGCGGCGCGGCGGGCTGGGGAGGGGCTTGCGTGCCGGGTGGGGTGTACGCAGTGTTGCCATGGAGCGTTTGTTATCAATGCTCTGGACGCGGCACGGCTGGGGGCGGGAATGGCCGTGCTGCGGGAGACAGAGCCGGGGTTGGCGGCGGAGATTGAGCGGCGGGCGCGGGGATGGATTGCCGAGCATGGGGCGGATTTCCCGGGAGATTTGAAGACGGGGCAGTTGGGCGAGACGGCGGCGGAGCAGGAGCGTTTTGAGGAGTTTGCGAATGAGGCGGCTTGTCCGGCGTTGGACCCGGGGACGGGGCGTTGCGACGTTTATGCTTGGCGTCCGATGACTTGCCGGGTGTTTGGGCCGCCAGTGCGGATGGACGGTGAGGGCAAGGATGGGAGCGGGGGCGGGCTGGGGCACTGCGAGCTGTGCTTTGTGGGGGCTGGGCAGGACGTGGTGGAGGCTTGCGAGATGGCGGTTCCGCATGAGCTGGAGGCGGCGGTGCTGGACGAGGTTGGGGACGCGGGGGAGACGGTGGTGGCGTTTGCGGTGTTGGAAGCAGGGAATAGGGAATAGGGAACAGGGGACAGGGAAAAGGGAAAAGCAAACAGGCGGCTGATTGGGAGTTGCGCTTTCCCACCCTGCTTTGTAGGCAGGTCGGCGGTTGGCGGCGGGATGCATGGATGGGGTTGCGGGGTAGACTGGTGGGTGGAATCCCTGAAACCAATGCGTCCTTGCTGGGTGGAGATTACTACCGGCGCTTTTGAAGACAACTATCGCTTTTTGAAGGGCCTGGCGGGCGGCGCGGAGCTGCTGGCGGTGGTCAAGAGCGATGCTTATGGCCACGGGCTGGCGATCTGTGCTCCGGCGGCGGTGCGGGCGGGGGCTGGATGGCTGGGCGTGACCTCTGTCGAAGAGGGCAACGCGGCGCGGGTCCTCTGCCCGGAAGCGCAGATTCTGGTGATGAGCGGGTGCTTTCCCGGAGAAGGCTCGGAGCTGATTCAGCTGGGGCTGACGGCGGTGGTTTGGGAGCAGTGGCACCTGGACGAGCTGGAGGGTGCTGGGTGTGCGGCTGGCGCGGGTTCGGTACCGGTTCAACTGGAGATTGATACGGGCATGAGCCGTCAGGGTGTGGGACTTGCTGAGCTACCTGATTTTCTGGCGCGGATGGGGATGGACGGGCCGCTGAGGGTGGAGGGCGTTCTGACGCATCTGTATGCTGCGGACGAGAGCGATGGGGTGGCGAATTCAGAGCAAATGGCATGTTTGGAAGCGGCGATTGAAACGATTTTTGCGGCTGGGTTGCGGCCGGAATGGTTGAATGTTGGCGCGTCAGCGGCGTTGCTGAACGGCGGGGCGGGGTGGATTGAGGAGCTGGCCGGGAAGTGGGGCATGAAGGCTATGCTGCGGCCGGGGCTGGCGCTTTATGGGGTTGCGCCGGAGTTTATTCCCGATGAGCCGGCGAGTGTGGCTGCGGCGAGGGAGCGGCTGAAGCCGGTGCTGAGCTGGAAGACGCGGGTGGTGGGGGTTCGGACGATTCCGGAGGGCGCGGTGGTAGGGTATAACGGGACTTTTGTGGCCACGGAACCGATGCGTGTGGCGCTGCTGCCGGTGGGCTATGCGGATGGGTTGGACCGGCGACTCGGGAACAACTTCAGCTTGCTGGTGCGGGGAGAACGGGCGCCGCTGGTGGGGCGGATCAGCATGGACCTGGCGGTGGTGGACGTGACGGAGATTGACGGGGTCACGGCTGGGGATGAAGTAGTGATCCTGGGGCCGCAAGGGGCAGACACGATCAGCGCCTTTGAGCATGCGGAGGCTACGGGGACGATTCCGTGGGAGGTGTTTACGCGGATTGGGGGACGAGTGAAGAGGCAGGGAATAGGGGATAGGGAACAAAACAGGGACTTAGGGACTAGGGACTAGGGACTGGACGACAGGCTCCTGGGGGCAGGTGGAGGAGACGGTGATTGCGGCTTCTACGGCTGCGGTCATGGCATCGCTGCCGATGCAGGAGTTAAGCAGCAGGTGGTAAAGGCCGCGGGCGCACCACTCCTGCTGATAGGCCTTGCGGATGACTGCGGCGCGGCGCTTGTCGTAGGCGGCGAGCATCTGGTCTGCCTGGTCGGCCTGCTTGGGGAAGGCGTTGACGAACCAGGCGCGCTTGGCCGCTGCGGTGGCGTAAACAAATACATGAAAGCAGCCGGGCTGGTTGGCGAGGGCACAGGCAGCGCCTCGGCCAACGAGTACGCAGTTCCCTTCCCTGGCTGCTTTGAGTATTTCCTGCCGAATCAACGACAACATGCGCTCAGAGTCGAAGACCTGGTCGTCGGTGAGGCCGGACATGGAGTATCCGGAGTCGTGCCAAAAGGCCTTGCCGTAGCGGTAGTACCAGGGGTCGAGGCGCTCGTCGTATTTCTTAGCCAGTTCGGGGGAAACGCCGGCGGCGCGGGCTGCGGCACAGGGCAGGTCCGCATCCAAAAGGCGCCAGCCGAGGTGGGTGGCCAGGTCGTGGGCAAATTCGCCGCCGCGGGAGCCGTATTCGCGCTCGACGGTGATGACGCGGATGGGTGCGTGGGCCATGGGGATGTATTCCTCCGACGAAGGGAGGATAGCAGAGAAACAGTGGACAGTGAACAGGGAACAGTGGACAGATTTTTGCGCGGATACCTTGACGGTCTACACAAGTCTAGTGTAGATAAACATAGTATGGGTAAACCGAGTGATCTGGTTCAGGGGACATTGGACCTTTTGATTTTGCGGACGATTCAGCTGGAGCCGATGCATGGCTGGGCGATTGCGAAGCGGATTCAGCAGGTTTCGCGCGAAGTGTTGCAGGTGCAGCAGGGGTCGTTGTATCCGGCACTGCACAGGCTGGAGCAGCAGGGTTGGATTGCGGCCAGGTGGGCGGAGAGCGAAACGGGGCGGCAGGCGAAGTTCTACACGCTGACGGCCGCTGGACGTGGACAGATGGAGGCGGAGACGGCGAATTGGAACCGGCTGTCGGCGGCGATTGACCTGGTGGTTGGGGAAGCGTGAGAAAAGCAGGGTCTGGGGTCTGGGGTCTAGGGAACAGCGGGTGGAGGTCTGAATGCGATTTGCTACGCGGATTTGGATGCGGGTTCGGATGCTGATTGGGCGCGAAGAGGCTGGGGCGCGGCTGGATTACGAACTGCGAGAACATCTGGAACGGCAGATTGCGGAGAATGTTGCTGCCGGGATGAATGCGGAGGAGGCGCGGTTTGCGGCGTTGCGCGAGTTTGGCAATCCGGCGCTGGTGCGTGAGCAGGCGCGGGACTCATGGGGCTGGAACTGGCTGGAGTTGCTGGCTGCGGATGTGCGCTATGGGGTGCGGACGCTGGTGCGGACTCCGGACTTTGCCGTCACGGCCATGGTGGTGATGGCGCTGGGAATTGGGGCCAACGTTGCGCTGTTCACGATTGTGCGCTCGGTGCTGTTGAAGCCGCTGCCGTTTCGCGATCCGGATAGGCTGGTGAGGCTTTACGAGCAGACAGCGGACGGCAAGTCGCCGTACAACATCTGTGCCCCGGGTGTGTTTGCGGAGTGGAAAAAGCAAAGCAAGAGCTTCAGCGATCTGGCCATTTCGAGCTATGCGGGCTATAGCCTCTCTGGGGAAGGCGGACAACTGCCGGAAACGGTGCGGGCGGCGACGTTCTCGTGGAATATGCTGCCGACGCTGGGAATGCAACCGGCGCTGGGGCGGAATTTCACCGCGGCTGATGATCGTCCCGGGGCGAATCCGACGGTGCTTTTGAGCTGGGGATTGTGGAAGCGGCGGTTTGGCGGCAACGCAGGGATTGTGAACCAGACGATTTTGCTGGATGCGAAGCCTTACACGGTGGTGGGCGTGTTGCCGGAGTGGTTTGGATATCCGGACCCTGCGATTCAGCTTTGGACGCCGGTGTACTTCAAGGAGACGGCCGGCGCGATGGCGGCGATTGACGAGCACAACTTCAGCGTA
>Ga0302319_10018074_pt1 | contig 12880 bp, 9 predicted proteins | sample Bog_T0_2_FD_203319 | JGI IMG/M metagenome (GOLD analysis project Ga0302319, IMG submission 203319) | Peat permafrost microbial communities from Stordalen Mire near Abisko, Sweden - Bog_T0_2 | ecosystem: Environmental > Terrestrial > Soil > Wetlands > Peat | place: Sweden: Abisko, Stordalen Mire...
CACTAAGATGACCAAGTAAAGTAAACCTTAGGATGGGTCTGTTTAGCAAGTATTACAGAGCAGGGGTGACTATGCATTAACTTGATGTTAAACTGCTTTGTATGTTTACTTTAACTATGGGTATATTATATGGAGAGTTTGATGAGGACAGACAGGAACTGACCACCTACAAGGACGGCCAACGCCTCCGTACCGTGCGCATCGACGACGCGAGTCCCGCGCAGCACGACAAGGGATGCAGCGTGATGACCGAAAGCGTCAACGGAGAGGAAAGGATCTGCCTATACCTCTCATTTGGAAGGGCCAGTGGACCGTCGAGCAATAGTTTTGGACCGTCACGGGTCATCGCCTTCGACAATTTCGGAAACTACAAGGGATCACGCTCCCTCAAGGGTTGCTTCTTGAACTTAATTCACTAAAGAGCAAAAGGCATTGCAAGACCGCGCCGCGTATCACTCGGGTGCTAGGTGATCAGTTCGCCGAAGCCCCGGTGCCTACGCCACAGATCGTCGTAGCGCGCGCCAGAAAAGGACCACGTCGGCACGGAGGCCGGGCATGACGCCGCCGCCAAACCGTAACTGGGGGCAGAGGGGCGAGCAATTTGAGCGCGTTCAGTCCGCAGTGAAACCCGGACACGTAGTGTGCCGGGCCGAACAGCGCATCACTCCCTCGTCAAGGGTGGAGACAACTTTGCCGGGCGTCAGAAACTCGCTCTGGCTTCTGCTCCCCCACCACATCCGTCACGCCTCTGTCTGGACCACCCGGCGTTTCGGTTTGTTTGGCTTCGGCTTCTGGTCCACCCCGAACGTCTTGCCGACCCACAACAGAACTTCCTTCGCGGCGGGGCTGATCTCGTCCCACTCGAACGCCATGGCCTTGTGGATGCCGATTCCGTATGGGCGGAGGATGACGGTTTCGACGCCCCGGATCTGAACGACCTCGGTGGGGATGGGCGCGAATTCTCCGTTCGCGGACACTTCGTGGCGCGAAACCTGCTGCCCCTCCAGGGTGGTCAGTTCAAAGTTGGTGTGGAAGATGCGAAAGCCGTCGCTCACCTCCTCCACAACGATCTTGATCGTCTCGGGCTGATGTGGGTTGTTCATCCTGACCTCGATGGCGGTTTAACCAGTAAACCTCTGTGAACCCGCCGTTGGGAAGTGGTATGCCGCAGAGAAGTTCACACATGTAGTCGGGCAAAAGATATATGGGGGTCAAACTAAATGCCCCTCAAATGGGCCAACTTGTCGGCGGTAAACGAACTAATCTCGCGGTCTCCTTCAGGTGTCCTCTGCTGTTCCCACCACGCCCAGGTCCCTGAGGATCTCCCCGGCGCGCACGAGACCCCCACGCCGGCGCGGAGACGCGGGCGGACGCTGCTGTGAAACCGTCCAAAGGGGGCGTGGCGCCCGACAAGTTTACCAGCGGCTGTACGGGGCGTTTTTCGGCGTGGCTCGGCACGACGAAGTCCTGCTCGAGCACCCTCAGCACGAACCCCCACCCCCCCGACGAACAGTTCGACAAAAGCACAGACGAAGACGGCTTCAACTTCTCGGACCATACGGGATGCGCTTGAATTCACTCGATTCGGTAGGAGACCGCTGTGTGCTGCAGCTTCCTTAGCGCACCGGTTCTCAGGTTCAACCAGCCCAACGATGATATGCTGACGAGAATTACGCGCAACGGGAATGAAGTCTCTGTCTGCACTCCTTGGTGTTTCACTGCTTGTTCCTCCCGCGCTGTTACTGCTCGCAGCGGCGACTTCGAGTACCATCCGTTTTGAAGACACGGCAGCCCACGCCGGCTTGAGTTTCATCGCCAACAACTCCGCGACATCCCAGAAGCACCAAATCGAGACCATGCTAGCGGGAGTAGCCGTCCTCGACTACGACGGAGACGGCAAACTGGACGTGTATTTTGTGAATGGCGCCGCGATTCCCTCGCTGCAGAAGTCCGGAGAGAAGTATTCCAACCGACTCTTTCACAACAACGGCGATGGGACCTTCACCGACGTGACCGCGCGCGCCGGCGTGGCGGGAACTGGCTACGGCATGGGGGTCGCCGTGGGCGACTACGACAACGATGGGAAACCCGACATCTTTCTGGCCAACGTTGGCCCCAACCAGTTGCTGCACAACAACGGCGACGGCACATTCACCGACGTCACTGCCCGCGCCGGCCTTTCCGGAGCCCTGCTCGACGGGAAAAAGATGTGGTCGGTCGCGGCAGGGTGGTTTGATTACAACAACGACGGACTCCTCGATCTGTTTGTAGTGAATTACTGCAAATGGGAGCTCAACCAAGACCCTTACTGCAGCGTTGATGGCAGCCGGACCTATTGCGATCCGCGCTTGTACGGAGCGCTCCACAACACGCTGTACCGGAACAATGGCGACGGCACGTTTACGGACGTCTCCGAGGAGACTGGCATCGCGAAGCACTTCGGCAAAGGGATGGGTGTCTCGTTCGCGGATTACGATGGAGACGGATACATGGACGTGTTCGTCGCCAACGACACGATGCCGAACTTCCTGTTTCACAATCTTCATGGCAAAGCCTTCGAGGAGGTGGGCGTCCAGGCGGGCGTCGCCTACGCCGATGACGGAAGCGAGCTCTCGGGCATGGGATCGGACTTTCGTGACGTGAACAACGACGGGCTCCCCGACATCTGGCACACCGCGCTGGGGCACGAGACGTTCCCGCTGTTTCTCAATCGCGGACGCGGGCAGTTTTTCGATGGCACCGCCACCAGCCGACTCGGGCGTCTCACCCGGGACATGTCGGGCTGGGGCAACGGGATTATGGACTTCGACAACGACGGCTGGAAGGATCTATTCGTAGCCCGCTCCGACGTTAACGACAATGGGGCTGAATCCGGAATGGGCAGGCAGCACCACGAGCCCTGCTCGGTCTTCCGTAATCTGGGTAACGGCAGGTTCGAGGACGTCAGCGCCGATGCCGGCCCCAGCTTCCAGATTCCCGCGGCGCACCGCGGCGTGGCTTTCGGCGATCTGGATAACGACGGGCGCATCGACGCGGTGGTGACGGTGTTGAATGGACCTGCCAGGCTGTTTCGGAACGTCTCCCAGAACTCTAATCACTGGGTGCTGCTGCGGCTGGTCGGGACGAAGAGCAATCGAATGGGCATCGGAGCGCAGATCAAGCTCACAACCGGCGACGGCGCGATCCTGTACAACCACGTCACAACCAGCGTCGGCTACGCCGGATCGAGCGATAGCCGCGTGCACTTCGGGCTGGGGGCGTCGCGGCGGATTGCCGAAATCGAGATCCGCTGGCCCAGCGGCATCCGCCAGGTCCTCAAAGATGTGACTCCAGACCGGATTGTGACCATTGAGGAGCGGCAGCCGTGATCTTGCTCCCGTTGCTGGCGCTGCTGGCCGCGCAAGCCAATCCCGATCTCGAAAGCCTGAGAACCGCGCAGCAGTTGATGGATGGTGGACGCTGGGCGGACGCCATCCCTGTATTGACAAAACTCGTTGACAAGCACCCCGAGGCGCCGGCTCTGACATATGGGCTGGGTCGCTGCTACTTTGAGGTCGAGGACTACCCTGCCGCCGTCCCCAGCCTGCGAGAAGCAGCCCAGCGCATCCCGGCCTCGGCCGAGGTTCATTTCTTTCTGGGGTCGGCGCTCGGGCTCGGCGGCAACTTCGGAGAAGCGATCCGTGAGCTGCGGGCAGCGATGGATCTGGATCCGGAATTCGAGCCAGCCTACCGGGCCTTCGGCATGTTCCGCGTGGAAAGGGCGCAGTACCTGCCGGATGCTCTGGCGGCGCTCGAGACGGCCGTGCGGCTGGACCCCCAGGACGCGCGCGCGCTGTACTGGCTGGGCGAGTTCCACCGCGGCCTCGGCGAGTTGACCAAAGCTCGCCCGTATTTCGACCGTGCCTACAGGCTGGATCCGGAAAGCCCGCTGGCGCAACTTGGGGTCGGCCAGGTGTCGCTTAACGACGGCGACGTCGACCAGGCGCTCGTGCATTTCGATGCCGTTCTGAAGCAGGCCCCGGGGCTCGCCGCCGCACTCCTTGGGCGCGCCCGTGCGCTGTACTACAAAGGGCAGTTCGAGCAGGCCTTGGCCCCCGCCAGGGCCGCCTGGGAGGATTCCCACGAATTCGAAGAGCGACGGGCTTCGGGGTGGATCCTCGTCCGAATCTATCGCGCCCTCGGCCGCGATGCCGAGGCGCAGGCCTCCGAGAAAAAATTGAAAGACATGGAAACGACTGTCGCCGGAGAGTTGGTCCGCCTCCGGCAGCTCAGCGAAGAGGCCGCCCGGTACGAAGCCGAGGGAAGATTCGACCGCGTAGCGGAGCTGCTGGAGGCCTCTCTGAAGATTCGCGAGCGGGACGACTCTCTCGCCCGGCTCGGCGACGCCTATCTGAAACTGGGGCGGTTGGGCGACGCCGAACGGTGCTACGTCCGGGCAAGCGAAATCGGGGCGCTGACCGATGCCCTTCAGCAGCGCTTGCTACGGGTACGAGAGCTGACCGCCCAGCACAAGCCCTAGGCGTCATCGTAGAGCGCCACAACAAGCGTAGCGGGAGAACCGCCGTGCACAGGCTGGCTGCGGCCTAAGCTCCCTAGGCTCTCAGGTAGTCGCGGATGCCATCCCGGTGTTCTCGGATGGCCGGGATCGGATGCCGACGCAGAACGAAAGCGCCCTCCCCACCGCCTATGCGGTGGGGAGGGCGAGGGTTGTGCGTGAGTTGTAGTCTCAGAACCGCAGACGCAGGGACAGTGTGACCTGCCGCGGCTCAAACAAGGACATCCCAAGGGTGCCGAAGTTGACGTTAGTGTTTTGGCCAACCTTGGTGTTCGTGGACGGATCCGCCAACACCGATGGGCTCACCCCAGTGTTGATCGCACTGGGCTGAATCTGGGTCGCGTTCAGGAGGTTGGTGGCTTCAGCCAGCAACTCGAGTTGAAACCGTTCGGTGATCCTGAACTTGCGGTTGACCGTCAGGTTCATGTTATAAAACCCGGGAGTCCGCAGCCAACCTTCGTACCCGGAGGTGGAGCCCCAACTGTATTGGTCCACCCCATAGGTGCCGTTCGGGAACTGCACCATTGGCTGGCTAAACAGATCCGGATTATACAGCAGGTAAGTGTAAGCGGCCGGTGTGATTGTGCGCCCATCGGGAAGCGTAACCGAGGTATGGCCATCGTACCAATGTTGATCAGCTTTCGGCACGTAGGTGGGCTCGCCGGACACGATGTTGCAGCGTCCGTTCATGGTGCCGCAATTAGGTCCCCAGGGCATTCCGCTCTGCAAGGTCACGACAGTCCCGAATTGCCAATCGCCGATGATCGCGCGTAGCACGGCGTTGTGAGGATCGAGTGCCTTACCTTTGCCGGTCGGCAGGAGATAGGACACCACGCCCACGAAGCGGTTCGGCGTATCGTAGCCCAGCAGGCCACGGTCGTTGTTCAGGTTGCGATAGTCCGCGCCGCCATTAGAGGCTGTGGAACTGCCCATTTGCGACTCGGCAAAAGTGGAATTACTGGCACCACCAGTAATACCGGTGTTCTTGGACCAGGTGTAGTTGAGCATGATCTGCAGGCCGCTCGCCAAGGAGCGTTGCGCGCGGATCTGCAGGGCGTCATAGTTCGAGGTGCCGACCGTGGCAAGGTAGGTCTCGCCGTTCAGCGCCATGTACGGCTCCTGGGAGTTCATCGCCGAGATGGTTCCGCCACCGCTGAAGCCGATCAACGAGGGCGCGGGATTTGGAATCTGGGCCTGGGCAGGGTCGGTCACACCGTTGGAGGCGACCCAGGCGTTGCGCCAGCCTTGGAGGGTGGCGTTGGAGATGTTAAAGGACCCCGTGACTGGGTAGTTGCGCCAACCGAGGTCATGGCCATGCGACCCGACGTAGCCGGCGGAGACCAGCCACGCACTACCAAACCTGCGTTCGAGGAAAAAATTCCACTGATCCATTACGCCATTCAAGTAAGACTGCCGGTTGACCCAGCCGGCGCTGCAGCAGTAATCGGATGGGGCCGCCATATTCCCTGTCCCCGGGATAATCTGCGTGTTTTGCGGATCCTCGAAGCGGCCAATCGGTATGCCATTGGTGGCAGTCAGCCCGAAGGGAGTGGCGTTAGCGGCCCCCGAGTAGGGTCCTGTGCCATAAAAATTCCCGTTGGCGTTGAAGCCGGTGTTACTGGGAACATAGATCCTGCCGTAACCGGCGCGCAAGACGGTGGAATCGCTCAATCGATAGGCTGCGCCGAGGCGCGGCGAGATGTTGTTCCACTGCGTGTTCCAAAGGTTGCGGCTTAACCCATTCTGACTTGGGAAGACCACCGTCCCCAGGGTCGCGAGAGGATTCGGATTGGCCACTCCGTTCAGCGCGGTGTAATAAGAATTAGGCACCGCTAGATTGAACTCCGACATTTGGTTGTACCGTTCCGTGGGCCCCGGTTGCACCTCGTAGCGCAATCCTAGATTGACGGTCAGTTTGTCGTTGACTTTCCAGTCGTTCTGGGTATAAAAGGCGGTGTACTTGGCAGCCAGGGCAGGCCTAGCCGCAGTGCCGCCGGTCAGGGAGTAGCCGGTGGCGCCGGTTAAGGCGGTGGCGACGTCAATGCCTCTGTTCGAGAAGTTTGGAATCAGAGTGAGGTCATTGTTGCCGTAGATGTCCCCAAACTGGCCCGTCGAGGCGTTCCCCTGCCACATGCCGATGGCTGGCGTGCCGAACTGAATATCGGCCCAATCGCCCAAGTAGACGCGGTACTCGCCGCCGGCCTTCAAGGTCCATTTACCCAGTACCTTGGTGATGCTTCCGTTGACGGCGTGATTGAGTTGATGCTCATGCTTGTTATCCCAACCATCGGAACTTAAGCTGCCCCAGTTGGCATTGTTGGTGGCCCCGCCGCCGAAGTTGCCAACCGAAGGCGCGTTGCCGGGAAGCGCGATTAAGCTCTGGACGTTCGAGGGCATGCCATAGTCCGAGTAGGTGACCGTGCTCGGAGCAGTCGGGAACCCACCCTGGGTGTTGATGCGCGTCACGCCGTAGCGCAAGTCGAGCACCGTAGTTGGATTCGCCGTGAAGGTGTAGCCCGCGGCGGCATAGGGATTCGAGTCCTTTACGTCGGGTAACCAATTGTAGCCGCCAAACGGACTGCCGGAACCCCAGAAGTTGGGCTGCACGGACGAGCCAAACGACTTGCCCCCGGAGAAATAGATGGAGCTCTTATCCCCGAGCCGGTAGTCGCCCCTCAAGTTCAAACTGTTGCGGATAGTCGGGGTGGTCCCGGAAAAGTAATAGTTGTTGTCGCCGAACGCGTCGCTAGGGGTGTGGTTCGGACTGGGATAGCCCGCCAGGAGCTTTTCTCCGTATTGATCGGGGTTCGAGACCACACCCGCGACGGGGTAAGGCGTGCGCTGGACGATCGTGCTGCTGCCCTGGTAAAACTGCGCACTCCAGGGATCGAAGAGCACGACGGGCGCGGGATTGCCGTTGTTGTCCGCGATTCTCGTTTGGCTGAAGTCCCCAACGCGCTCCAGGGCGGTTGGAACCTTCGTCACGACGTTGTCAGGATCCTTGTGGTCGAGCCGCTCATAGGATGCGAAGAAGAACAGCTTGTTTTTGCCGTTGAATATCTTCGGGAGAATAACCGGACCGCCGACGTTGCCTCCGTATTCGTTCACGCGGTATTTGCTGCGCGGAATGCCAACTTCGTTGTTGTACAGGCCGTTGGCGTCCAGGTCCTCGTTGCGGAGGCGATAATTGAGGCCACCGTGGAACTCATTGGTTCCGCTCTTCGTGGTCATGGCGATCAGGCCTTGGGCATTGCCCGTGTCCGCCGAGAAGCTGTTGGTGACGACCCGCACCTCTTCGAGCGCGTCGCGATTGGGAACCACCGCGGTCTCATGCCACGCGGCGCCCTGCACCGAGACGCCGTCCAACGTGAGGTCGCTGGTGCCGAGCGCGCCGCCGTTGATGCGGATGGCCGACATGGCTTGCCGGTCCGCAAATCCCACGCCCAGCACATGGCTGTTGTACATTTCCGGAGACGGTACGACACCGGCCTGCAGCGTGGCATAGTACAGCGGGTTGTTGTTGATATTGGGGATATCGCCGATGATTTGCTGGTTCACGGCACCCTGGACCGTCGAATTCTCGGTTTGGAGGGCTATGGCGTCGGCTTGCACCTCAACGGCGACATCTACCCTCCCCGTCACCAGCTTTGCATCCGCGCGCACAGTGGTCGCGGTGCCCATGGCGATGCCGGTTTTGCGGTAGGTTTCGAAACCGTTAGCTTTCACTACGAGGGTGTATCGGCCAGACGGAAGATACGGCACCGTATAATCACCCGTGTCGTTGGTTTGAGTTTCCGCGGTGACGTTTGTTTCCTCATTTTGAACCGTTATGGACGCTTTTGGAACGATAGCGCCGGACGGATCTGTCACGGCTCCCGTGATCGCACTGGACTTCACCTGCGCAAAGACGGTGCCGATGATCAAGCACAGGCCGGCACAAACGGCGAGTAACTTGTGCGGTTTTGACATTAAAGACTCCTATTTTCTAATGCGTCGAAGCTAACCCCTTCGGGCTGTGAAAAGAATACTGCGACCGAGGGGCCGGAACAAGGTTCCGAATCGTTCACAACCAACGGGCGCGACGGTTCAGAACGGCGTTCAGAACGCGAACTGGCCCAGTACTGCGTCGGCGCGACTGTAGAATGTGGGTGGTGCACTTGGTGCTGGTTGGATTACTGCTCAGCCTGACGCTGGATGACGCGGCGGCGCAAGACAGGAATGACCGCGTCCCGCCGGAAATCCGCGTCGCCGCCGAGAGCGCCATGGCCGCCGGCCGCCTGCCAGAGGCGGTGGCCGACCTCAAGAGAGGTTTGGCGATCGACCCGGCGTGGACCGACGGGCTATGGAAGATCGGGCTGGTACTATACCAATCCGACCAGTTTGAAGCTGCCCTGCCATATCTCCACAAGCTCACCGAAGTGGATCCTACCAAAGGCGCGGGGTGGGCGTTACTGGGGATGTGCGAACTCCAAGCCGGGCATCCCAGAGAGGCGGTGGAGCATATCGACCACGCCGACCGCGCCGGCATCACGGACCAGTATTATTTATGGGAAATAGCCTACCTGGACCGTGGCCTGGCGCATATCGCGTTGGGCGATTTCGGCAAAGCTACCGAGTTACTGAGCAAGTTGGCGCCGCGCGAGGATCCGGACGGGCGCGCGCGGCTGATGCTGGCATTGGGGTTTGCCGCGCTGCGCCTGCGGTTGGACGATTCGCTCTCCTCCGAGCAAAGTGCCCTGGTGCAAGCAGTTGGGGAAGCCAGCTATCTGAACTACGCGCGGAATCCTGCCGCCGCCGATGCGGCATTCGCAGAGTTGTTTCGCCAGTACCCGAAGGCGCCGCTCGTGCATTACGCTTATGGCGCGATTCTGTTAAGCCGAATCGATTACGTCGGGGCCGGGCGCGAGTTTCGCGCAGAACTGGCCAACACTTCGGACAGCTTCCCGGCCCGGCTCGGTCTGGCGCTTATCGCGCTCGACAACGGCGACGCTGGGGGCGGTCTGCCGCATGCCGAAGAGGCGGTCCACCTACGGCCCGACTCGTCCAAGGCGCACTTGTATTACGGCCGGCTCTTGTTGCAGGTCGAGCAAACCCAGGCAGCCGTCGTGGAGCTGGAAACCGCCCGGCGGATTGCCCCGGAAGACCATGAAATTCGATTCGCATTGGCCACGGCTTATCGCCTGCTCGGCTGCAAAGACAAGGCCGCGTTGGAGTTCGCCGAGTACGAGCGCCTGATCTCCCCAACCGAACCGGCCAAAGCGGAGACCACGCCCAGCGGGCCCGTTAACGCTGTTCCGAAGCCTTGACCGGGGTCACCGGGGAGCACTTGTCCCTAGCCAGGCTCAAATCGACTCTTATGGCCCGATGGGCGTCCACCACAATATTCGACCGGCTGGCGGACTGAAAACCTTCCTTGCGGACCGCCAGGGTGTACTTGCCGGGTTTCAAATCGGACGCCGTAAACTTGCCCGAGCTGTCCGTCCTCAATCCAATCGAACTGTTCGTGCTTTGATCGATCACCATCACAATTGCATCTGGAACCCGCGCTGACGTGCCATCGACAACGGCGCCCTGGATGGCGCCCGACCGATTCCAGTCGCAGGAGGCCGCCAGCAGTACAAACCCAAGCAGCAGTGCACAGCCGGGACGAATGAGGAGTTGCACACCGGAATCTCCGTTGCCTGACTCAGGACGGGCATTTGGCGAAGTCATCGAGATTCAGTATAAGCTGCTGAACTCAGATTTGGACGTTCGCGACGGTTCTGAGCGGTGGTTCCACCGCCGTTCAGAACGTCTTGCCGGCCTGCGCTGGCCCGCGCTGCTTTGGAATTACCAGCGGCTGACAGCTTCAACGCCTGGGTCCGGTCAGTTTCGAGGCGAATTCAGCGTGCGTTCGTGCCACCGCCTGATATAATTCCAATCGATGCCAGAGGGACCGGACTACCATCCAGTAGTTCAGAGGCCGCATCCGTCTTTCGACGCAGCCCAGCAGCAGGCGGTCCGGCGTGAATTGACTCGCATTCTGGCGAGTCCAAGCTTCCGCTCCACCAAGCGTTCTCAAGAATGTCTGCGATTTATCATCGAAAGAACGCTCGAAGGAGCACTGGACCAGCTAAAAGAGCGCTGCATTGGCGTGGAGGTGCTCGGCCGGGCGACGGACTACGACACCAATACGGATGCCGCCGTGCGGATCATCGCCAACGATTTGCGCAAGCGCCTGGCGCAATATGAGACCGCCGCCTGCGAGGAGAGTGAAGTCAGCATCCATCTGCCGCCCGGCTCTTACGTTCCAGAGTTCCACTGGCACCCGCCGGTCATACACAACGCGGAGCAAGCCCCCGAGCAACCCCCGCCCGTTCTGGCGCCGCGGCTGCCATCGAACGCACGGATCTTTCGCGGCATCCAACTCGGCCGACTGCTGGGCAACCGGACCGTCATTTGGAGCGCCGCCGTTGCGCTGCTGGCCGTTGCCGTGCTTGCGCTGGTGCACGGCGCGCCGAAGTCGCCGCTCGAACTTTTCTGGGGACCGGTGCTCAAGAGCCCCAGTCCCGCCATTATCACGATCGGACAATCGACGGTGTACATGCTCTCCCAGCGCATGCACGAGACCTACGACGCCGGCAACAGCGAGGACGTCGAGTCGGGACCGCACGTCGTAAATTATGGCAACGCTTCGATCCCGGGCAAGGACATCGTGCCCGTCACGGACTTGTACACAACCGTGAACGATGCCTTGGCGCTAGGGCGGCTCATGGAGATGTTCGGCCGGTTTGGAAAGCCGGTGAAGGTCCGCTTGGGCGAGCAGACTTCTTTCTCCGATATGCGCGATGCCCCCATGATTCTGCTCGGCTTTAACAACCGATCGAACCAGGACGTGGCCCGGCAGTTCCGCTTCACCTTCACGCGGCTGCACAACCTCAAGGTGATGACGGACAAGACGCCGCCTGGAAGAGTCTGGTCGACCGAGGTTGACCCAGGCGGTCATACCGTAGCCGATTACGGATTGATCTCGCGGGTTGTCAATGCCGAGACGGGACAGATCGTTGTCCAGGCCGGCGGCCTGGCGACCTTTGGAACGCGGGGCGTCGGGGAGTTCTTAACGAACTCCCAATACTGGGGTCGGCTGCTGCAGGATCTTCCGCACGACTGGCCCAGCCGCAACATCCAGATCGTGATTCGAGTGAAGGTCATCCACAACGCCACCAGCGTGCCCGAAGTCGTCAGCAGTCATTGCTGGTGACTCCGGCGGCCGATTGTTTCCGGCGGGAAGCGTCATGTCGGGGTTCTGAACTGGTTCAGAGCGGGACGAATGGCATTTAGAACGCCGTTTCTGCGAACGTTGCCCCCTTGTGGGTAGCCAAGACCTGATCGGAACGCAGAGCGCCGTTCCACAACGCTGGGAGTGGCTTTGATGTGTTGAGATAGTGGTTGAGTGCGAGCACTGATTTCTGATAGCACTCACCCAGCCAGCCGTCCGGACAAGTTTCGGCCATGGAGTCAGTGCGGTGGCCGCCGCGGCGCCGACGTCGCCAAAGGGCCCGTGCGTAGAGCCTCTTGCGACGCTGTCGCGGTCGGATGGAGCATCAGGACACATCCCAGACCACGGCTGGCGATTGATCCAGCGTAGTATCCAGCTGGCGAACCGCGTTCCTCCTGCTGGGAGTCCTTCGGCCCTGCAGCCCCCAATAATGTTGCGATGGCAGTGCGATACAGTGGGCTCGTGTCGAAACCGAAGCTGATCGTCCACTGCGACTGGAGCACGAGCGCAACAAAGCGATGGGCGGTGATTGGGCTGTTGTCCACAACAGGCACCTATGAAGTGATTGAACCGACCCTGGTTGGGGAAACGGATTCGTTCTTCGCGCGATTGCGCGAGTTCGCGCCCACTGGGCCGATGCTGGCCGGCTTTGATTTCCCGATTATAGTCCCACGAGCCTACGCCGAGAGGGCTGGGTTCGGGAGGTTCCCCGAAATGTTGTTACGCCTTGGCGAGGGCCCTTGCGCCAACTTCTATACTCCCGCCGAAAGACCGGACGAGATCTCGTTGGGCCGGCCATTCTATGAGCCATTTTCGGTTTGTGCAGAAACGGAAAAATGCCCGCAGCGTACCAAGTCGCTTGCCTTTGGCGCGCGCGCCGAGACTCCAGTTGCCGTAGAAAACGTCGATGTCGCCAGATGTGAATTGGTCCAGCATCACATAGCCGCGTGATTCCGCGAAGCCCATGAACTGTTTCGCGAACGTCCGGTACTTCCGCAGAGTTGCGGGCGCGATTTTGGCCCCTTCCCTATTGCTCAGGAAGACCCTGATCGCGTGGTCAATCGTAA
>Ga0302319_10018076_pt1 | contig 12880 bp, 14 predicted proteins | sample Bog_T0_2_FD_203319 | JGI IMG/M metagenome (GOLD analysis project Ga0302319, IMG submission 203319) | Peat permafrost microbial communities from Stordalen Mire near Abisko, Sweden - Bog_T0_2 | ecosystem: Environmental > Terrestrial > Soil > Wetlands > Peat | place: Sweden: Abisko, Stordalen Mire...
GCACCCGTTATCTCTTCAACCAATTCCCATAAAAATTCACGGGCCTTGATCATATATAGAAAAACTGACATGGCCCCTAATTCCATCGCGGAGGCACCGACACAGGTCAAGTGGTCGGTGACACGAGAAATTTCACTCATGATGACCCGGATATATTTAGCACGCTCCGGGATATCGATCCCTAATAATTTTTCGACGGTCAGGGCAAAGCCCACATTATTGATCAATGGAGAAACATAATTTAAACGGTCGGTATACGGAAAGCATTGGGTGTACATCACCGTTTCGCACATCTTCTCAAAAGCCCGGTGAAGATAACCCATCTCTATATCAACAGCCTTGATCTTTTCACCATCTAATTCCATGATCATGCGGATAACGCCATGCATCGCAGGATGTGAGGGCCCGACATTGAGTAACATTGACCGCGTCTGTGTCATTAGTTCTGTGGTCCAATCAAAGGTTGACGTTTATTCACTGGATAATCCTTACGTAAAGCATGTCCTACAAATTCCTCATACATCAAAATACGACGAAGGTCAGGATGCCCTTTAAATTTAATCCCATACATATCCCAAACTTCCCGCTCATACCAATTCGCAGATGCCCAAAGACCATCCAGTGAGTCTACTTCGGGATTCTTTTCGTCAACGGGAACTTTTAAGCGAAGCCGATAATTATATTTTAGGGAGAAAAAATGATACACCACTTCGAAACGAAATTCCTTTTGAATACGGCCCCCAGCATAAAATAAATAATCAACCGCGGTTAAGTCCATTAAAAAATTAAAATCCAATTCAGGAGTCTCTTTCAAAAATTGGGCAATGGTCCTTAAGCTAGCTGGGCGAATAATGGCTGTTTCATCACCCCGAAAACAATGGGTCTCAATGATGTCTGCAGCAAATTTTTCCTGAAGGATTTGTAAAGGAGTCATGATGCTGATTCTATATGTTTAATATGCCCCTCGATCGAGTAGCCACCTTGTAATTCTGCAGGCCTGCCGGTTTTGGTTCGAGGATCATAAAGGGTTCTGTTTTGTTCGCCTTTTTGAATCTTATCCTGCAATTTTAACAAACCGTCTATAACATTTTCCGGACGCGGCGGACAGCCTGGGATGTATATATCCACAGGGATAATGGTGTCAATGCCCATGACCGTTGAATAATTATCATAAAACCCGCCCGTGCACGTACAGACACCAAACGCTACCACCCATTTGGGTTCACACATTTGATCATGCACAGTCTTGAGCACAGGGGCCATCTTATGGCTAATTGTCCCCACCACAAAAAGCACATCCGACTGACGCGGTGAAAAACGAGGGAAGCCCGCACCAAAACGATCCTGGTCATAGTGAGAACAATTGGCCGCCATGTATTCCATCCCGCAACAGGCCGTTACAAACGGGTATTGAAAAATGGAAAATTTTCGGGCCCAGCCTAAGGCGTCACTTAATTTTGATGTAAAAAAATTCGTTGGAGAACTCATGAACGACATTGGATTACTCCCACTCTAAGGCCCGTTTTTTCAAGACATAAAAGAATCCTAAAACCACAAAGCCCATAAAAACGGCCATCTCCGTCAAACCAAAAAGACCTAATTGCCTAAACATCACTGCCCACGGAAAAAGAAAAACTAATTCAACGTCAAAGACAATAAAAAGCATCGCCACAATATAAAAATGCACGGGCATATTCCCGCCGGGCAAAGCGAAAGGTTCCTTGCCGCATTCAAAAGGTTTAGACTTGGCCTCACTGGGATATTTTGGGCTTAAAATCTTAGGCAAACCCAAAAGCAGGGCACAAAGACCGATGGCAAAAAGAAAAGCAAATATGATCGCTATATATTCTAACATTTTGAATTAGTTTCTAATTTACATTGATGAAAATACTTTAAATGAGCTTACGTGTTTAGTCAAGGATGTTTCGAAAAGTATTGTTTAAAGATTTTCCAGGATCATGCCGACATCTACGTAGTTCTTGACCAAACGCCTGGCTTCAAGAATCTTATCTCGGTCCGTCTTCTGAATTTTTGGGGTCATGTTCTCGACGGCAGCAGCGATGGTATACGTATCTTTATCTGAGTATAGCACAGGGATCCGGCTATCTTTGAGAAGGCCTGCGATCTTGTCACCAGGCGTCAAGCCACCCGTCAAAATCAAACCAGCCACCTTGACCGCACGTCCCTGTTGCAACAAATAGGAAGAAACGGCCACCAGCATATTATCAACTCGATCACCCGACGTAATGACCAAGGCCCCATCCCGCAAATGACCAATCATATTATAAGGCTCCATGGCCGCAACAATCGCGTCATAAACCCGGCTGCTCAAATTTTCATGGCCGGAGAACACCTTTAAATCCAAGCGCTCCTTGATCTGCTCCATCGTCGGAGCACTTAACATATCCAGCTCAGGGATAACCCCTAAAAGCCGAATGCCTTTGCGCTCCAAACCTTTGCCAACTATAGCCTTGATCTTTTCTAATTTATCCGGCAACACCTTGTTTATAATGACCCCCAACACAGGCACTTTGCATAGGTCAAAAAGAGCTTTGTTAAGCATCACTTCATCTATGGCTCGGCCGATCCCGCCGCCGGAAACAATGATTGCCTTACAGCCTAAAAGAGCCGCCACATCCGCATTAGAGCAGTCAATGACTGAACCCACACCCGCATGCCCTGTGCCCTCGACAATAATAGCGTCTTTGCCCCTGGTGATCGTCTGAAAAGATTTAAAAATCTTATCATGCAATTGCTGTTTTTGAGGTTCAAGGATATATTTTTCAGTATACCCTCGACCCACCGTAATGGGACTCATGTCTTTGATATTCTTTTTGCAATGATAAACCTCACCGATCAAATACGTATCTTTATCTATCGCATTTTCCTGATAGGTCACTGTTTCTTGTCCAACGGGTTTCATGAATGCAGTCTTCATCTTGCGTTCTTGGAAAGTCTTGAAAAGCCCCAAAGAAATGGTCGTCTTACCGGCATTTTGATGGATGGCGGATATAAAAACATTTTTAAGATGTTTAGTCTTTTTCATAAATTATTTAAACAGGCTGTAGGGATAAATACCCGAGGCATGCCCGTCGCTCCAAGTGATGCCGACCGCATAATTGCCTAAAGGTAAAATTTCTTTGGGATTGATATCCGCGGGAATCTTCTTGATGTCAAGGACCCGTTTACCCGTCAGTTCAGAGACACAGGAAGCACATTGACAATTGGCGCGTAAGTCAAATGCATTGGCCGTGATTTCCCGGCCATCACTAAACACAATCACCACCTGCCCATCCCTATACCCAGCATCTTTTAACTCAAATTGAGTTCCTTGAGCGGCAGTAATGGCTTGAAGCAAGCCATCAACTGCTTTTTGAATGCATGGGTTAGCTTTATACTCACTCATATCTGCGGAAAGTTCTTGTTCGATAGGTATTTCGACTAAAGTCTTGACTCCAAAGCGCTGCGATAATGTCCCAGCTTTTTGCTCACCAAAAATATAATATTTATTGCCCGTGTCAGGAGCGACAAAATATGCCATATTTTCAATCACCCCTAAAATAGGCACCTTGACTTTTTCAAACATCAAGATGCCACGGGCCGTATCCACCAAGGATAATCCATGATGGGTAGTAACGATCACAGCACCCGTTAATTTAATCGACTGGGTAATGGTTAACTGCACATCCCCTGTCCCGGGAGGCATGTCCAAGATCAAATAGTCCAACTCTCGCCAATCGGTTTGAAAGACTAACTGTTGGATATAATTTGAAACTATCGGGCCCCGCATCACCGCAGGAGCATCGCCCAATAAGAATCCAAAAGACATGAGTTTAAGCCCTTTGTATTCAACGGGAGTAATCATCTTGAATTCATTGGTATGTATCGCTGGCTTTTGCAAATGAAAAAGTGACGGCATGGATGGACCGTAAATATCCGCATCTAATAGCCCTGTTTTAAAGCCACGCGCAGAGAGCTCCCAGGCCAAGGCACAAGCAATGGTTGATTTACCAACTCCGCCTTTACAGGAAGAAATAGCGATCACGTGCTTAACTTTTGATAGAGAAAAAGGATTATTGACCATAGAAATTATGTTGTGTCATCGCGAGGAGGAGCGTTCTTAAGCGACGACGTGGCGATCTTTTAAAAGATTGCTTCGCCCTTCGGGCTCGCAATGACACTCTTATTTTAACCGAGCAGCTAAGGCTTGTGGTATTTCGTCGGGGAAATCAATAACAGTAACACCCGCATCGCGCAGCATTTGCATCTTAGCCTCGGCCGTAGAATCACCTGAAGAAATAATAGCACCGGCATGCCCCATGCGTTTACCGGCTGGGGCTGTACGTCCAGCGATAAATGATACCACCGGTTTGGTGACATGATTCTTGATATACTCCGCTGCTAATTGTTCATCACCACCGCCAATTTCACCGACCATCACAATGCCCTTTGTATCCGGGTCTTCCTGAAACATCTTTAAAATGTCGACAAATCTAGTTCCGATAATCGGATCGCCACCCAAACCAACACAGGTTGATTGCCCCAAACCGCCTGCGGTCAGATTAAAAACCACTTCATAAGTCAAGGTTCCTGAACGGGAAACCACACCAATATTTCCTGCCTTATGGATATGCCCCGGCATAATACCTATTTTAGCCTTGCCCGGTGAAATTAATCCTGGGCAATTCGGTCCAATCAAACGGCACTGGCTTGTGGCCAACGCTTTTTTGACTTCGACCATGTCCAAAACAGGAATGCCTTCAGTAATGCAAATAATCAAAGGGATATTATTTGTAATATCTTCGAGGATCGCGTCTTTAGCAAATTTAGCTGGTACGTAAATAACAGCAGCTGTGCATCCCGTTGCATCCTTGGCTTCTTTGACAGAATTAAAAACAGGGATGCCGTTAACCTCTTGACCGCCTTTGCCAGGGGTCACGCCGCCAACGACCTTGGTGCCGTATTCCAGCATTTGTTTGGCGTGAAAAGATCCGTCGCGCCCCGTGATGCCTTGGACAATGACCTTTGTGTTTTGATCGATTAAGATAGACATATGATAAAAGATCCTTCGCTTGTTGGCTCAGGATGACTTCGACATTACGTCGATGTCATTTTGCCACCTTCACCGCTTCTGTGACGGCTTGCCTCATGGATGTATAGGTTGTTAAACCCGCATCTGTTAAAAGAATCTTGGCTTCTTTTTCATTGGTTCCTGTCAAACGGATGACTAGGGGAACAGGGATATCAATTTGTTTGAGCGCCGTTAAAATACCGTTCGCTATATCGTCACAACGGGTGATGCCGCCAAAAATATTGATTAAAATAACCTTTATTTCTTTATTACGCAAAATGATCTTTAAAGCATTAAGGACTTTTTGAGGGTTGGAAGATCCTCCGACGTCTAAAAAGTTGGCCGGCCTGCCGCCTAATAAATTGACCGCGTCCATCGTTCCCATGGCCAATCCTGCGCCATTAACAATGCACCCCACATTTCCCTCAAGCTTCACAAAACTTAAACCTTTTTCCTTGGCCTCCAACTCATCAGCATCTTCATACTTCATATCACGCAAAACTACCAATTCCGGATGACGATCTAAGGCATTATCATCAATAATCACCTTGGCATCAGCCGCCATCAGATTACCTTCTCCATTAATAACAAAAGGATTGATTTCGGCCAGTGAGCAATCTTTCTCAAAAAATAATTTAAGTAATTTTACCAAGATAGCAGTGGCACTTTTTTGCAGATGCGTATCGCCAAATACTTGTGCGGCCACTGGAGCCCAACGGGCTTCATCGAGCGCCTTAACACCCTGCATATAAAATTTGATGATCTTATCCGGATGGGTCTTGGCGGTCTCTTCGATTTCGACACCACCCTCAGCAGACACAATAATAACGACGTCTCCTTTGATATTATCAATGGTGACGGCTAAATAAAATTCTTTTTTAATATCAATGGCCCGAGCGATTAATAAACGTTCAACCGTATAGCCCTTGATATTCAAATTTTTGATGCGATTAAATTCTGATACCAAATCAGCCGCATTGCCAACAACCTTAACCCCGCCGGCTTTGCCTCGACCGCCGACTAAAACCTGGGCTTTGATCACAACAGGAAAACCTGTCTGGTTTGCGATTTTTAGGGCTTCATCCGGTGTTTCGGCAACATCTCCCTGGGCAACGGGGATGCCGTATTCGGCAAATAAATTCCTGGCTTGGTATTCGTGGATTTTCATAAGGTGCTTGAATATTATCACAATTTTTTACAATTGCGATATAAAAATTGTGTTTTTAAATTGAAAAGATTTCTTTAAAGAATTTCTGCATCTCTAGCCAAGAAGCTTTATCAGCAAATTCATTATACAGCGCGCCTGGAGGGACATTTTTATTATCAGGATTTGTAAATCCATGCATAGCCCCTGGGTATTTAATCAGTCGATAATTGACCTTAGCATCCTTCATTTCCTTCTCAAAAGCAACCACTTCATCCGCTTTGACAAAAGGATCCGCGGCTCCATGCAAAGCTAAAACTTTAGCCTTGATATTCCGAGCATCTTGCGGCGTTGGAGAACTTAAGCCTCCATGAAAACTGACAATGCCTTTGATATCCGCTCCGCTGCGGCCCAATTCCAACACAGCTGTCCCACCAAAACAATAGCCGATGGCTGCTAATTGAGAAGCGTCCACATTGGGTTGTGCTTTTAAAACATCCAACCCTGCATTAACGCGTGCCCTTAAAAGAGGGCGATCCGCTTTAAATCGACTTGAAATGGCAGCTGCCTCGGGTATCGTCTGCGGACGAATATCCTTGCCATAAATATCAGCCGCAAAAGCAAGATATCCCAATTGTGCCAGCATATCCGCACGCCTCTTGGCATAAGCATTTAGCCCCTTCCATTCATGCACCACCAGTATCCCCGGACGCTTGCCGCTGAAGGCATCATCATAAACCAAATACCCCTCGAGGATGGCATCCCCTTGCTTATACTCTACGGTCTGCGCTTTTAAAGCTGCCCATACAGGCGTACCCCAACTTACAGCGATGATCATTGCAACTAAAAGAAAACGCATACGATTCTCCTTTTTTAATTTAATATTTTTTCTCCGCGCAAAATTGGTTCCACGGGTTTGGCATCGATCCGGAGTCCTCCATCGTGTTCGATATGGATCGTATACAAATATCCCGGAACAAAAATAGCTCCCGGCGCCTCAATCTGCACGCTCTTAATACCGGCATTTTTAGCCTTTTCTTCATCAAGCGCAAAACGCCAAAATTCCTTCCAGAATCTATTTTCAATCCCACTCGATCTACCGGGAATCTTATAGCCGCCGGGAATTTCATTCACTTGGGTTATCGGAAATTCCTGGGTCCTGACCCCGTTTAGCATAAAGGCTTTCCAGAATAAATACACACTATGTCCTTTAAAGCGATCACCTGCCTCTACAAACTTATCCTGAAATCGCACCACCAGCGACTGAAACTGAATCAGATTACCGTTAAAAGTAAAATACTTAGGCGCCAAGGCATGACCCGTACCGTCTTCTTCAACAAATTTAATGGTGGTCCTATTGCGGTGTGTCGCTTCATCATAATTAACCGCCGTCACCAAGACCTGTGCTGCCCGTGATTCTGCTTGCAGACGCTCCAGCATCTGCTTATACACCTGTTCCTCATTAAGCCGGCAGAACAACCAAAAGCCGATAATAACTAAACAAAAAACAATAAAAAGAAATCTCCCCATGCTTTTCCTGCTCCTTATACTGTTATCGTACTATTATATCAGTCAATAATCAATACTCTCCCGCATACGTTAGAGCAACTCACGGAAAAATATTATCGTTTTCCATATTGCTTGCTTCGCAAAGCTGGGTTATGATGCGGCATGGAAATTTTTCATCATATTGTAGACATTTTTCTTCACCTTGATCATCACATGGCTTCCATCACGGCCCATTACGGTGCCTGGAGTTATTTGATCCTTTTTGTCATTATTTTTTGCGAGACAGGACTTGTCATTCTGCCCTTTTTACCTGGAGACTCCCTTCTTTTTGTTTTAGGGGCAATGTCTGCCGTTGGAGATTTGCAATTAACGGTGTTAGTTTTTATTTTATCTATTGCTGCTATTGGTGGCAACATGCTTAACTACACGGTAGGGGTATTCCTATCTCATAAAGTCTTAGCCGGTCAAACTATTCCTTTTGTTAAAAAAGCTTACATTGAACGTACCCATGAATTCTTTGAACAGTATGGTGCAAAAACCATCATCCTCACTCGATTTGTACCTATCATCCGCACCTTTGCCCCTTTTATGGCCGGAGTCGGCAGCATGCCTTATGGTCGATTTACCCTTTATAATATCGTCGGGGGAACAGCTTGGGTCTTGGTAGGAATCTTCAGCGGATTCTTTTTCGGCAATCTGCCGTTTGTGCGCAAGAATTTCTCCTTGGTCATCTTAGCCATCGTCTTTATTTCTCTGCTTCCCGCCATCCTGGAATACTTCAAGCACAAAAAAGGGAAACTTTAAAGAAAAGGGACACGTTAAGTGTCCCTTTTTCCTTTTTGATTTTTGCCTTTTTATAGGCCTTCGTTTAACATTTTTACAAAGACATCCACCACATCCGGGTGAAATTGCTTGCCTCGTCCTAATTGCAATTGTTCAATCGCTTTTTCCTGACTCATACCTTTACGGTAAGGCCTATCTGCTGTCATCGCATCATAACTATCCGCCACCGTTACGATAGAAACTAAGATGGATATTTGATCACGTGCCAGTCCGTCTGGATAACCTTTGCCGTCCTGGCGCTCATGGTGATTGCGGATAATGGCCAGCATATTAGGATCATCCAAAATGGGCTTTAATATTTGCCAGCCCAAAACCGGATGGGCTTTGATATTTTCCCATTCTTCATTGTTAGGCTTATCGGGTTTATGCAAGACATTGTCGCGCACCCCTACCTTGCCTATATCGTGCAGCAAGGTTACCTTTTTAAGCATCTCAACCATCTTAGGATCTATTCCCATCTGTCGGGCTATTTTCTCTGCATAATTGGCCACCGACTGAGAATGTCCCATGGTGTATTGGTCCCTATATTCTAAAATCAACACGAGGGATTTAACCGCATCATAAAAATAATCCATTAGTTTTTGACGGGAGGCTTCCAGACTCTCAGCCATACCATTAAAAGAATTCGCCAATTCGCTAATCTCATCGTCACCGCTGATTTGCACGCGATGGTATAAATTTCCTTCAGCAATATAACGAGTACCCACAATCAACTGGTTGATAGGTCCCAGCACCCGTCTTGAAATAAATATCCCTAACAAAACCGCCAATACGATTCCAACTAATAAAAATATTGTTGATTCACGGATCCCTTTTTTGTAAAGGGCAACGATATCCGCCGCGTCAATATCTATCCCCAATTCTGCCACTGGCTGGCCCAATCCATTGCGGATGGGCGCATAGCCCGACAAGCTGGTGCCAAATTCATCTGTTTCAATCTTCGTATCTGCCGAAGGTTCATTATACCCTCTTAGCATCTCTGGAAATCTCCCGGCATCATAAGTATCCCCTGGAGCAGAATGGTCCGCAATCTTTTCAGTTTCTGCATCCACCACAAATCGCCAAATATTACTACTATCTACTTTTTTGAGCGTATAAATGTACTTAATCTGTGGATTGGCGGCCCTGACCCTCTTTAATAAATCATCTACCAGGTTATACGCCTGGGTCTGCATCCCTTCCTTATTTAAAGAAACTTCAGAGAGCACATCGGCATTAATGAGCAGGGCTGCGGTTTGAGCAATGGATTTTAACTGATTGCGCTTGCCCTCTAATTGGGCATGGTAGGTTAGATCAAAAAGGAAAAAATCACTTAAAACAATAACAAATGAAATCGTGATGACAATCGACACGATGACACGAACATCAAACCGTTTAAAATATCTCCGCATTCTTTATTTTCTTAATGTTCTTACTTCTCTGAGGTTATCCTGTGCTTATGCATGAGCTCGACAAATTTTGTAAACTGATCAGGCGTCAAGATTCCTCTTACCGCGAGTATTGAGTTAAGTTTATCATCTTCCATCCCGTCCTGCAAGGCCTTGATCCGATTGTGAAACTCTTTAATCTTCGACATATCCAATTGCGTTTTCATTAATTCTGCCCTAAGTGCCTCTTTGTTTAATTTTATTTGTTGACGGGCAATTTCCATCTTTGATCGATGCCGTTCTTTATTCATTTCAAGCTGTTTTTTTTGATCTTCGGTCAAATTTAGTTCAGCAAATATGTCTTGTACCCATTGTTTTGAATGCATCTTGTTTGGGTCCTCTTGAGGTGTTTGCGCATGCGCCAATGGCAAAACAGAAACCATCATTAACCCCGTAAGGCCCATCAGAATTATTTTAATTTTTGTCATATCCTTACCCTTTATTTTTTAAAGAAAATAATGCTCAATGGGAGTGCCCAAATCATTATTTTCCGGCGTTATCCCTGCAGTTGCAGGGCTTAACAATGAAACTAAATACTCTCCTTGATCTTTAGATTTATTTTGCTCGACCTGAATAGTACTTATCGTGACTGAACCTGCTAACAACATTAATATTAAACTAGCAAGGATAGGCACCAACCTTGGAAAAATAATTAGCCCTCTTATTTTTTCAAAAAAATCTTCCAACCGACTCCTGCCATCTTTTTCATACTCAATTTTTTGCTTGATCGTATTCCAAAGCTCTACGGGAACTGTTGGCTGCGCTGAAACTTTGAAGGGAGAAACCGCACTATCTTTTACTTCTTTTAAAAAAAGACGGCAATCATGACAGTCCATCAAATGATTTTCTAATTTATCAAGACTAGTTTTATCAATCCTGTCGTCGATATAGTCCGTAATAATTAAATCCATGAAATAATCACACTTTTTCATAATTCACCTGTCTTTTTAAACTTAGTAGTTTTTCACGCGCCCTTTTTAACCTTGAACGAACGGTGTTGATATTAATATTTAAAGATTGCGCTATTTCTTCATAACTTAAGCCTTGCATATCCCGTAAAACGACACAGGCCCGCTGGTCTGTATTAAGTTGCTCCAATAATTGCGCGACAATCTCTTCCTTATGGTCCTGGTCTATTTTCACATGGGCTTCATTTAAAACAGAACCTTCCCCATATGCCTCTTCAAAAGGCACTGTTTTTGTTCTAGAATATTTCTTAGCAAAATTAATGGCACAATTGGCTGTGATCCTGTAGACCCACGTTTTAAATGAAGATTCAAAACGAAAACTACTGAGTTTATGATAAATAATCATAAAGACCTCCTGGGAAACCTCTAAGGCGTCTTCTCGATTATTTACAACCCGTAAAGCCACATTATAAACAAAACTGCTACTGGCCTTATAAACAAGCTCAAAGGCAGGCATATCCCCTTGAGAGGCTTTAAGCAATATGTCCTTATTAATATCTTCCATTAACACCCTCTACTTATTTGACAAATAGTAGCCTTAAAAAGTTCCTTCTTATTTAACTGCGCGGAAGAAGAAAATCAACATTGCCATCTGCATACATCCTATAATACCCGTACGGCGTATCCCATTGCGGCGCATAACCCCCAAATCTTTTGTCGTTCTTGACAATGAAAACAGCATACTTCCTTTTTGATCCCAACAGTAGCTGCAAGCCATACGGGGTGTAATTGCTTAACATCCTCACATTACGCTTAGCCAAATAATAGGTGATGTCCGCAACATTTGATACTATCACATACCCTGCCGGTAATCTTTGAATAAGCGGAAGATAATGCTCAATCTTCCGCGATAAATTTTGAATTCCTAGCTGTTCATAATAAAAGTCACTTGCTGGGAAAATTTGAACAAGCAAAAAGGATAGTAAAAAAAGAATTGTTATCCCTTGAATATCTAAGGGCTCTCGCATGTTCAGCTTCTTAAACAGGGCACTGAGGGCCACAACAAAAGCTCCAACCAAAATCCAAGCTACTTGAATAAGATAGCGGTAATTTATCCCTTCGATATTTGAATATTTTACAATGTAAACTATAAGCAGTAACGAGTGGACGCTAAAATAGGTAAATAACATTGCAGTGCAAATTAACAAAGCCCTATCATTTACCATCATCTTCCTGGCGTTCATTGCAAAAAATATTGCCATTCCTATAATGAGAACAAGCATGGCGCATTCAAATGAACGATTGATAAAGAACATTGCAGCTAATTCTTGAAAATAAGCGTGTGCCGTTCCTGCCAATGAAACATTCGTGCACGGATAAGCTGGCATTGCGCTGCCAAAAACTAGAATATTTCTAATAAAGTATGGGCAAATCACCACTAGGATTCCAAAAATAAAAAAACAGGTAACCTTAATAAAATCTTTTAAAGATATTACTCCGAGCAAGAACCCCATCAAAAACCCTATCAAGGTCGTTGCTATGAGTGAAACTCCCACGTACCTGATAAGGAAAGAAAAACCTGTTAACGCTCCTGAAAGAATCATTAAAAAAATGCTCTCCTTGCCCTGTTTCTCAATAATCCGAAACACCAAGATAAAAACCACTAGACAATCCACTAAATAAGGAATATCTGTCAAGGCCATGAGCGCGCATTGAACCGTTGAAAACATAAAAGTGCTCACAAATGAAGCTACCATGGCACAACTGGGAACCATTATTTTTTTAAAAGTTATAAAAAATAGAAACGGTAATAATAAAAAACAAAACCTAGGCAACAAAATGCTGCCGGAAAATTCATTAATGCCCGTTGCTCTCAAGATATCAATAAGTATTGGATAGCCTGGAGGGGCCGTAATGGCTGGTAAAAAATCTGGTCCTGGAGGAGTAACAAAAAAGTTTGTATAAAGCATTCCCTTGA
>Ga0302319_10018078_pt1 | contig 12879 bp, 7 predicted proteins | sample Bog_T0_2_FD_203319 | JGI IMG/M metagenome (GOLD analysis project Ga0302319, IMG submission 203319) | Peat permafrost microbial communities from Stordalen Mire near Abisko, Sweden - Bog_T0_2 | ecosystem: Environmental > Terrestrial > Soil > Wetlands > Peat | place: Sweden: Abisko, Stordalen Mire...
CGTATATCTTCCCGACGTTGACCGGACCCCATTACCTCAACAGCGATCTCTCAGTGTTCAAGAACTTCGCGTTTGGGGCTTCCGAGAGCAAGAAACTGACGTTCCGGTTCTCGGGCTACAACTTCCTTAACCATCCGAATCGCTCCTTCCAAAGCGGCGACAACGGTCTGGATCTGGTTTTCGATGCGAACGGCGTCAACCAACCCCATGCCCCAGGGGCGCCCTTTGGGTACGCCCTTTACAAAACTGGCCACAGAATCATCCAGGGGGAGGCAAGATTCTCCTTCTAGAGGATTACTTTGGCTCAATTACCGGCGGGGCGGCTTGCAAAAGCCGCCCTGCTTTTTGTGCCCAATAACTTCCCAATTGAGCGGTACGGAACCGATTATGGAAGCCTTCCACATTAGCATTCAGAAAGGATCGGCTCGCGCAGATTTTAAGCTTCGTCTCTCTTCCGCTCAATTCCTCACGCGCGGAAGTGACGACGGAATACCTCAGGACAGTTCTTCGCGCCGCAGCGACACTTGCTGGCCACCGTCGCCAAATCACGGACGCTCTCAAGCCAACGACCGGCGATGTTGGCGCACCCAACCGTCGTATCGTGACTCTTGGAATGGAAGCTTGATCACGGCATTTTGATCAGTGTTGCACGGCTTCAGAGGTGAGGTCAGACGACTCACCGTCAGGGGGCACATCGGCGACCATTTGCTTCAGTCGCCGATTCTCATCTTCCATCTCACCAATCTGCGCGATACCCATGCACGCGCTATTCCGGCAAGTCGACCTGAGTTTCAATATAGAAGTGCGCAATGACAACTGGCGCTCCAGTATCGGGCTGGCCTCCACCGATGCTGATTGTGTAATCGCCTGCAGCGATGATTGGACTGCCATCCTCGGTCACCATGCCCAGATCGCGGTCCTTCAGCTCGAAGTGAACTTTCTGGCTTGCGCCCGGTTCGAGATGAATGCGCTGGAAGCCACGGAGGGCGATTTTGGGCGCGCCCTTGACGACAGGGAACTTTAGATAGACCTGGACGGCCTCATCCCCGGGGATTGCTCCGGCGTTGGTGACAGTGACATCGGCGTCGACCGGCTGACCGGAAGCGAAGGGCCGTCCGGGAGCGATGGGCTGCGCGGCGACGCTGAGGTCGCTGTATTTGAAGGTCGTGTAGCTGAGTCCATAGCCAAACGGGTAGAGCGGCTTGCCATTGAAGTAACGATAGGTGCGCCCCGCCATGCCGTAATCCTCAAAGTTGGGCAACTGGTTGACGCCGGCGTAGAACGTAACCGGCAGGCGCCCAGCAGGGTTATTTTTGCCGCTCAGCGTCTCCGCCACAGCGGCGCCGCCTTCCTCGCCGGGGTACCATGCTTCAAGAACCGCGTTGGCGTGCTGATTGATCCAGTTGACCGCCAGTGCACTGCCGTTTATGAGGACAACAGCGAGCGGCTTGCCGGTGGCTGCGACCGATTCAACCAGTGCTTCCTCAGGCGCAGGAAGATCAATGCTGGTGCGGTCTCCGCCAAGAAACCCAGGTTCAGTGACTGGCATCTCTTCGCCTTCAAGCTGGCTGGTGATGCCCACAACGGCAATCACGACATCAGTATTCTTTGCCGCCGCAATAGCCTCGGGCGACGGCGCATTATCTACTTTTTGCCAGATCAGTTCTGCGTGCGGATTGCCGTTCATGATGCCGTAGTTGAGGCTGATTGCGACTTTCTGACCCTTTTCCAGGTGGACGCGGCCCACGCCGGAAGCGACTTCGCCGCCACTGAAAGCCATCGCCACCTGCTTGTCGTCGATATTGAGACGGGCAAAGCCTGCGGAGCGAATGCCGACGAGGTAGTCGCCGGACTCAGTGGGCGTCAGGAATCCCGACCATTGCACACCGAAGGACTTTCTTCCGGCAATCTCCGAGGGCAGATTGCTGTCGCTGAGGTTGACGTTGGGCTCAGTCCGGCTGGCAAGTGGGGCTGTTGCTGCTCCGGGGATTGGCCGGCCTCTCACCATGCCTTCGACGTAGTCCGCCTTGAGGCCGGGCTTGCCATCGGGAGTGGTGAGAAGACTGTCCGGGACGGGGGTTCCATCGGTGCGGAGAAACTGGGTTCCGGGGACATAGGTAATGCTGGCATTGGGGAACTCTGCGTGCAGGCCCTCCATCACGGAGACTATATGCGTGGGCTGGCCGGCATAGTTTCCGATCAGCGGCCGGGTCTGGTCAGCGAGCGGGCCCACGACGGCAATCCTCTTGATTCCCGGCTTAAGCGGAAGCAGGCCGTCGTTCTTGAGCAGGACCATGGCCTCATTGGCGAGCTTGCGAGCCGTGGCGCGGTGTTCAGAGCTGTCAAGTTCCTTGGGGTCGATCTTGGTGTAGGGAACCATGTCCGGCGGGTCAAACATGCCGAGCTTCATGCGCGCGGTGAAGAGGCGAACCAGGGCCGTGTCCAAAGTGCTTTCAGGCAGGTAGCCCTGCTGCACTGCATCGATGTAGGCCTTTTCGACCGGGTCGCCGAACCGAGAAGTGAAGGTGACGCACTCGTTATCCATGCCGCGGATCACGGAAATGGCCGCGCCCTGCGCCTGCGTTGGGCGATAGCGATGATTGGCGCTCACGTCGCGAACTGCGTCGCAATCGGAAACCACGTAGCCCTGGAAGCCCCATTTGCCGCGCAACTGGTCCTGGAGCAGGTACTGGTTGGCGCAAGCCGGCTGGCCATTGATTGCGTTGTACGCGCACATCACCGATCCGGCCTTGCCTTCCACGATTGCCGCGCGGAATGCGGGCTCGTAGGTATCCACTTCGTCGTGCTTGCTGACATCCACATCGGCAAAGTGCCGTGTGGGCTCCGGCCCGCTGTGCACGGCGTAGTGCTTCGGGGTTGCGATGGCGCGGTAGTACTTCGGGTCGTCGCCCTGCATTCCGGTCACGTAGGCAACGCCCATGCGGCCGGTGAGGAACGGATCTTCGCCGTAGGTCTCCTGGCCGCGGCCCCAGCGAGGGTCACGGAATATATTCAGATTCGGAGACCAGAAGTCCAGGCCTCCGCCGATGCCGACGTGCCCGGCGGCCGTATCCTGCACATGCTTGATGCGGCCCTCAATGCCGATCTGGATGGCCATGTTGTGAATTCCAGGCGCGTCGAATGTGGCAGCAAGACCGATCGGCTCAGGGTACTCGGTTACGCCCTGGTTGATGACCCCATGGAGTGCCTCGCTCCACCATTGGTAGGCAGGGACGTTGAGCCGAGTAACCGCCGCGGAATTGTTCTGCATCTGCGTAGCCTTCTCGGCAAGGGTCATGCGATGGACCAGGTCAACTGCCCGCTGTTCCGGCGGAAGTTTTGGATTCATGTAGGGGAGGTTGGCCGCGTCCTGGGCAACGGCTGTTTGCGGAATCGTGCCAAAAAAGAGCGTACCCGTGCACGCAACGATGCGCGCGGCAATTCGCGTCATTCGCTTCTTCATCTTGTTTCTCCAGGTCTTTTTTCTTCAGGTTCGGTGTGGGCGACTCAAGATTTACATCCAAAACGTTCAAATGCAATGCGCGGCCGGAATGTTCGGCGGGATGCGTACTGCGCATTCTCGCGGCGAGATTCTTCAGCAGGATTGGACCTCTTTTTCAGGAGCTGTCTTTGCCTGAAACTCGAAGCTGTCTCAGGTGAGAGCGGCTGCTTGCGAATGCGCCCGCGGCCGCTGAAGAATTGGTTAAAATATAGTTGACGAAGCGAGCCGGGAGCGAGTCTCAACGATCAGCCCGGCTTTATTGTTCGGTTACCGGAAACTGAATTATGTTTGCGCAGATGGGCGCCGCGGCGATCGCCAGCGGAATGTTGCCGCGCGGAGACGCATCTGCAGCATCGTAGTCGAGTGACGTCGATCCGGTCGGTCTTTCTATGTCCTGCCGGGCCAGGTGTCGGTCCGGCAGGAGTTGCGTTGGAGTCGTCGAGTGGCTGCAGGCTTATTGGGCAGTTTCGGTAAAAGATACCGAAAGTCCGCCCAGCGCGAACTGATCCTGCGCGGTGACCGTAACAGTTCCGGCAGTCGAAGGCAGCGTCAGGGTGACGGAGGCTACGCCCGATGCGTTAGTCGGCGCGATTACGCTGGTCCCGCTGGTCGTGCCGTTGGAGAGCGTGCCTGACTTGGTGGTGAAAAGAATGCCTGCGCCGGTGTCTGTGCCTCCGGATTGGCCGGGCGCCAGCGTGACGGTTAAAGGTTGCGCCAGAGCCGTTCCAACTGCGCCCGTTTGGTTGTTGCCTGCCTGGGTTAGCGTTGCGGCGGGATTACCCACAACAATCCACCCGCCCTGGGTCTGGGTTGCGGTTCCGTCACTGCCTGTCACGGTAAAGTGGCAGAAGCCTGGAGTGCTTGCCGGTTTCACGGAAATGGATCCGGGCAGTGCTGTGGTGATAGTGGCGTTGCTGAGACCCAAGGCGCCGCTGCAGGCCGGGGCGCCTTCGTAAGCGTCGAAGACAGCAGAGGAGAGCGTGACTGGGGCGGTGCCGCTGCTGATCCGCGGTTGCAGGATTGCGAGGCCGTTCGCTGGAACCATCAAATCGTCGGGGTTAAGATACCACTCAGACGCGGGCGTTGAGGCTTCACTTCCGCTCACCACCAGAAGCGTGATGGTGTAGGCCGCAAAGCTCTGCGTCCCACTCCAGGACTTCGAACTGGACGCGGCAATGGAACCTGAGGCCGTCGACGACAGGGTGTACGCAACATAAGTGGTTGGGCTAAACCCATTCAGGTTGAACGTGACCTGCGCCGTGTTGGCGGGATCCTCGTTCAACACCATGATCGTCATCACCGTGCCGGTCGAGTTCAGCGCGGCGTAACTGGAAAACAGGCTCGGATTGCCGGTGTTCTGGTCCGAGACCGAGAGCGTTCCAAATCCATGGTGGGCGCCGTCGTAATTGGTGTACATTTTCAACGCCTGGTAGTTCGGGTTGCCTTGTGTTGGCGCACCCCAGCGCGTTGCAAACGAGAGACCTTCACGCCCGAAGAGGCCATATGCTTCCGCATCTCCCAGCGCGGTCGAGAAATCGTTCTCGTTGTAGAAGGCCGCGCTCCACTCGGTGAACGAAAGCGGGGTTCCGGGATAAATAGCATTCACCAGCGCTTTCATGCGCGGAATGCGGAATGGAATCGTGTAACTGGGCTCCACGGTTGTGGTGTATATCTGGTTGATATCGCTGGCAGTGCTCACATAGGTCGGGTCCCAGTAATCGCGATAGACTGAGGCGGAAATCGCCTTTAGCTGCGCGGTAGTCAGACCCGAAGTGTTGGCTTCGGCATAGGCGTGGATGTCGAAGACATCCAGCGTGCGCGCGCCGTTGATCTTGTCCATCCAATTAACCTGGTTCAGCCACCAGGGCAGGAAGTCCACTCCACCATGAGAGGTCCGGTCAGTGCCGTTTGCAGGGGCCCAGTAGAAGTACCAGCAGCACGACACCGGTCCGAAGCGCACGGCAGCGGGATCCCAAGTCTTCAGGGCCGATCCCTCATTCTCAAACATGTTGGCGAGCTCGTCGTAGCCCGAAGGGTTGGGGTGAACATCGCGATGCGTGCCTCCCCAGATGTCGACTTCGTTGTCCATATCGTAGAAATGGCAGGAAGTGATTGTCGAATAGGGAATGGTGCACGTGCTATTGCCGAAGGCAGCGGCCAGCGCCTGCGCCCAGGTTTCCCGATCGAGGCAGGTGGTTCCATCCGTGGTTCCCGCCGGGCAGTCGGCAGCAGTGTCGACGAGCGGGTAGTAGGCCTCGGTTTGCGCCACGGTGGTCACCGGCGTCTTGCAGTCCGCTTCTTGGCCGTTGCCGGCATCCGTGTTGTATTGATCGAACGAGCACTGTCCGGGGAACTTGGCTATGGAGAAGCTCCAGTGATAGTTCGGGGGGGACGCGATCTCCGCGCTCTGTGCCACCCATCCCAGGGTCGCCATGGTGGTCAGGGGATGGCTTCCGGCATTCTGGAGGTCTGTGATGAACTGCACGGAATCGCTTTCCGCACCGTTTCCGCCGGTATTGAAGTCTTCGAAAAAGTAGTCATTGTCAGCGTTGTATGTCTGCAGTTTCCAGTTGTAGGTGGATGTGGCGTTTCCACCCCAGCGGCCCAGCGTGGCTCCCAGGTCGGAGACAGTCGCCGCACTGCTGAAATTGCCGCCGTACACGAAGGGACTTATCGTATGACGGTTGGCAAGCGTGTCGATGGTGACCGTGACGCCTGTGCCGGTGACCGCAGTTGTGACGGTAACCGGGGCGGTTCCGGAGGCGCTGTTATACGCCGCGGAGCTGGCGCTATCCGGGGTGTACCTGGCAGTCAACGTGTCAGAGCCTGCGGCGAGCGATCCGGCCGGAATGGCAATGGCCGCCGAGCCGGAGCTGAGCGGAGTGGCGGCGGAAGCATAGGCTCCGCTGGAGAGAACCACGGAGCCGGTCGGCGTTGCGCCCGTGCCTGCGACCGCAACCGTAACGCTGAGGCTCTGCGCTGTCGTGATGCTGCTCGAGGCCGGCGTAACGGTAACGGCGGGGGTTGTTGTTGTAGACGCAGTGACGGTAACCGGGGCGGTTCCGGAGGCGCTGTTGTAGGCCGCGGAACTGGCGCTGTCCGGGGTGTACTTGGCGGTCAGCGTGTCGGAGCCTGCGGCCAGCGATCCTGCGGGAATCGAAATGCCCGCCGAGCCGGAACTCAGCGTAGCTGCCAATGAAGTGTAATTTCCGCTGGAGAGAACCACGGAGCCTGTCGGCGTTGCGCCGGTGCCGGCGACCGCAACGGTAACGCTGAGGCTCTGCGCTGTCGTGATGCTGCTGGAGGCGGGCGTAACGGTCACCGTGGGCGTGGTTGTAGACGCAGTGACGGTGACGGGGGCGGTTCCGGAGGCGCTGTTATACGCCGCGGAGCTGGCGCTGTCCGGGGTGTATTTGGCGGTCAACGTATCGGAGCCTGCGGCGAGCGATCCTGCGGGAATCGTAATGGAGGCCGAGCCGGAGCTGAGCGGAGTAGCGGCGGAAGCATAGGCTCCGCTGGAGAGAACCACGGAGCCGGCCGGCGTTGCGCCCGTGCCGGCGACTGCAACGGTAACGCTGAGGCTCTGCGCTGTGGTGATGCTGCTGGAGGCAGGCGTAACGGTCACCGTGGGCGTGGTGGGATTCTGATTCGTCCCTCCCCCACCTCCGCTGTTTCCGCCGCCGCATGCGGCGATTGAAAGAAGAGCTCCGAAAAGGACAAGAACGAGGAATAGCTTCGCAAATCGATTCATACAACAGCCCCCTTTTGACCCAGCAGACGCCAGATAGTGTTCGCGGTTGGTTCCCATGACAGCATATTCCTTACCATCCATCATTTTCTTGCCGCGACTGAACCTATTTTCTACTTGTTTGCCGGACCGCGATTCAGTTTGACGAGCACAATATCGTTGCTGTTCATCGGCACAGTCAACTCGACCGTGCCCACTTCGCTGCTTCGCATCGGTTTGTCGATCTCCGGCAGGTCACGCGTCAGCTCGTTCAGGTGCGCGATTTGATCAGCGGTCAGCTCTTTGGGAGAACCCATCTCAATGTACGCAGAGTAAGCATCGTTAGCATGATAGCCGGTGCGATGGACTTCCAGGTAGTAAGTGGTATTTGGCACAAGATGAGTTATCTGCAACTCGACGGGCGGGGCCGCATGCGCCGGAATGAGTTTTGTATAGAACGGTCGATTGCTCACCTTCTGGTGGGGCTGTTCGAAGTCCCAAATTACAGCCGCAATGCTTCCATCCTTCGCGGACAGCATCGTCTGAGAATCGCTCACCTTGAGGCTGTCGCCCTGGAGCGCGTGAAGATACTTGTAAGCGAAATACGCGGGCTTGCGAATGCCCTGCGGGTTGAGCAGGCCGAATCCTCCCTGAAATGGTGCTGTCGGAGGTCCGGGTTCTTCGAACAAGTCAGTGTAGGTCCAGTAGCTCATGCCCTGCGCCAATCCCCGGCTGGCATTGAGCTTGGCCAGGATATAGGGAGCGCTGATGTAGGAATCATGCACTGAGTCGCGCGGGGTGTAACTTGTGCTCCATTCGGAAAAGTACATCGGAAGGCCAGGAAACGGCGAAGCCGAAATCTGCTCGCGCACGCGGCGGACATCGCCGATGATTGCGTCCGGCGAGGGATCGAGCTTTGTATCGCTCTTTCCTTCCTCATCAAGAAATCCGCCCTGGACGCCATAGGTGTGGGTTGTTACAAAGTCAACCGGCGCGCCGCTCTGCTTGACGTGCGAAAGAAACTCGGGAACCCATGCGGCTCCGGCGGTGCTCGGTCCTCCAACCCGTAGCGCAGGGTCAATGGACTTGATCGTCTTCGCCGTCAGATCGTAGAGCTCGAAGTATGCTTTCTGATCGCCGCCTTCCCAGAAGCCGGAGAGGTTGGGCTCATTCCACACTTCGAAATACCAGGACCGCACTTCGTCCTTTCCATAACGCTGCTCGATGTGGCGGATGAATGCATCGACAAGGTCGTGCCAACCTTCCGGCTTTGGATGCGAGGTGTTGCCGTTCCAATAGAAGATGCTGTTGCCGGATGTTGCCAGCGCCTTGGGCGTGAAACCCAGTTCTACAAATGGCCGGATGTGGCGGGCCAGCAGGTCATCGTAAAGCTGGTCGATCTTTGACCAGTCGTAGACGGTTTTGCCATCTTCAACACGCACAGTTCCCAGCACGTCGTGAAAGATGGCATGGAAACGGATATATCGAAAGCCGAGTTCATCCACAGTGAGCTTGAGCTGAGCCTGGCTGTCATCACGAATCAGCGTGCCTGGAAAATCGGATCCTACCGATAAGTCGAAAAAACGATCCACCGGTCCGGTCGTGTCTTTGAGATTCACGACAATGGTTCTGAAGGGAGCCCGTTGCGATTGAGCTGCAAGAGATGAGACAAACGAAGCCGCAAAGAGAGCAAGGGCAATGGATGAAAACCGTCGCAGAACCGAATTGAGCATGGACTTCAACTTCCTTCAAGGAAATTGGCTGGCGAGATAACGCGAGCTTTCTTACACCTGCAATAGTAACTGCATGATGAGCCTTCGCCGATCTTGAAGCCACCTTGATTCACATAAGGGTGACCATCCCTTCGGGAAAGACTTCGAAATGCACTCACCAATCTATGCGAACGGTTCGCTTGTGGCCGCTACGGTACCCGGCGGTCAGGATGGAATTCTGGCTTCGTTAAGGAAGAGTCTTGCACCTTATTGGGTTCAAATGGGCATACAATCTCATTTGCGGCGGGCTCGTTTGCGGCTAAAGTTCGCTGAACGCTTAGGTCACTGCTCCTGCCCCCGGTGAGCCGCGCTCATTCCACGGTTGTCCCGCAACCTTGAGCCGCGTGACCTCGCGCTCAATGTGAGTATCATCACATCTTTTCCGCGGATAGATACAGAAAGTAGGGCAAAAGAGGAGCGCTCTTGGCGGAGGTGGATTCATGCCCGACGAGATGACAGAAGGCGCCTCGCCGCGGAGAGACCCGCAAGAGATGCGGGACGCGCAATTTGCCATGCGGCTCTCGTTGATCTTCGGCGTTGCCATGCTGGTGGGCAAGTCTACGGCATACTTCATGACTCACTCGGTCGCGATTTTTTCTGACGCGGCCGAGTCGGTGATTCATGTCATCGCCGTCGGGTTCGCCAGCTTCAGCCTGCGCCTCAGCGTGCGGCCAGCTTCCCATCACTTCCTCTACGGTTACGAGCGGATCACGTTCTTCTCTGCGGGATTCGAAGGGGCATTGATCGTTGTAGCTGCGGTCGCCATCCTGATTGAATCGATTCGCGAATGGATCTCTGGACTGCAACTGCAGCACCTGGGGTCAGGGGTGGTGTTAATCCTGATCGCCGGCATTCTGAATGGCGGCCTTGGCTATTATCTAATCCGCACGGGGCGCAGAACGAATTCGCTCATCCTCGAAGCGGATGGCAAACATGTCTTGACAGATAGCTGGACGAGCTTTGGAGTCGTCGGGGGATTGGCTTTGGTCATAATGACGCATTGGAAGCCTTTCGATCCACTGGTGGCCATCGTGGTTGCGATCAATATCCTCTGGTCGGGCGGCCGGCTGGTGTGGCAATCCGCGGTTGGGTTGCTTGATTACTCCGATCCCCTGACGGGCAGAAGGATTCGCGAGCGGCTGGATGCGATTTGCTCCGAACTGAGCATTCAGTATCACGGCGTGCGCTTCAGGACCACCGGGTACAGGCAGATCATTGAGGTTCACCTGCTCTTTCCGCGCCTCACGTCTGTGAGTGAAGCGCATGGGCTGGCCACGGTTCTCGAGGAGCGACTTCCGATGGAGTTGGGCATTCCGGCCGAGGTCATCACGCACCTTGAGTGTGTTGAGGACCACGCCGTGGTCCATCATCATGAGCACTACACAGGGAAGCCGGATTGACCTGCTCGGACCTATTGAGGGAACTGCATCTGCCGGTTCGCCGGCGGGGCTTTCCCAACGGGCAAATCACGGGGTACACTCGTTGCTGAGCGGGAGGGATCGGATTCATGCCTCAACATGTGTGTATGGGAGCGTTGATGATGTGCACGTTCGGGGTGGCGCCCAGTTCGCTGGTCGTGCTGCCGACGAACAAGATGATCACCAGCGATATGCCGGCGGCAAATATCATGGACCATATCCCCATGACCAATATCATGCCCTTCGGAATGTGCATGTCGCCTTCGAACCCGGTGGTAGCCGCCGCGACGGCCGCGGCATTGGGGGTATTGACGCCGATGCCGTGCATCCCGGCGACAACAACGCCCTGGGTGCCGGGAGCGGCAACGGTGCTGCTGGCGAACATGCCTGCGCTGGACAACGTATCTCAGCTCATGTGCATGTGGGGCGGCGTAATCACGTTTACGTTTGCGGGTCAGGTGACGGAGGAGATTCCATAGCCGGGGCTTCGGAATCGGACTCGCCGGGGGCGAGGTTGTACTGTCGGGGTGCGGCCAAATAATTTTCCCCCGTTTTCCGTGCAAAATGGTATAGCTTTCTCAAGTGGCTTTGGTTCTCCCGTGAGGCATCACCGCATGACATTGACGTCTGCATTAACCCTCAGTTTTGCGGCAGCCACGGATATCGGCTGCAAGCGCGGCAACAATGAAGACAGCTTCGGCTACGACGCGGCGCTGCATGTTTACGTGGTCTGCGACGGCATGGGCGGAAACGCCGCCGGCGAGGTTGCCAGCGGAATGGCCGTGCGGGCGCTCATTGAAACATTTGAATCCCAGACACCGGAATCTCCGGAGGAGGGCGCGCTGGCTCCCATCGAGGAGCGGTTGGTGACCTCGATCGTCGAGGCCAATCGGGTGGTGCGGGAGGCGTCGGAGGCTAACCTCGAGCTGCGCACCATGGGTACGACACTGGTCTGCGCCTGCCTGGACGGCGGCCGCCTGCTGGTGGGCAACGTGGGCGATAGCCGCTGTTACCTGGTCAGAGACGGGGTTTGCCTGCAGGTCACATTGGACCACTCGTTGCTCGACGAGCAGGTCCGCAGCGGGATGCTCACGCCAGCGGAGGCTGCGGCTTCCGATCTGCAATCGGTAATCACGCGAGCTATTGGCATTTCAAGGGATGTCGAGCCCGACTTGTTTGCGGTCGACCTGAGCCTGAACGACATGCTGCTGCTCACTTCGGATGGGCTTACCCGCTACGCGAATCCGGAGGACATCGCGCAGATCGCGGCGCCGGACGCCGATCTGGCCATGATTTGTCATGCCTTGATCGAACACGCCAAGCAAGGCGGCGGCGCAGACAACATTACATGCATGATGCTGCGCGTGGTGGAAGCCGCGCCGGCCGATTTCGCCGAACCGGCAGGCTCAGATGAACCGGCCGCGGTTGCGGAAGAAATCGAGTTTTCCCCGCCTTCTATTGAGCCTTAACCACGGTTGAGACGCAGGTCAGCCCTGAGAACCCATCGGGCGGCAGCAACTCTGCGCCGGCTCCGGACAGATCGAAGCTGACCATTTTTCCGTTGGACTGGTCGATGGTATGACCGGCTATGGAGGTGGACGTCTGCAAGGGGAAGTTCAATCGGACAGACGATCCTGAATGCGCGACCTGGGCCGTGCGTACGAGCTGGAAGACCGACCACGTTCCCTGGAACGGCAGCACTTCGTTGGAGTCGTACACCAGGGAAGCATTGTGGGCGCTCAGGCCGTTCCAGTTGAACTGCTGGCTCGACCCTCCGGTGGGAATGCGCTGGCCATCCACAACCAGGGTCGCATTCTCGATGCCTTTGCTGGGTACGAAGTGAAGCCCAAAAGTAAATGCCGGCGATTTTGCTCCCGCTGGGTAAAGGTCCGACGAAATGTGGGCCAGATGGGTAAAGTACTGGAGGAATTTCGGGTTGACTGGCTGTGGCGCATTGGGCGCTGAAACCCACTGCGACCCCGATTGAACCAGGTAGGGCTTGAGAGAAGCGTTATACAAGGACCAGATGGCTCCGGTGTCCGGCGCAAATACCTGGTTGACTTCATCCAGGCTCGCTTGCGACGTGGAACCAGGCGAGAAGGGGTATTTGCCCAGCACAGCGTTGACGGCGGTGCATACTTTGGCGCCCGCGCCGTTGGCGGGAGCGCCTGGAGAAGGCGCCAGATGTGCGGCGCATTGAACCGGAGCAAGCAGGAGATCGAGGACGGTTTTTTCGGTATGCATCTGCGCATCGATACTGAATGTTTGAGCGGTCTGCCGGGCGGCCACATCGGCCGTCGATGCCGCCGTTGTAATCGGCGCGTAGGGCGCCGGGTCCGGGCCGGCGGTGGGGGCAACCGTGGATACGGCGCTGGATAGATTCAGAAGCGCCGTCATATACGCCTGATTTCCAGGTCCGATGGGTTTGTCGGCCGCGTTCGGATCGACAAGAGCCTGCGT
>Ga0302319_10018079_pt1 | contig 12879 bp, 10 predicted proteins | sample Bog_T0_2_FD_203319 | JGI IMG/M metagenome (GOLD analysis project Ga0302319, IMG submission 203319) | Peat permafrost microbial communities from Stordalen Mire near Abisko, Sweden - Bog_T0_2 | ecosystem: Environmental > Terrestrial > Soil > Wetlands > Peat | place: Sweden: Abisko, Stordalen Mire...
CGCCAGAGTGGCGCAGCACCAGCGCGGCGGTAAGGATCGCGCCCAGTGGGTTGGCTTTGCCTGTTCCAGCGATGTCGGGAGCGGAGCCGTGCACAGGTTCGTACAAATTCACCTTGCCGCCGATGGTTGCGGAGGGCAGCATGCCGAGCGAGCCGGTGATGATGCCACTCTCGTCGGAGAGGATGTCGCCGAAGAGATTTTCCGTGAGCACTACATCGAAGTTGCGCGGCACGTTCATCAGGTGCATGGCCATGGAGTCGACGAGCTGGTGCTCGACGGTGATGTCAGGGTACTCGGGCTTGAGCGAGTCAACGGTTGCACGCCAGAGCTGGCTGCACTCCAGCACGTTGGCTTTGTCGACGCTGGTGAGCCTCTTACGGCGCTTGCCGGCAAGCTCAAAGGCAATGCGCGCCACGCGGACAACCTCATCGCGCGTGTACCGCATGGTGTTGATGGCTTCGCCCGTGTCCTTGTTCCAACTGCGCGGCTGGCCGAAGTACAGTCCGCCCAGCAGCTCACGCACAAAGAGGATGTCCGCACCCTTGGTGACCTCAGGCCGGAGCGGCGAGTTATCCGCCAGTGCCGGATACGCGACCGCGGGGCGCAGGTTGGCGAAGCCGCCCAGCACCTGGCGAATCTGCAGCAGGCCGGCCTCAGGGCGCTTGTCGGGAGGGAGGGCGTTGAATTTGTTGTCGCCCACCGCGCCCAGCAGCACTGCGTCCGAGTCGAGGCAGGCGTCGATGGTCGCCTGCGGCAGCGGCGTGCCCTGCGCGGTGATGGCTATGCCGCCGATCTGCGCGTCGGTGAAGGCGAACTCGTGTCCACCGGCCTCGGCGACGGCGGTAAGGATGTTTTGCGCCTCGCGTGTGACTTCGGGGCCGATACCGTCTCCGGCGAGGATGGCGATCTTGAGCTTCATGTGTGAGTCCAGCGAGTAAGGAGTAGAAAAGACCGCGTTAGGCGACGGCTGTCTCGCGCGCGGTCAGCAGCGCGAGGATGTCCTGGTCATAGATCAGCTTCTTGCGGTCGGCGAGGTCGGTGAAGCGCTCGTAGACCGTATCGAGCTCTTCCTTGGATAGCTTCTGGCCAAGTTCAAGCAGGCGATGCTCCAGCGCGCGGCGGCCGCTGTGCTTGCCCAGCACGATGCTCTGTCCCTGGTAGCCGACGGAGGCGGGCGTCATGATCTCGTAGGTCAGCGGGTTGGCGAGCACGCCGTGCTGGTGGATGCCCGCGGCGTGCGCAAATGCATTCGCGCCGACGATGGCCTTGTTTGGCGCGGCACCAAAGCTGATGCAGCCGGTGAGCATCTGGCTGGTCTTGAAGAGCTCCGTCATCACGATGCCGTTGGTATAGGGCAGCTTGTCCTTGCGCACCTTCAGCACGGCGGCCAGCTCTTCCAGCGCGGCATTGCCGGCGCGCTCGCCGATGCCATTGATAGCGCACTCCACCTGGCGCACGCCCGCGCCAATGGCAGCCAGCGAGTTCGCCACGGCAAGGCCGAGGTCGTCATGGCAGTGCGCGGAGAGCACCACGTTTTTCGCGGCGGGCACACGCTCCAGCACCATTGTGAACATCGCAGCGTAGTCCTGGGGCAGGCAGTAGCCCACGGTGTCGGGCAGGTTCAGCGTCGTCGCGCCGGCCTGAATGGCGACCTCGCAGACCTTCACGAGGAACTCCGGGTCGGTGCGCGTGGCGTCTTCGGGGCTGAACTCCACGTCGTCGCAGTAGGTCTTCGCGAGCGCGACCATCGCGGCGATTTGTTCCAGCGCCTCCTCCCGGCTGATCTTCAGCTTGGCGGCGAGATGCAGGTCGCTGGTGGAGAGAAACGTATGGATGCGCGAACGGTCGGCGGGCTCCACGGCCCTGGCCGCGGCCTCAATGTCCTCGCGCTTGGCGCGGGCGAGTGAGGTGATGCATGGCGAGCCCTTGGTGCGGCCCACCTCGGTGGCGATGGTGCGTACGCTCTCAAAGTCGCCGTGGCTGGCAATGGCGAAGCCCGCCTCCAGGATGTCTACGCCGAGCGCGGCCAGCTGGTGCGCCATGCGCAGCTTTTCGGCGTGGTGCATGGTGCAGCCGGGCGACTGCTCTCCGTCGCGCAGGGTGGTGTCAAAGAAGAGGACGCGGTTCGGGTGTGAGTGGTTCTGCATCATGGGGAATCTCACCTTTCCGTATGGACAACAGAATAACGTGCTCTTATGCTTGAAGCTATAAGTATTCTAATTTCTAATGTATCTATAGGTCTGCGAGGGTTCCCACCGGACATATGGAAAGAAAGTCAGCAGGAGGCCTCTGGCAGCTATGGATCTCTTTCAGCTCGAAACCTTCCTCGCTGTGGCGGAGGAGCGCAGTTTCTCCCGCGCGGCGGCACGGCTGCACCGCACCCAGCCGGCGGTGAGTCAGGTCGTCGCCAAGCTGGAGGCCGAGCTGGGCGAGACGCTGCTGGAGCGTAGCTCCCGCGACGGCACCCTCACCGACGCCGGCCACGTGCTGCGCGAGTATGCGCAGAAGATGCTGAACCTGCGCTCGGACGCGGCCGCCGCGCTGGTCGACCTGCGCAGCCTGCATACCGGGCGGCTGAGCATCGCGGCCAACGAGTACACCTGCCTCTACCTGCTGCCCGTGCTGGATGCCTTCCGGCGGCAGCATCCGCGCATCAAGGTGGCCGTGCAGCGGGCGCTGGCCAGCCGCATTGCGGACGAGGTGCTGTCGCACTCGGTGGAGTTGGGCGTGGTGAGCTTTCGCCCTGAAGACCCCCAGGTGCAGTCGACGGTGGTGTATCGCGATGAGCTGGTGTGCGTGGTCAGTCCTGGGCACGCGCTGGCGAAGGAGGGCAAGGCGACCATCCAGCGGCTGGGCCGGGAGACCTTTGTGGCGCACAATGTGCCCTCGCCGCTGCGGCAGAAGGTGATTGCCGCCTTCGCGCGACGCAAGACGCCGTTGCAGATGGAGGTGGAGTTGCCTTCGCTGGAGGCCATCAAGCGCTTTGTGCAGCGCGGCAACGGGGTGGCGCTGGTGCCGAAGCTTACCGTGGAGGGCGAACTGGAGTCCGGCGCGCTGGTGGCAGTGACCGTGCCCGACCTGCAGGTGGAGCGCAAACTGCGCCTGGTCATGCGGAGGCAGGCGGCGCTCTCGCACGCGGCGCGGGCCTTCCTGCAGGTGGTGGAGCAGCACGCCCGCAGCCACGGCGATCCCTTCTGCTTTGTTCTGGAGAGGGCCTGAAGCCGGAAACCAGCCCCCGTGGCTGAAAAGAATGGCTGCGGCGCTGGAACCTTTTCTACCATGCGCCCCGTCTCTAGAGATGAGTCCCGTTCCGGCGGGTCGCAGTGCGCGCAGCGATGTCGCACATTCTGGGAGATGAAAGCGAGTGAACATATGAAGATCACGAAGAAGTCCATGTTGGGTGCGGCTGCCCTGCTCTGCGGCACCGCACTGGTAGTGGGAACGGCAGTGGCGCAGGACGCGCCTCCGCCGCCCCCGCAGGGGAACGGACAGTGGCAGGGAGGTCCCGGCGGTCCTGGTGGCCGCGGCCCGAATCCGGAGCGCCGTCTGGAGATGTTGCAACAGCGGCTGAACCTCAGCGCGGACCAGACCACCCAGATCAAGGCGATCTTCGCGGACAGCCGCACGAAGATGGAGGCGCTGCGCTCGAACTCCGCGCTGGCTCCGGAGGACCGCCGCACCCAGGGCGAGTCGCTGCGCAAGGACGAGACCGCCAAGGTGGAAGCCGTGCTCACGCCGGATCAGAAGTCGAAGTTCGAGGAGATGGAGGCCAAACAGCGGGACCGGATGAGAGAGCATCGCGGCCCCGGCGGTCCCGGCGGCGAGTCGACACCCCCGCCCCCGCCTACTCCTCCCAGCATGTAAACCGGCACCGCCGAAGGGGTTTCCCTGCGAGGAAGCCCCTTCAGCAGGTGGGTGCATGCACGGCTTTGCCGTCTATGGCAGAGAATCGGCGGCAGTGTGTCTGCCGCAGCGGTGGGAGCGGGTACAATAAGGCATGAGCGCACCGCGGCCCTTCGTTAGGGTTTCGGCAGAGGAATCTGCCGCAGCTTCGGGTCGGCGGCGAGCATGTGAAGGGATTTCAGCAAGCATGAAGAAGATGATGTTGCTCGGCGCACTGCTGGTGTGTGCCGCCGCCGTGGGACGTGCGCAAGAGAGCCGGCAGGATGTCAGCGCCAGCTTTATCGGGGTCTATGCACCGGATGTCTATGGTGAAGTGGTACACCCCATGCACACCACCAATACGGGCGGTTTTCTGGGGAGCTACCGCTACGATCTGACCCCGCGCAGCCAGTTAGAGTTGAACTACTCGTTCGCTCAGAACTCCATTAAGTACAACAGCATCTCGTTTCCGCAGGGTGAGGTGCATACCCGCCAGCAGGAGATCACAGGCGCCTACATCTACACGCGAACCTACGGACGCTACAATCCGTTCCTGGAGGCGGGTGTGGGCGGCATGATCTTCACGCCCATCCTGGATGCCGGGACTCACGAGCTCTCCACCAAGCAGAACACCAATATCGGTGCCCTGTTCGGCGGTGGCGTGGCGTATGAGCTCAGCCCCAGCTTTGACCTCCGTGTGCAGTACCGCGGCTTTTTGATGAAGGCCCCGGACTTCGGTCAGGCCGGCTTCAAGACCAACCGCTACTACGTGCTGATGACCCCGGCGATCGGCATCGCCTACCACTTCTAGACAGCCACAGGCAGACAAACAGAGAGGCCCGGCATGTCGCCGGGCCTTTCTGTTTGCTACGGTTGCTTGCAGATCCAGGTCCAGCGATCCAGGGCAGTTCTTCTTGTGGTGCAGTGCGAAACTTTGTCATCTCGTCCTGCGCAGTGGAGAGACCTACAGCTTGTTCGGAGTGCTAAACACTCTCCACTATGGGCGCAATGGCTTTAGGGCTTGGGGTCGCGGTTGCCGAACCGCCAGGCAAGGCCTCCAGAGTAGAGGTACGGGGTGAGGCCGCGCGGCAGTCCGCCGATGTTGTTGGGCGACGGCGAGTTGGTGCCGGCAAACCACTGCTGGGCCTCAAAGTCCACGCGGGCATTGATGTGCTGGGTGATTTCGATATCTGTACCCGCACCCAGGCCGATGAAGTGATATCCGTAGGTCCCGGCCGAGACGTTCTGTGGGGCGGGCGGCGGGAAGGGCGGATACTCTTCGCTGGCGACGCCGAACATCACCTTGCCGTACGGCGCGTATCTGCCGTAGTGGCGGAAGTAGCGCAGACCGCCCTCATAGGTCATCTGGTGCTGCAGAACGGTGGTGTTCGCCTGGCCGTAGCCGATGTACTCGCCCACGGTCTTGTCGCTGGCCTGGCGAAACTCGCCCTCGATGCCGAGGTGGTTGCTGAAATCGAAGTCCCCATACACGCCATAGCCATAGAACTTGTGCTTTGTGTAGTCCGGATAGTCCGCGACAAACAGGCCGCCGATCTGGAGGTCAAGGATACGCGTGGCGGTGTACTTCGCCTGCGCATTCGCGACCCCGCCGAAGGCCAGTACAGAGAGAACCAAGGTAAGGATTGTCCGTTTCAACGATGTTCTCCATAAAGATAGGCTTGGACAGTAATCCGAGTTGAGTGCAACGGGTGTTGGCCGCATATGCTCTTCTTCCCACAGACTCTATCGCCCAATCCAGCCGGCTGCATGAGTTCCGCGGTGATGTTTCACGCCGCCGTTTTCCGGCGGATGGAATGCTTCGATGCGGTCGAAGCGGACGTTGCAATCAGGCCCGAGTTACGGCTGCGCGCTGCCGTGTGCGATGCAGTCCTGAAGGCTGCCGTACCACGTGCAAGCGCCCTGATTTGTGCTGCAAGGAATCTTCGGGAAGAGTGCCGTTCATGCTCATCCGGTCAGCGAGTGCGGATGGGCGAGGCCGGAGCGGCAAAGCGGAACAGTGGAGCAGCGTAGCAGGCGGAACGGCCCGCAGGCCGCCCCGCCTGATGCGTTACTGCGGTGGAGTCGATGTGCCCGTAGCCGGAGTGGCGGCTGCGGGTGTGGTGGCATCTGCAGCTGCTGGGGCGGCCGCGGGCTCTGCCGCGCCTGTCGGAGCTGCTGCGGGCGGGGTTGTCGGAGCGGGGGCAGCCGGTACGTCGGCAGGGGCCGCCGGCGGCGCGTAGTAGGTCAGCTTCAGGTACACCGGGGTGATCTCGAATGGCAGCTTGTCACGCGCGCTCAACAGCGGCTCATATGAAGTGTGCATCTGGATCACCTGGTCGGTCCACGGGTCAAAGCGCAGAAACGCGCTCAACGGCATGGCCGCCTGCTGCTTCAGATCGGTATTGTTGAGCTTGGGCCCCTTGGAGACGATAGCCTGCATCCAGAAGGTCCCTTCGGGTGCGATCAGGCTGTCGCCCAGTTGCGGGGTGGTCAGCGCGGTCAGACCCTTCTCCCGTGCCTGCAGTTGCTGCAGGTACAGGCTGAAGTACTTCTCGCCATCGGCCAGGTCCTTCACGCTGAGCAGGTCCATCGCCTTCTTGGCCGCCTCGACGTTGTCCGCGTCGGTGTGGTGCATGGGCAGGCGCTGAAAGGCGGACTCGCTGGGGAAGAGCAGCCGGTCGCTGAAGGCGTACTTGGTGTCGATGTGATGGCCCAGGATGATGTGTGCCACCTGGAAGGCCAGCAGCGCGTTCAGGTCACCCATCTGCTGGGCGCCGTCGGCGGACTGGATGGCGGTGGTGTCAATCAGGCTCTTGGACAGCAGAATGGTGTTGCCGATGGCCACCGACTCCAGCGGCTCGGTGAGCAGCGTACGCACCTTGAGCGGCCGCGAGGTAGGAATGTTGTTGTAGGCCAGGATGTTGTTCGCGAGCGCGGCGAGCGTCTTGTCAAAGTCGCTGGGTGCGTCAATCAGACCGGCGGAGAAGAGCCGGTCGAGCACGTTGTCCTCGGCCTGCTGAATCCACTCGCGCTCGGCCTGCAGCGGGCTCACGTCGGCGGCGTTGGCGCTCTCATCCACAGCGTTCTCGACGGTGAGGCTGGTCTCGTCAGCGTCCTTGGAGGGGTTCTTCAGCGAGTAGCCCCAGATGTAGTTGATGGCCTTGAACTTCAGGCTGTGCGTGGGGCTCTTGGGGTCGGTCTCCTCGATATACACCGAGGTCGGCATCCACAGGCCCTCCTGCACGTTGGTCCGCCAGGAGTCGAAGTGGAAGAACTGCTGGTTCTCGGTGGAGCCGGCGAAGTCGCCGTTGAAGCGCACGATGTTGCCGCTGTTGCGGTCTACCCAGATGCGGCCGGCAAAGCGCCCCAGAGCGTTGTGCTTGGTGGGCTGCACGTCAAAGACAACCGTAGGGATGGTGCCCAGGAAGTCGTTGCGCAGATAGTAGAACTGGTACATGTTGCGGTTGAAGTCCTTGCTGTCTACCAGCAGCATCTGCACAAAGCCTGACTCATGGAAGGTCAGGTGGAGCGCATTCGACAGCCCCGTGACGTAGCCCAGGGAGTGTTTGAAGAAGTTGGTCTTCTTGCCCTCGCTCTTGTCAGTGGAGTACTGCTGGTCGTTGATGACCTTGCCAAAGTCCACGCGGCCCAGGAAGTGCAGGTCGCTCTCCGGTGCCTGGCCCATCACTGGGTCGGGCCGCATGTTCTGGATGTAGGTCTCCACGAGCGGGGTCTTCTCGCGGACGGTCTTCACCACCAGCGCCTCGCGTGCGATGGCACGGTCCACCAGCGCGCTCTGCGCCGGGGTCAGCTTGCGGCCATCCTGCGCGGGCTGGTTCTTCTTCTTGCCGATGGGAGAGGCCGCCGCGGTAAGGCAAGGTGCGGCCAGCAGGGCGACGGTCACGGCTGCGGTGATTTTCGTCCGGAGGTTCATAGGTCTAAGGCTCCTTAGTGGTTCGGCTGCCCCTGACGGGCGGCTTTGCAATCTAAAAAAGTTCCATGCTGCCGTCGTGACGGTGCGCGGTGGTTGCTGGGGGCAGTGACCACAAACTCCGCATGGCTTCAGAATACAGGCTGCCCGGCGAACCAGACAGGGAAATCTTCAGGAAGGCGAGGGTTGAACTGCCCCGAAAGAACCATGGATTAGCTCATCTGGAAGTTGACGACGACCACGCCCTCCCAGTCGACGGGTTGGCCATTGTTATCGATAGCGGGTTTGAAGCGGGTGGCCTGCGCTGCCTGAATGGCCGACTGGTCCAGCCCGTGGCCCAGACCCTGCGTGACCTGGATCACGGAAACGGCACCCGCGGCGGAGACCTTGATGCGGACCTTGACGTTCCCCTCCAGATGCATGGCCTTGGCCTCAGCGGTGTACACCGGCGTCGGCTTGTAGAGCACCTTGGGCGGTGAGGCCACGCCCACTGCCTGCACCGTAGGATGCGTGGCTGACGGCGGCGCGCCATTGCCGCCAAAGCCTGAGATCGGCTTGACCGCAGTGGCTGAGTTACCCGGATGCGCGCTCATATTGCCGCCCCCAGGCAGACCGTTGCCCAGGTTGACCGCGGTGGAGTGCGGACCATTGCCGTTGTTTGCGCCCGGCATTCCCGGCACACCACGGCCCAGGTTCACGTTGCCTACCGCCGGACCTACCGGGGATACGGGGCTGTTGGGGTTGCCCAGCCGTACCGGCGAGGGGTTAGCGTCATGGTTGGGCACGGAGGCCGCTTTGGGATTGCCCAGGTTCACAATCTTGGGTGCGGGCGGCGCAAGCTTTACGATGGCCGGCGTGGGCGGGGTGGGCTTGGGCGGCAGCGGCGTCAGCTTGGGCGGCTCCAGCTTCACCACTGGCGGCGGCGGCTGCACGGTGATCTTGGGCGGGGTCGGCAGCACCTTAGGCGGCATCACCGGCGGATGCTTAATAGCCGGTGGCGGCGGAGGCTGCGGAGGCAGCGTCAGCTCCGTCAGCTTCTTGGCCATAATGGGGTTGGTCTTGATCAACGTTCCGATGATCAGGATGGCGGCCAGGATCAGGCCGTTGATGACCATGGAAGTGACGACCGCGCCTTTGCTCCGATGACCATCATCAAGCACGCCGAATTGTGAGAACTGGATGCTCTTCGGGTTGGGGTCCGCACTGCGCAGTGGCTTGGCCATGTCCGTCCTGGTCCTTCTCAGGCGGCGTCTTCGGGCGACACCGACCGCTCAATCTGAATTGCTGTTGCTTGCTACGGTAGGACGGGCAATCAATCTCTCCGCCTACAGGTACTTGAAAGATATCAGAGCCGTCCAGGGTAATTCTGTATTGATTGACTCATTCTCCCAGATTGCAGGCACCTATATCGGCAAATTTTACAAGAAAATGAACCCCTGAAATTACTCCCGAGGCACTCGGGGTGTCGGGTGCCCTCCAACCGGCCCCCAGCCATCGGATGGAACTGGTCGTCGCCCCCGTGCCCGGCATTGCAGTGAGAAGACCCCGACGGAGAGGCAAGGCTCGTTCTCAGAGGTAGGATGGCACGAGGCCCCCCCTTGGACTATGCCACGAAAGGGGTAGGGCAATACCGGCCCAGCCACAGGAGACGCCCATGCAACCTCTGCTGCACACCCTCAATGGCGACATGTTCCACATGCCGCTCCCCATCCTGGAGAAGATCCTGCGCCCGGTGATCGTCTACCTGTTTTTGGTGGTCTTTCTGCGCCTGTTCGGCAAGCGCGAACTGGCGCAGCTGAATCCCTTTGACCTGGTGGTGCTGCTCTCGCTCTCCAACACCGTGCAGAATGCCATGATCGGCGACGACAACTCGGTATCCGGCGGCATCCTCGGCGCGCTTTCGCTGCTGGCCATCAACTGGGTGCTGGCGTGGGTGCTCTTTCGCTCGCCGAAGGTGACCGTCGCCCTGGAGGGCCAACCCTCCACGCTCATCCGCGACGGTGTCGTGGATGAGGCCGAGCTGAAGAAACAGACCCTCAGCCATGAGGACCTCATCTCCATCCTCAACCGCAACGGCTTCAACGACCCGGCCGACATTCACCTCTGCGTGCTGGAACCGAATGGGGGCTTCTTCGTCAAAGGCAAGAGCCCGTCCTCGGACGATCTCGACCGTCGCGAGATGCTGAGCCTGCTCCAAGATCTTTCTACCGAGGTGAAGGCGCTGCGCTCGCAACTCGGCTCAGCATCGTAGACCCGGCATGTGTCCCCCTCGCCGGCGCGCACGGTAGACCATGGGGGGATGTGTCCTCTCGACCGGAGGCCGTAGGCCGTAGTGGAAAGACCCGCAGTGGAAAGGGCGACGGCCCTCACCGCGGCTGCCCCGCCAGGGCCTTCTTCCGCGCGCGCAGCAGCCGCTCCGGTGGGGCTTCCGCCAGCCCGTCCTTCACCGCCGCCCGGTATCCGCCCGCGTAGATCGAGTACATCACCGCCAGCGCGCAGCCCACGCCAAAGCCGAACCCCAGGAAGAATCCGATCAGTGCTCCGGCATAGCTCACAGTCACCATGATGGCACGCGCGGCGCAACGGGAGTTGCTTGTCACCGCCGCTTAACGTAACTTGGGCGTGCGCCGGAATTATGTATCCGCAGAGCTTCAAAGCGCCGGCACTCCATCTCTGCACTCCCCGTTTGCCTTCAGATCGAGGGGACCCATGTCGTCCACCAGCACCGTGATTGCCACCGCCGACACCGCAACCATCGAGTCCCAGACGTTTGAATCTCTGCTGCGCGAGGACCGCGTCTTCTCGCCGCCGGAGGCCTTCGCCGCCCGCGCGCGCATCGGCAGCGAAGCCCAGTACGAGCAGATATACGCGCGCTCCATCGCCGATCCCGAGGGCTTCTGGGCCGAGGCCGCCGCTGAGCTGGACTGGTTCACCCCCTGGGACAAGGTGCTGGACGGCGGGTTTCCCAATGCCCAGTGGTTCGCCGGAGGCAAGCTCAACCTCTGCCACAACTGCGTGGACCGCCATGCGCTCGGCGCGCGCAGGGACAAGGTCGCCCTGATCTGGGAGGGCGAGCCGGTTCTGGAAGGCCACGCCGAGGTCCGCACCCTCACTTACGGGCAACTCCTGGAACAGGTGCAGAAGTTCGCCAACGTGCTCAAGTCGCTGGGCGTGAAGAAGGGCGACCGCGTGGCCGTCTACATGGGTATGAGCCCGGAGCTGGCGATTGCCGTGCTGGCCTGCGCGCGCATCGGCGCGGTGCACTCGGTGATCTTCGGCGGCTTTGCTGCCCACGCCATCGCCGACCGCGTGAACGACTCGGACTGCCGCATCATCCTTACCCAGGACGTCAGCTACCGCCGCGGACAGCCGGTCAAGCTCAAGGAGATCGTCGACGAGGCGGTCAAGAGCTGCCCCGGCGTGCGCCGCGTGGTGGTCTACCAGCGCCAGAACTCCGCCGACACCCGCATCCCGTACGTGCAGGTGCCCTTCACCCCCGGCCGCGATATCTGGTGGCATGACATGATGGTCTCCGCCGCGCCGGTCTGTCCGCCCTGCGCCATGGACGCCGAGGCACCACTCTTCATCCTGTACACCAGCGGGACGACCGGCAAGCCCAAGGGCCTGGTCCACACCACCGGCGGCTACTCGGTCGGCACCTACCTCACCAGCAAGTACATCTTCGACCTACAGGAGGATGACGTGTACTGGTGTACGGCGGACATCGGCTGGATTACCGGGCACAGCTACGTGGTCTACGGCCCACTGCAGAACGGCGCCACGGTGATGATGTACGAAGGCGCGCCGAACTTCCCGGAGAACGACCGCTTCTGGCAACTAGTGGACGACCACAAGGTCAGCGTCTTCTACACCGCGCCCACGGCCATTCGGGCGTTCATCAAGTGGGGCGACGATTGGGTCCGCAAGCACTCACTCAGCAGCCTGCGCCTGCTGGGCACCGTTGGAGAGCCAATCAATCCTGACTCCTGGATGTGGTATCGGAATGAGATAGGCCACGAGCGCTGCCCCATTGTGGACACCTGGTGGCAGACGGAGACCGGCTCCATTCTGATCGCGCCCATTCCCGGCGCGGTGGCCACCAAACCGGGCTCGGCCACGCGGCCGTTCTTCGGCATCGCGCCCGCGGTGGTCTCCAAGGACGGTGAGCCTGTGCCGCCCGGCCACGGCGGGCTGTTGGTCATTACAAAGCCCTGGCCGTCGATGGCGCGGACCATCTGGAACGACCAGGAGCGCTTCGAGCAGGCGTACTTCGCAGAGATTCCCGGCACCTACTTCACCGGCGACGGCGCCCGCTGCGACTCCGACGGCTACTACTGGCTGATGGGCCGCGTGGACGACGTGATCAACGTCAGCGGCCACCGCCTGGGCACTTCGGAGATTGAGTCCGCGCTGGTGGCCCATCCCAAGGTCGCCGAGGCCGCCGTCGTGGGCCGTCCGCACGATCTGAAGGGGCAGGCGATCTCCGCCTTCGTCTCGCTCGAAGAGGGCAATGAGCCCAGCGAGGCGCTGAAGCAAGAGCTGCGCCAGTGGGTGGCCAAGGAGATCGGCGCCCTGGCCCGCCCGGACGACCTGCGCTTTACGCAGGTACTGCCCAAGACGCGGTCGGGAAAGATCATGCGCCGCCTGCTCCGCGAACTGGCCACCACCGGCACCGTCACCGGGGACACCACCACGCTCGAAGATTTTTCGATCCTCGCCAAGCTCAAGGAGAGCGACGAGTGAAGCGCTTGTGGTCACTCGTACTGCTGGTTCCACTTGCTTGCTCTGGGGCGATGCGGGCTCAGCGTCCTCCTACCACCGCAGAAATCGCGAGAATCCTCGGCATACGGATTTGGCAGGTTCGAAAGCCCTGGAGACTTCATCGCATCTGGGATATACAGATGATTCCAGCATCATCTGTGAAGCCTCAAGGGAACCCGGGGGTCAAAGCTCACTCAGAAGACGTACATGCTTGCGTTTCGCGATTTTGACCAGTCGACGGGTAACGCGAAGGTTCTGTTCACGCTCCCCCAGCAGGCCAAAAGTTACAGCAGTGGCGATTTCGA
>Ga0302319_10018081_pt1 | contig 12879 bp, 14 predicted proteins | sample Bog_T0_2_FD_203319 | JGI IMG/M metagenome (GOLD analysis project Ga0302319, IMG submission 203319) | Peat permafrost microbial communities from Stordalen Mire near Abisko, Sweden - Bog_T0_2 | ecosystem: Environmental > Terrestrial > Soil > Wetlands > Peat | place: Sweden: Abisko, Stordalen Mire...
TCTCGTACACACGAAGACGGTCGACCCTGGCGCTCAGATCAAACGTCAAGTCCGGTTCAGACCAGCGAATTCGATTCGGAAGTACGACGATTCCCGAAGCCTTGGCGTCGTCCGCACTTTCAAAGTCGTAAGGAATCGCCACCGGTCGAGACGTCGGACCAACCTTCGAGGAGCGCGAAGAAACCATAGTCATAGCCTACGAAACAACGGTCGCGGCATTTCCACCTGACCATCCAAAAGGAGGTAGGTTTCCCCCGGAATGACTTGATCGTAGCTACGGATATGCGAAGTTTTTCCGCGGAATTAACACCAATGGAGACGCCCGTGGAGGGCCCAACCCAGATTCTGGCAATCCGAACCGTCTCTATTTAGTCCTCTGATCAGGAACGTTCAACTAAACTCGGTGCGCTCGGCCCCGCTCTTTCAAGGTGGCGGCACGGTTTCGAATCTCGTTGGGGTGCGCCGTTGGGATGCGAAGGAAATTCGCCGAAACTCCAGTGATTGAAACCCTTCAAAACGAGTTCGACAGAGAAGAAATATTTTGGACCGCCTCGCAGAAATCAGACGTGACAACCGGTGCAGATACTCAGACTCAGAGTTCATCCGCGAAAACTGTGAAGCCTCCAGCGTCTCTCAAAAGTTCAACAAGACTTCCGACTGGAGATTTCAATGGACACGGAACGTGTTCAGATTGTGACCGAGTCACGCTAAACGCGTACCTTCCACTTCCACTCGGCAGCCAGAGCAGCCCCCAACGGGATTGAAATTCGATTCCTCTCCCAGTCCTGGCGACGACTTCCGCGAGTCGATCCGCTTCGTGATTCCAAAGATAGAACTCCTGACTGTCCACCTCGATCACGATGGTCCCGCCCTTTCGAACCTCAAAAAAGCGGCACGGTTTAGGAGGATTTTCCTTGTCCTCTGTAGCCCGTGACATTTGAATCCAGTGAGGAACGTGGCCGGGTATGAACAACCCGCACATATTGGCTAAACGAATCCCAGACATATGACCTCCATCGCATGGCATTCGCACCTTGCCGAAGTAGGTTGCGGCGATGTCGCAGGGCCATGTCCCTCGATCGCTCCAGATGTTGGTACCCACACTACCTACGGGTTGAATCATCGAAAGCAGGCAGCAGTCCAGGGTTTGCATCGAATGTGAGACGACCTATGGCGAAAACTTTGGCACGAGCCGAGTCGTTTTCCCTCAGTTGGTGATCAATCCCTCAAACAGATATGACCTTTCGGTTGTTACGGCTCACGATCATCTCGCCGAGAGATAGGCATCTCCCGGTCGATGTAACTGATATAGTTACATCGAACACACGAAAGGAAGCCTATGTCAAATCTTCAGTACGAATCACTACTTATGAAACGCGAAGGGCTCACGAGGGACTTGCCTCCAGGCATCAACGAGGACTTGCGCTGGGTAACGAACTCAGCCACACTCATTTTCGGCGACCATGACGCCGTACTCGTCGACACTTTCACAACAGTTGCCCAGAACGAAGAACTAATCGATTGGGTTCGAGGTCACAACCGTCGACTCACTCACGTGTACCTCACCCACGGCCATGGTGACCATGTATACGGCGTAGGCCAACTTCTCGAAGCGTTCCCCTCGGCGCGAGCCATCGGGACCTCCGGGACTCTCGACCAAGCGCGCATTCAGGCGCAAGAAGAATATCGTGACGGCTTCTGGGGACGCTTGTTCCCTGGCCAGATTCCAGCACCCGTACTGCCAGAAGTTATCTCGGACGACCACTTCATGTTGGAGGGCCACACATTGAAAATCTTGCAAGCTGGACACACGGACACCGAGGGAACAACCATTCTTTGGGTACCCGACATTCGCCTCGTCGTCGCCGGTGATGTTGTCTACAACGAGACACATATGTATATGGCCGAATCGACCGCCGAGTCACGCCTCGAATGGATTTCGGCTCTCGAAATTGTCAAAGCACTGGACCCGATCAACGTCGTCGCCGGACATAAATTCCCGGGTCGTGCTGACGACCCTGCGACCATTGACGACTCTATTCAGTACATAAAGGATTTCATTGAGGCGCAACGCACCACTTCGACGGCGCTCGAGTTCTACGATGCAGTCCTTCAGCGCCACCCTCGACGGGCGAATCCGGGTTCTCTCTGGGGCGCCGCAAAACAGATCAAAGGCGCACCCGTGATGATCCCGAAGGAGTGACGAATTGAGCGCAAATAGCAGGTTGGCCATCGCGGTGCACGCCATGTCGTGGATACGTCTTCATTCCGAACTCGGCGGCGGTCCGGCCACTTCGGAAAGCATCGCCGCGAGCGTTCGAACCAATCCGGTTGTCGTGCGCCGCCTTCTCGGCCACTTACGAGATGCCAATCTCGTTCTATCGCACCGCGGCACACCTTCGGGTTGGACCCTTATGCGACCCGCTACCGAGATCACTCTCCTCGACGTCAAGAATGCTCTCAACGACGGCCCCGCTTTGGCCCTGCACAGTTCAGCACCATCAGTGAATTGCCCGATCGGCTACAGCATCAAGCCCGTTCTCTCCGAGGTCTACGATGTTGCCGAGAATGCGGCCAACGACGTGCTCGCACGCGTCACGATCCAGCAAGCGCTCGACGAAATGTTGGTCCGCTCGAACCGGAGCAAACCTGAGCTGCTCGATAATTTTGCCAAGTCCATGTAGTTTGTCCTCGTGATCACTGGAGAGCGGGCTCGTCGAATTGCGCGAATAGTCGAGCTGCCTTGAAGACTTAACGCTTCAAGCACCTTCGCCGAGTTGTGTTAACAAAGCCGTCAGAGTGTCCGTTTCAATCTTGGTCAGGCCGCCGAATACCGCTACGTAGCTTGTCGGTTTAACGACGATGACGACGCGGACGTCCGCGTCCAGGACCGGCACGTGTGAGTCATAACGCTGTTGAAGTTTTCTGTAAAATTTGGCGCCGTTGTCGGGTTCCATCGACTCGACTCGACCACGAACTTCTAAAGTCCGATACGCATTCTCTGGATCTTGGACATGAAACGACACGCGGCCGTCAGCCAGAAGATTCCTGTACTTTTGGCGCGTGCTGGTGTGGGAAAATCGGACTCGACTTCCATCCCAGTCAAACCACATCACACTGCTTTGTGGACTGCCATCGGGACGGATAGTTGCCAGGTGGGCGAAAAGGGGCCTCTCGAGCAAGTCCACGTGACTCGGTGGTAATTCGCTTGGCATCAACCCAACTCATCGTTGGTCGCAAGGCTCGAGACGTGAAGTCGTTCGCTATCGCCGAGGAACTCAACCGTCACAAACGCGAGAGGAGTGTCGCCGAGGTTCTCAAGGTCGTGAACCAAGTACTCACCGGCGCCGAACTCGATGTGACATGTCTCGCCTTCATGGTAGGTAACGACGCTCGTTGAACCATCGCCATGGTGTTGGCGACTAACGCCCTCCGTGAGCGCAATCCAGAAATAGTTGAAATTATGTCGGTGGGCCCCGAGTCGTTCGCCCGGTTGCAACTCGATTGCCCAGACCCGAACTCGATCGTTCGTCAACAAGATTCTCGATCCGACCGTGCTGTTTCGAGAATTGGCCGAAAAATCTGACTTAACCTCGAGGGGCCAATCATCCTTTTTGGCTGCGCTAAACATCTTGAACGGTCTTTTCGTGTCTCTCATAGGCCCATAGATCACAGTCGTCTCCTCCAAGAGAAATGCTCGACTTTCGCCGTAACGACTCGTCCGAAGGGCGCAATATGGTCAATTGAAGGCGCATCGAGCCGGTTATTGGTGTCTGCATTCGAAGCATTCGGCTAGTGTCCCACCCTGCTTTAGATAAATCCAAGACATATATTCACTGACTCCCATAGTCTTCAGTTATGCCAACCTTTCGGCAACTGGAATATTTGGTGATGGTTGCCGAACTCGGTTCCTTCACGCGCGCTGCAGAGGAGCTCCACGTTAGCCAACCCGCACTTTCCAGTCAGATTGCAGTGTTGGAACGCGAAATCGGAGCGCGGCTTTTTGACCGACTCTCTCGAACCGTGCATCTCACCCCCGCCGGTCGCGCAATGTTCCCCTACGCGAAGGCATCACTCGCCGAGGCCCAAAGAGGAATGTCAGCAACTCGCCAAACCGCGGGACTGGAGATCGGCGAACTCCACGTGGCGACAGTCCACTCAGCAACTCTCGGACTCTTACCAAGACCTCTTCGACTCTGGCGGCAGGCTCGTCCAAGAATTCAACTCCAGCTCCACGAACACCGACACGGCGACGAACTCCAGGCCGCCATGAGCGCTGGAGAGGCGGACGTGGCGATTGGTCCAACACCATCAAATTGGTACGGCCCTTTGACGAACCTTGGAAGCGAGGAGCTCGTCATAGCAGTTTCGAACGACGATCCCCTCGCGCAACGGCGCGGGCCACTAGAACTCAATCGCTTTGCTGACCGAAGTTGGGTTCACTTTGCTCCCGGCCATGGACTTGCTGAAGCGCTCGATAACGCTTGCTCGAAGTCGGGTTTCAGCCCTAAAGTCGCACTTCGCGTCGAACAGACTGCGAGTGCGCCCTTGCTCGCCGCTTGCGGGCTCGGCCCTACTCTCGTCCCGGCGTCGATCATTCCTGAAAACTTTGAAGGAAGAATCTTTGCGACGTCACCAGCCACGATACGAACAATGGCCGTCTATTCTCGCCCTAATGGCGACATGCTAACGAACGCGTTCCATGATTTCGTCGCCGCCAAGATTGAACTGATGCCTGCGTACGTTTACTCGCTATTGCACTCAAGGAAGTAACGGACTCGCACAAGCGTGGTCCAATATGCGGGGCCAAGGTCAATCGGACCATTAAGAGGGGTCCCCGCACCAAGATCGAGGATTATGGAGACGCTTAAGTAGTCGGAGAGAACGTGTGTCGTGACGCCTCGTTGTTTCCGAGAAATTTGCCGGGCTCCCCTCAAGCAATTTGATACCAGGCCAATTCGTATGGCGGTGTCGATCTAACTGAGTCCAAACCACACAGTGGGTCCGCTCACCGGCGTACCAGAAATATTGGCATTCAAAGGTTGACCAACTACGTTCACCGATCGCCCTCCAGCCAGAGTGTTGGCGGCTGGCACGTAGCCCGGATTGTACGTCGCCGCTGAACCACCTACTTGTGATGTGTAAAGCGACGCTCCAGTTTGGATGGCGATCCAGTAGAAACCCGTCGTTCCGACCGAAACCGGAAGAGCGACACTGTTGTAGCCAACGACCACACTCGCGGCGGAGCCAAAGGCATATGAACTGGTTGCGCTGTAAAGGGCGACATAAGTTGTTAACGCGCTGTAGGCAGTTGACGAAAGAAAATCTACGTAATTGATGGTCGTTCCGGCTGTCAAATAGATCTCTTGAAACGTTGGATTGCTTTCGGTCAACGGTACGGTCCCGTCTATGAATGCGGGGTCAAACGACCAAGCGAGAAAACCCTCACCTGTCGATGGAAATGGTCCAGCTAGTCCCGTTGAGGGACCTTGCGATCCAGTCAATCCCGTCACCGCAAAACTCCAACCAGTCGCCGTTCCGGTACCCGACACTGTGTCGACAGCGACCGTAATCGAAGAATTCGCAGTGAGGGCCGTAATATTTCCCGCTACATAGTTAGCGGTGTTCGTTGTGCTGATGACCCGCACCCTCATGCCAACTTGGAACGCCCCGGTGTTCGTGATTCCCGAAAACGTTTGCGAACCAGTCGCAAAACTGGCCGTCGACGTCGACGTGGTCGACCCGTAACCAGCACCCTGTGGACCTTGGACCCCCGTGAGTCCCGTCAACCCGGTCGCTCCTTGGGCCCCCACCGCCCCTTGTGAACCCTGGGCACCAGTGGAACCTTGGGGCCCTGTCAAGCCGGTCGCTCCCGTTGCGCCCTGTGCACCAATCGAACCCTGAGCTCCAGTAAGACCCGTATATCCGTTGACAGCAAAACTCCATGAAGTAAACGTTCCAGATCCTGAGACTTGATCCACGTTGACCGTCATTGATGAATTTGTCGTCAAAGCTGAAATGAGGCCGGTCATTGAATTGGTTGGGCTCGCCACAGCAATCGCTCGGACTCTCATACCCACCTGATAGGCGCCAGTGTTTGAAATCGAATTAAATACCTGAGATCCAAGTGCGATTGTGACTGACGTTGGTGACGTCGATGAGTCGTATCCAAGGCCTTGCGCGCCAGTTGCACCTTGAGGTCCAGTGAGACCCGTCGAACCCGCAGCGCCTTGTGCGCCGGTGGCACCCTGTGATCCGTTGGTGCCCGTCGAACCCGCTGCACCTTGCGCGCCAGTTGCACCTTGAGGTCCAGTGAGACCGGTCGCACCTGCTTAACCTTGTGCGCCAGTTGCACCTTGAGGTCCAGTGAGACCGGTCGCACCTGCTGAACCTTGTGCGCCGGAGGCACCTTGTGATCCGTTGGCGCCAGTAGCGCCCGCTGCACCTTGTGCGCCATTTGCACCTTGAGGCCCAGTGAGACCGGTCGAACCCGCGGCGCCTTGCGCACCGATGGCACCCTGTGATCCGTTGGTGCCCGTCGAACCCGCTGCACCTTGCGCACCAGTTGCACCTTGTGATCCGTTCGTGCCAGTAGTGCCTGCGGCGCCTTGCGCGCCGGTGGCACCTTGTGATCCGTTGGTGCCAGTGGTGCCCGCTGAACCTTGCGCGCCGGTGGCACCCTGTGATCCAGTGAGACCCGTCGAACCTGAGGCGCCTTGTGCGCCAGTTGCACCTTGAGGTCCAGTGAGACCGGTCGCACCTGCTGAACCTTGTGCGCCGGAGGCACCTTGTGATCCGTTGGCGCCAGTAGCGCCCGATGCGCCTTGCGCACCAGTTGCACCTTGTGATCCGTTGGCGCCAGTAGCGCCCGCTGCACCTTGTGCGCCATTTGCACCTTGAGGTCCAGTGAGACCCGTCGAACCCGCGGCGCCTTGTACGCCGGTGGCACCTTGTGATCCGTTGGCGCCAGTGGTGCCCGATGCACCTTGCGCACCAGTTGCACCTTGAGGTCCAGTGAGACCCGTCGAACCTGAGGCGCCTTGCGCGCCGGTGGCACCTTGTGATCCGTTGGCGCCAGTGGTGCCCGTCGAACCTGCGGCGCCTTGCGCGCCGGTGGCACCTTGTGATCCGTTGGTGCCAGTCGTGCCCGCTGAACCTTGCGCGCCAGTTGCACCTTGAGGTCCAGTGAGACCGGTCGAACCCGCGGCGCCTTGCGCACCGGTGGCACCCTGTGATCCGTTGGCGCCAGTAGCGCCCGCCGCACCTTGCGCGCCAGTTGCACCTTGAGGTCCAGTGAGACCGGTCGAACCCGCGGCGCCTTGCGCACCGGTGGCACCCTGTGATCCGTTGGTGCCCGTCGAACCCGCTGCACCTTGCGCGCCCGCTGCACCTTGCGTTCCGGTGGCACCTTGTGATCCGTTGGTGCCAGTAGCGCCTGCTGCACCTTGCGCGCCCGCTGCACCTTGCGTTCCGGTGGCACCTTGTGATCCGTTGGTGCCAGTAGCGCCTGCTGCACCTTGCGCGCCAGTTGCACCTTGTGATCCGTTGGTGCCAGCAGTGCCCGCTGCACCTTGTGCGCCATTTGCACCTTGAGGCCCAGTGAGACCGGTCGAACCCGCGGCGCCTTGCGCGCCGGTGGCACCCTGTGATCCGTTGGTGCCCGTCGAACCCGCTGCACCTTGCGCACCAGTTGCACCTTGTGATCCGTTGGTGCCAGTGGTGCCCGCTGCACCTTGCGCACCAGTTGCACCTTGAGGTCCAGTGAGACCGGTCGAGTCCGCGGCGCCTTGTGCGCCGGTTGCACCTTGTGATCCGTTGGCGCCCGTCGAACCCGCTGCACCTTGCGCGCCGGTGGCACCTTGTGATCCGTTGGTGCCCGCTGCACCTTGCGTTCCGGTGGAACCTTGTGATCCACCTAGCGAACCTTGGGTGCCGGTTGAACCGGTAGCGCCGGTTGAACCGGTGGCGCCCGCAACTCCCCTCACGCCACTCGGCCCAACGACGCCATCGCTACCAGTCGCCCCCTTGAGTCCGTTTGAACCGGATTTGCCCCGTGTTCCTTGTGAGCCCTGTGAGCCCGTTGATCCTGCCGTTCCGTTCAGTCCAGAAACGCCCGCAGGACCCTGCGGGCCTGCCGGACCCCTATCTCCTTTCGGCTCCCGCGGCCCACTCAGACCAACGTCCGTGTTTCCAAATTTGTCAGAGAGCCCTTGAGCTCCAACTGCACCCGGAATTGCTTGTGTGTGCTTAGCAGTGTGTGGCGCAACTGCAGGGGTCCTCGCCCTGATGACGAGTTTTGTCGTGCCTGAGGCACTTGAGTTTGGGCGCCTTGAATGTTCTTCTTGCAACGCCGAACTTGATGCTTTCGATGTCAACGGTAAATTTGACAAGAGAGCGTCTCGAAATTGCGAATTGTCCGGGTTCACCGTACTGGTTGTTGCGCCAGCATTCCCAAAGGGAGTCCACAGCATCGCAACTATTGCGGAAAACGAAACGAAGGGTAACAACGCGCGATTGCCATTGCGCGAACACCAGCGCGAGAGACCCACTGACGTTCGTTGCGGCTTCTTGCCCCTCGACATTTCTAGACCTGTCTACGATAACGAGACGAGGTGGGCGACGCTCGAGGGTTTACCGATGAATTCAAAGAAGTAGTAAAATTTGCCTGCTTGAAGAGAGCACACAAACTGCCGCCTACTTGACCTTATGGTTGCGAAACGTATCCCACGTTCTTTCGGGCGATTGTCACCCAAACGTCACTTAGCTTTCGTGTTCGGCTTTCAGGCATTGGCGAGCGAACGCCAAATTTCATAGCAATTGGTGGGTACGAGTTCGTGATCTCGTCGACGACACTTCTCGGACCACCAGTGAATCCTTCGTCGCCGCGCGACCAACAAACCTAGATAGAGAGTTCGACTCGTCCCTCAATCCTTACGTCATCTGAGAGTTGGAATTCCGATGCAGCAGAGACGGGCCGCGAAGCGCGGACCCGACGTGGTCGATCGTGACGAAACCAAATTCATCACCTACGGAACGACAGTCGGTAAAGTACAGCTCGGTTGGCGAAAATGTCCTTCGGCCTATTTCGCAAAGGACTTCAAATGCGCGGGAACACAGCGCCTAACTCGAATTGTTGACAGATTGCTGCACCATTCAAATGAAGCTTGATTGGGAAATATTTGAGCAACGTCGTCGGTGCACCCCATTCCGTTTGGTTCAGGAAAGGTGTTCAATTTTCGTTGGGCGCAATGTGGCGTTAAGCGGGCACGCCGTTCCGCTTGAGATTTCCCTTTTGGACGGTACGGTGGCAGAAGCGACAAGCCGAGACCCTGCTATAAGCGCTTTGCACCGTTGGTTCCCCGTAGCAGAGAGAAGTCTGATGGGTTTAGCCGAAATCATCCCTCGAGGTACTGCCGTCCTCGGCAGCGCCACTTTCGGACAAAATTTACTCGGAACCAACCAAAAGAGCACAAGTGTCGACCTTAGGCCAGCGGTTTGATGTTGATGGTCGTCGACGTCACTTGAGTTGCATAACACGCAGCATTGGGCCAGCACCTCGATTAGCTCCGCGTCAACGCTGGGATGCGCAGTTGTTCGATCAAAAAGTGATTTGCATTGCACAAACGATTTCTACAAAAAGAGGAGTCAGTTCATGTTTATCTTTGGCGTAATTTTGATGTTGATTGGATTTCTGCTGGCGTTGCCCTTCCTGTGGTCGGTCGGCATGTTCTTCTTGATCGTGGGCGCCGTTCTTTGGGTGTTGGGCTCGATGGGACGGATGGTCGGTGGAAGGCGTCACTACTACTAGAACTAGGCAAGCTGCAGTCAGGACGTTCCCCATCCGATGTGGTGACGCGTCCGGTGGATTTCTAACTTGAATTGTTTTCCAGTTGAAGCAATTTCCTCGATTCGGACGTCGAGCCATATCTGAGTAGCCAAGGGGACTCGCGCGCCAAGTCTGCAGCTCGCTGGCAAGAGGTTCATGTCGCGCGAACTCTAATGTGGGCCTATGACATCGAAAAAGGAAATGGTCCAAAAGATCCTCGAAAAGCTCATTCCACTCGACGTGAGTGCGAAACCAATGTTTGGCGAGTATGGGCTTTACTTCCGGGGCAAGTTTTTCGGAGTTATATGTGATGACACGCTCTTCATAAAAGTGACCGGCAAAGGGACCAAGCTGGCTGGTCGAATTGCCCAAGAATCTCCCTACCCTGGCGCAAAACCTGCGTTCAAGATTTCTTCGGCAAAACTAAACGACCGCGACTGGATCAACCACTTGGTCGAAGTCACTGCAGACGCGCTTGCGACGTCAAAAGCGAAGAAATAGACCGTCCAATCCTTGGCTGAACTCCCTCCGTCAGTTAACCCGCTGACGAAGGGAGTTCAACGTCACATCGACTGAAGGTACAAAAACGGACGGCGTCCACCAATGACGTGAGCCCCATTACATCGTTCGTTCTCGGGGATTCGTCATCGAGCGCATGGGTAGGAAGTAAAAGTAACTGAGCACCGCGGCAGTGGCGAGCAGAGTGTGCATTGCCATCAGTGAAAAGACCCGACTTAGGTGGTCACAGTCTCCGCCTAAGCGATACCGATTGCTACGTAGATAATGAAAATGAGCCGTAGCACGAAGGGCACGAGGCGAGGGACAACTCGACTCGGATTGGTCGCCCTGATACGAACCATTTCCCATCCAATGGCGCCACCAATAACGGCGAGCACGATGAAGACAGAGAACGTCGCGAAGTGAAGAGGAAGGAACTGGTGACTGGCACCTGCTCCGCGGGCGATCGCCGCGATGACGACGTGCGCGAGATCCCCTACGACGAAGGCGCAGACCGCGGTCGCGCCGAGAATCGACGCACCTATCGTCGCGATTGCTATGGGCGCCGGTTACTTGCTTGTGCCAACGGCGAGTCCGTCGAAGTAGATCGCCGCTTGTCGACGCGCGAGCGACTTCCAGTCGGGAGCATTCGGTAACGGTTGCGCCAACAGTGCACCAAAAATGATGACGTCTCGCGCAGTGACGTCGCTACGAATCGTGCCGTCGTCGTATCCTTGACGCAGGATCTTTTCGAGGGCGGTACGAACTTTTCTTCGAAGTGCGATGGTGTCGTGGTCGAGAGGCACGGGACCCCCGTGCAAAGGAAGTACCAAGTCGGCACCGTGTTCGATGGTTTGGTCGATGAAACTCCGCAGACAGTCAATCGCTGTGCCACCAACGTCGCTCGCCCGGCGCGCCGCCTCCAGGACCATCTGGAACGACCGGTTCGTGAGCGCGACAAACAATGCGTCGCGCGACGAGTAGCGCCGATACAAGGTACCTGCGCCCACCCCCGCATCAGCCGCGATGGTGGCGAGCGGCACGCCGGGCCCTTCACGACGTATCGCGGCCGCGGCTGCGGTCAACAAACGATCACGGTTGGCAGCGGCGTCGCGGCGTAAATCACGGTGTTCATGGCGACGAGCACCGGCCGACCCTTGAGATTTCCTCTTGCTAGCGGCGTCAATCTTTGATCCACTCATATTTGATACGTTAGTGTAAGCGGAGTAAATCACCCGCTTATGAAGTCGGTTTACTCGACGTCAGGATGGATGAGGAGGGTGGTGCACGCGTGCAAGAATTTCTTGGGCTTGAAGACGACGTCTTGGCGTTGCGCCTAATGCACGATCAAATTTCCTCCAGAAAGCACAGCCTCGCGGCTGAGGCGATTTCGACATCAGCGGTCATCACGCGACATTCGATAGGAACCGAAGGTCGCGAGCCGAGTGGCAAATGCCCACACTTCAATCGATGTACGACAAGGAGCCCACAATGACCAACGTCTCAGAAGCACCGATGCCGCCATTGCCACCAGACGATCCGAACCGGCACCTGACCGTCGCGCGGCCGAATCAAGACGAAACACTTCCGCACCTTGGTCTCGTCGGCGACACGTACACAATCCTCGTCACCGGCAATGACACCGACGGTAAGTACACCCTCATCGACATGCACGTCCCACCCGGAGGAGGTCCGCCGCCTCACCGTCATGACTTCGAAGAGATGTTCAGCGTGCTCGAGGGTGAGGTCGAAGTCACGTTTCGCGGTGAGAAGCTTGTTGCCAAAGCTGGCGAGACCATCAACGTGCCGGCCAACGCACCGCACGCTTTTCGTAATGCCGCTACAGAACCTGCACGACTGCTGTGCATGTGTACTCCTCCCGGTCAAGAAGAATTCTTCGCCGAAGTCGGCATCCCCGTTGACGCTCGAACTGAGCCACCCGCACCCCTTACGCCCGAGGCCCGCGATGCGTTCATCGCCAAATCAAAGAAACTGACGCCGAAGTACCGAACGGAGCTCCTTTTACCGTAGAGGGGTCCACCATCACGAGCCGTGCGCAGGTTCGATGACGTCGCTCGTGGGGTCTCGGCCGATTGTTTCTGGTCAGAACCCGTTCAAAGATTGAAGTTCTACCAAGAAAAATCAACGCAAATCACGAGTGCCGTGAGCAATTCAATGTCCGACACGGTGTCAAGACCTCGAGTAAGTCAAAAGAACCACAGGAATAAGTCTTGAAACTTAGAGCCAGTTAGTCGCCGGGTCGACAGTAGTAAGCCGACAACGTAAGTGAGGTCGCTTGCTGGCCCGACGGCGAAGGCAACGTGTTGCAGTTCTGTGCGATCCACTTGAGCCGTGGGTCGAGACTGTCAGGATTCGCGAGGACGATGTGAAATGCATCCTCGTTGATGAGCTTTTGGAGTCTCTTTAAGGTCGGACTTGGTACAAGTCCGGTGAAGCCGCCAATGGGTAAGACCTCGAGTCCGGTCTCATAGATAAAAGGGCCCGCAATAGCGGAGGACTGCGTCGCCATTAGATATGGCGCACCGTTCTGCGCC
>Ga0302319_10018082_pt1 | contig 12879 bp, 11 predicted proteins | sample Bog_T0_2_FD_203319 | JGI IMG/M metagenome (GOLD analysis project Ga0302319, IMG submission 203319) | Peat permafrost microbial communities from Stordalen Mire near Abisko, Sweden - Bog_T0_2 | ecosystem: Environmental > Terrestrial > Soil > Wetlands > Peat | place: Sweden: Abisko, Stordalen Mire...
GGTTCCGAGGCAGGCGTTCAAAGGGCCGCCCGGTTGTGGCGGCTTTTTTGTGGATTTGCAAGAAGTCTCATTCACGGAAGGAAGAACTTTGATCCGATCTGCAAAGCTTTTCGCGCTTGTTTTGATGGCGGGGACAATGATGGCAAACGCTGAGACGCCCGCTATCGCTTCAACCCGCAGTGCAGTTCCTGTTGCGGCAACGGAAAGCGCAAGTCAAGACCCGGTGTTGAGGGGGCCAATTGTCGCAAAATTTGCGGCGGACCCCGTTTCTGCGGTCCGTGATGCCAGGAGATGGGAGTTTGGCCCCTTCCTCAACGGCGGAGTCGGCCTTGGCAACCGATCGGATTTCGGGTTCTTCTCAGCCGGTTTCCAGGGTGGAAAAGTGCTCACGTCCGTGGTGCACGCCGGGATACTGAGCGGCCAGTTCGAGTTGGGCGCAAACATCATGCCTCTTTGGCGGTCGTATACGCCTCCCCCGCACGAACAGACCTTCCTCTATCCGGGCGGCTATTTTGTGGCGCCGGATGGCGGTGGTACATACACGGGCGTGAGCCTGACGCCGGTGATCCTGCGCTGGAACTTCATGGCTCGGTCGCGGCACATACGGCCGTGGTTCCAGGGAGCAGGCGGGCTCATCTATACCACGCACAAGTATCCGCCGGATCAGCTGGTTCCGCACGGAACGCCGGGCGGCACTTCGGTCTTCAATTTCTCGCCCCAGGGCGGAGGCGGGTTTCACTACTTCCTCGGCGAAAAGCGGTCAATTGATGTGGGCGTGAACGGCGTACACATCTCCTCGGCATCTTTGGGCGACCGGAACCCGGGCGTAAACGCGAGCGTTCAAATACAAATCGGATATACCTTTTGGAAATAGACGGGTTAAGTGCGAGTATTTTGTTCCTTAGTGGGAGTTTGTCCCGGCAATTCGCGACGGTCCGAAGCCCGAAGCGAGCGGCCTTGGCCCGCAGACTGGAAGGCACCGGGAGCCGTTGCTGGTTGGAGCCGTCATGAGTGGTCCGCTGGTCGAATGCGTCCCGAATTTCTCAGAGGGCACTGACGCTCGCCGGGTCGAAGCGATTGTGGCCTCGATGGGCGTGGAAGGAGTGCACCTGCTGGATTGGTCGATGGATGCGGACCATAATCGCTCAGTGGTGACGATCGCGGGAGATCCAGCCGCTGTGGTGGAAGCGGCAATCCGGGGGGCCGGCAAGGCTGCAGAGCTGATTGACCTGACTCGGCAACAGGGGGTTTACCCGCGCATTGGCGCTGCGGACGTGATCCCGTTCGTTCCCATTTCCGGTGTCAAGCTGGAGCAATGCGCGTTGCTTGCCCGGCAGGCGGGCCTGGAGATCTGGCGCCGCTTTGGCGTGCCGGTATTCTTCTACGAGGCTGCGGCTGCACGGCCGGACAGGGCGAATTTGGAAGACGTGCGCCGGGGCCAGTTCGAGGGTCTGAGAGAGGCCGTCCGCAAAGAGACGGCCCGCCGGCCAGACCTTGGCGGACCAGGTTTGCACCCGACCGCGGGAGCCTGCGCGGTGGGCGCACGCAAATTTCTGGTGGCCTACAACATTTATTTCGATTCCTCAGACGTTTCAATCGCGAGGGCGATTGCCCGCGAGATTCGCGCTGTATCGGGAGGGCTGAAAGGGGTGAAGGCGATGGGACTTCTAGCCCATGGACGAGCGCAACTTTCCATGAATATCACCGACTTTGAGGTCACGCCGATCTCGCAGGTATTCCGCGTCGTGTCGGGCCTGGCGCTCCGGCACAAGGCCGCGCTCGCGAAAGGGGAGGTAATCGGGTTGCTCCCGGAGGCTGCCTGTGAGCGGGACAGTGAGTGGATGCGTCAATTGACTGGGTTCGACCCGGATACCAAGATTCTGGAGCGCCGTCTGGAAGCGCCGTTGGCTTGGCCGGGGGAGTAGCCGGGAGAGGCGTAACGTGTGGCCAGAAGTGAACGGCATGGGACAGGCGCCTGGCGGGTACAATAAGAACATGGAATTGTGAACGCTTTTTTTGTGACCCCGTGGCAAAGAGGTTCTCTTCAGCCACGCGCGATCGGTCCATGTTGAATGCGAAAAGCGATTAGTTCCGGAGGGTGAAATTGTTGAAAGCGTTTGTGAAAGTTTCGATCGTACTCATGCTGCTGGTAGCAGCGACTTTGTCTCGGGCGGCGCAGTTGTCTACCGATGCTCGTACGGCTGTTCCGCATGAAGTGCAGCAATTGGTGGTGATTGACTACCGTGCCATGCAGAACTCGGCTGCGGCGATGGGTTTGCGCGATCGCGTGATGCCGCCCGAACTGAAGCAGTTTGACGAAGCGTTGCGGAAGTCGGGATTGAACGATAACCATGACGTGGACGAACTGGCATTTGCACTTTTCCGCCCCGCTGCGGGAAGTGATGCGCTGGTCACAGTAGGCATCGCCCAGGGTCAGTTTGATACGGCAGAGATTATTGCCAACTTCAAGAAAGAAAAGGTCAAGGCAACCCTGGTTCGCACCAACAGGATCTATCCGCTGGCCAAGACCGGCATGGTTCTGTGCTTTGTCGATCCATCCACAATGGTTTTCGGTGGTACCGATGCGGTAAAGAAGGCTCTCGATGCGCGCGATGGCGTATCGCCGAGCCTGCTGACCAATGCATCCATGATGGATGCGATGAGGACAGTGGACTCCGCGCCTCTTTGGAGCATTCTGGATGAAAAAGGAACCCAGACTATGATGAAGCAGGTCCTGGGCGAAGCTGGTTCGGTAACCGACTTCGATACCGTCAAAAAGCGCTTGCAGGCATCCTGGTATGGGATGGATTTTCAGCACGGCGTCAAGTTCGACCTGACCATCTCCACCGGCGACAGCTTTACGGCAGCCACCATCTCATCGCTTTTGACCGCGGCTGTGGTGGTTCGCAAGATGAGCGCTTCAGATGCGGAAAAGCAGGCGCTGAGCGAAACCAGTGTAGCCTCCAGTGCAGGAAATATGTCCATCCACTTTGCGGCTACCGACTCGCAGTTCAACGATCTTTTGCACTCGCCGCTGTTCCAGAGCATGGTGCGTTGAGTAGACTCCTTCGCGGGTCGTGAGCGATTCCGCGGGTGAATCGTTCATCTGCCAGCGGAGCTTCAGGGCTGCGCCGTCAGTTCGGGATGGAACTCGGCTTTCCCTCCGGGCAGTAACACGATCTCCAATTTGCCCTCCTGTCGCTCGGCGAGCGTCGGTCCAACAATCTCAACTTGGCGCAGGTCGCTTGCTGTGTATTGCAGCTTGAGGGCGCCAGCGCCGCGCAACTGGATGCGATAGTGGAAGACACCGCCCGCGGGAAGTGCATCGGCTCCATAGCTGGCGCTCGGGTAGTCGACTTCGAGGAGCTGAATGGGGCTGCCGGTCCGGTTCTCCACCGTGGTTTCCACGTGATAGGAGTGGCAGCCAGCGGTCAGAATCAGGGCTGGCAGGACGATTGTGGCTAGAGTTGCTCCACGAAACCCGGTTCGATGGATCATTCCTTGCTCCCGCTGGTGCCCGGCGCGGCTTCAGATGACCCCTGGGCCGCAACCTTCTTCTCCACGCGATCAAGGCGCTTGAGTAGTTCCGGCAGGCGCTGAAAGATGGTAACCGCTCGGAGCCAGACGCGGTTGTCGAAGCCCGGCGAGCCGGAGATCATTTTTCCCGCTGGCACGTCGTGCGAAACAGCGGATTGCGCGGTGAGGATGACGCCGTCCCCCACGGTGCAGTGGCCTGCCACGCCGGTCTGACCCGCCAGGATGACGTTATTCCCGATGACCGAAGACCCGGCGAGACCTGTCTGAGCGCACAGTAGGGTGTTTTCTCCAACGCGCGAGCCGTGGCCAACCTGAACGAGGTTATCCACCTTGGTTCCATCGCCAATCTCTGTTGTTCCTACGGTGGCCCGGTCAATGCAGGCGTTGGCCTGGACGTCGACGCGGTCTCCCAGGCGAACGGGGCCCGATTGCGGAATCTTCTCCCAGTGACCGGACTCGTCTTTGGCAAAACCAAAGCCGTCGGAGCCCACGATTGCGCCATTCTCCAGTGTCACGTGGTTGCCCAGAATGCAATTCTCCCGCACCACGGCATGAGCGTGGGCAAAAAGGTGATTGCCGGCCTGCACTCCGGGGTAGAGCACGACGTGGGGCAGGAGGGTCGGGTGCGATCCGAGGTGAACCTGCGGCCCGATGACGACATACGCCCCGATGTGGGCTCCTTCGCCGATCTCAGCTGTGGGGTGGATGACCGCCGTGGGATGAATGCCGGGACAATAAACCGGAGGCGTGTAGAAGAGCCCCAATGCGCGGGAAAAGGCCAGGTAGGGGTTCTTGATGCGGAGCGTAGCCGCGGAAATCTCCTGGAATTCAGGCTCGACCAGAACAGCGACGGCTCGGGTGGCGCGGGCCAACCCGGTGTAACGCGGGTTGGCGACAAAGGTCACTTCCGTGGGCCCAGCCTCTTCAATTCCTTTTACACCTGATACTTCCAGGTTCGCGTCGCCGCGCAATTCCGCGCCCAACCGGGTTGCCAACTCGCCTAGCTTCATCGAATGGAATTGTACCGGAATGGGCTGGGCGGGTTTCTATCCCTGGTCCGGTTCGCCGGGGAACAGGTCCGGCTGGTCGGTGGGTGGTGCGGCGGGGCCTGTCCGCTTGCGTGCTGCTGCACCAATCAATTTCTGAATGGCTTGGCGGGGAACATAAATCCTCTGCGTGTTGGAGCGGGTGTCAGGGGGCGTTAGCAGCAGGCCGGCGCCCTCGACGAGCGAGCGATCATTTGCGGCCAGGCCCTCCAGATCCTCTCCGTCTGTGAGGGTCATGCGCAGCCAAAGTCCCGCAGTCCGAGGACGGATGGAGAAGCGCTTGTGGAGGAGGCGCTCGGGGTTCGACTGGTCGCCGGAAGCAGCGGGGAAGTCGCGCACGTAGCAGACCCATTTCACCTGGTTCCAGGCAATACGCAGCACTTTTCCGGTCAGGTCCAGGATTTCCAGTTCCGCGGCGTCGTGGCCAAAGTTGGCCACTGCGTAACCCGCATACCAGTCCCGTGAGAACTTGCGTACAATCACAGATTTGCGGACTGAGGCCATCGATTTGGATTGTCGCACAAAGTCCGGTTGGCGCGGAGGAGTTGCCTTCTGCGAGATGCAGACGGAGGGGCTCAACCCCGTGCGACGAAAAGGTCGCAAACCTGATGCAACGAAACTCTAGCCAACCGGGCCTGTTTGTGTTAATGTACATGTTTGCTACCTCTGCCGGATTTGGCCGTAAGGGTAACAACATCAGGCACTTGGCGGAGATAAAACGGCGGAAGCAGGGAACTGAATGCCCGACTACATCTATCTTCTGGAAAACCGGCTTTCAGCCGACCAAAAGCACGCATTACGGCAGTTGCGCGAGGCAGCCCGTGAAGCGGAAATGATCCTCTTTCTTACCGGTGACGCGGTCCGCGACCTGACCAGCGGGCACGCTGTCCGCGATCTTGAGGTAGCAGTCCATGGAAATGCGCTGAAACTCAAGAAAACTGTTACGAAACTGGGCGGCAAGGTCTGGGGCGAAAATGAGGAGTCGCGCAGTCTTTACCTGTGTTTTCCGGGCACCGTCCGCGTAGACGTTGTCAGCACCCACCGGGCCGAATACCCGCAGCCCGGTAAGCCTGTTTACCACCAGGCTTCCATCCAGGAAGATCTACGCCGCCGCGACTTCACGGTCAACGCAATGGCAATCTCGTTGAATGAGGGATCGTTTGGTTTGCTGATGGACCCGTTGAACGGAGCGGCGGATATCGAGGCGAGGACGCTGCGCCTGGTCTCCAATTATGGATTTCTTGAAGAGCCATCGCTACTGATTCGCGCTACTCGCTACTTTGCGCGGCTAGGTTGGGAACTGGACCCGAAGACGCAGACCCGCTATGAAAACGCCAAGGCCGAGGGAGTTATCGAATACTTGTCCGCCGAGGCCCGGAGCCAGGAACTGGAACAGATAGGCCACGAGGAAGATGGGTTGAAAGTGCTGCGCGCGCTTGAGGCTGAGGGTTGGATGACGGTCCTTTTCCCGGCGTGGACCTCGGCCAAAGCAGACGAGGAGAAGCTGAAGGCCCTGCACGATCTGGCCGTTGAACTGTTGCTTCAAGGCGTCCATCCGGACATGTCGGCAGCGCAGATACAACTGCTCACGGCCAAGATCCCTGCCAAGGATTTGGCGGCTCTGAAGAAGTTGATGTTGCGCCCGGGGTTCGTGGAGGAGTGGAACAGTCTGGATGCGTTGGCAGCGGGATTCGCGAAGGTGTTGCTTGCCAAGGGGAACTCAACTCCCTCGACGAGCTTCAAGCTCTTTATGAGCTACGACCCGGAAGCAGTTCTATGGCTTGGATTTACAACCAAGGATGCAGCCGTTCGAGAGCGTTACGAGCAGTTTCTGAAGGTCTGGCCCGAGGCTCGCCAGCGCATCCCGCACGCCTTGATGCAGGAAATGCGCATTACGCCGGAACTGGCTGGGTATCAAGAGATTGTGCAGGCCGTGTTCCTGGAGTTGATTGATGGTAAGTTGACCTCGCCGGAGGAATTTCGTGCTTTCCTGGAGCCGCATTCGCCACCTGCGCCACCTCCGCAGGTAACTATCAAGAGGCCTCGCGCCAAGCGTGGCGCGGAGGCCAAGCTGAAGGAGCGCTCCTACGATGACGATGAGGCAGAAGACGGCCTGGACGAGGATGCGGACCTGGATGATCTGGGGGGCGAAGATGACGAGATTGACCTGGGCCTGAATCTTCCCAAGGTTGATCTGGACTCGGAGATCGCCGAAGATTCTGAGTCTGCAGAGGATGATATCGATGCTGATGAGGTCGAGCCGGAGCCGGTTCACGTGAAAGGTGCTGGTAAGGCGCCCAAGGAGGCCAAATCCGAAAAAAGGACACACGCCTCGGCGCCTGCTCCTGGCGGGATTGCGAAACCTGGCCGCGAAGAGTCCGAAAAGCCACCAAGTGCCGTGACACCCACCAAAATCACTGCAACCCAAGTGGACAAGCAGGCGAAGCACGAGCCGACGGCCAAGCCGACGCCATCGCCAAAGGCGGTTTCCACCGCGAAGAAGGGTGTCGCTGCTCCTGTGCTCAAGGGAAGCAAAGCAGTTGCCGTGGTGACCGCTCCCGTTAAGGGAGTCGTTAAGGTCCCTGCCAATGTTCCCGGCAAAACCCTGGTCAAGGCTCCAGTCAAGCCTCCGGCGAAAGTGCCGACGAAGCCGCCGGTCAAGGCTGCCGTGAAGCCTCCCGTAAAGAAGCCGGTCAAGCCACCGGCGAGGCCTTTGGCCAAAACGTCTGCCAAGACGCAGGGGAGGGTTGCCGCCAAGGGTTCCGGCAAGCTGTCTGCGGGCAAGTCCGCACCGGCGAAGGGAAAGCCGACTCCCACGGCGAATTCCAAATCCGGCAAAGCGTCGCACGCGGCAAAGCCTTCAAAGCCAGCCGCAAAAAAGCCAGCTCCCAGGCCCGCTCCCAAGCCGAAGAAGAAGCGATAAGGCGTTTCGAAAACCTCGTCCCATCGTGATATGTTCAGGGCATTCCGGAGAATTCGATGGCTGCTCAACTTGCGTTCAAACTTCCCGTTTGCCTGATCGCCCTGACAATTCTTACTGCTCCGGCTTCGGTCCTTGCTGGCATCTCTGACAACAATCCAGCCAACTCAAAGGCTTCACCCGCGATAGATCACAACCCACTTCTCGGTGGTGGCTACAAGTTCAACGAGGGCGGTTGGACCTATGTGCATCTGGAAGGCACGCCGGAGCAGGTAGGGTATCAGCACGGGTATCTGCTAGCCCGCGAGATTGAAGACAACGTCCATGTGTACACGGTTACGGCGCCGCACGAAGATGAGCGTCCGTGGAGTTTCTTTCGCGACGCGGCGAAGAACATCGTATGGCCGCACCTCGATGCCGAGTACCAGGCGGAGTTGAGGGGAATTGTCGAAGGCCTGCAGGCGCAAGGATCGACGCTGGATCTTTGGGACATCGTAGCCCTGAATGGGGACATCGAGTTGAGCGAGTATTACCTGCCCACACTGAACAAAAAAGAGGGTAAGGCGAATCCCGAGGCGGCCGTTGCACCCGGGAAGTGCAGCGCCTTTGTCGCGACGGGGTCGGCCACGAAGGATGGAAAGATTGTGATTGCGCACAGCAACTGGTCCTCTTATGCGGAGGGCGAGCGCTGGACCGTGGTCTTCGATATTGTGCCCTCAAGTGGGCAGCACATTTTGATGGATGGACTGCCGGGTGTGATCACCAGCCAGGACGATTTTGGCGTGAACGCGAGCGGGCTGATGATCACCGAGACTACACTGCCGATGGCGAAGGGATTCGATGTAAACGGGATTCCGGAGTTCGAGCGGTCGCGCAAGGCGATGCAGTACGCTACGTCGATCGATGAATATGCAGCAATCATGCGTGAGGGCAACAATGGCGGCTATGCCAACTCGTGGCTCATTGGTGATCGCAAGACGGGAGAGATCGGGTACCTGGAACTGGGGTTGCACCACACACCGCTGACGAAGAAAAAAGACGGATATTTTGTATCGTCGAACTTTTCCGCAGACCCGCAGTTGATCCGCGAGGATACACCCGGATTCAATCCGAACGATCCGGAAAGCAGCATGAACGCGAGGCACATTCGCGCGGAGCAATTCATGCAGGAGCACTACGGCAAGCTGGATACGGCGCTGGCCGAGGCTTACCTGTCAGATCACGAAGACAGCTATGAACAAAAGATCGATGCCGGCAAACGCTGCCATTGTGGCCACGAAGATACGTCGCCCGTCGGAGAGAAGGTATGGCACGATCCGCCCTTCGACCCGGGGGGTGCTGTGACAGGGAAGGTGATGGACTCGGATATGGCGGAGAAGCTGAGCTTCACCGGCAGAGCGGGCCATCCTTGCGGCGAAGACTTTCTGGCTGCGCCGTTTCTGGCTGCGCATCCGCAGTTCGCATGGGAGAAGTCAATTTTGCACGACATGAAGGCTGGGCCGTGGACGACGTTTGTGGCAGATGAGAAGAAGTAGTTTCCAGAGGCAGTCTACTTGTATTGGATGTGAATGATCGTCTCGGTGACCGGACACGTTACCTTGACCAGCGAGTCCTTGAAGGCCGCCGGGCCCAGCATTACACGAGGATTGTTGGCAAAGCCGAAACCCTCTTTCGGGATGCCGAAAAAGTTCTTATCGAGCCGCGCGTTGCTGTTTTCATCATGGATGGCCGCTACGCCATAGGAGCCGGGGGGAAGATTTTCCCACACGGCTGTAGCCTGACGTTGACCGGCCGGGATCTCCGCCGGTCCAACTCGGAATGCTTTGCTCGTCTTTTCCGGCCAGCCATCCGGGGTGGCGAAAACCACAGTGCCCACGTTGCCGGCCGAGTTGCGCAGCCCATCGACATGAACGCGCAGAGTGCATCCACGCTGAGGCTTAGCGGACGGATCGATGACGCCAGAAGATTGAGGTGCGGCTTGCGATCCGGGCCAGCCCAGGCCAAGCAAGGTGACAAACAAGGCGAGCCTGCGAGACATGCTCATAACTGAAAAGACGGTTGCAGGCACGGGAAGTCACCTGTTTCTGATGTCTTCAAAAAGTCACCGCGACCGGCTGGATAGTTGCAGCAACCACCATCTCTCGAATGGAGTTGATTACGAGGTCCGGTTCATCGAGATGAATCCAATGGGCGCTGGCGCGCGCAATGACCTGATGCACGTTGTCGCCGATGCGGTCAAGACACTCGTCGGATAGGGGTGTTGACTTGCCTGGAGTAAGCACCAGCACGGGGATACCGTGGATGGGTTCAGCATTCCGCATCTCCCTCACGGTGGCGGGAACTGCCTCGACATGGCTGCGCATGCCTGCGTAGAAGGCTGGACGTGACCAGTGGGCGGCTACAATGGGCCAGACTTCTCTAGGCATCTTGCCGACCTCCTCTGTAACCCGGTCGAGCACGTGCCGACCACCAGAGCCCGCGACGCCGGCTAGGTGCCCGGAGATGCGTCCGGAACGGCAGAGCAGCGACGTCACGGCCAGGCGTGCGAGCCCGAATCGCGCAACCGGAACAGCGAAACGTGTTAGTTTTTTGCCGCGATCGAGTTCGGATTGCTTATTGGGGTTCATGGGAGGCCATTCTTCACACCGCATAGGGTCAACCAGCAGCACGCTCAAAACGTCGTCGGGATAGAGCAAGGCATAGCGGCGCATTACCAGGCCGCCGAAGGAGTGGCCGACCAGAATGTAGGGCGGCTTGATGCCCGCGCCTTCCAGCATGGCGTGCAGTTCCACGGCGATGTTGCCGGGGGTGCGCGCCGTGTGGCACGGGCTGCTCCAACCCAGGCCGCCGCGATCGTAGGACGCTGTGTAGGTAAACCGGGAAACTGTCTGCTGGATATGAAACCAATTCAGATTGGTGGCCGCAATACCGGATTCAAAGAGCACGGTGGGGCCACCGGTTCCTTTTTCGAGCAGGTAAAGCCTGGTTCTGCCTCCAATGTCGATCCAGCGGCCTGGGAGCGCAAAGCGCCGCCGGTCGCGGCGCGCGCCGATCAACTGGTAAAGGAACCCCGCGGAGATCAGGCCAGCGGTTATCGAAACAATCCAGAGCGCCATGTACATGATTGATCCTGGAAGCTAGTGGGTTGGTCAGAATTGAATGAGTCGTTCGGGGCTGAAGTCTCCCAGGACTAAATTCGCTTTCGAACTCCCTCGGTCGATGATCAGCAGGGTTGAGCCCGCTTGTCCTCGAATCTTTCCCTCCACCTGGTCCGCGTACCAGAGGTCACCGTTCTTGCGCAATCCCATGTACGTGAATTCTTTCACGGCTCCGGTTCCTTTCAGGGTTTTCTCAACGTATATAGGAGACTCTATGCTGTGGTCGAGCCAAGTTTTGATCTCAGAGTAGTGGGTCAGATCGGTTGCCGCTGGAATACTCTTCACAATGTCACAGTCCCGAGCGCCAAACTTGGTCTCCGCAAGCGCCGTCTGGTTCGGCCAGAAATACTCGGGTTGAAGGAAATCCTCAAAGCTGAAAACCGGACCGAGCGGCCCGACGCTCCACTTTTCGAAGGGTAGTGTAACGGGCGCCTTATCGCCTGGATGTGCAATTTGAATCACATTCTGGCCGTTGGTGCGCATCTCGATCAGGATGTGGGCACGGGCCTCGGCAGGAGAGGTAATCTCCACCAGCACGTGCAGCACGCCGGGGAACCAGCGAGCCTTGATGGTGATGCCCTCGCTGGTGCGCGCCCCGCCAGCGTCCACTCGGACAAGGTGACCGGAGGCGCGAAAGTCGGAGGACTCCACGCGCTGCCTTGGCGTGGCGAGCAGCGTGTGGACATCCGTCGCATGTGCGGGAATTCCGCAAGCCAGCACCGCCGCGACTGCGAAGGAGAACAGCTTCATGGTCTTTCGCTCTGGTCTACGCGGAGACCGTCTCTGATGCGAATGTGGCGCGGGGCGGCATCCGCAATTTCGTTCTCATGGGTAATGACGATCAGCGTCATGCCCCGCTTGCTCCGAATGCCGGTGAGTATCTCCATAATGCGTGCGGAGTTCACGCTGTCGAGGTTGCCGGTTGGCTCATCGGCCAGCAGGATGGAGGGATCGTTGGCCAGTGCCCGGGCTATTGCCACCCGCTGGCGCTCACCGGCTGAAAGTTCATTCGGATATTGGTGGATGCGGTGTTCCAGGCCCATCTCGCATAGCAACGACTTGGCGCGGTCAGCACGATTGTGCCGGTTGTGTTTCACCCCCAGCATGGGCACCTGGACATTTTCAATGGCCCGCAGGGTAGGCAGGAGATAGAAGGCCTGAAAGATGAATCCGACCTGGCGGGAGCGGTACGTGTCGAGATCGATTGCCGATCCGAGAGGTGCGTCTTGGAAAAGGACTTCGCCGCTGGTGGGGGTATCAAGCCCGCCCAGCAGTTGAAGCAAGGTAGACTTGCCGCTGCCACTGGGTCCGCTGATGGCCACGTATTCACCCGCGTCGATGGAGAGAGTCACGCCGCGCAGGGCTTCAATGCGACCCTCATCGTAACTTTTGCACAGGTTGCGGACCTCAAGCAGAGGGCTCGTCATGCCAGGGCGCCTCCACTGGGGATTCCACTGGTGCGCGAAGTGAGAACGGGAAATGTTTTGAGTCCGGCACGGTCAGGAATAACCGCTTCGCCTGGATTCAAAGGAGGAATTCGCCAGGAGGTCAAACACGCAAGTCCGGTGAGGGGCAAATGGGAGGCCATTGCGATGGGCTGGATACTTGTGAGGCATCCGCTATATCCGCTAGTTGATGAGAAGTCCGTATTCGCAGTTTATCGGGTGGGAGAGGCCGTGTCCATCCAGGATGTGGAATTCCGTTGAGGGTTCACACTGGGCAAGCATACAGATGGCCCCACGAATACCAAGAACTGCCGCGGCTTAGCAGCCGATCTTTAATGCTTGTCGCTCGAAGGCTAGCGAAAACCGCGAAAAGGCGGAGAACCCGCGATCAAGCTGCCGGCCAGGCGTTGGGAGCCGAAACTCCACTCGCCCCGAGCTTTGCTTGCGGAGATTCAGGTCCGATGCTCTATACGGGCATCGGACCGGGTGAGAACTAGAAACGACCGCGGCCGCGCGAGGCGCCGCTACCACCACCGCCGCTGCCTTTGCGAGCCTGGTAGCAATCCCGACAAAAAACCGGACGATCTCCACGCGGTTCAAAAGGCACTGTTTTAGGCTGGCCGCAACCCGAACAAATCACAGGAGTTCCCTGTGCTGGAGCCGAACGGTAGCCGGAGCCCCCCTGGTCGTTTTTCTTTGCCTGACGGCAAGTCTTGCAACGCTTCGGGGTCGAGTAACCGCGTTCCTGAAAGAACGCCTGATCAGCAGCGGTG
>Ga0302319_10018085_pt1 | contig 12875 bp, 11 predicted proteins | sample Bog_T0_2_FD_203319 | JGI IMG/M metagenome (GOLD analysis project Ga0302319, IMG submission 203319) | Peat permafrost microbial communities from Stordalen Mire near Abisko, Sweden - Bog_T0_2 | ecosystem: Environmental > Terrestrial > Soil > Wetlands > Peat | place: Sweden: Abisko, Stordalen Mire...
CCTGGAGACCGGCGAGTGGCGCTGGTCCCGCCGCTATGACTGACGGGGCGGCGGGCTTGGTCTGCAGGCGAGGGGGGATGCGTCCGACCCTCTCGCCGAGCCCCGCTCATTCCGGCAGCAGGGTGAAGTGGGGGCAGTGGCGAGGGCGGACCACCGAGAAATGACGGCGGTCGAGGGTGGCGATCCTGGTCTCGTTGAGGCGCTCGGCGAGAGCGATGATCGAGGCGTCGACGAAGCCGAGCCGCAGGTCGGCGCAGACGAGCTCCAGCTCCGCGGCCCGGATCAGGTCAGCTTCGGAAGGGTGGATCAGGCGGTATGCACCGCCACTGATGTCGGCTGCGAAGTCCGTCCAAGCACGGAGGCTGCCGAGCTTGCTGAGCCAGTAGTCGACCTCGGCCAGGATCGGGCTGGGCACCAGCAGGTCATCGCCGCCTGCCAGCAGGGCGAGGCAGCGGTCGTGCTCCGGGTCATCCTCATCCAGGGCTGCGACGATCGGTCCGGTATCCAGAAGAAGCGCCATGGCCTCCGACTCCCTGCGGGTCAGGAGCGGAAAGGTTGGGCTGCGGGGGCATCAGGGTTGCTCTCCATGAGGGCGGCGATGCCCACCGTCGATCCGGACTTGAAGGTGCCGAGCCTTGGCCGGCGCTGCTGCCGCAGCTGGGCGGCGCGTGCCAACACCAGCTCTCCCAACGCCGTGCTGAGCGAGACGCCACGCCGGTGGGCGTCGTCAGCGAGTACCGCGAGGTCGTCGCTCTGGGCGGTCACAGTGGCTCGTCGAACTCCTGACATGATGCTGATGCTACATCAGATGCAGCTCGTTTTCCGGGTGGGGCGCGGAGGGCCGCCGGTCGAGGGGGACCGGCGGCCCATGCGGGGAATTGCGGGGTCCTGTCGTAACCTTTCCTGTGCAGAACGACTGTCCAGCATAGTTACACAAGTATGTAGATGATGTCAAGCGAGCCCTTCGCCGAGCTGGCGGTCCGCTCCCACTTCTCCTTCCTGGAGGGTTCGGCCTCGCCCCGCGACCTGGTCGAGGTCGCGGCCCGGTTGGAGATCGGGAGCCTCGGCCTCTGCGACCGCAACGGGCTCTACGGCGCCGTCGGCTTCATCGAGGCCGCCCGCAAGGCCGGCATTCGCCCGGTGGTGGGCGTCGAGCTGGACCTCGTCGACGCCGGCCGGATCCGCCTCCTCGCCCGTGGCCGGCGCGGCTACCGCCAGCTCTGCCGGGCGATCAGCGCCGCCCAGCTCGCCGGCGTCAAGGGCCAGCCTCGCCTGCGCATCGCCGGCCTCACCGACCGCAGCGAAGCACCACCCCTGCGCCTCCGACGGCAGCGCCCCACGATCCCCCCGCCGTCCCGACCCCAAGCCCTCCGGCCCACCTCCGGCCCCTTCCCCGAGGGATGGCCATCGCTGCCCTCGGCCCGGGATCGGGTGGAGAGCCCGCCGGCGGTGGTCGACCCCCAAGACCTCGACGACTGCATCGCGCTCACCGGCGGACCGGAGAGCGCCGTGGTCGCCGCGCTCGTCGCCGGTGACCGGCGGGGAGCCCAGCGCCTCGCCGAGCGGCTGCGCGAATGCTTCGGCCGGGACCGGGCGGCCCTCCTGATCACCAACCATCGCCATCCCGCCGATCGCTGGCTCGCCGCCGAGGTTGCCGAGCTGGCGGAGCGGGCCGGCCTGCCGCTCGTCGCCAGCAACACGCCCTTTCATGCCACCCGCGATGACAAGTCATTGCTCGACGTCCTCACCGCCATCCGCCACCGCACCACCCTCGACCAGGCGGCGGCCCATGGGCTGCTCCTGCCCAATTGCGAGCACCGCCTGCTCTCCGAAGCCGGTCTGCGGCGGCGGCTTGCAGAGTTCCCCGACGCCTTCGACCACGCCGCCCGCATCGCGGCGCAGTGCAGCCTCGACCTCGACTTCACCGAAGTCCGCTTCCCGGGTTTCCCCGTCCCTCAGGGGGAGACCCCCTTCTCCGTCCTCTACGGCCTCTGCCAGGACCAGGTCCGGCGCCGTTACCGCCCGCTCACCCCTCTGGTGGCGCAGCGGTTGCAGACCGAGCTCGACGTCATCCAGAAGACCAATCTCGCCGAATTCTTCCTGATCGTCCACGAGATCATGGGGTGGGCCCGAGAGCATGGGGTGCCCGGGCAGGGGAGGGGCAGCGCCGCTGATTCCATCGTCGCCTACCTCCTTGGCATCACCCGGGTCGACCCCATCGCTCACAACCTCCTCTTCGAGCGCTTTCTCCACGTCGACCATCAGGGGACGCCCGACATCGACATCGACTTCTCCACCGATCACCGCGAGCAGGTGATCCAGCACGTGTACGAGAAGTACGGGGCGGAGCGCACCGGGATGGTCGCCAACGTGGTCACCTTCCGCCCGCGCCTTGCGGTGCGCGAGGTGGGCAAGGCGATGGGCTTCCCCGAGCCGATCATCGACCGGCTCGCCAAGTCCGTCGACGGCTGGCGCGAGGGCGGGGTGGAGGACGCCCTGGAGGCGGCCGGCCTGCAGGCGCATGCCGCCAGCGGAGCGCTCCCGTGGCAGCAGTTCCTGGAGATCCTGCGGGCCATCGAGGGCACTCCCCGGCATCTCTCCATCCACGTCGGCGGCATGCTGGTCACTGGCGAGCCGCTCATCGACGTGGTCCCGGTGGAGCGCGCCAGCATGGAGGGCCGGGTGGTGGTCCAATTCAACAAGGACGACGTCGAGGACCTCGGCCTCATCAAGATGGATCTGCTGGGGCTGCGCACCCTCTCCGCGGTCGCCGAGTGCCTGGAGATGATCGAGCGGACCCATGGCGTCCGGCCCGACCTCGACAGCCTGAGCCTCGACGATCCGCGCGTCTACGACATGATCTGCGCGGTCGACACCATCGGCCTCTTCCAGATCGAGTCGAGAGCCCAGCAGCAGGCGCTCCACCAATCCCAGCCACGGGAATTCAACGACCTGGTGGTCCAGGTCGCCATCATCCGGCCCGGGCCCATCCAGGGGGATGCCGTGAACCCCTACCTGCGCCGGCGGCAGGGGCTGGAACCGGTCAGCTACCTCCATCCCAGCTTAGAGCCAATTCTGTCGGAAACAAAGGGGGTCATCCTCTACCAGGAGCAGATCCTGCGCATCGTCATGGATCTCGCCGGCTACAGTGCCGGTGAGGCCGACCGCTTCCGCCGGGCGATGAACCGGCATCGCTCGCGGCTCGAGATGCAGTCGCTGCACGACGACTTCGTCCGCCGCTGCGGCGAGCACGGCGGCATCGACGCCGGTGTCGCCGAGAAGCTCTTCCGGAGCGTCGCCGGATTCGCCGCGTTCGGCTTCTGCAAGTCGCACGCCGCCGCCTTCGCCCGGACCGTCTACGAGACCGCCTGGCTGCGCCTGGAGTACCCGACCCACTGGCTCTGCGCCCTGCTCAACGCGCAGCCGATGGGCTTCTACCATCCCTCGGTGCTGGTCGACGACGGCAAGCGCCACGGCATCCGCACCCTCCCCGTCGACGTCACCCGGAGCCGGGCCCGCTGCACGGTGGAGAGATTGGAGGAGGATCACCCCACGCGGCAGGCCGCGTGGGGGCCCCGCCCATCTCACAGGGGCTCGCCGCCCCTCGACGGCCCGGCAGAGCCGGGCTCGTCTCACCCCGCCGTGGGGATGCAGCTCGAGGCGTGGGGCGTGCGCCTTGGATTCAACTACGTCGCCGGGCTCGGTCCGGCCGGACGGGCGGCCTGCGCGGCGGCCGTCGACGCCGGTGCCAACGGTTCGGTGGGGGAGTTCTGGCGGCACACCGGGCTCACCCGGCCGGCGATGGAGCAGCTGGTCCGCTGCGGGGCCTTCGATCGCGTCCATCCCGGACGTCCCCGCCGTGAGCTGCTCTGGGAGCTGGTCGGGGTGGAGGGCTCGCTGCCGCCTCGCCGCCCTGCCGGAAGCGGTAGCCGCTCGGCTGCGACGCCGGGACCTCCGCGGGGACGGGGTCACGTCACCGCCGCTCCCCTGGCCGCCGTCCCGCCGCTCGGGCCGCTTCTCGACCTGCCCGCCCCGGCCCCGGAACTGCCGCCGATGAGCGAGCGCGACCGGGTTGCCGCCGACTACGCGGTCCATGGGGTGAGCACCGGGCGCCACCTGGTCAGCCTGCTCCGGCCCTCCCTGGACGCCCTGGGCTGCGTTCCGCTGGCGAGGGTCGCCGAGCTCCCTGACGGGTCACGGATCACGGTCGCCGGGCTGGTGATCGCCCGGCAGGCCCCGGTCTCGGCGAAGGGCTTCCGCTTCTTCACGCTCGCCGACGAGGGCGCTCATCTCGATCTCATCTTCCGGCCGGAGGTCGCCAGGCGCACTCGCACCATCGCCAATGCCAGCCCCCTGCTGCTCGCCGAGGGGACCCTGGAGGTGAGCTCGGGGCGCTGCAATCTGCTCGTCACCTCCGTCACCGCCCTGGACGGAGACGGCCATCCGAACACCGCCGCCCCTCGGGATGACCTGCCCGCGTGGCCCTCCGCGTCGCACGATTTCCACTGACGGGGGGCCGCTTCGAGCACAGTCACCGCCGGTTGTTGGGCGTATGCGGTCGGGCGCTCTGGAGTGTCCAGAGCTTTGTCTCACGCGGGTAACGCAGTGGCCTCATTGCTCCGATAGGGGCGGTTCACGCTTTCACACACAGTAGTCTGCAAGTGCATTCCACCCGTCCTCGGGAGGAGGAAGGAACGTGGTGTCACAGCAGGTCTGTCCGTCGTGCGCGACCGCCAACTCGACGTACGCGTCCGTGTGCAGAAGCTGCTCTGCGCCACTCACTCCCCGGCCCCCGTCCAGCGATGCATCGAGTGGTTTCGCCGTGTACGGCAACGACGGAGGGGGCGCCGCGCCGGCTCCCGCGAGCCCGCCGCCGCCGGTGTCACTCGACTTTCAGGCAGGTCCGCGCTCCGCGCCCGGCGAGGAGGGAGGGTGGCCGGCTGAGCGCTTGTCGTTGAGCAGCCACCAGGTGTGGGCGTCCAACGGGTGGACCGGGGTGCCCAGGGTGCAGCCCCACACCCCCCGTGCTCACGTCCCTCCGGTGTGGGGCCCGCCCCCGGCGCCGGGGCCCACGCGCTCGGATGGTCGCTCCGCGGCTCCGGCACGCATCACCCCGGCCCTCCCTCCCGCCGTCCCGCCGCCGGCCCCTCGGGCTGCGATGGCCTTTCACCTGGACGGGGGTGCGGGGCCCGCACTGGCCGCCGCACCGCGCATGTCCGCCCCCACCAGCTCACCTGCGCCGCCCGTCGCGGCCACCGCCGCCCTCGCGTCGACCGTGCCCGCTCCGACGGACGCCGGCGGTTGCGGCTGGGGCATTCGCGAGCAGAGGCCATCGATGTACCCGGCGGGGACCCCCATCCCAGCAGCAGCCGGCTCGACCGGCCGCCCCTCCGCCGGCGGCCCCTCCGCGGGCGGTGCCTATGCCGGTGTCGGGGTGCATCCCGAGTACGGTTACCCCGCCCAGCCGGTCGTCAGCGCACCCCGGGTGGGGCGGTCGCGCACCGTCTTGCGTGTCCTCGTCCTGCTGATCTTCGTCGCGCTGGTCGCGGCCGGCGCCTTCCTCTACCTGCGCAGCGTGGCGGCCTAGGGCCTCGGTTCCCGGGACGCATTCCCTGAGCGTCCCAGCCGCGGTGGGGGGGTACGCCGAGAAGACCAACCCGGCGTAGGATCGCTGACATGACCGAGGGAGCCCGGGGCGTGAGCCGGCTCGCAGCCTCCGCCGACCGCCGGCGGATCGCGGTCATCGGCCTGCGCGGTGTGATCGGCGGGGCGGTGAGGACCGATGAGACCCTCCGCAGCCTCGGTGAGGCCCGTCGCAATCCGAGGGTGCGAGCGGTCCTCCTCGAGATCGACTCGCCGGGGGGCAGCGCGACCGAGTCCGAGGCCCTCTACCTGGGCGTGCGCAGGCTGGCACGCGAGAAGCCGGTGGTCGCCTGGATTCGCAGCACCGGAGCGTCGGGTGCCTACTTCGCGGCCTGCGGAGCCAGCCGCATCCTCGCCTTCCCCTCGGCGATCGTCGGCTCCATTGGCGTGATCTCGGTGCGACCGGTCGCCGTCGAGGCGCTGCGCCGGCTCGGCGCCAGCGTGCAGGTGACCAAGACAGGGCCGTTCAAGGATCTGGGCGCCCCCTGGCGGGAGCCCACCGAAGAGGATCAGGGCAAGGAGCGGGCGCTCGTCGACGCCATCTTCCACCGCTTCACCGGCGCCGTGGCCGACGCCCGCGGCCTCGATGAGGCGCAGCTCGCCCGGGTCACCACCGGAGAGGTCTGGCTCGGCACCGAGGCGGTGACCCTCGGGCTGGTCGACCGCGTCTGCGAGGACGAGGAGGGGGCTCTCCGGGAGGCCCAGCGGCTTGCCGGCCTGCCCCACCGGCGGATCGTTCGGATGGGCCCGCGGCGGACCGTGCTCCAGCGCCTCGGGGTCCCGGGAGCCGGCATGGGGCCGCCGGGGGTCCGCTGGATCGCCGAGATCGAGGGCTGGCTCCGGGCTCCGCGGGCAACGCTCTGACCCGACGCCATCCCCCGTGGGGGACGGCGCCGGACCACACCGCGATCAGACGGATGGGTACCGACGGCGGCGGATGATCCCCGTCGTCACGACTGCCCCGAGCAGGGCCAGGCCGCCGAGGGTCACGAGGACTCCGGCCCCGATGAAGGGTGAGGTGCCGCCCGCACCCGAAGAGGGCACTGAGGTCGTGGTTGCCGCCGTCGCCGCCGGCGTCGCCGTGGGGGTCGGCAGTGACGCGGTGGTGATGCAGGCTGACGCATTGATGGTGTCGCTGATGAGGGTGACATCACCCGTGCCGGCCAATATCCGTCCCTGCACCGTCACCCCAGAGCCCAGGGTGATCGAGGTCGACGCCATGACCGTCCCGACGAAGCTGGGACCATCCAGCGTGGCTGAACTGCCCACCTGCCAGAAGACGTTGCACGGCGAGCCCCCATCGATCAGCGAGACCACGCTGCTCGGCCCGGTGGTCAGGCTGGATCCTGTCTGGAAGATGAACACCGCGCTCGCGTCGCCCCCTGCGTCCAAGGTGAGCGTGCCGCTGAGCGTCAGCGCTCCATCCGAGCTCGTCTGGTATACCCCTGGGCCCAGCTTGAGACCGGTGAGGTCGGCAGTCTCCGCGGTCGGCGAGCCCTCCCCCGCAGCCTGCTTGTACGCCGTGGTCAGATCGTTCTTGGCCCCAAGCGCGACGCTATCGGCGGCGAAGGTGGTGTAGGGAGCCTCGACGACGCCCGGCGGGAAGCCGGTGACCGACGCAGTGGGGTAGGTGCCCAAGTCTCCGGAGACGGTCGAGGTCCCGGTATTGGTGACACCGGTGCCCGCGAGGATCGCGAAGGATGTGGCCGTACCCAGACTCACCGTGGTTGCTGCCAGAACAGCCAATCCACCAAAGGTCATCACGATGGCGGCGGCTCCCACACCCAGCGCCGCCCCGACCCAACGAGCCAGCCGGCCCGCGTCTGATCTCGAACGGCTGCTGCGATGAGTAGCCATTGAATGGCCTCCGCGAAAGGCTCAGGGAATGCGCTCCTGGTGCCGGAACAATTGATGGTACGCCACCGCACACAATCTCTCTGTACGCTGGCGGGCACCCCTGGTGATGTTGGGGGAGGCGTCGGAGACGATCTTCACGCGCGGGGCAGACATCACCCGGTCATCGGCGTGTCTGTCGCACCGTCCCCCGTCCGCTCACCCCGGCCCGTCTCGGGGGCCTGAGGGTCGCGGGCGATGGGCAGCGCGAGGCCGGCACGGGCGAGCGCGTCGGCCAGCTCACCGACGGCGTGCAGGCCGGTCTCCAGGTCGGAGGCGTCGAACGGCCGCGTTGAGCGCCTCTCGCAGACCACGATGCCGGTGAGGCGCTCCGCGTCGACCACCGGGAGCAGGAGATGCGAGGTGAGGTCGATGCCCCGGCGGCGCTGAGGACGGTGTGAGGCACTCTCGGTCCAGATCGCTCCCCGATGGCTCTGACGCACGCGCGCTAGCAGCTCGGAGGGAACCGTCGAGCTGGTCACCGCCGCGCCGGGAGGGAGGGCGATGGCGCGGTCGGCCGAGACCGCCCGGGCCAGTCGGTTGAGCCCCAGCCGCACCGCGGTGTCGACCGCGACCTGGCCCCAGATCGTCGGTGCGAGGAGGGTGCTCCGCCGGTTGGCCAGGCCGTTGGCGACCATCCCCGCCCCGGCCGCCAGCGCGCCGGAAGCGATGACCGGAAGGCTGGTGAGACAGAGTAGCGCGAAGGCGGGGTACGTCACCAGGAGGGTGGCGAGGAACGCTCGGGGGAGGAAGCCGTGGACGCCGCCGACCTGTTGCCGCCGGCGCTGGTCCGCGAAGGTCCATGCCCGGTTCCAGACCGTGTTCCAGGCGAAGCTCACGGCGAAGGCGGGCAGGAAGGCGAGCAGCGGAGGCAGGTGGCCCGGTCCGGCCAGGGCCCAGAGGGCGGGCAGGAAGAGGACCAGACCGGAGACACCGACCAGGCCGAACTTCCAGATCCGCGCCGAGCCGTCGACCCGGAAGAAGAGCGAGGCCAGGTGGTGAAGAAAGAGGACGCCCTGGCGGGCGCTGGCCTTGCTGGTCCCTGCGGCCCGAGCCTCGAAGCGCAGGGGCACGTCCACGACCCGCAGTCCCGGTACGCAGACCAGCAGTTCGAGGAGGATCTTGAAACCGACCGGGCGGAACTCGATGCCGTCGATGAGGCGGCGCCGGCAGAGGAAATACCCCGAAAGCGGGTCGGTGCTCTGGCGGGCTTCCTTGAAGAGGATCTGAGCGACCAGGCCGGAGCCGCGGCTGACCAGGTGACGGGCCAGCCCGGCCAGGCCGCCGGCGTTCCCCCCCGAGACGTACCGGCTGGCCACCACCAGGTCCGCGCCGGCGTCCGCGGCGGCGAGCATCTCGGGGATCAGCTCCGGGGGGTGTTGGAGGTCCGCATCCATGACGCAGACGAGATCGCCTCGTGCCATGTGGAGACCGGCGACCACGGCGGTGCTCAGCCCTCCCGCTCGCTCTGCGCCCGTCCGGAGCAGGCAGCGGACCTCCGGGTGCGCCGCCTGCAGAGCGGCCAGCCTGGAGGGCGTCGCGTCGTCGCTGTCATCGACGAAGCAGACCTCGGCACCGATGCCGGAAAGGGAAGTTTCGAGTCGAGCCCAGAGTGCCCCGAGGCTCTCCGCCTCATTGCGGGTCGGGATGACCACCGAGAGCCGGGGTGCCGGACGTGTCATGGGGTCGCGCCCGTCGTCGGGCCTGCCCGCTATCGGTCGGTCCATCGGTGCGAAGGATAGAGCGGCCGCTGCTCGCACGCTTCCGGTCGGGACGGGGTGCCCCCGGCCGTCACCCCGGTGCCGCGACCAGCTTGCCGTGGATCTGCTCGGTGAGCCCCTCGACCTGCTGGGTGAGCCGGGTGTTCTCGTCGATGAGGCGCCGGAGCAGTTCGATGCTCTCCTGCGCCGTCTGCTGTCCCTTGAGCGTCGTCGCCGCGACCGTCTCGCGGTGGTGGGCGTCGGCATCGGCCTGGGCCTTGTCACGATCGGCCTGGCGCGTCTGGGCCAGCAGGATGAGCGGGGCCGCGTAGGCGGCCTGCAGGCTGAACATGAGGTTCAGGAGGATGAACGGATACGGGTCCCAACGGAACACCGCCATGACGTTGACGGCGATCCAGCAGGCCACCAGGACCGTCTGACCGACGAGGAACGTGGGCGTACCGAAGAAGCGGGCAAAGCCCTCCGCCCGCCGTCCGAAGCCGTCTGCCCCGAACGGCCGGGCGAGATGCTCGTACGGTTTCAGGAAGCGCCGGTAATGGTCCTCCCGGAGGTGGTCCTCGGTCGTGGGCGGTAGGGTCATCGGCGTCCTCCAGCTGGGTGCGCGGACAGGTGGGAGGGAACTTATCGCACCGCCCGAGGATCAGCGGTGCAAGGCCCCCCACGCGGAGCCGTCAGCGAGCCGCGCCGGCGCCACCTGCCGTCTGCCGTGACCGGGCGCCGCAGCGGGACTATGCTCAGCCCCATGGCAGACATCGAGATCACCCCCGACCACCTCATCGTCCACATCCGGGGCGCGGACAAGTTCCTCGCTCTCAAGAGCCAGCTCGAGGTGCCCCTGCAGCACATCGCTGGCGTGGAGGCCGCGCCGCCCGAGGCGCATGGGATCTACCACGGGCTGAAAGTGGGCAGCAACGTGCCCGGCGTGGTCACGGCGGGACGTTTCCTGGAGAACGGCGAGTGGGCGTTCTGGGATGTCCACGACCCGAATCGGGCGATCGCCATCCGGCTTCATGACGAGCACTACGCCAAGCTGGTGATCGGGGTGGACGACCCGTCGGGCGCCGTGTCGTCCATCACCGCGGCGATCGCCCACCACTGAGGGGCGGGGAGGCTCCATTCTCCGGCGATGGCGCCGCCGTGGGCGTGGGTGGCGCCGTGAGGGTGGAGCGAGAGCGCGCTCGACAGTCCTCCTCGAGCGCACCGTGTTGACCACGAGGGATCCCCGTTCCAAGATTAATCGAGGACTCTGGACGGGTCCCGCCCGGCGGCGCTCGCCGACCACCGCGGAGCGGAGGTTGATTCGTGGCCATTGCCGAAGAGCCCGAGGTATCCGAAGCGCAGATCGCGGTGCACTGGCGGGAGGAGGAATACATTCAGCCTCCGCCGCGGTTTGTCGGCCAGGCCAACGCGCACGATCCGGCGATCCTGGAACGCTTCCGGGAGGAGAACTTCCCGGAATGCTTTCGGGAGTATGCCGACCTCCTGACCTGGGACCGGTACTGGCACACCACCCTGGACAGCAGTGACCCGCCTTTCTGGAAATGGTTTGTCGGGGGCCGGCTCAACGCCTGCTACAACTGCGTGGATCGGCATCTCGAGACGCGGGCCAATCAGGCGGCCCTGATCTGGGTGCCCGAGCCCGAGGCCGAGCTCACCCAGACGATCACCTACCGTGAGCTGCACCGCCGGGTCAACGCGTTCGCCGCCCTCCTCCGCGATTACTGCGGTCTCAGGGCCGGCGACCGGATCACCCTCCACATGCCCATGGTCCCCGAGCTCCCGGTGGCGATGCTGGCGTGCGCCCGCCTCGGGGTCATCCACTCCGAGGTCTTCGGTGGCTTCAGTGGCGCCGCCTGCGGGGAGCGGATCGCCGACTCCCAGAGCCGTTTTCTGGTCACCATCGACGGCTACTATCGGAACGGCGACCTGGTCGACCACAAGGCCAAGGCCGACGAGGCCGTGGCCCGGGCCGCGTCGCTCGGCCAGGAGGTCGACAAGGTGCTCGTCTTCCGGCGCCATGCCGGCGAGTACGCGTCGCAGACCCCGATGGTCGAGGGCCGCGACGTCTTCGTCGACGATCTCATCGGTCAGTACCAGCGCGCGGTGGTGCCTCCGACCTCGATGCCCGCGGAGGCCCCCCTCTTCCTCATGTACACGAGCGGCACCACCGGCCGTCCCAAGGGTGCCCAACACTCCACCGGTGGCTACCTCGCCTACGTTGCGGGTACCTCCAAGTACTACCAGGACATCCACCCCGACGACACCTACTGGTGCATGGCCGACATCGGCTGGATCACCGGGCACTCGTACATCGTCTACGGGCCGCTGGCACTGGGTACCACCAGCGTTCTCTACGAGGGCGTCCCCACCTATCCCGACCCCGGACGGCCCTGGCGCATCGCCGAGCGCCTCGGGGTCACCATCTTCCACACCGCTCCGACCTCGATCCGGATGCTGCGCAAGCTGGGCCCGGAGGAACCGGCGAAGTACGACTACCGCTTCAAGCACATGACCACAGTCGGCGAGCCCATCGAGCCCGAGGTGTGGCGCTGGTACCACCAGTCGGTGGGCAAGGGCGAGGCGGTGATCGTCGACACCTGGTGGCAGACCGAGACCGGCGGTTTCCTGGGCTCCACTCTCCCCGGTCTCCAGAGGATGAAGCCGGGAAGCTGCGGGCCGGCCGCGCTCGGCATCTATCCGGTGATCTACGACGAGGAGAGGACGGTGGTCGAGCCGGGCAGCGGCCGGGCCGGCAACATCTGCATCCGCAACCCCTGGCCCGGCATCATGCAGACCATCTGGGGACAGCCGGAGCGCTTCGTCGAGGTCTATTACCGGAAGTACTGCAACGACCTGCAGAGCAAGGACTGGCACGACTGGCCGTACTTCGCCGGCGACGGCGCCCTCCAGGCGGCCGATGGGTACTTCCGCATCCTGGGACGTGTCGATGACGTCATCAACGTCGCCGGCCACCGGCTGGGGACCAAGGAGCTGGAGTCCGCGGCCATCACCGTCAATGAGGTCGCCGAGGCGGCCGCGGTGCCCGTCATCGACGCCATGCGGGGCAAGGCGGTCGAGATGTACATCTCACTCAAGCCCGGCTTCACGCCGTCAGTCGAGCTGGAGGCGAAGGTGGTCAGGGCGATCGAGGTGGAGATCGGCAAGATCGCGCGCCCCACCAACGTATGGATCGTCTCGGACATGCCCAAGACGCGCTCCGGAAAGATCATGCGCCGGGTCATCGCCGGCATCTCCAACTTCACCGACGTGGGCGACATCACCACGCTGGCCAATCCCGAGGTGGTGGAGCAGATCAAGCACCACGTGCAGAGCGAGAAGCTGTCCCGCGGGCAGCTGCCGCGCGAGCTCTCCGCGCAGGAGGAGGCCGACATCCAGGCCTTCGGCAAGGCCGAGTAACCCGCGCTCAGGCCATGGCACGCCGGTATGCGTGAGTGCTCCACCAGATCGCGAGCAGCGCCGCCGCCCCCATGACTGCGAAGCCCTCGGCGACGGCCGCCGAGGCCAGGGTCCCGGAGGCCAGTTCGCGGGCCGCCTCGACGGCGTAGTACATCGGATTGACGTGCGCCAATCCCTGCAGCCAGCCGGGCCCCAGGGAGA
>Ga0302319_10018086_pt1 | contig 12875 bp, 14 predicted proteins | sample Bog_T0_2_FD_203319 | JGI IMG/M metagenome (GOLD analysis project Ga0302319, IMG submission 203319) | Peat permafrost microbial communities from Stordalen Mire near Abisko, Sweden - Bog_T0_2 | ecosystem: Environmental > Terrestrial > Soil > Wetlands > Peat | place: Sweden: Abisko, Stordalen Mire...
CTCATTCCCAACAGCCCGGCCTTGGCCGCGGCATAATTGGCCTGGCCCGCATTGCCGGTCGCGCCCACAACGCTCGAGATCTGAACAATTCGCCCGGCCCGCCGCCGCAACATGCCCTTCATGGCCGCCCGCGCCAGCCTGAATGGCGCGGTCAGGTCAACATCCAGCACCGCCTGCCAATCGGCGTCTTTCATGCGCAACGCCAGCATATCGCGCGTCAAACCGGCATTGTTCACCAATATGCCCAGCGGTCCGGCCGCTTCTTCAGCCGCCGCCACCAGCGCATCGGCCGCCGCCGGATCGCGTAAATCCGCCGCGCAAACGAAGGCCCGCCCGCCCAACTCGCCCGCCAGCGCTTCCAGCGCGTCCAGCCGCGTGCCCGAAAGCGCCACCGCCGCACCCTGCGCATGCAGCGCCCGCGCAATCGCCGCCCCAATGCCGCCCGAGGCGCCGGTCACCAACGCCGTTTTGCCATCCAGACGGAACATCACAACACCTTCAATAGAGCTTCGATCTCCGCCGGTGTCCCAGCATTCAGCGCCAACGCATCCGGGGCGATGCGCCGCAGCAAGCCGGTCAGCACCTTGCCTGCGCCCAGCTCCACGAACCGGTCCACGCCCATCTCCACCGCCGCCAGCATGCTTTCCCGCCAGCGCACCGTGCCGGTCACCTGCTCCACCAGCAACCGTTTGATAACCGCAGGATCGGTCGCCTTGGCCGCGGTTACATTGGCGATCACCGGCACCGCGGGCGCCCGCAGATCAACCTCGCCCAAAGCGTCCCGCATCTTGTCCGCCGCTGGCGTCATCAGCGCGCAATGAAACGGCGCTGAAACCGGTAGGAGCATGGCACGCTTAACGCCGCGCGCCTTGGCAATGTCGATCGCCCGCTCAACCGCCTCCTTATGGCCGCTGATCACCACCTGGCCACCGCCATTATCGTTCGCGGCCTCCACGATCTGCCGCACATCGGGCTCGCCCTCGCGCTGCAGCAAGGCCGCATCGGCGCAGATCTCCCGCGCCGCCGCCAACTCCACGCCCAGCAACGCGGCCATGGCGCCCGTCCCGGCCGCCACCGCATCCTGCATCGCCTGGCCGCGCAACCGCAGCAGCCGCGCCACGTCGGCCGCCGCCAGCGAACCGGCCGCGGCCAGCGCGCTGTATTCGCCCAGCGAATGCCCCGCCACCACCACGGCGCGATCGGCCACAACCACGCCGCCCTCGCGCGCCAGCACGCGCACCACCGCCAGCGACATCGCCATCAGCGCCGGCTGCGCATTGGCGGTCAGCATCAACTCATCCGCCGGTCCTTCGAACATGATCTTGGACAAACGCTGCTTCAGCGTCTCGTCCACTTCGTCGAACGTCTCCCGCGCCGCGGCGAACGCCGCTGCAAGGTCGCGTCCCATGCCGACGCTCTGGCTGCCCTGGCCAGGGAAAATAAACGCTGTCGGCATCAAAATGGTGTCCCACGGGATAAGGCGCGGCGGTATCCCGCCGGGCGTCCCCGCTGTCAATCAAGCCCGTCAAGCAAGGCAGCGCTTCTTTTTAAAAAAGGCAGCAAAAACTTTTGCAACTTGGCGTGCGCCTGAACCAGCCTAGACCATTAAAAAGCAAAAGTTTTTTGGCTCTTTTTTAAAAAAAAGAACCGCTTCCATTCCCTTACTCTGGCCCAACCCAGCCGTGCCCCGCTATACCGTCCCGATGGCAAGCCTCATTGAATCGCTCCTCTCCGGTCCGGTCATTCGCGCCGACCAGAAACGCATGGGCGTGACCATGCGCCCGCCGCCCATGCGTCTGCGCGAAGTGTTCGAAGTGTTCGCCGCCATGGGCCGCACGGCAAGTTTTCAGGGCGTCCACCGCTCCCTCGAATTGCGCTCGGCCGAGCCGGCGTCGCTCGCCAATGCCGTGCTCGGCCGCTGGATGACCGTCGAGGAACTCGCCGCCTTCGACGGCAAGAACCACTGGCCGCAGCTCAGGTCGATGCTGCTGTCGGAAGAGTTTCGCCGCCCCTTCGTCCGGAGGGTGCTTGACGCTTTCAGCGAGAAGCGGCGGGTTTTGCACGTGCGCATCCCAAGCTGCGCCGGCCGCCACGTGCAGGCCCTCATGGAAGGCGCCGGCCCGCTCCTGCCGCTCGATGTTGGCACCAAAAAATACGCGACCGCCGACGTGCTCGGGCCGCTCCTCGGCCGCCTGTTCGGCAGCATTAACATCGCCCGCGGCATTGGCGTGACGCTGCCGGCGATGGGCCCGTTCGTCGAGGCGCCGCAGGCCGCCGTCACCGGCGCGGATCCGCTGCACTGGGTCAGCGAGTCGCCCCCCTGTCGCGCGATCGACCTGCTCTTCGCCGTCATCCGCCCGCCGGTGGCACTTGCGCTCAGCCAGGTGAACGGCACCCTCACCGCCCTGCGCGACCAGGCGGACATGCCGGGCTTGCAGCGGATCGCGGCACAACTTAGGCCGCTCCCACCTTCCGGCGACCGCGCCGCCTGGAAGCTGCTGGCCCAAAAGCTTCTGCACGAATCGCTGCCCATCAACCCGATCTGCAGCGCCCTCGGCGATGGCACGTGCGCAGGCGCGATCGCTGCATGCGGGCGGGTGCCCATCGAGCTCGTAAACCTCGAAGACGACCATTACGCCGAATGGGTGCGTCCCGCGATCAATGCGCAATTGCTGGATCCGATCGGCGTCTCCGAGCCGTTTCTGAAACCCAGCGACCTGACATCGGCGGACCATCTCGTCATTGCGGCGCGCATGGGCGAGGACATCGCGTTCTTCGAGCATTTCCTGGCCTGCCTGAAGAAGTCGGGGCTGCCCTTGGTGCGGGGGCCGGATCTGGTGCGCAAGGAAGAAGGCGCAGCTTAAGCAAAGGTCTTCTTTTATGAAAAAAAGCAGCAAAAAACTTCTGCAATTTGTGGCGACAGCTCGCGCGCAGGGCTGAAATGCCTTGCTCCCGCACGCCGTCCATGCTTCATGCGCGGCTTCCCTGCCGGGACGCGGCAACGTCCTGGCTATGCCCACTTCCGGGCCTCCAGCCATGGGGAGATCACATGCCACTTTATGAATGCGTGCTCATAGCACGCAACGATGTCACGCAGCAGCAGGTCGAGGCGGTCGCCGACGAGGTCGCCACCCAGCTCGAAACCGAAGGCGGCTCGGTCGCCAAGCGGGAATACTGGGGCCTTCGCTCGCTCTCCTACCGGATCAAGAAGAACCGCAAGGGCCACTACATGCTGCTCGGCCTCGACGCCAAGCCGGCAGCGGTCAACGAGGTCGAGCGCAAGCTCAGCCTGAACGAAGACATCCTGCGCTTCATGACCATCCGCGTCGACGCGCTCGACGAAAACCCCTCGGCCATCCTCGCCCGCAAGAGCGACGACCGCGAGCGCACCTTCCGTGGACCCAAGCCCGCCGGCCGTTTCGAATCCGGCCGCACCCGCCGCGCTTACGATGACCGCGAAGAATTCCGCGCCCGTGACCGCGACGAGCTGATCGAGGAATAAGCCCATGTCAGACACTACAGACGTCAACCCGGCAGCCCGACGCGCCGCCGTCGGCGCCCGCCGCCCGTTCTTCCGCCGCCGCAAATCCTGCCCGTTCTCCGGCCCCAGCGCGCCGAAGATCGACTACAAGGACGTGCGCCTGCTGAGCCGCTTCCTCTCCGAGCGCGGTAAGATCGTCCCGTCCCGCATCACGGCCGTCTCGGCCAAGAAGCAGCGCGAACTGGCCCAGGCCATCAAGCGCGCCCGCTTCCTGGCCCTGCTGCCCTACATCGTCAGCTAAGGGAGCAGACCAATGGCAACCGTTGAACTGATCCTGCTGCAGCGGGTCGAAAAACTCGGCCAGATGGGCGACGTCGTGCACGTGAAGCCGGGCTATGCCCGCAACTTCCTGCTGCCGCAGCAGCGCGCCACCCGCGCCAACAAGGCCAACCTCGCGAAATTCGAGGAGCAGCGCGCCCACCTCGAAGCGCAGAACCTGAAGCGCCGCGAGGAAGCCGAACGCGTCGCCGAACGCGTCGGCGGCCTCACCGTCGCCATCATCCGCCAGGCCGGCGAATCGGGCGGCCTGTATGGCTCGGTGTCGAGCCGTGACATCGCGGACGCCGCCACCGCCGGCGGCCTGTCGATTAACCGCGCGCAGGTTGTCCTGGAACATCCGATCAAGACGCTGGGCCTCACCCGTGTCCGCGTCGTGCTGCACCCGGAAGTGACGATGGACATCACGGTCAACGTCGCCCGCAGCCTCGAGGAAGCTGAAAAGCAGGCCCGCGGCGAAGCCGTCGGCCGCGCCGCGGCGGAAGCCGAGGACGACGCGCAGGACGCAGCCGCGGCCGAGGCCCCCGCCGATCCTTACGCGCCCGACGCCCAGCCGGACGTGCCTTAAGCACAAGGGAAGAATCTTCTTTTTCTACAGAAAAAGAAGCAAAAAGACGTTTGCACGGCTGTCGCCGACTAGTCCGCGATAGCCGTGCAAAAGTTTTTTGGTTCTTTTTTTCAAAAAAGAACAACCCTTTCCTGGGGTTTTTCATTGCTAAAGCTTCGCATCATTCCATGCCTGGACGTCAAGGATGGCCGCGTAGTCAAAGGCGTGAATTTCGTCGACCTGCGTGATGCCGGCGACCCGGTCGAGCAGGCGGCGCTCTACGATGCCGCCGGCGCCGACGAACTGACCTTCCTCGACATCACCGCCAGCCACGAAAACCGTGACACCATTCTCGGCGTCGTCTCGCGCACCGCCGAGCGCATTTTCCTGCCGCTCACGGTCGGCGGCGGTATTCGCAGCACGGACGACATGCGCCGCCTGCTGCTCGCCGGCGCCGACAAATGCAGCATCAATTCAGCCGCCGTGGCGAATCCCGCCCTGATCCGCGACGGCGCCGAAAAATTCGGCAGCCAATGCGTTGTCGTGGCGATTGACGCGCGCGCCAACGCCGATGGCACGTGGCAGGTTTTCACCCATGGTGGCCGCACACCCACCGGGCGCGATGTCCTGGCTTGGGCGCGCGAAGTGCAATCCCTCGGCGCCGGCGAAATCCTGCTCACCAGTATGGATCGCGACGGCACCAAAACCGGATTCGATCTCGATTTGCTGCGCGCGGTCAACCAGGCGGTGCGTTTGCCGGTGGTGGCCTCAGGCGGCGTCGGCACGCTCGAACATTTCATCGAAGGCGCGCAGGCCGGCGCTACCGGCTTGCTCGCGGCAAGTGTGTTCCATTTCGGCACCTTCACGGTGCCGCAGGTCAAGCAGGCGCTCGCGGCAGCCGGTTTTCCCGTGCGCTTGCCACGCCGCGCGGCCTGAACGAAAGTCACGCCGTGGCGAAGAAAGTTACCAAACCCCCGAAGGCTAAACCGAAGGCCAAACCGAAGGCCCTCCCCGTTCCCGTATCCACTGGAGTGTCGCCCAGGGTCATCGACCGCCTCTGGTCAGTGGTGCTGGACCGTCGCACCGCCGATCCCGCCATCAGCCATTCGGCGCGCCTGCTCTCGCGCGGCACCGCCAAGGTCGCGCAGAAATTCGGCGAGGAATCCGTCGAGTGCATTATCGAAGCGGTCGTCGGCAATAAGTCCGCTTTGGTCGCCGAAAGCGCTGACGTCCTCTACCATCTTTTGGTCCTGTGGGTGTCCGCCGGCGTCCACCCGTCGGAGGTCTGGGCCGAACTGGAACGCCGCGAAGGCGTCTCCGGCGTCGCCGAAAAAGCCGCCCGCCGCGCGCTGACCACGGCCGCCGCCACGCGCAAGATTCCGTAAGGTCAAAACCATGCCCGTTTCCGGCCTCGGTCCCTACGACGACGCCAACATTTTCGCCGGCATCCTGCGCGGCGAAATACCCTGCAAGCGGGTTTACGAGGACGAATACGCCCTGGCGTTTCACGACATCAATCCGCAGGCGCCCGTGCACGTGCTGGTGATTCCGAAAACTCCGTATGTCTCGCTGGCCGATTTTACCGCAACCGCGCGGCCCGAGGACATTGCCGGTTTTTTTCGCGCCGTCGGCACGGTGGCGAAACAGCTGGATCTGGAGACGCAAGGCTATCGCATTCTCGCCAACATGGGCGGCCACGGCCACCAGGAAGTCCCGCATTTCCACGTGCACATTTTCGGCGGTCGCCCGCTAGGTCCCATGCTGGCCAAACTCTAAAACGGCACTCGTTGCGTTAACTGTCCGCCCACCCGGCATCGGCGTCGATATTGGTCAACGCGTCCTTCTGATAGACATCGTCAAGCTCCTCCTCGGCGCGGATAATGTAGTCGTCCTCGCTCTTAAGCAGCGTGGCCAGCCGCGTATCCATCAGGTAATCGCGTAACCAATCGAGCTCGACCATTTCTTCGGCATAGAATCGTAACAGAGGATTTTCGGAGCCACAGGACCTGCCGGCGTCGAAGATGAACGCCTGCGCCACGCTATGGTCGTCCAACAGCCCAGGCCCAACGGAGAGCAGGGCTACCGGCGTCCCGCGCAACTCGAATCCACGTAACGTCCCCGCGTAAGCCATGCCGCCTGCCTCCATCCGCTCCCGCCCGGTTATGCCAGCCCCAAAGCCGGTTCGGCAATTCCTACCATGCGCCTCATCGAACTCGCCAAGACCCCCGGCCGAAGCTAGAACCGCGGCATCGATGGCACGCCGTCCCCGCACGCTGACCGACCATGACCGCGCGCACTGGATCAACTATGCGCGCCATGTCCGCCCGCTTCCCGGTAGCCCGCCACTGCCCGATCCGCCGCAGGCACACGCGCTCGCGATCGCGCAAGCAGAGCCGCCAGCGCCCATCCGCCCGCGCGGCGCCGGCGCCCCGGCGCCGCTGTCAACCGGCATCCAGCCTGCCGGCCTGGACAACGCCTCCTGGAATCGCTTCCGCGAAGGCAAGCTGAAGCCTGCCCGCACGCTGGACCTGCACGGCAAGACCGCCCAGGCGGCCTACCATGCGCTCGAGCGCTTTCTGCACGCGGCCCACGCCGACCACCTGCGCTGCGTCGAAATCGTCACTGGTCGCGGCAAGGGCGAAGCTGGCGGCGTCATCCGCCGCGAGCTCCCGCTCTGGCTTAACCTGCCCACGCTACGCCATTTCGTCCTGGCCGCGGCCCATCCCGGTGGCACCTACGCGCGCGCCGCAAACCCCGGCGCCACCCGCCTCCTGTTGCGTAAGCCGAAGTAGGGTGGACTGCTATGCAGCCCACCATCTCGGGCCTGCAATCAACCCGGCCGCGACAAACACGCCGCTACAATCTTCCCTGCCTCGGCCCCCGTCCTGGCCCCATGCCACGGCACGATCGTCTTGCACCGCGTCGCCCGGTCCGCCGCCGCATGCGCCGCAAGTCCCAAATCCACGCATTCCCGCCAATCGGCCATCGACGGCTCGCTTTGCAGCACCAGTTCGCACGTCTCCACCAGCGTCTTGGCGCCAGGCGGCGTATCGGTCGCGATCATGCGCTTCAGTGCCCGCACCGAACCCACCTCGGACTTGATGCAATCCGCCTTGGACCCCCCGCGGTCGCCACATGCGGAATTATAGGCGTCCCACCCCACCTCCAGCTCGGACCCACTCAGCGTCACCAACGCCTGAAAAATCGCCGGATGCGCCTGCAACTCCGCCGCGCAATCCTTAATGCCCTGCTCCGACGCCTCAACAGCCATCTGCGCCGGCGGCTGCGCGTCCAGCGCCGGGTCGTGGTCCTTCTGCAACTGCGCTTCCAGCACGCCGCGCATGATATCGACTCCGTACGCCGGATTGCTCCGGCACAAGATCGTCGCGGCGTCCTCGCCCCAGGCAACCGAAGTCGCGACCAAAAACAGTCCCAGGATCATCGTGAATCTCATGCCGCCCTCATACCGCGCCGCCGCGAGAAGAAAAACGCCCGCTGGGCAAAACCGTCCTTGAACTTCGCCCCTTGCTTCGTCATCTTGGCCTTGTTCCAACGACCCCTCGCGGGAGAGAAGCAGGCCACGGGCCTGCCGCCGAAGGCGCAACCGGCCCCCGGAAACGCTCAGGCACAAAGGACCGCGAAATCGGGTCGGGACCTCTGGAAAGCCGGCGGGCAACCGCCGCACCGAAGGAGAAAGGGCGGTAAGCCCGAATCTCTCAGGTTCCGTGACAGAGGGGGGTCAGACACGCTGGGCAACCGGCACTGACCCTTTGCGCCGGAGTTACGTCCTGTCCCTCAAAATTTCGCCTTTGGATGGGCTGCATCGCCGTCTCGGCGCCCGCATGGTGCCCTTCGCCGGCTGGTCGCTGCCCGTCCAGTATCAAGGCACCCTCGCTGAACACCACGCCGCCCGCACCGGCGCCGCGCTGTTCGACGTGTCGCACATGGGTCAGGTCACCCTGTCTGGTGCCAATGCAGAGCATGCGCTCGAAGCCCTGGTTCCTGGCGACATCCAGGGCCTCGCCGCCGGCCGCCAGCGCTACACCATGTTCCTGAACCAGGATGGCGGCATCCTCGACGACATCATGGTCGCCAATCACGGCGACCGCCTCGTGCTCGTCATCAACGCCGCCCGCGCCGAGGCCGATATCGCTCACATGCGGGCGCATCTACCGGGCCTCACCGTCCATACGGATCGCGCGCTGCTGGCACTGCAAGGGCCCAAAGCCGTGGACATCCTCGCCCGCCTGGCCCCGCCAGCCGCCGCAATGCCGTTCCTCGGCGTCGCCACGCTGAGCATCGTCGGCGCCGAATGCTGGGTCACCCGCTCCGGCTACACGGGCGAGGACGGCTACGAAATCTCCATCCCCGCCGAAGCCGCCGAAGCCGTGGCCGTTGCCCTGCTCGCGTCTGCCGAAGCAACGCCCGCCGGCCTGGCCGCACGCGACACGCTGCGCCTCGAAGCCGGCCTCTGCCTCTACGGCAACGACATCGACGAATCCACGAACCCGATCGAAGCTTCGCTGGCCTGGACCATTCCCAAGCGCCGCCGTCTTGCCGCCGATTTCCGCGGCGCTGCAACGGTCATCGCGCAACTCGCGCACGGCCCCGCCCGCCGCCGCGTCGGCCTGCGCCCCTCCGGCCGCGCCCCGGCCCGCGCCGGCACGGTCATTGTGGACGCCGAAGGCCGCGAGGTCGGCCGCGTTACCTCAGGAACCTTCGCCCCCAGCCTGAATGCGCCCATCGCCATGGGCTACGTGCAAACCAATCTTTCAGCCGACTCCACTGAACTTGGTCTGTTGATCCGCGGTCAGGCGCATCCGGCCCGGATCGTTCCCATGCCGTTCGTCCCCCACCGATTCGCACGCTAGAGGTTCCAATGGCCGAAACACGTTACACCACCGACCATGAATGGGTCCGTCTGGAAGACGATGGCACGCTGACCATCGGCATCACCGACCACGCCCAGGAAGCACTCGGCGATATCGTCTTCATCGAATTGCCTGAAATCGACCGCGAAGTCGTCGAAGGCGAATCCGTCGCCACGGTGGAAAGCACCAAAGCCGCCAGCGACGTCTACGCGCCGATGGCCGGCCGCATCGCCGAAATCAACGAAGCGATCGTCGAGGATCCCGGCCTGATCAACCGCGATCCGCAAGGCGAAGCCTGGTTTTGGCGCATGGAGCCGGGCGACGAGGACAATTTCGAATCGCTCATGGATGAGGAAGCCTACCAGGCTCTCCTGGAGACGCTTTGATGGACGATCTGCTCCGCCTGGCGGCGCTCGATGCCGCTTGCGGTTTCGCGCAGCGTCATATCGGCCCGAACAAAGCCGATATCGCCGACATGCTGTCCACGGTGGGCGCCACGTCGCTCGAAAACCTGGCCAGCCAGACGGTTCCAGGTGCCATACGCCTGACTGAGGCGCTCGACCTGCCGCCGCCGCTCGACGAAGCCGGCATGCTGGCCGAATTGCGCGCCATCGCCAACCGCAACGTGGTCAAGAAGTCCCTGATCGGCTGCGGCTATCACGGCACCCACACGCCACCGGTTATTCTCCGTAACATTCTCGAAAACCCCGGCTGGTACACCGCCTACACGCCCTACCAGGCCGAAATCTCGCAAGGCCGCCTCGAAGCCCTACTGAATTTCCAAACCACGATCGTCGATCTCACCGGCCTGCCTGTCGCCAACGCCTCGCTGCTCGATGAAGCCACGGCCGCGGCCGAAGCCGTTACCATGGCGCACGCCATCAGCAAGGCCAAAAGCCAAACGATCGCGGTCGCGAGCGATTTGCATCCGCAAACCCGCGCCGTTCTTGATACGCGCGCCCGTCCCCTGGGGTGGCATCTCGTCGATTTCGAGCCAAACGATACGGCTGCCATTACCGCCGCACATCCTTTCGCCGTCGTTCTGCAGTACCCCGGCACCACCGGTGCCATTCGCGACCTGCGGCCCGAAATCGACACCGCGCACCACATCAAGGCGTTGGCTGTCGTCGCCGCCGACCTGCTGTCGCTGACCATTCTGACGCCGCCAGGCGAAATGGGCGCCGACGTCGTCGTCGGCAGCGCCCAGCGTTTCGGCGTGCCCATGGGTTTCGGCGGCCCGCACGCCGCCTTCTTCGCCACGCGCGACGCGTTCAAGCGCCAGATGCCCGGCCGCCTTGTCGGCGTCAGCCAGGACGTATCCGGCGCGCCCGCCTTGCGCCTGGCCCTGCAAACCCGCGAACAACATATCCGCCGCGAAAAAGCCACCAGCAATATCTGCACGGCGCAGGTTCTGCTCGCCGTCATGGCCGGTTTTTACGCCGCCTGGCACGGCCCTGAAGGCCTGCGCCGCATCGCCACGCGGATCAATCTCTGCGCCCGCCTGCTCGCCGGTGCCGCCGCCCGCGCCGGCCACACCGTGCTGCACACGAATTACTTCGATACGATCACTCTGCGCACCGACCACGCCGATACGCTGGTGCAAAAAGCGCTCGACGCGGGCTACAATCTTCGCCGCGACGACGCCACGACACTCTCGATCGCCCTCGACGAAACCGTAACGACGCGGGATCTACAGACCCTCGCCACGATCCTCGGCGCCCCCTTGCAAACCGCGCCGGAATCGGTTCCAGCCGTACTGCGCCGCACGACGCCGTACCTGCAAAATAGTGTGTTCTCGGCCTACCATTCCGAGCACGCCATGCTGCGCTACATGAAGGCGCTGGAAAACAAGGACATCGCGCTGAACCGCGGCATGATTCCGCTCGGCTCCTGCACGATGAAACTGAACGCCGCCGCCGAAATGCTGCCCATCACTTGGCCCGGCTTCGCGGAAATCCACCCCTTCGCGCCGCTCGACCAAACCGAGGGCTACTCGACGCTGATCGAATCACTCAGCAACTGGCTCGCCACCGCCACGGGTTTTGCTGCTGTCAGCCTACAGCCCAACGCTGGCAGCCAGGGCGAATATGCCGGCCTGCTCGCCATTCGCGGCTACCAGGCCGCGCAAGGCGAATCGCACCGCAACATCTGCCTGATCCCCAGCAGCGCGCACGGCACCAACCCCGCCAGCGCCGCCATGGCCGGTATGAAAATAGTGGTCACCGCCTGCGATGCCAGCGGCAATATCGACCTCGACGATCTGCGAACCAAAGCCCACGACCACGCCGCCAACCTTGCCGCGCTGATGGTTACCTACCCCAGCACGCATGGTGTGTTCGAAAGCGAAATCCGCGACATCTGCGCCATCATCCATGAAAATGGCGGCCAGGTTTACATGGACGGCGCCAATATGAACGCGCAACTCGGGCTCACCAGTCCGGGGAAAATCGGCGCCGATGTCTGCCACCTGAACCTGCATAAAACCTTTTGCATTCCGCACGGCGGCGGCGGTCCCGGCATCGGCCCCATCGCGGTGGCCGCCCACCTGGCGCCCTACCTCCCAAATCATCCGTTTCGCGAGGATGCCGGCCCCGCCACCGGCATCGGCCCCGTCAGCGCCGCCCCATTCGGCAGCGCCAGCATCCTGCCCATCAGCTACGCCTATATCCGCATGATGGGCGCCGACGGCCTCAAAGCCGCCACCGAAACAGCCATTCTGAACGCCAACTACATCGCCGCCCGTCTGCGCCCGCACTACCCGATCCTCTACACCGGCCAGAACGATACGGTGGCGCATGAATGCATCCTCGATTGCCGCGGTTTCGCCGCCGAAGCCGGCATCCAGGTCGAGGATATCGCCAAGCGCCTGCAGGATTACGGCTTCCACGCCCCCACCATGTCCTGGCCCGTCCCCGGCACGCTCATGGTCGAACCCACCGAAAGCGAACCCCGCAGCGAACTGGACCGCTTCTGCAACGCCATGATCGCCATCCGCGCCGAAATCACCGACATCGCCCTCGGCCGCGCCGATCGCGACGACAATCCGCTGCGCAACGCCCCCCACACCGCCGCCGAACTCACCGCCGACACCTGGCGCCACGCCTACAGCCGCGAGGAAGCGGCGTTCCCGGCCCCCGGTCTGCTCGACAGCAAGTATTGGCCGCCAGTCAAGCGCGTCGATAATGCCTACGGCGACCGGAATCTTGTTTGCACATGCGCGCCGGTTGCGGACTATGCTGAGGCGGCTGAGTAAGGCAGGCAAGCGGGAAGAAAAGTGTTCTTTTTGAAAAAAGAACCAAAAACTTTTGCGAATGGCGCCGGGTGGCCGCGTCAATGCGGCCAATTCGGTGCGGCCAATAACATGCAAAAGTTTTTTGGTTCTTTTTTTCAAAAAAGAACATCTTGCCTTGCTGCCTTGGATCGGCCTCTGGGCACCGCCCAGCCCCGCATCGTCAATAAGGTCGTCATTGTGTATCGCGCCGGTTTCGCACTGCTTGCCGCGTACCTGATCAGCTTTGGGGCGCATGCCACCTGCGCCACGTCGCCCGCGGCATCCCTGCCGCTATCGATCGTGGACGAAAAACTCCTCATCCCCGCCAGCCTGAACGGCTCCGCCGAGCAACTCGCCCTGGATACCGGC
>Ga0302319_10018087_pt1 | contig 12875 bp, 17 predicted proteins | sample Bog_T0_2_FD_203319 | JGI IMG/M metagenome (GOLD analysis project Ga0302319, IMG submission 203319) | Peat permafrost microbial communities from Stordalen Mire near Abisko, Sweden - Bog_T0_2 | ecosystem: Environmental > Terrestrial > Soil > Wetlands > Peat | place: Sweden: Abisko, Stordalen Mire...
ATGTCGCCGTCCTTGGAGATAAGCGACATCTCCACGCCGTCGGGAATCTCCTTGCCCGTCCAGAGCTGGTCGTCGAAGCCGTGCGGGCCGCCGTGCAGCGCGTTGCCGTTGTTGTTCTGCGGGATCTGGTAGGTGTGGCCGTCGAGGTTGAACTTGCCGCCGCTGATGCGGTTGCCATAGCGTCCGACAATGGCGCCGAAGTAGGTCTTGGCCGTACCCTCGGCCACATATCCTTCCACGGAGTTGTAGCCGAGGACAACGTCAGCCACCTTGCCGTCGCGGTCCTTCGTCTTCAGCGAGACGATGCGCGCGCCGTAGTTGGTAATGCCCACCTCAAGCTCGGCGTTCTTCAGTGTGTAAACATCCGCGGCCCTGCCATCCTGCAGCTTGCCGAAACCGGCCTTCGCAACCGTAACCGCTGCAACTGCACCCTGCACTCCCAAAGTCGTCATCATGGATAGCACCATCACCCTCGCAAATCTCATCGTCATCCCTCGTGTTGTCCGTTGTGCGTTCGGCCTTTGCAACGGACAACGTAGAACGTACAACGGTCAACGTTCTCCGCATCGCCACTATACGTGAAATCCGCCCGGGCTCGCCAAGGCTGCGCACTCGCGCAATTGCCAAACCAGCGTAATATGGTGCGGCTGAAACTTTTCTTCCGAGGTTGACCGACTCCCGTGACCCTACACCCGCGCCGTGCGCCGCTCTCCAGCCTGTTTGTCCTGCTCGCATTCCTTGCAGTCACAACCGTTTCGCACGCTGCGCCAAAACCGCCCGACCGCTGGGTCGGCACCTGGGCCACCGCGCCGATGGCTGCCAACAATGGGCCGGCTGCGGCCCGGGTCGGAGCACCGCCCGCAGTCGCGCCCCCCGCAAACTCGACGGCGCCGGTGCCACCCTCTACGCAGACACCGACCCCTGCTCCCAGCGCTGCACCAACACCTGCACCTGCGCCACCAGCGCCCGACGCGTCTCCTCAGGTCACGCGGGTTGCGCCCGTGCCGCCGCGCCCGCCAATCTACGGCGCGGCCGACACCACGTTACGCGAGATTGTGCATATCTCCATCGGCGGCTCCACGGTCCGCGTCGTGTTCACCAATGAGTTCGGCACCGAGCCGCTTACCATCGGCGCAGCCCACATCGCGGTCAGCCAGGGCGGCAGCACCATCAACCTCGTCTCCGCGGCCGGACTTACTTTCAGCGGACGCACGGCGGTCACCATCCCGCCCGGCGCGCTGATGGTCAGCGACCCGGCGGACGTAAAGGTGCCCGCGGGTTCGGACCTCGCCATCAGCCTCTTTTTGCCGGCGCAGACGATTCACCAACTCTCGCAGCACGGCGGCGCCGACCAGACCAGCTATACCGCTCCGGGCAACGTGGTCGGGGCCAAGACGCTCGACAGCCCCACCGAGATCCGGTCGTGGCCGTTTGTCAAGGGCGTTGATGTGAAGGTTCCAGCCCAGGGCGCAGCCGTGGTGGCGTTCGGCGACAGTATCACCGACGGCGCGTTTGCCGCCCTGAACCAGAATGCCCGTTGGCCGGACGAGCTTGCCCGCCGCCTGCTCGCCAATCCGAAGACCGCTGACATTAGCGTGCTGAACGAAGGCATCGGCGGCAACCGCATCCTGCACGACAACACCGGCCCCAGCGCGCTCGCCCGCTTCGACCGCGACGTGATTGCTCAGGCCGGAGTGAAGTACGTCATCATCCTGGAAGCCATCAACGACATCGGCCACGCGTACGACACCCACCGCGTTTATGACGTCGTCTCCGCCGACGACCTGATCGCCGGCTACCAGCAGATGGTCGAGCGCGCCCACATGCATGGCATCAAGGTCTATATGGCCACGTTGACGCCCTACACAGGCGCCGGCTATATGTCGCCAGCCGGCGAAGAAGTCCGCCTGGCCCTGAACAAGTGGATTCGCACCACCGACCAGATCGACGGCTACATCGACTTCGACAAGGCCACAGCGGACCCTGCCCATCCCGACACGTTCCTCCCCGCCTACGACCACGGCGACCACCTGCACCCCAGCGACCCAGGCTACAAAGCCATGGGCGACGCCATCGATCTCAGCCTGTTTACGAAGTAGCAGCCAGCTTCCGCTCCCAGGGCTGCATGATCTTCACCGAAGCCATGCCCGCCGCGGTTGCAGCCTGGATGCCCATCTCCGTGTCCTCGAATACCAGGCAGTCTTCCGGTGCCACGCCCAGCCTCCGCGCCGCCACCAGAAACGGCTCCGCGTCCGGCTTTGGCTTCGTATAATCCTCCGAGCACACCAGCGTATCGAACTTGTCCAGAATTCCCAGCGTCGTCAGCGAGTTCGTCACCGACTGCCGGTTCCCGCCCGAAACGACGGCAAACGGAATCCTGCCGTGGCTAAGCCGGATCTGCTCCAGCACCTCGGGCACCGCCTGCAACTGCGGCAGCAGCTCGTAGTACAGCAGCTCCTTGCGATGCGCGACCTCCTCGGCATTCATCGCAATCCCCTGCTGCGCCCCCAGCGTCTCGACAATCTGCACGGTCGGCATCCCGCCCCATGCATAGAATGTCTGCTCAGGAAACTCGCACCCATGCTCGCCCAGCGCCTGCTTCCACGCCACGTAGTGCAGCGGCATGGAGTCGGCGATAGTGCCGTCGCAGTCGAAAAGGTAAGCCTTGAAACTGCCGCTGGGGAGGGTGAGGGTCATTCAGTTCCTTGGAACGGCGATGCGGGTCGCTTCTACGTTCTCCGAGGTACGCTCTACGTTCCTGCGCACTCGTTCCTCAACGTACAACGTAGAACGCGAGCAGCTACTTCAGCTCAATCCCTGCGAAGAAGTAGCCGATCTCAAACGCAGCCGTTTCTTCTGCGTCCGATCCGTGGATGGCGTTCTCGCCAATCGACGCCGCAAACTGCTTGCGGATGGTGCCCTCTTCGGCCTGCGCCGGGTTGGTAGCGCCCATCAGCTTGCGCAGGTCGGCGATCGCGTTGTCCTTTTCCAGCACCATGGGGAAGATCGGCCCGGAGCTCATAAAACTTGTCAGTTCGGGAAAGAACGGCCGCGCCGCATGAACGTAGTAGAACCCTTCGGCCTGGGCCTTCGAGATCGACATCCGCTTGATCGCGACGATCTTGAAGCCGGCCTTCTGAATCTCTGCCAGAATGGCGCCGGTGTATCCCTTGCGGACCGCGTCCGGCTTGACGATGCTGAATGTGCGCTGTGACAAAATGTCTCTCCTGGGCGCGAAAGCCGCGCTAACTCCAGTGTAAAGGAAGCTGCTCGCGATTCGGGCGCGGCCAGCGTCCAAGGTGCAGGCGATGCGGAAAACTTCGTGGATATGGTTTGTCGGATGTGCGGCCTGGTTCGTCGACGGCGTCTTCTGGCTGCATTTGCGCGCCGTCGCCCACGCCAAACTCGCCTTCATGCTCGCGCTGCTCTTCCTCGCCGCCGGCCTCTTTTACCGCCGCCAACAACAGTAAGAGCGTGGCGCCTGAACCAGCACGCCATGCCCCGAGAACTGAGAACTGAGAACTGAGAACTGAGAACTGCTTCTAAGCCTTGCCCAGCACTTTCGCCATCATCTCGCCAATCTCCGCCGGCGATTTGACGACATGAATCCCCGCAGCGGACATCGCCGCCATCTTGCTCGCGGCCGTGCCCTCGCCGCCGGAGATGATCGCGCCCGCGTGGCCCATGCGGCGTCCCGGAGGCGCCGTCTGCCCGGCGATGAAACCGACCACCGGCTTCTTCACGTTGGCCTTGATGTACTCGGCCGCTGCCTCTTCCGCCGCGCCGCCAATCTCGCCGATCATGATGATCGCCTCGGTCTCGGGGTCCTCGTTCAGCAGCTTCAGCGCGTCGATGTGCGTGGTCCCGATGATGGGATCGCCACCGATTCCGATCGCCGTCGACTGGCCGATGCCGCGCGTGGTGAGCTGGTACACAGCCTCATACGTCAGCGTGCCGGACTTCGACACAATACCGACCGAGCCTTCCTTGTGAATCCGCCCCGGCATGATGCCGACCTTGGCCTTGCCCGGCGAGATGACGCCGGGACAGTTCGGCCCGACCAGGCGCGTATTCGACCGTTTCACGATCTCCCACACCTTCACCATGTCCAGCGTCGGGATGCCTTCGGTGATGCAGATGACCAGCGGCACGCCAGCCTGGGTCGCCTCCAGAATTCCGTCCGCTGCAAACGGCGGCGGAACGAAGATGACCGACACGTTCGCGCCGGTCTCCTTCACCGCCTCTTCCACCGTATTGAACACCGGCCAGCCTTCGTGGGTCGTACCGCCCTTACCCGGCGTCACACCGCCAACCACCTTCGTTCCGTACTCCTGGCAGCCCTTGGCGTGGAACGTCCCCTCACGCCCGGTAATGCCCTGCACAATCAGCCGCGTATTCTTATCAACCAAAACTGCCATTTACGTTCTCCGTTGTCCGTTCTCCGTTGTACGTGCCCGGACGTTACCTTGTGCTAACCGCAGTGCGCGGTGAAGCGAGATATTTTGATAGGCCGGCCAACATTTGGCCAACGTCATTTGTAAGTGCCTCTGCCTCGGCAATCCTGCTGGCGCTTCCAAACTCCAGCGTTTTCGCAAGAGACAGTTGAGTCTGTAACTCACAGTTACTGCCCCGTGCGATCGTGACAAATTGCTTGAAATCCTTACGCGTACCCCGAACCGAACCCTCAGCGATGTTGCTGGCAATCGAGACGGCAGCTCTGCGCATTTGTGAGGTGAGTCCGTAAATCTCGCCCTTGGGAAATTCGGCCGTAACCGAATAAATCTGAACGGCTAGCTCCATCGCCTTATTCCAAACTCGCAACTCTCGAAACGACTTTGCCATTCAGTTCACCACGTACAACGCTCAACGCAAAACGGGAACGGACAACGTAGAACGGACAACGGTCAACGACCCGCTGCTGCCACGGCAAGATCCGCAGCTTCCTTCATCGTTGCGCCAACCTCGAATTTCAGTCCCGAATCCGCCAATATCTTCCGTCCCTCTTCAACATTGGTTCCTTCGAGTCTCAAGATGATAGGAAGCTTGACGTTCAACTTCTTAGCAGCCGCTACTACAGCAGTAGCTAATACGTCGACCCTGAGAATGCCACCGAAGATGTTGATGAAGATGCACTTCACGTGCGGATCGCTGAGCAGAATGCCGAACGCATTCTCAATCTGCTCCTGGTTGGCGCCACCGCCCACGTCCAGGAAGTTCGCCGCCGCGCCGCCGGCGTAGTGGATGATGTCCATGGTGGCCATCGCCAGGCCAGCGCCGTTCACCATGCAGGCGATGGAGCCGTCCAGCTTGATGTAGTTCAGGTTGAACTTCGACGCCTCGACCTCGAGCGGGTCTTCCTCCGCCAGGTCGCGCAGCTCCTTCAGGTCCTTGTGCCGGAACATCGCGTTGTCGTCGAAGTTGATCTTGCAGTCCAGCGCCAGCAGGTCGCCGTCCTTGGTGGTGATGAACGGATTGATCTCCATCAGGCTGCAGTCATTCTCGACGAACGCCTTGTAGAGGCCCGTCATGAATGCGACCGCCGGGCTGGAAGCCGATCGCCGGCTCGATGGTCTCCTTGTAGATCAGCTCCGGCGTGTCATGCGCCACCTGCTCGATCTCCATGCCGCCGGCCTGCGACGCCATGAACACCACTTTGCCCGTTGCCCGGTCCAGCACCAGGCCCAGATAGAGCTCGCGGTCGATGGCCGACCCGGCCTCGATCAGCAGCCGCTGGACCTTTTGCCCGGCGGGGCCGGTCTGGTGAGTGACCAGCTGCATGCCGAGGATCGCCTTCGATGCGTCGTCCGCGGCCTCGATCGACTTCGTCACCTTCACGCCGCCGCCCTTGCCGCGGCCGCCCGCGTGGATTTGGGCCTTCACCACCACGGCCACGTTCCCCTTGCCGAACAGCGTCTTCGCTGCTTTGTCTGCCTCTTCCAGCGTGGTGGCCATCTCGCCATCGGGCACGGGCACGCCGTACTTCCGCAGGATGTCTTTTGCCTGATACTCGTGAATCTTCATGTGTGATTGTCTCGACGCGCCAGAATGGGAAAAATACGCGCACCGTTGATTCTAGCGGATTGGCGGAGAGGCCAGCAATTCGAGGTGTCCCGCGCCGGCGGAACGCTGCACGCACCCAGGATGAAGCAGCCTCACGAGCGTTCTGCCTCCCCCACCGCGCGCATCTCACCAGACGGAGGAACATTATGCGAGAGAGAACATTGACCATACCGGAAATCGTAATGATCGCCGGCACCCGAGTTGCCTTTGGCGCCGGCCTGGGCCTCCTGCTGGCGGATAAACTGGGGCGCGATACGCGAAAGGGCGCAGGGTGTGCGCTCCTGATGGTGGGCGCTCTGTCCACCATCCCCATCGTGCTGGGGATCCTCAGCAAACCCGAGCCTGCCCCCGCGCCGGAATCGGCCTAAGCGGTCTTTTAGCCGTGTACGCGATGGCCCCCCGCAGCTCTTTGCGTATCCGCCACGCGGCGCGCAGTGTCTTCACGTCCCTTCGCCAGACCGGCAGGATGCACGACATCGCCAGCCCTTGCAGGTTGCACGCGGTCCCCAGTACCAGCGTGATCGGGATCAATAGGCTGCCGTGCCCCCGCGCGAAGGCTGCAACCACCGCCGTCGCCAATACCAAACCCCACGCCTTCGCCAGGTAGGAGTGATAGCTGGCAGGCTTGCCGAACTTCGCAAACGCGATTCCAAAGTTCAGCGCCTCCAGCGCCAGCAGCAGACCCAGCAGCGGGGCATTGTCGCGCCAGATTTGCGGCTGGCCAATCCCCAGCGCAACCGCCACGCACGCATAGAACACGGTATCGGCCATCGAATCGAACAGCCGCACTGCGGGCGTATCGCAACGCCATCGCCGCGCCAGCACGCCGTCGAAGATGTCCGACAGCAGCGCCGTCACCACTGTTCCCGCCAGCGCCATGCCGCTCCAGCCGCACGCCTCTCCGGCCAGGATCACCGGCCCCAGCAGGGCCCGGCCGGCTGCCATGGCCCAGGGAATTTGTTCCTTCTTGTTCTGCATCGCTCGCCTCCCGGCGCCTTTGCGCCGATGAACTGAGCGTATCCATCGCAAGTGAGTGAAAAAGATGCCTTAGGACACTTTCGCAAGTGTCCTGCCTCTTACCCCCGCATTTTTTTTCTGCGAGTTTTCTCAGCAAATTCGCGTGTCAAGACCCTGCAATGGTCAGAAGTCTCCAAACCCCAATATCCATGCCCCTTCCACGCGAAAAGAGGAATGCCATTTGAGTTATGGTCTCGCTGGTAAAATGGAGGTAGTGAAGGAAGCAATCGGATGGCTGCCGGAAATTCGGCAGCCTTTTTGCATTTGGGCCCGACGGGCCAGTTCGAGCGCTCGCTAACTCATTGCAAAATAAGTTTTTATGCGTAACCCCTTTGCATGGAATCGCTTACAGCAATACAGCCCCGGCAAGCTGCTGATTCCATTCCATTTGCATACAAAATACCGGGGGGAGGGGGGAGGGGGGTAGCACCCGCTAGACCGGCTGTTCCTGCGAATACTCGCGCAGGACCGTTCCCGTGGCGTCGGCCAGCAGCGGGAAGATGATATGGAACGGCCTGGGAGGAAGTGTCGGCAGCTTCGCCGTATAGCTGTCGCACAGGATGGCCGTTACGTGTTCCAAACCGCGCTGCCAGTTGGATTTGCGCGTGTCCCGCACGATCAGCGTCTCGGTCGGCAGTCCGGCGGCAACCAGCATCGTGCGCGCGCCATCGAGGAAATCCGGCCAGTGCGACGCCACTCCTACCAGGTGCCCTTGCGGCGCGGGCAGCCACGGACTCAGCCATCCGGTCGGCGAGCGGATGGGAAGCGTCACCAGTTCCACGCCCCTGGGCAGCGCGGCGCGCACCGGCCCTGCCTGGCTGGGGCGGCAGAGGGGAATCGCCCCAGCCAGCGTCTCCCGCCGGGCACAGTCGCCGGGCGAGGCCTCGGCAACCATCCACCCGGTTAGCTGGCGAAGCTCGGCCAGCAGGATTCGGCGCAGGCCCGGATCGGGGTCAATCAGCACGAATCGGTCGGGCGGAGGCGCAGCCAGCCAGTCCAGCACCCGCGCCCGCACGGCAGCTCCCGGCAGGCCCATCTCGCGTGCGGCCCGGAAAAACCCGGCGATATGGTGATCGATGCGCTGCTCCGGCGTCGACGGCGGCTCGGCATTCTCACGGATGTAGATGCCGCTGCCGCGCCGGCTCTCGGTCCAGCCCTCTTTCTCCAATTGGCGATAGCCCGCACTGACCGTATTCGGATGCAGCCCGAACCGCCGTGCCAGCTCACGCGTGCTGGGCAGCCGGTCTCCCGGCCGCAGATCGCCGGACAGGATGGCGAGCACCACCTGCGTGACCAACTGCCGGTAGATCGGAACCTCGGAGCTGTGGGCAAACCAAAGACGCATGGGAAGAAGTTGATAGTTGTTAGTTGAACGTTGCAATTCGCGAAGCATGCGCTGCTTCGGACTGCTGGCCTGCTACGCTTAACTGTCGCGTCGAGATTAGCATTTTAACCACAACTAACAACCTGCAACCAGCAACTGAGAACTGCCTTTATGCCGCAGCCCTACCTCAAACGCATCCTCGAAGACCGCGTCCTCCTCACCCGCGAGGAGGCCCGCGACTTGATGCAGCAGGTACTCACCGGCAGATTTGCAGACTTGGAGCTCGCCGCGCTGCTCGGCGCCATTACCGCCCGCGGCGAATCGCCAAACGAGCTTGCCGGCTTTGTCGAGGCGATGCGCGCCGCCGCCACGCCCGTTCCGCTGAACGACGAGGAGCGCAGCCTGCTGGTCGATACCTGTGGCACGGGCGGCGACTCCAGCGGCACCTTCAACATCTCCACCGCCGCCGCGCTGGTCGCCGCCGCGGCCGCGAACGCCGCCGGAGCGCTGCATCTGGTCGCCAAGCACGGCAACCGCGCGGTCACATCGGAGTGCGGCTCGGCCGATGTGTTGGAGGCGCTCGGCATCCCGGTCGCGCTCTCGCCCGCCGACGCTGCCGCGGCCATTCGCGCGCACCGCTTCGCCTTCCTGCACGCGCCCGCGCTGCACCCGGCCATCAAGGCCGTGATGCCGGTGCGGCGCGCTCTCGGCGTCCGCACCGTCTTCAACGTGCTTGGCCCCCTGACCAATCCCGCCGGCGCGCGCGCCCAGGTAATGGGTGTCTATGCCGCGCACCTTGTTCCGATCGTGGCGGAGGCCATGCGCCTGCTCGGCGTGCGCCATGCCTTCGTCGTCCACGGCAGCGCTGGGCCGAACGCAACACGGGGTAGCGCCGGCGGCAGAGGATTGGACGAGCTCTCCATCTCCGGCCCCACCCAGCTCGCAGAGGTCTACGGTGACGCTGTCAGCTTCGACACGCTGTCCCCCGAGCAGGTCGGCTTGCGGACCGCGCCCATCGAATCCTTGCGCGGGGGTGACGCTGCCACGAACGCCGCTATTCTCCACGCTATCTTCGCCGGCGAACCCGGCCCCCGCCGCGATGTCGTCCTGCTGAACGCCGCCGCCGTCCTGATCACCGCCGGTGCCGTCCCCACCTCGCCGAACCTCCGCCACGAGGCGTTCCGTGCCGCCATCGACCTCGCCGCCCGCACCATCGACTCCGGCGCCGTCTCCGGGCTGGTCGCCGCCCTAAGCCATTGAAATTCTGGGAACTTCCTTAACGCCGCGGGCGTACAATCTCTTGCGACTCAGCCTATGTGCAAGGAGAACGTCATGTCCGCATATCCCAGTCCGCAGCCCGGCACTTACCTCGACCCCGCAATGGTCACCACGGCGCTTGAACTTCCCGGCTTCAAGATCGTCCGCAACCTCGGCGTCGTGCGCGGCATTGTGGTGCGCTCGCGCAACCTGTTCGCCACCATCGGCGCCGGCCTGCAGACGCTGGTCGGCGGCAACATCACGCTTTACTCGCAGCTCTGCGAGAAGACCCGCCAGGACGCCTGGGCCATGATGATGGAGCACGCAGCCCAGCACGGCGCCAACGCGATCATTATGGCGCGCTACGACGCCAACGAGCTGATGCAGGGCGTCACCGAGGTGCTGGCGTACGGCACGGCGGTCATCGTCGAGAGGATCTAGGCCATGTCTCTCCCCATCGATCCAGCCATGGTAGCGACGGCCGATGAGATCGCCGGCTATCGCGTCGCGCGTAGCCTGGGAGTCGCTGAGGGCCTCGGCCTCTCCCTCTACACCGGTGTGTTTCCCCCGGGTCAAAAAGGGGTCCTCGTGGATACCATGCGCGAGGCCTTCCTTGATATGCTCACCAAGGCCGCCGCGCAAGGGGCCAATGCGATCGTCGGCCTTCGCTACGCAACACCAGCGACCGGCAGCGAGCGCATCGTACTCGCGTACGGCACCGCCGTCGTGGTTGAGAAGTCGTAACTGGAGGCACTTATGGCACGGGTCACCGGCATTGGCGGCATCTTTCTCCGCGCACGCGATCCCAAGGCGCTCTCGGCCTGGTACGGCCGGCACCTCGGCATCCAACTCACCGAATGGGGCGGAGCGCAGTTCCTCTGGTCCGACGAAGTCCCGCCCACTACCGGCAGCACCGCCTGGTCCATCTTCCCCGCCGACACCAAGTACTTCGGGAGCGGGCCGCAGCCGTACATGGTGAACTACCGCGTCGACGACCTGGACGCGCTACTCGCTCGACTGGAAGCCGCCGGCGTTCCCATCGACCCGCACCGCGACGACTCCGACTACGGGCGCTTCGCGTGGATCACCGACCCGGAAGGCAACCGGGTCGAACTGTGGCAGCCGCTGGTGGACCCGAAACCTTAGAATCTGCTTTGCGCAAACTCGCCGGAGTTTGCCTGGAGGGAACCATGTTCGGAGAGGCTCCGATAACGCCCGCACAATTACTGAGGGAGTTGGTTGAGGGGCTTAGGCGACACAACGGCGGCGAGACTTGGTCTAGCGGTGAAAATGAAGTTTGGACCGGTGCCGTCAAGTCGACCCTGAAGGCAATTGGAACGCGGCATTCCAGAACAACCCAGTGCTTCTACACCAAAGCTGAGCCCGATATGCAAGAGTTCTTACTTGACCTAGTCTGGTGGAACAAGGAAGGAGTCGAGGGGGCATCCCTTGCGTGCGAGTGCGAGTGGCAATACGCTCCCATGACGGGCAGCCAATCATACGCAACAAATGTTGGTAGTGATTTTGGTAAGCTCCTCGTGTTTAAGGCCCCGCTCAAACTCATGATATTCGCGAGCTCCAAGCAGTCTCCAGAAATAGAAGCATTGGTCGTGACTGAAATTAACAGAAATCTCGACAGCTATAAGCATCACGTAGTCGGCGAAACCTACCTGGTGCTGGACTTTGCTCCCCAGCCAAAGGCGTGGATAGCCAAGATCGATCAAAACGGTGCTTCGCATCCTCAGCTCGCGGAATTCAAATTCTAAGAGCAGCGGAGCCTCAGCCCGCTGCCAACACTGCTTCCTGCTCCACGCCGTACGCTGCGTACACCCGGTCGAACACCGCGTCCCAACTGCATCCGAGTGCATACGCCCGCGCTGCAAACCGCATTCTGCTCAGCCGCGCGCGGTCGCGGGCCAGGGTCGCGATGGCACCGGCAAAGCCCTCGTCAGGGACGACGAAGCCGGTCTGGCCATCGCGCACAATGAACTTCGGGCCTCCGTCCGGCGTCACCACCGCCGGCACGCCGCTGGCCAGCGCCTCCAGCACCACATTGCCGAAGGTGTCGGTGTGCGACGGAAAGACCAGCGCGTCCATATTCGCGCAGGCCCCGGCAAGCGCTTCGCCGCGCAACACGCCGGCAAAGTGCGCGCTGCGCAGCTCGCGCCGCAACATCTCTTCTTCGTCTCCGTGGCCGACGATCTGAAAGCGGATGCCCGCAACCCCCATCGCTGCGAGCTGGCGCTCGATCTGCACCAGCAGCGCGACGTTCTTCTCGATGGAGAGACGCCCGACATACCCCAGCACCAGCGTGTCATCGTCGCCCCGCGTCCGCCGCGCCGGCGCGAAGAGTTCCGTGTCCACGCCGCGCTGCATCAGGTGGCACGGCTTGCCGGTGCGGCGTTCCAGCATCTCGCACAGCTCTTCATTCGGGGCGTACAACACCTTTGCCAGCTTGTAAAAGCGGACGATTGCCGCCAGCGCGCGCGACTCTACGCCCGACTCCAGCTTCGCGGCGGTCTCCAGCGGTAGCATCCGGCTGAACCAGGCCAGCCGCCGCGCAGCGTACTCATGCAGATTCGTATGCCAGCTCGCCGCCAGCCGCACGCCGTACTTCCAGGCAAAGTACGCGCCGAAGATGCCCATTTCGCTCGGGCCCGTAATGTGAATCACATCTGGCTGGAACGCCAGCAGTTGCTCCGACATCTCCTCGGCGTGCCGCCAGAAAAGCGGGTCGAACTGCAGGTCCTTCTCCATGCGCACCGAGATCGGGCTGCGTTTGAGGTCCAGCGTCCGCAACTCACCGGCCCGTGTGGCGACACGACCCGGGGTGTGTGCGCCCGCGCTGGCCCGCACGCACAGGAACGGAAACCCGTGGCGCTGGGCATACGCCGCGAAGTTGCGGCTGGTATGCGCTACCCCGTTCACTTCGTGAAACGAGTCGGGAAAATAGGCAATCCGCGGCATCCCCATGTTGATGGCCCTGAGCTCTCAGCCTTTAGCGAACGGCTAAGAGCCAATGGCTAGAAGCTGGCCTTCACCCTCTCGGCCAGGGCAGACCGCATCGCGCTGGCGTCGTTCCACGCCAGCCGAAGCCCGCTCGACACCGGCGCCGAGCCCATCAGACGGACCGCGGAGAGAAGCACATTGAGGTAAGGAGGCGCGCTGCCGGCGTACCAGAGTTCGGCCAGGCACCGTACCTTGCCCTCGGCATCCG
>Ga0302319_10018088_pt1 | contig 12874 bp, 12 predicted proteins | sample Bog_T0_2_FD_203319 | JGI IMG/M metagenome (GOLD analysis project Ga0302319, IMG submission 203319) | Peat permafrost microbial communities from Stordalen Mire near Abisko, Sweden - Bog_T0_2 | ecosystem: Environmental > Terrestrial > Soil > Wetlands > Peat | place: Sweden: Abisko, Stordalen Mire...
GCCCAAAAATCGTACCTTGTTTTTCATGACCGGTTCCTCTCCGCTTGTGGCTCTGATCTGTGATCCTGCTTGGCTCACAGCTTAACCCACGGCCAGCGCAGGGAGCCGGTCACTCCATGATGACTAATGCTTAGCGTATACCTGGATGAGTGCGGGCAAGAGACAAAAGGATTGGTCATCGTCTCAGGATTTGTTGGAGATGAAGATGCTTGGAGAGGATGTTCTCGTTTATGGCGCGAAGGATTTAGGGGAAACCAACGGAAATCCTTGCACGTATCCGAACTGAAATTCAAATTTCAAAGCGAAAGGAAATTATTGGCACGCCTAGGTCCCATTCCAGAAGAATGCGGGCTTAAACGGGTGTCAGGCTCCGTGAATGTTGCAGATTACTACGATCTTGTCAAAGGAACCGTCGCAGAGCTTCATGCACATGGGTATTCTCTTGCTCTGGCACCTTTACAGCTTGCAATCGAAGCCGCCATTCCAAAAGACGAGTGCTATGAACTTATATTTGAAGAACAGACCGCTCTCGGTTTTTATCGAGACAAGATGTTAGGCTTACTTGCAAATATATCATCCCGGCACCCAGCGGTGAAGAGCGGCGAGAAGAAAGTCCAGCTTGTGAGCTGGAAAACCATGACTAAACGCCAAACCTGCCTATTCGAGCCGGCGGATTATCTTTGCTATCATATCGCGCATCAGGCGGCTGATCCCGGGTCGGTTAGGTCCGATTGGACCAGACCAATCATGGGAAATGGAGACATTTCTATTCGACATCTGACGAGGGAGTTCGCCCGCCATCTATTTTCCATTGCTCCGTCTTTGACACCGCAAGATACGACAGAGTTAGAGGAATTCAAGCGTCAAATCAGGCGTGGAGAATACGATCCGTGGGAAGAGTTACTGCAGGAAAAGAGAGCGCGGTATTAGTCAGCCAAGTACCTTCTTGCCGATGCAAATGAATGAAAATGGATTTCTTCAGGGGCTAAAGCCCGGGTTCTTTTTCTGCTTTTGCGGCACGACTGAAGTCATGCCCTGACACAAGGCGTTGCTCATGAGGAGTTCTTCCGCAGGCTGTGAGGTCTTGCGCTGATACGTAGCTGGCTGCTGCAAGAGTGATTGTTTCGAAGCTGCATTGAATCACGCTCCTGTAGACTGAATAGTTCCCCAATTTTGGGCAAGCGCGTGGGAGGTTCCTATGGCATCGATCATTCTTCCTTCAGTTCCGTCTGAGTCGCGGGCGGGGCGGTTTGGCGTCTATGGCGGGCGGTATGTGCCGGAGACGCTGATGGCGGCGCTGGTGGAGCTGGAGCGCGAGTACGATCTGGCCAAGGCGGACGCGGCCTTTCAGGCGGAGTTGGCCGATTTGCTGAAGAACTACGCGGGGCGGCCTACTCCGCTCTACTTTTGCAAACGGCTGACGGAGCAGTTGGGCGGGGCGAAGATCTATCTCAAACGCGAAGACCTGCTGCATACCGGCGCGCACAAGATCAACAACGCCCTCGGACAAGGCCTGCTGGCCAAGCGCATGGGCAAGAGGCGCGTGATTGCCGAGACGGGCGCGGGGCAGCACGGCGTGGCTACGGCTACGGTTTGCGCGCTGCTCGGCCTGGAGTGCGTGGTCTACATGGGCGATGTGGACATGGAGCGGCAGGAGCTGAACGTGCTTCGCATGCGGCTGCTTGGGGCTGAGGTGCGCGGGGTTTCGTCGGGGTCCAAGACTCTCAAGGACGCGATCAGCGAGGCAATGAGGGACTGGGTTACGAATGTCCGGACTACGTATTATTTATTGGGGTCGGCGCTGGGGGCGCATCCTTATCCGACGATGGTGCGCGATTTTCATCGCTGCATCAGCATTGAAATGAAGGAGCAAATTTTGGAGCGTGAGGGCCGGCTGCCTACAGCCGTGATTGCCTGCGTGGGCGGCGGGTCGAATGCGATTGGAGCTTTCTACGAGTTCATTCCTGATCGTGAGGTCCGGCTGATTGGCGTCGAGGCCGGCGGCTGCGGGACCGAGCTGGGGCAACATGCGGTGCGCTTTCGCGGCGGATCGCCGGGGGTGTTGCAGGGGACCTATTCTTATGTGCTGCAGGACGAGAATGGGCAGATTGCGCTGACGCATTCGGTTTCGGCGGGGCTGGACTATGCCTCGATCGGGCCGGAGCACGCGGCGCTGCATGATTCGGGGCGGGCGGAGTATGTTTCGGTGGACGATAAGGCAGCGCTCGATGCGGTGGTGCGGCTGTCGCGAACGGAGGGGATCTTGCCGGCTCTCGAAAGCGCGCACGCGGTGGCCGAGGCGCTGCGGATTGCTCCGGCGATGGCGGCCCGTGACATACTGGTGGTGAACCTCTCCGGACGCGGCGATAAGGACATGGGGATATTGGCGCGGGAGCTGAAGCTTTAACGGAGTTTATCCAAGAGCCCGAAAAGCAGGTCCTTCGACTTCGCTCAGGATGACAGGTTTGTTGTGGCGCGGGAGTTGAATATTCAAGGGGCGTGATTGTGGTTCGTGGTATCCCACCCTAGCCGCAAAGACAAAGACGGGGCGAGGGTGGGGCACCCGTAGGTTCGTGGTTTCCCAGGTCCCCAAATGCGAGGGACCTGGGGCACCCACAGGTTCGTGGTTTCCCACCTATTTCGCAAAAGGCGCGAAATGGATGGGGCACGGAAGAGTTGTTTGATGGCGATTGGATTTGATCACAAACCGGGCTTGGTGGTTTATCTGACGGCTGGAGATCCTAGCCTTGATGCCACGCGTGCGGTTGCCGTTGCGGCCATCGATGCGGGAGCCGATGTGATTGAGCTGGGAGTGCCCTTCAGCGATCCGTTGGCCGATGGGCCGGTGATCCAGCGCGCCATGGAGCGGGCGGTCGCGCGGGGGACAAGTCTCAAAGATGTGATCAAGTTAGCCGGAGAAATTCGCGCGGCGAGGCCTGAGGCTGGCCTTGTGATCTTCACTTACCTGAATCCTATTTTACGTTTTGGCATGACGAAGTTTGTTGATGCCGCAGCGGCCGCAGGAGCGGATGGCGTGCTGGTGACCGACCTGATTGTCGAGGAGGCGGGCGAGTACCTCATCGAAATGACCCGCGTGGGGCTTGCACCGATTTTTCTGGCAGCGCCGACCAGTCCCGATGAACGGCTTGAAGCTATTGCCACTCACTCGAAGGGTTTCATTTATGCCATCTCGCGCGTGGGCATCACGGGCACGCAGCAGAGCCTGACTGGCGACGCTTCAACATTGGTCGCGCGCATCCGGCGATGGAGCACGCTGCCGGTGGCCGTGGGGTTCGGCATCTCGAATAGCGAACACGTTGCCCAGGTGGGCCGGTTCGCGGATGCCGCGGTGGTCGGCAGCGCGATTGTGGAGTTGATCGAGAATTCAACTCCCGAGACGGCGCCCGGCGCGGTGGCTCGATTTATCATGGGCCTTCGGCTGCCTCAGGCGGCGCTGGCCCGGTAAAACAACCCCGCGGACGGCCTTTGAAGCTGTCTTGTATGGATTCAACTCTTTTCCCTACGCATTCTGACGCCCAGGCATTCTGAGCGCCGGACGCGACACGAGGATGAAATGACGCTGGAAGAATTGCGAGATCAAATTGATGTTCTGGACCGGAAGCTCGTGGAGCTGTTGAGCGAACGAGCCCGCGCGGCGAAGATGATTGGTCACCTGAAGGCTGCAACCTCGCTGCCGGTCTATGAGCCGGCGCGCGAAAAGGTGATCTACGCCAACGTGCGCGCCGCCAACAAAGGGCCACTGCCGGACATCGAGCTGACGCATATCTACGAGCGCATCATCGACGTGATGCGGGCCTTGCAGAGAGACGAGTTGGCATCGCAGAGGAACGCCCAGGCGACCACGCCGGGCCAAGGCACTGGCGGACAGATTGAAGCAGTCGCGCCTGAGACTGGGACGAAACAATGATCGTAGCGATGCAGGAGCGCGCCACCGAAGAGCAGATCGACGTAGTGATCGACGCCATGGTGGAAATAGGACTTGGCGTTCATCGAACCACGGGAGCGAGCCAGACCATTCTGGCCGGCGTGGGCCCGACTGCCAATGTGGATCTAAGCAAGTTTGAAGTGCTGCCGGGCGTGCTTGACGTCCACCGTATCTCGTCGCCCTACAAGCTGGCGGGGAGAGCCTTTCGTCCGGAGGGCACGGTCGTCGAGTTCGCCAACGGAGTGAAGATTGGCGGCGAGCAGGTCGCGGTGATGGCCGGGCCATGCGCGATTGAGAATCAGGACCAGATCACTACCATTGCCAAGTGCGTGAAGGCCGCGGGCGGGGCTTTTCTGCGCGGAGGCGCTTTCAAGCCGCGGAGTTCGCCGTATGCCTTTCAGGGGCTGGGGATTCCGGGGCTGCAACTGATGTACGAGGCCGCGCGGGAGCACGGGCTGCTGACGGTGAGCGAGGTGATGGAGATCTCGCAGATCGAGGCGATGCTGCCTTATACGGATCTGTTCCAAGTGGGCGCGCGGAATATGCAGAACTTCAACCTGCTGCGCGAGCTGGGGCAGATACGCAAGCCGGTGCTGCTGAAGCGCGGCATCTCGGCGACGATTGAGGAGCTGCTGCTGTCGAGCGAGTACATCATGTCGGGCGGCAATTATGACGTGATCTTGTGCGAGCGCGGCATTCGCACCTATGAGACGGCCACGCGCAACACGATGGACATCTCGGCGATTCCGGTGATTCACAAGCTGTCGCATCTGCCGATTGTGGGCGATCCGTCGCATGGCACGGGGCGGCGCGATATGGTTCCAGCGATGGCCAAGGCCGCGGTGGCTGCGGGTGCGGATGGGCTCATCATGGAGATTCACCCGAATGCGGACAAGGCTGTTTCGGACGCGGCGCAGACTTTGTACATGGAGCAATTTGTGAAACTCATGGGCGAGTTGAGGGTGATTGCTGCGGCGGTGGGAAGAACGCTGTAAGCGGTGTTAGCGGAGCTAGCCGCGCTTCGCGCGTGTTAGCGGGGTTCGCTTTCGCTAACTCCGCGAACTCCGCTCCCAACGCTAGCACCGCTCCTTCTCAAAGCAGTTGGCGCGAGGAAAGAGAAGCATGATCGAGCGCATCGCCATTCTGGGCACGGGGTTGCTGGGCACGTCGGTTGGATTGGCGTTGCGGGCGGCTGGCTTTCGCGGCTCGATCGTGGGATGGAACCGCTCGGTCGAGGGTGGTCAGACTGCACTCCAGAGGGGCGCGGTCGATGCGCTCGCCGCTGACCCCATTGAAGCTGCTCGTGAAGCTGAAGTGACGGTTCTCGCGGTTCCGATCTACGCCACGTTGGACCTGATGGAGCAACTCCCCCTGCACCTCGGCGGCGACCATCTTGTTACCGACGTGGGCAGCACAAAGGCAAAGATCACTCAAGCCGGAATGGCGCACTTCAACCAGATGGCATGCGCGTCTTTCCTGCCAGGCCATCCGATGGCTGGCAAGGAGCGCGGCGGCGCATCATTGGCCGACGCCGATCTCTTTCGCGGCGCGGTGTGGCTCTTCACCGACGTTCCGGGATGTGTGCGTTCCAAGCGGGCTCTAGAATTGATCACAGGCTGGCGGGAGTTGGTCGTTGCTATGGGCTCGAAGATACTCGATCTCGACCCTACGCGCCACGATGAGTTAGTAGCATGGGTCAGCCATCTGCCGCAGTTTGTGGCGACAGCCTTGAGCGCTCTGTTGCAGGACGAGGTGGGCGACGCGCCGGAGTTGAGAGACATCGGCGGACGCGCTCTGCGCGAGATGACGCGACTGGGGGCGAGTCCGTATTCCATGTGGCGCGATATTGCACTGACCAATACAGAAGCGGTCCAGGCGACGCTCTTTGCTCTCGAACAGCGGCTGGCCCATCTGCGTGAAAACCTGCGCACGCCGGGGCTGCGCGATGAGTTTGAGCAGGCGAATCAATTCAGGCGGGAATAGCGTGCTGGTAGACGGGGAGCCAGATGAATGCGATTGAGTTACACAAACAGACTCGTGGGGATGCGATCAAATCGATCCAACGTTATTATGAAGAGAACATGCCGGAGCCGATCGGCGAACTGCCGGCGGGTCTGCTGCTCAATTTCTTTCTGGAAGAGATTGGACCCGCGATTTACAACGGCGCGATTCGAGATGCGCAAGCAAGGATGCTGCAACGAGCGGCCGATCTCGACGGTGAGCTCTACGTCGATGAGTTTCAATACTGGCCCAAGATCGACGCCAAACGGAAGAGTCGCCGATAGGGCAGAACCAGAGGTGCGCGACCGGGTTTAGCAGGCGAATCGGTTTCGACGGGAGTAATTGGTTGCATTGCTTGCAACTGCTTTCTTAGGGAAACCTTAACCAAGTCATTGCTGCAATCAAACATTCCCTCAGGGGCTAAAGCCCATCTTATTTTGGGGTCATCTCGGCACGGCTAAAGCCGTGCCCTTTCAAAACATCGAATTAATCAGAGATTCCTGGATGTGATGCTGTGTCGCCGCGCGATGTTCTGATCAGAAAGCAAACGGGGAAGAGCCTGACGGCTCTTCCCCGTTTGTTGTCCGCAGTCCGGAAAAGCTACTTCTTTACAGGGGCGATGACGTCCTTGGCGGCCTTGGCCACGCGGAACTTCACCACGGTCTTGGCCTTGATCTTGATGGCCGCGCCGGTTTGGGGGTTGCGGCCGATGCGGGCCTTGCGCTCCGCCTTCACGAGACGGCCGATGCCGGGGATCACGAACAGGCCGTTCTTCTTGGTTTCCTTAATGGCGGTCTCCGCCTGCAGGTCAAGAAAGGCAGCGACTTGCTTGTTGGTCAGTTCGAGCTTCTCGGCCAGAAGCCGAATGAGGGCGGTCTTGGTCAATCCTGTTGCCATTGTGCTTTTCTCCTTTTGGGCGTTCCCTTGGGCGCGCCGTTGTTGCCTGAGTTTCGTTGAGTTTCAATTGCGAGGCACAAACCGCATGAAGGGAGTGCCACCCAGGGCAACACTTGCACGAAACCCTTTATTCATGCGGGCTCAGAGACCCCGTCGTTCGTTACAATGCGACTTTGAGGTAGGCAAAGTCAATGGAAAAACAGCGATTTCCACAAATTTCTTAGGATTTTGTGGGTGTTTTTGCTGTTTTTGCCTATTTTTGCCCATTTTCAGCGGGATTTGCCCCGTTCGGTTGCGCGCCCATCTCGTCTGAGGCGCAGTCACCTTCCGCCTCACCGGCAACTAGAATTGGCTGGCGCAGCCCGAGAGCGGTGCGGATTCGGTAAGTCTCCCATTTTGCCTGTTATCTCGTTCTTGACATGCAGCTCCCACGCCGATTGAATCTCAGTCTGTGGTAACATCCTCGCTGACACCCTGATCAAGGCGGTGCTCCACCTATTCGCGTCGGCGGTCCGTCGTGGTTTCCGGGGTTCCGAACCAAACAGCCTTTGGCGGAAGAAGCTTAAATTGCAGGGATCTCAATCTCTTTGGAGGAGTTTATCGTGAAGCGAACCGCTCTTTTGTTGCCTCTTCTGCTTTGTGCCTTGGCTGCGACCCTGGTGGGTCAGTCGTCCAGCACCTCAAGCGACCAGCCGGCTCCAGGGGCCAAGACCACCAAGGCCGCAAAGAAGGCCGAGGTTCCAATGAGGCCGTTTTCCAGGTTTGCCCTGGGCGGCGGAATCTCGTTGATGGGCGTTAATCTGGAGGCTGCAACCAACCTTGAGCGGCATCTGAATCTGCGCGGCACGGGCAACATTTTCAATTACACCGCGAATAACATCACTGTTAGCAATTTCAACCTGAACGGCAAGGCCAACTTCGCCACCGCCGGTGTCTCGCTGGACTACTACCCCTTTCCGACGCATGGATTTCGCCTCAGCCCCGGCGCGATGCTCTATAACCAGAATGGGATTACGGCCAACGCGATTGGCACAGCCGGATCCGACATTTCGCTGAATCAGGTGAAATACTACGCCGACACGGCCACCGGGGTCACTCCTCTTACGATGAATGGAAGTCTGGGTCTGAACGCCCACAAGCAGGCGTTCACCATGACCACCGGATGGGGCAACATGATTCCCCGCAAGGGCGGCCACTGGTCCTTCCCCTTCGAGTTGGGTGCGGCTTTTACGGGAGTGCCGACCATCGATGTGGGTCTCAAAGGAAGCGCCTGCACTGTTCAATCCGACGCGGCGATCAATGGCGAATCGTGCGTGGATATGTCCACCAACACCGGCGCGATCAGCGACTTGAATTCGCAGATTGCCAAATGGAAGTCGGACCTGAACCCGCTGCAGGTCTTCCCGATCTTTTCCTTTGGCGTTTCGTACGCCTTCCACACCAAGTAACATCGGGCGATGGGCGTCCCACCTTTTGGCGCATCATTAACTCTTGCGCTTGAGGTGGGACGCCTGACTGCATCCCATAGCTATCGGATCATCCATCCAGGCCGAAGAGGATTTTTTTTCTGGGCGCGAGGGATGCAAGAATGGGAGTGTTCAGCGCATCCACCACCGGTACGGCCAGCTTGAAGTGACGGCCCAGCGTCGCGGCAAAGTTGGGTTCTAGGGCTGTCGAGGCGGGCAGCGTAGTGGACAGCCCCCACTGGCGGCATCGAATCAGATCCATCGCCGGATGCTCGCAGGGAAAGCCCTTGGGCGGGCGGGTTAGCGAGTTGCCTTCAAACTCCGAAAAGGCCTTGCGGACGGCGGGCTTCTGCAAGAGTTTGCGGAACTCCGCGTGGTTGTCGAGCAGCCAGTGGCGAACGGCGGCCAGTTGCTCCTTCTCCGGCATCCATGCCCCGGCGGCGATCACGACCTCTTTGGCGCTGACGTGGAAATAGAATCCCGCTCCGGAGGTCTTCTTTAACCCTTCGAGCATCCACCAGGCGGCAACGTGAGTCTTGTAGGGCTTCTTGTCGGCGCTGAAGCGTGTATCGCGATAGATGCGAAAGAGGCACTTCTCGGCGGGCCGCACATAGGCAGGCGCAAAGCTCTCCATCGCTTCGGAGACCTTGCGAATGATGGCCAGCATCGGCTCCTTCAACTCAGCCTCGAAAATGGCCTTGCGCGGCGTGAACCACTCGCGGTCGTTATTGCGGGCTAGATTGCGCAGGAAGGCTAGGCCTTCGGGGCGAAGGTGAGTGACGGGTGCGCTAGGTGCGGATTTCTTCTTGGAGACCATGGCAAGAGAAGTGTAACGCGGAGGACCAACAAATCTCTGTGCGAGCCACCATTTCGAAAGGACGGGTAAAGGGTGGGCGCCCCACATGTGAGGTGGGGCGCAGCTCCCTGGTTCAACCTGCAGGAGGGGTTCAACCCGCAGGAGGCGCTTGCGCTCCTGCAGCGATCTGGGCTGATCCGCACGAGCGACAGAAGTGCGTAAATACCGTCTGCCGTACTTTGCAAACTGAGCAGTCGTGAAAGACCAGCAGCCCGCAATGCACGCAGAAGTTGTTCAGCGTATCGCCTGTCTCGAACGGTCGCTCGCACCCTGGGCAAACCTTCTTGGCAAGCCGAGCTAGCGCGACGTCGTAGCCGAGATCCTTCCGGCGCTGCGCCTCCGGCTTCTCTTCAGCCGCCTTCTGCTGTTCGAGATACCGATGTAAAGAACGAATCGCATACACCCCAAGGAATACAGTGAGCACGATGCCCACGATGTACCGGACATATCCCCCATAGCTGGGCAGATACGGAACCAGCTCAACAAAGAAGGCAAACAACGAGAAGAAGATAAAGCCCCACACAAATGGCCAATAGGCGCTTTTCCGCGCCTTGAAGAAGAGCAATGCCGATAGCAGCAGCAGCGGCAGTGTGATCGCGAGTCGCAGCAGAAAGACACGTAACTCCATCTTCTGGACGGCGCGGTTATACCCTGCCATGCCCGCGTTCTCAATACTCTGCTCCTGCGCCTGATGCTCGGCGTTGCCCTGTTGCAGCGCAAGGCGATCTTGCTCGAGCTTTTCCTGTTGCTCCTCTATCGATTGCTCCCGAGCCTTGAGCTCATCCAATTCCCTGGTTCGCTTGACTACCTCCGCGTCCTGGCTCGACTGTTGTGTTGCCGATCGCGTCGCAATCCAGTTGGTGAAGGTCTCATGCGCGCTGTTTGTTTCGTTTCTCGCCTTTTCCACAGCAAGGTTCACACGGTCCAGAGCTTCCTGATTGCTGCTCAATGCCGCATCATCCGCATGCAACTGCGCACGAGCCTTGAGCAACTGATTGCGATCCATGAACGACTCCGCATCAACCGGCTTCTCAACCAGTGGCAGGTCGCCGACAACGAGTCGCCCCAATCCCACCATGAACCCGGCAAAGACCAGTGCAATTAGCCATAGACCACGTTGAAACCACTTTTCCGACAATCGGGATCCTTTGTTCAAGCAAGCACCCCTTCCGCGTACGTAAGATTGTGAGCTTTGCCAAGTATATCTTTGTGCTCATAGGTGTGGGGAGTAATACCGGCAATCGGTAGAGCGATCGGTTTTGACCTGGGATCGCAGAAACCATGCATCACAAGCCGAAGGCAGTTGGCACTACCGCAGGTGGCTAGCGAATCGCCTTCAGTGCGTCGCGGATTCTGGCCCTAGCTGACCTGGGTGTGGATGTGCGGCGCGGCCCCCGCCTTTGATTTGGCATTCGGCTCAGTACAACGGTTGCATTTCGATCAGGACGTTGCAGCATTCAAAAAGGTCCGGGCCTGAAGGCCCAATAAACTGGCTGCTTTTCAGGGCGCTAAAGCGCCCTGCTCCCTCCGGAATCTCCGATCTACAACTGTAGTATTAGCTTGGCAGGGGTATGGAAGTGACGCAAATCAATGGTTCCGGGAGGCTCTGACAAAAAACAGACTGTGGCCGTTCTGCAAATTGAGCAGCCTAAGGGAAGAGGGAGGCGAAGAATCTTTGGTCAAAAGCAGCGAGTTAGCCCCCGCTCATGCGGGGTTGGCGAGTTAGCAGGTTGGCGGATGGCATCGGTGGGGGCCGGTTTCATCCACTGCGGACCGGCGAACTCGGTGGGTGGCGTTGCGGACGAAAATCGCGCGAGATGAGGCGGAATCCGAAGGTTGCTCCAAGATCCTAAACGCGTTGAAGTGATTGGGATCGTAAAACAGGAACCGTTGCTGCTTAGCCTGGGAACCTTTCCGGCCTCGTCAGTGTCAAAGTAAACAGGGATCCCGCGCTATGAGGCGGCTGCGGTAACCTCCGGGGTTCCCAGCGACAGGTCCTGGTCGCTGGGGATGCGGTGTACCCTGAAGACTGGAGCGTGCGGATGCGTTGGATTTCAATTGTGGCTTGTTCGGCGGCGCTGGCGGGTGGCTGTGCCGGCGCACTGGCGCAGGCTGCACCGGCCAAGGCTGCGGCTCCTTCGGGCGTGGCGCACCTGGTGCTTCCGCCGGTGCCCAAGGCTCTGCTGCCGGAGGCATTTGCCGGATGGGTGACCGCTCAGGCACCGAAGAAGGTGACCGATGCGGCGCAGGCCGATCCGGCCAATGCGGCCGCCCTCAAAGAATACGACTTTACCGATGCCGCACTGGCCGACTACAAGCGGGAGGGCGAGACCTTGAGCCTGCGCGCTCTGCGCTTCCACGATGCGAGCGGCGCTTTTGGGGCTTACTCGTTTTACCGCCAGAATGGCTGGCCCAAAGAAGAGATCGGCACGGGAGCTACGTCGAACCACAACCGGGTGCTCTTCTGGGTGGGGAATACGGTCGTCGACGCGAGTTTTTCGCACCTCTCGCCGATGAGCGGCGCTGAGCTGCGCGAGCTGGCCGGCCAGTTGCCGAAGCCGGAGGGCGGCGAGGCGCTGGCGCCTCCGATCCTGGCTAACCTACCTCAGGCCAACCTGCCACAGTCGAACCAGCAGCAGGTCAAACTGGACGGGCAGACAACGCACTATGCTCTGGGACCAGTGAGCTATGCCGGCTCGGGCGGTATGCTGCCGGCGGAGCTGGTGGGCTTCGATCGCGGCGCGGAGGTGGTGACCGCCAACTATACGCTGCGCTCGGGGGTGGCCACGTTGACCCTGATCGACTATCCCACGCCGCAGATGGCGGCGGCGCAGGAGACGAGGATTCGCGACTATGTCAATGCCGGCAAACAGGGAGGCAAGCCGGGGCAGGCGGCCTGGCCCAAGCCGCTGGCGGAGTCTGACCTGGCTTCGCTAGAGGTGCGGCGCAGCGGGCCGCTGGTGGCGCTGGTGAGTGGCGACGCCATTCCTGAAGAGAGCCATAAGCTGCTGGCCATGGTCCACTATGAATCGGAGTTGATGTCGATTCCGCAGCCGACGGAGAATGAAGTGTTGAAGACCGGAAAGCTGCTGATGGGGATTGCCGTCATGGTGATCATCGGAGCCAGCACGGCAATCTTGCTGGGATTCTTTCTGGGCGGCTTCCGGGTCCTCTATCGCCTGGCGCGCGGCAAACCGGCCTCCTCGGTCTACGATGTGGAATTCACAAGTCTCAACCTGCGGGACTGATAGGGAAATCCTGCCGGGAGCCAGGGGGCAGTATCAGAAGGGTTAATGGGGGAGGAATACCGCTTGAAACCCTAATAAACCCTATGAAAAACGCTGAAATTACGGGATAATCCGGACAATGCAAGGCGAAGACATGACGAAGATAATACGGGCATCTTTTGAGGAAATCGTTTACTATCTTATTGATATAAAACAACTTATTTCTTCATCGATTTCTCCTTGACACGCTCTTCTCACGCACCTACTATGCAGCCAGAAAGTTCTGATGGTTTTGCCTCCGTTGGAACTATTCTCCCTGAGGAAGGAGCTGCCCTGTTGCCGGGCGGCTCTTTCCGTTTGTGCGCCCAGCATGGGCGCACTCTTACGGGTGCAAGTCCCGTCGCGAGTTGGTCACAACGAGCGAAGTGAAGCGCAACTGCACGAGGGCGACCGAGTGTGGGGAGGAAGCGTGGATCGAATC
>Ga0302319_10018089_pt1 | contig 12874 bp, 16 predicted proteins | sample Bog_T0_2_FD_203319 | JGI IMG/M metagenome (GOLD analysis project Ga0302319, IMG submission 203319) | Peat permafrost microbial communities from Stordalen Mire near Abisko, Sweden - Bog_T0_2 | ecosystem: Environmental > Terrestrial > Soil > Wetlands > Peat | place: Sweden: Abisko, Stordalen Mire...
GTCTGCGGGCGCGGTTTCGGGAATTGTCGATTTCGGTCGATACCATGCCGACGGGCGCGGCGGTGCGGACCTACAATATCCTGCTGGCGGAAGACCGCCGCGCCGGCGCCGGACTGATCGCGGTAGAGTAGCGGTTGGGCTACAATGGCGTGATGCAAAAGAATTTCGACTATTGCGCGGCGCTGGTGCGGGAAGCCGATCGCGACCGCTATCTCGCCACGCTGTTTGCGCCGGTCGAACATCGGGACGGGCTGTTGGCGCTCTATGCCTTCAATGTCGAAATCACGCAGGTGCGCGACAAAGCGCGTGAGCCCCTGCCGGGCGAAATCCGGCTGCAATGGTGGCGCGAGATGTTGGAAGGCGTGCGCGGCGGCGAGGCGGCGGCCAATCCTGTCGCAGCGGCGCTGAAGGCGACGTTGACGCGCTACGGCTTTGTTGCTGCGCCGCTGCTCGAACTGATCGATGCCCGCCTGATCGATTTGTACAACGAGCCGATGGCGAGCGTCGCCGATCTGGAATTATACGCCATTCGCACGCAATCGCCGTTATTCGCCATGGCCGCCGGAATTCTCAACGCCGGCAAGCCGCTGCCGGAATTGGCCACGTTGGACGCCGGCGTGGCCTATGGCATCGCAGGGTTATTGAACGGGTTCGGGCGCCATGCCGCGCGCCGCCAGCTTTATGTGCCGCTCGAAATATTGGACCGTCATGGCGTCGATCGCGAGGATATTTATGCCGGCGAGAGCAGCCAAGCGTTGCTGGCGGCGCTTGCCGACATGCGCGCCATTGTCCGCTCGCATCTCACGCTTGCGCAGGCAAATTTAAAAACGGTTGCGCCGGAAGTTCTGCCGGCATTCTTGCCCTTGGCATTAGTGGGTCCGCAATTGCGCCGGATGGATAAGTCCGACTATGCGCCGTTTCAGTATGTGCCACTTGCGCCGTGGCGCCGGCAATGGCTGCTGTGGCGCGCGGCGCGAAATCCCGATCGAATTTTCGCGGCGTGAAGCTATTCCGCCGCGGCCGGCGCGCGCGATTGGTTACCAATCCAGGCATCGAGATCGTTGAGCGCGCGTTGGCTGAGCGCGCCTTTGCGCGCCAGGTTTTTGGCGGAGCCGCGGCCGAATTTGCGCCCGTGCTTGTCGAAGGCGACTTTTTCTGCGAGCGGCGGGAACAGCCCGAAATTCACATTCATCGGCTGGAACGAGGACGGGCCGGCGTCGATGGTTTCGATATGGCCGCCGGTGATATGCGCGAGCAACGCGCCGTGCGCGGTCGTGGGCGGGGGCGGGGCTAGCGCGCCGCCATGACGCTCGGCTGCGGTAAAGCGCGCCGCCAGCAGCCCGATGGCCGCGGATTCCACATATCCCTCGCAGCCGGTAATCTGACCGGCAAAGCGCCAGCGCGGATTGGCCTTGAGCCGCAGCGTCTCGTCGAGCAGTTTGGGTGAATTCAGAAAAGTGTTGCGGTGCAGGCCGCCGAGCCGGGCGAATTCGGCATTCTGCAGGCCGGGAATGGTGCGGAACACGCGCGCCTGTTCGCCATGTTTGAGCTTGGTCTGGAAGCCGACCATGTTGAACAGCGTGCCGAGCTTGTTGTCCTGGCGCAGTTGCACGACTGCGTAGGGCTTGTCGTCCGGCGCGCGCGGATTGGTCAGGCCGAAGGGTTTCATCGGGCCATGACGCAAGGTCTCGCGGCCGCGCTCCGCCATTACCTCGATCGGCAGGCAGCCGTCGAAATAAGGTGTCGAGGCTTCCCATTCCTTGAACGAGGTCTTTTCGCCCGCAATTAGCGCGTCGATGAAACCGTCATATTGTTCGCGCGACATCGAGCAGTTGATGTAGTCGGCACCGGAGCCGCCGGGACCGACTTTATCGTAGCGCGATTGAAACCAGGCCTGCGCGAGATCGATGCTTTCGCGATGCACGATGGGCGCGATGGCGTCGAAAAAGGCGAGGGCGTCTTCGCCGGTCAGCTTGCGGATGCTGGCGGCGAGATCGGGCGAGGTGAGCGGGCCGGTCGCGATGATGACGCTGTCCCAATCCTCCGGCGGCAGCACGACTTCGCCGCGCTCGAGCGTGATGAGCGGATGGGCGGTGAGCGCCGTCGTGACGGCCGCGGAAAATCCGTCGCGATCTACCGCGAGCGCGCCACCGGCCGGCACCTGGTTGACATCCGCCGCCTGCATGACCAGCGAATTGAGCCGGCGCATTTCTTCATGCAGCAGGCCAACCGCATTGTGGTCCTTGTCGTCGGAGCGGAACGAATTTGAACAGACCAGTTCGGCAAAGCCATCGGTCTTGTGGGCGGCGGTGCCGCGCTCAGGCCGCATTTCGTGCAGCGTCACCGGCACGCCATGATGTGCCAATTGCCAAGCGGCTTCCGAACCGGCGAGGCCCCCGCCGATAATGTGAACCAAGTCTTTGTTTGTCATGGCGGTGAAATTACACGAAAACGCCCGCGGAGGGCGCGGGCGTTTCGGGTGTCGTAGCCGTAGATTACAGGCTTAGCACTTGTGGGCGGCGCTCCAGGCCAAACGCGAGATATCCGAGCGGCTGACGCCGATATCGGCAAGCTCGCGGTCGCCGAGGCGGGACAGCTCGTTGAGGCTCTGGTTGTAGCGCTTCCATTCCTGGATGAAGCGGACGATTGAAGCAAACATGATGGTTCTTCTTTCTCTTTTCTCTCAAAATCGGCGCAGGGAGGTTTATTCGCTGGCCGGCAGGTCGATTACCCGCAAAATAGGGATTTCGCGGCTCTTTAAAAGCAATATTGTTGCGCTGCAGCTACGCTGCATTTGCATGGCTTCGGAAACTGAAACCTAACGAGAAGGTCGCTTTTAGGTCGTTTTTTGACGGCGTTTTCGCCAAGAATCTGCGGGAACACAAAAAATTGGTCACTAACCGTAATACACGGTTGAAAGGCGTGTAGATTCGCCCGTCTCAAGGGGGCGCGTCGCCCGGCGAATTTGCATATGTCGCGCGCTGCCGCAGTGCTCAAGTGCAATGGCATGGACATGGCGGCCTGATTGAGTTCGTCATGGCCCGGAAAAAGTCTGGGCGTGACGAAAAATGGCGGGCCAGGTGACATCGCAAAACCTTGATCGCCGCGTCGTCATCGGCGCGCTCGGCATCGCGCAGATTCTGGCGTGGGGAACGTCGTTCTATTTTCCGGCGGTATTTGCCGAGCCGATTGTGCGCGACACCGGCTGGTCGCTCGGCTGGGTGGTTGGCGGCACCTCGATTGGCCTGCTGGTGGCTGGACTGATTTCGCCGCAAGTCGGGCGCATCATCGACCGGCATGGCGGCCGCCCCGTCATGTTGGCGAGTTCGTTGTTCTTTGCGGCCGGGCTTATCGGCGCCGGACTGGCGCCGGCGCTTCCGTTTTATTTGTTGACCTGGGTGCTGATCGGCATTGGCATGGGCACCGGCCTATACGACGCGGTCTTTGCAGCGCTTGGGCGCCTCTATGGCAGCGAGGCGCGCGGGCCAATCACTAATCTCACGCTGTTCGGCGGTTTTGCCAGCACCATTTGCTGGCCGCTCAGCGCCTTCATGATCGACCATGTCGGCTGGCGAATCGCCTGTTTCATTTACGCGGCGCTCCATATCTGTGTGGCGCTGCCGTTGCAAATGGCGGTCGTGCCGCGCGTTCCGGCTCAACCCGCGTCCGCAACTACGCACGAAGAAAACAGTATCCCTGCCGCGCCGGGGCGCATTGAAAACGAAAGTTTGATCTTTATTTTGTTGGCCGTGGTGCTATCGATCTCGGCAGGCATCGGCTCGATCGTGATCGTGAATTTCTTGATCATTTTGCAGGCGAGGGGCGTCGACTACGTCACGGCGGTTGGCTTGGGCACCCTGTTTGGCCCGGCGCAAGTCGGCGCCCGCGTTGTCGAGCGCCTGTTCGGCAAGAATTATCACCCGATCTGGACCATGATCGCCTCGTGCAGCCTGATGGCGGCAGGATTGATCATGCTGTCGGGCCATTTTTCGCTGTTGCTGCTGATTATCCTGGTCTATGGCGCGGGCTACACGGCATTTCCTGAATCGGACGCGGCACCCTGCCGCTAGCGCTGTTCGGTCCGCTGCGATTTCCGCGATTAATGGGTAAGCTCGCTTTTCCAAGCTTGATTGTGCAGGCCCTGGCGCCCCCGGCCGGCGCGCTTTTAATTGAAGCGAGCGGAGCCAATGTCACCATCGGTGTTTTGACCGCGCTCGCTTTAATTAATGTGGTGCTGATTGCCATTTTATGGGCAGTGTGCCGCGCGCGGAGACCGATGGACGCATGAACACACTCACCTTACGCACGCTGGCCTTTGAGGATCTCTCGGTCGGCATGACCGAACGCTTTGCCAAGACCGTGGCGTCGTCCGACGTTGTGGGTTTTGCCGCGGTAACCGGTGACCGCAATCCGATCCATCTGTCCGAACATTTCGCCGCCAAGACGCCATTCGGTACACGCATCGCGCATGGGCTCTATACCGCCAGCCTGATTTCGGCGGTGCTCGGTACGCGTTTGCCTGGGCCGGGCGCGGTCTATATTTCGCAGACTTTGAATTTCCGCGCGCCGGTTAAGATTGGCGATACGGTGGATGTCGATGTGACGGTCGCCGAACTGGTACCGAAAAAATTCCGCGCGCGGCTCACCTGCACCTGTTCGGTCGATGGTAAGATCGTACTCGACGGCGAAGCCTGGGTGAAAGTGCCCTCGCGCAAAGCCGGCGGGCGGCCGCTGGCGCGGCTCTAAGTAATAAACCGCAAACTGCGTTTTAGGCGCAAGCCGGGGAACCGGTCGCGGAGATTTGCGTTGCCTGAGGGCCAGCGTTGAATTCGCGCGGCACGATATTTGCGTAATAAATGGCGGGACGGGGCAATTGATGGAGCAACAACTTGCCGATCCACCTGCCGAAGAAGCCGCGCGCGAAAGCCATTCATCCGACTAATGTCGAGCGCCAAGTGACACACAATGTCGCGCGGCGGCGCGCGGACACTTTCGAGTCGATCGATTGGCTCGCACTGTGGGCGTTGTCATTGGGTTTGTCGGCCGTGGTCCTCGCCGCGCTTGCGTTTTATGGCGCCGGCGACCCGACTGGTGCATCGATGATCTTGTTCGGCACAGCCATCATCATTGCGATGGTGCTTGGGTTCAGCACCGCGCCGGATGACATTCCAAATGACACTGAATGAGTGACGCCGACTAATTTAACTTAGATTGCGCTCCTTCAGCTGCCAGGCTTGGGTGCGAAAAAACAGCGGGGCGAACCGTCAGGCCGTTTGCAGCGCCAATAGGCGCCGTCGGGCGAAGGCAGGGATTGGCTGTAGGGCACCGTCTCGTTGATATTTTCCTGGCGCGTCGGGCCGTCGGCCTCATTGCCGGTCACGCCGACGCCGTAAGTGACATCGCCGCGCAATGAATAGCCGCCAACGACGGCCTTCACCGCATTGGGCGAAACCACGCCGCAATCCTCTGCGCCGCAGCACCATTCGCCGGCAGGATTCTTGTAACTGCCGCGGTTGATCCACGTATCGTGGGCGAGTGCGGCAGAGCCTAATAGGGACGGAACGAGCACAAGCAGTGAGCAACCCAAGTTTCGCAACATCGGTGGCCTCCTCGTGGTGGCCCGGCGCGGCGTTACAACGGTTTCTTGTCTGCTCCTCCTACTCCCTCGCTGGTCTGCCGCCGGCTTTGCCGGTCAAGCAGTGATGCCGCACCCAACCATGTGATCGGTTGTGACGAATCGGTCCAACATTGAAATGCTATCACGACCCACATCAAAATCGGGTAAAATTGTGCACTGCGGTATAACTGTCATGCAACAAAAGCAGAGCAAATGAAGGCCAAATGGCAGGTATGGCGCGACCGGCGCGGGCGGCTTTCGCCGCTGCGGCTGGGTACTTTGGCGCTTTTGCTGTTGCCGCTCGCCAAAGCGTTTTATGACGCCGGCGACATCGCCCACGGCGCGCGCCCAATCAACGAACTGATCCACCGCGCCGGTTTTTGGGCGCTGGTTTTTCTGGGCGTGACCTTGGCGGTGACACCGCTGCGGCGCATCGCGCGCTACGGCAATTTGATCGACGTGCGGCGCATGCTCGGCGTTGGCGCGTTTTTCTATATTGCCGCGCATCTCACGCTGTTCTTCGCCGACCAGGGCTACGATTTCGGCAAGGCCGTGCATGAGATCAGCCATCGGGTCTATCTGATCATCGGCGCGATCGCGTGGCTTGGATTGGCCGGGCTAGCTGTGACTTCGACCGACGCTATGGTGCGCAGGCTTGGCGGATTGCGCTGGCGCCGGCTGCATCAGGTCATCTACGCCATCGCACTGCTCGCGCTCATCCATTATTTCCAGCAGACCAAAGCCGACATCACGGTGCCGACTTTCGCCGCCGGTTTGTTTCTGTGGCTGATCGCCTATCGCTTGCTCGCGTGGTGGCAGGACACGAATGAATTGACCACGTTGAGCTTGCTCGCACTTAGCGTCGCCGTGTGCATTCTCACATTCGTTGGCGAGGCGATTGGGATCGGCATTGCGTTTCATGTCTCGCCGCTGCGGGTGCTCGATGCGGCGTTCGATTTCGACGCCGGTATCCGGCCGGGCTGGGAAGTGCTCGCAGTAGGGCTCGTCGTCGTGGCGCTCGATTTCGTGCGTGCACGATGGAACAGGCGGGCGAGGCCAGCCGCCGCTTAAATCTTGCGGCTGTCATAAGCCCAATGCAGCAGCGCCTGGCGCTGGCGCGGACGGCAGAACACGTCGCCGGGTTCGCAGTTTTTCTGAATTTGACGGATGTGGCGGCGAATGCCTTTCCAGCGCGCGATCTGCCGTCGATCTTCTTGCGGCATGCGGCGGCCGAGGTAGTAACGGCAATACCACTGAAACCAGCCGCGCGGATCGTCGGGATGGAGCCAGCCTTTGCGCCGCCATTCCGACAAAGGCTGACTGGCATCGACGCCGAAGTAATTGAGCGACGGGTCGCGGCCCTGCGGCGACAATTTCGCCGCCGCAAACCAGCTTTTTGGAAATTCGCCCGCGCAATCCGTCATATATTTGCCGGCGAAGACGCCGAGCTTGAGCATCTGCGCCGGCGTCAGTTGCGGCTTGAATTCCGGATCGAAGCCGCGGCCCGCCATGGCTGTGAGCGCATAGCGGTAGCGCTTCTGCATCTTGTCGTTGACGGTGATGGCGCGTTTGCGCATGCGCGCACCTACTAGACCCGCTTGCGCTCCGCAACAGGAATCGGCGGCAATTGCGGCGCGCGCTTTGGCCACCAATGTTTGAAATGGCCGGCGGCATTGACCAGCGGATCGACCAGTTCGCCCTTCACGGTATGGGCGTCGGGGCGGTTGCCGAAACCGAAGGTGAGCGGCTCGCGTTTTTTGCCCGGCACATAGAGCGTGCCGAACATCCAGTCCCACAGCGCCAGGCAACTGCCAAAGTTCTTGTTGAAATGCTTTGGATTGTCCGAGTGATGCACCTGATGATGCGCCGGCGATACGAAAATGCGCCCGAGCAGTCCGGTAAACGAAATCCACATATGCGAGTGCTGCAAGTGCACGTATGTGTGGATGAACAGCACCAGGATGATATTGCTGTCGCCGAGCGCGTATTGATAGTTGGTGTCGCCGAACATGTAGTTGCCGAGCCCATTGGCGAGCGCGGCCGAGACGGCGAGGATATTGGCGAAGATCCAGGTATAGACCGGGTGGACGCGGAAATTGGTCAGCGGCGTGAGCACTTCCGCCGTGTGATGCACTTTGTGGAATTCCCACAGCACCGGCACCTTGTGGCTGAGCCAATGGTTGAACCAATAGCCGAGCTCGTAGGCGAGAAACAGCATCAAGGTGATGATCGAGCGCGTGACGTAATGCGGCCAGGCCGACGGCTCCACCGGGCCGGCGGTGGCGACGAGGCCCGCGATGACGCCGTTCGAGATGAACTGATAAGACAGGACCGCCCAGCCGAACACCACGCCGAACACGAACACGTTGAAGAACAGATAGCCGATATCGGCCTGGTTCGATTTGCTGGTGACGATGTGACGGGGAAAAAGTGCGCGCCAGATCGTGCGCAGCCGAACGCGGCGGCCGCGCTTGAGCCGCTGGCGGACGAAATACGCCGCCGACAACAGCAGCGCCACGCCGAGCGAAGTGAGCGAAAAATGCGAGCCGAGCGAGAACAGCAATTTGCCGAGCTGGCCGAAGAAAAACGATATGCCGGCCGAAAAATCCAACGGGAACTCCTGCGGTTGCGCGGGTTTAATGTCTTACCGAAGGGTAAATATTGCGTTAGAGAATGCCGGACCGCCGCCGTGGCAATAACAGGAGCGCTAACATGCCCAATCTCACGCTTTATCACGCGTCGCCGTCGCGCTCGTCGGTCGTGCTGTGGATGCTGGAGGAAATGGGCGAGCCTTACGACATCAAGCTCATCAGCCTGAGCGGCGGCGACAATCTCAAGGCCGATTATCTTGCCGTCAATCCGATGGGCAAAGTCCCGGCGCTCAAACTGGGCGACATGGTGATCACGGAGGCGGCGGCGATTTGCACGTTTCTCGCCGACGAATATCCCAAGGCCAAGCTCAACGTTCCGGTCGGCGCGCCGGGGCGGGGCGTCTATCTGAAATGGCTGTTTTTCGGGCCGAGCTGCATCGAGCCGGCGATCGTTGACCGCGCATCGCCGCGCAAGGAAGCGGCGCGCCGCGGCATGCTCGGCTATGGCGATTTCGACACCGTGATGAATGTGACGGCGAAAGCCGTGGAAAAAGGCCCGTGGATTCTGGGCGAGCAATTCACCGCCGCCGATGTGATCGTTGGCTCGAATCTGCGCTTCGGCATGATGTTCAAGATGATCCCCGAGCGCAAAGAATTCACCGATTATGCCGCACGGCTGGCCGCGCGCCCAGCACTGCAGCGCGCCGTGGCCAAGGATAAGGAACTCGGCAACGCTTGAGGCGGCACTTACAACTTGCGCCGTTTTCGCGCGCCGAAAACGGGTTTTTCGGCTGTGGCAAACGGCCTTATTGCGGTTTTCAATCATTCTGGATTTGCTATGTTTGCGCCATAAGCCCCGCCCTTTAGAAAACACGAAGGACCTAAGATGAAGCTGATCTGCATCGTGCTCGGCCTCGCGCTGATCGTGATCGGCGCGGTCTATTTCCTGATGCCGGCCGACGCGCTGCCGGGATTTTTCCCCGGCCACGAGGCCGGCGTGATGCGCATGCATTACAAGCACGGCACCGTCACCGGCGTCGTCGGCGTGGTGCTGCTCTTGGCCGGCTGGTTCATGGGCAGGCGCTAGGCGCCACGCTCGCAGAGCTTTTGCGCGCGCGCCCGGCGCGGCCTTTGTTGCGCTCGAGCAGATGATCGAAAGCTTCCGGCGGCAGCAGCGTGAGGCCGATGCGCAGACAATGGCGCGGCTCGCCGCGGCAGCATTTCGAGCGCCGGCAGCGGCTTTGGTCGCAAAACATCCACAGCCTCACCGTATTGGCGAAAGCGCGGCGCGCGACCTCGACCGGCGGCGCGGGCGAGGCGATCGTGCGCTCGGCCATTTGCTCGATTTGGAAATTGACGAGGTCGAGCAGCCGCGACTTTGTGGCGTCGAGGCGTTCGCGGAAATTGGTGGTGTCGTTCATTGGCGGTTCCTTTGGTTGATTGTCATTCCGGGGCGCGCCCTTAGGCGCAAACCCGGAATCCAGGGCCTTGCGCGATGTTGCTCTGGATTCCGGGTCCGCTCGTTTTCACTCGCGTCCCGGAATGACGAGCGGGCGCAGTTTTCCGGTCTCGCGGCGCATAATTGCGCGCGGGTGGCTTCATCCCCGTGATGGCGGGGGCAGCAATGGCCCTCCCGAAAAGGGAGGGGGACGGCGCGCCAAGAGACGCGAGCCAGTCCGTCTGTCACATCCCCTTGCGGAGATGTGGCGCCTCTCGGCGCGCCGTCCGGCGTCTTACGGCGTCCGGTCCGCGCTTTCGGCCAGGACTCCCCCGGGACTAATCCCTTTGGGCCCACGCCGTCAGCGAGCTCCTCGCAGGGCACCCTAGTGTGCCCGGGCGGAGTCCGGCGCCGCCCGGGAGCGCGCCCCTGCTAGGACGCGCCCGCGGGCGCCGGCCCGATCCCCACGAGCCGGAGCAACCGGTTCGCGCCCCTCATGGGGCCGGGCGACCGAGAATAAATACCTAGATTTAGGCGGAATTATGTCCTAGTAAGCCCACGCAAAATTATTTAATCAGGGTGTCGTAGTCGGCATGCGAGCCGATCCAGAAGCGAATGGCCTGCGCTATTGGGCGCTATGCGCGGCCCTGGCGAAAGTCGGCGAGGGCCTGCTCGGCGAGACCATCGAGCTTGCCAGCCTTGGCATCGCGCTCGATCTTGCCATCGAAGCGCGCGCCGTCGAACGCATCGAACCAATCGCGGAATTTGGCGAACTGGTCGGGCGCAAGCTTGGCGACGGCGTTTTCGAGGTCTGAGAGGGTCATGACAATTCGCCGTTTTCGACGCGGTCGGTTTCGATCAGGAGCATCGGATTAATATAGCATGGCGTTCAGGCTTTCGCCAACGCCACAATATCCGTCACGTCGAGAATGCGTTTCGGCGCGCCGATGCGTGCGGCGTTGATCATCGCGAGCCCGACCTCGTGCAAGGTACAAAAGCTGGCCGGATACAGCGCACGGCCGAGCGGATAGATCCATGCGAGAAGGCGGTAGCGGAGCTTCAGGTTCTTCTGGCCGGTCGAGGCTTTCATGAAGCCCGGCCGGAACATGTAGGCGTTGGGAAACAGCGCCAGCAGCGCATTCTCGGTTGCGCCTTTGACACGCGCCCATGCGACGCGGCCTTGTTCGCTGGAATCGGTGCCCATGCCGGTGACGTAAGTGAAGGTCGTGTCCGGGCTGGTCTTCGCCAAAGTGCGCGCGAAGTTCATCGTGAGATCATAAGTGACGCGTTTGTAGACGTCGGGCTTCTGGCCTACCGACGAAACGCCGGCGCAGAAGAAGCAGGCATTGTAGCCGGCAAGCTGCGCCTCGATCGGCGTCAGATCGAAGAAATCGGCATGCACGATCTCGTGCAGTTTCGGATGCGTGACGCCGCCGGGTTTGCGGTTGATGACAAGCACCTGGTCGACATCGGGATGCGCCAGGCATTCGAACAGAACGCCTTCGCCGACCATGCCTGTGGAGCCTGTGATGATGGCGCGGATGGGCATGGGGCTCGCTTTAGAGTGACGGTTAGTCTGGCGCCTGAGTCGCGTGTCCCGACGCGGCGCGCAGTGCCGCGCTACAGCACCGGGGCCGATTATCTAAATAAGCCTGGACCCCGGGTCAGCTTCGCATTTGGGGAACGCAGAAGCCCGCATATCCCGATTCGCCCACTCAGGCCGAAGCTACCGTGCCGTTCTATGCGCTGTCAGCGGCTTGTTGTCCGCCATTAGCTTTCTTCCTTCCAGCTTTTTCGAGATTGGCCGGTTTCGTAAGTCGACGTGAGCTTTTTGAGATAAGCTCTCCGATCTCCTGAAATGTGTGACGCGGTTCCTTTCCGAAGTCCAGATTGGCGGGAAAGAATAGCTTAGCAAGCGCCTCCAATTCAGACGGATTTGTCGCGAGAATTAAAGCGTCGCGACGGGATCCATAAAAAGCAATAAGTCTAGAGTTATATCTAAATAGTGAGATTAGAATCTGCGTGAGAAATACAAGAAGACCAATTACGCCGACGCGCAGAATCGTGCTGGGCCAATTCCACACCGGCTTATTGTCGGCGCGATCAGAAATATCGTGAATCATTGCTCCAACAAGGCTTGTATAGTTTTGGTCGATTGCCTGAACTCGTTTGAACGCATAATCATAAGAGTTGTTATCGAGCGCGCTCGGCGGATTTACGGTCAAAGCGGTTATGGCATTACTTGGGCTTTGCCGGCTTTGTTGAAAAAATCGCCCTAAAGTTTGGATAGCATCTTGGCGGTCCGAATCTATTTTTGAAGATAGATTGCTAACCGTCGTATCAAAAGACGATAGATAACCTGCAAAAATAATTAAAATAACGCCAGTCACCAGCGCGATAATCATCGTCCAATAGATCGTGGTCGCGCGAAGATTTAGAGCCGCAATTCTTTTGTTTAATGACGTAATTGCTGCGTCTCTCAACGCGGTAGCGTCGTTTTTTGATTCGGAAGAATTGTGAATGACATTAATTGTCGAAACCGAAGATTCGCTTTCGGATAGATGGCGTTGTCTTCGTGCCTGTATAGCGACTGACGAAACAAAAGCGGCAACCGCTGCCGCGAATATGAAATTAGATAGCACTCGGACAGTGGCTGAGTACGGCGAAAAAGCAAAACTTTTGGAACCAAAAATATCGTCTAGGCTAAAAATCGATAACAGGTCAATTTTACTTGCGCTTATAAAAAGGAAAACCCCCGCGAACAATGCGATCGACGGAAGAAAAATATTTTGTAGGTCGCCGCGAACCGTTATTCGACTTGCGGTTGATTTTCTTGTGTTCATCGCCGCCCCTTATTGCCCGTTAGGAGACGCCACCATAACTTGCAATTGGATTGCTAGACTACTCCGCCGCCTGCGGGCCCTTCCTGCGCTTATTCTCTCTTCGCCCCATCCGCCTTCGCCCTGCGGGCTACGGCGGAAACGGCACCGGCTATTCGGCGGCTTGCTGACCTTTTTTTCTTTTATTTTCCTTGCGGCTGAGCACCGGCTTCAAAAACTGCCCGGTATAATTTCGGCCGCCGCCCGGCGGGCTTCCGCCTACGTGCTGCGCACTTCGGCGGACAAGTCGGCAGACAAAGCATCGGCTTCAACGCCATCGGGCGCAATAGGCAAAGCCCATTGCGCCCGACGACTAGGCACCGTGACTGTCAGCGGCGGATGACGCTTG
>Ga0302319_10018090_pt1 | contig 12874 bp, 15 predicted proteins | sample Bog_T0_2_FD_203319 | JGI IMG/M metagenome (GOLD analysis project Ga0302319, IMG submission 203319) | Peat permafrost microbial communities from Stordalen Mire near Abisko, Sweden - Bog_T0_2 | ecosystem: Environmental > Terrestrial > Soil > Wetlands > Peat | place: Sweden: Abisko, Stordalen Mire...
TGCGAACCAGTACATCGTGTGATGCCGCGAGTCCCTGCAGGCGTCGTCCGAACCGGGTTTCGAAATCTTCCATCGTCGTGGTCGAGCGCGCCGTTCGGCGGGAAATCGACTGGATCACGGCCAGCAGATTCTTCGAGCGGTGTGATAGTTCATGCATCAGGAATTGCGCATGGTCCTCTGCCGCCTTGCGTTCGGTGACGTCGGCCACAATGCTGACCAGGCGATGAGCCTTCCCGTCCGGCGTGCGGGCGACAACCCGGCCATAGCCGCGGAGCCAGAGAGTTTTGCCATCCGGCCGAACCACCCGGTACTCCGACTCAAATGAATCCTGGTTGTCCGCAAGTTCGTGGAATTTTCGCATCAGATAGCGGTCATCGGGATGCAGCGCCGACCAATATTCGTCCTGGGTTCCTCCCACATGCCCGCGGCCACCCGGAAGATTGATCCCGAACAGAGCCATGCCTTCCGGGGTCCAGAGTCTGGTCTTGGCGACAAAGTCGGTTTCCCAGGTACCCATTCGGCCAGCCGCAAGGGCAGACCGGTAGAGAGCCTGCCCATTCTGTAACTGCTGATTGGCTTCGAATAGCTCCTGGGTTTTCAACGCCAGCGTTTTTTCGACTCTCAGGCGCTCGCTTGTTTCCACGGCCGTGACGAGCACGCCACCTATCCCGGTCGGTGATGAAGGATCGGGTACCGGACTGTAACTGACGTTAAAGTGCGCCGTCTCCCAACCCGTGCCGCGACGGCGAATTGTCAAAGGCCGGTCTTCGGAATAAACGCCGGGGCTTTCGCCGGCGAGAATTGCCTCTTGTAGCGGCATCAATTCTGAAGTCACCTCCGGCCACACGACGCTAAATGGCAGCCCGAGCGCCCAGGGGTGTTTGTCCGCCAGGATGGCCCGGTAGCCGTCATTGTAGATCAGGATGAATTCGGGTCCCCAGCGCACTGCCTTCGGAAAGCCCGACGCCGTCACGATCCCGACAATGAGCTTAAGGGCGGGACTCCAGTTATTCCTGTCGCCCAACGCTGTCGTTGACCAGTCCTTGCTCGCGATCAGGCCAGCCATTTCATTTTTCGCGGAGGGAGCGGTTGATGGCTGTTTTCCTCCGCTGTCATCCAACGACATTTTGATACCCGGTTACGGAGCCAAGGATTAAGCGCTCATGCCGAAATTGGGGTGCACTATTTTAACCTGTACCCCGTGTGACAGCCCACGCATTGAGCCGTTATCTCCGCAAGTCCGGCAAACACAGGCTTCATATCGCCGGTAACGCCTCCCTCCTGGGCAGTAATAGCAAACCGACTTGCTGCGCGGTGCATCGCCATCCCGGCATTCTGCATTCCCTGTGGCATGTACTTGGAAACTTCCGCAGCACCGTGCAGCCCCAGCGACGACATTCCCAGCCGTTCTTCCGCGATCTTGGCAGCAACGTCCGTATGACCCATGGCGAGATCGGATTGGATTTCCTGCAGGGTTTGCAGATGATCGCGCATGTTTGCCAGTGTATGCTCGACCAACGGCGCAGGAAACTCTACAAATTGACGCAAGTCTGGAGCCAAGGGTGCAGACGTATCATGGTGGTGCTGATGTTGAGCGACGGCGAACGTCGCGCCACTGGCAACCAAAACGGCGGCAACCACGGCTATCAAAATGCGCATACGTCCTCCTAACAGCGGCCTGTTCAGGGAATTGCTATGGTAAGTCCCGTGGTCAGCCCGACAGATTGCTCATGGCCCCTGTTGAACGAGTAGCTATAGGTGGGCTCGACGAACCAACCAAACTTGCGGTCTGCTGTAGGCCAAAACATCCACTCAAGGGCGAACTCGCTCGCAATCTGCGTCCCGCCGCCCGCAGTTGCATAACTAAACTGCGGACCCGCACCGATCATGAACTCGACATGCTCGTTGATTGTGAACGGCTTCTTGAAGAGAAGATCGGCTCCCCATTCGGTCCGACCCGGGCGGAACAATGGTGAGATACCCGTCTCGATTTCAAGCCAGTCCTTGATGACCGGAAACTCAACCGAAGCCGAAGGCCCAGCGCTGTAGGTGCCATCCTGGATGCTTCGTTCGGTGGTGGCTCCTAATTCAACCACTGCGAATGGCTCTTTTTCCTCTGCCCGCAGTTGCGCCATAAGAAAGTAAACGAAGACAGCGATGATGACAGATATCCGATAGATCATAGGCAGATTTATCGTCGCAACTTTGCCGCAGGGCAACTGGAAAGATTTGAATTGGGCGAGGCCGCCTCATTTGGCGGCCTCTTTCCTATCTGGTTCTAGCCCGCGCGGATGTCGCCTGTTGGCACTTTTCGGAAATCGCGCAATGTCCTTCTGTGGATGGCTCCCGCGTTGCAAGGGCTAAATTGACGCAGTGGCATTGGTCGGGTGCAGTCTTCTGTCCGGCCAATTCGTGACACGCATTCCGAAGGCTTCAGCTATCTCGTTACCTCCATAGCTGCTCCGGTTGCTTCCGGCTGGAGCGGTTGCCGGGTGGGACTTGCACCCACTGGAAAGCGCCGCCTTGTCACGGCGCACACCCAGAGCAGACATTCCCACGGCGCGCGATGGACTTTTTTGCGACATCTATCTAAGGTTTAGCGTTGTCGTCCGCACCTTTACGAGACCACTATTGGTTAGGGAGACCTGTGCATGATCAGGATTGCCGGAGTGCTGTGCGTAGGGTTGACGACATTCTGCAGTCCGGCCTTCGCCGCGGGTCCCTGCTGGCTGCCGCCGATGCCCTCTGCCTAATCAGACTACTCAGCGACAGATGCTCGTGGTCAGTGGCAAGCCGTGCAGCCTCGTTGTCTATTCATCTCCGGGACCGGTGAATACCGCCCATCTGATTGCGCCTCCGAGCAGAGGCCACGTTTCGATCCGGGGTGCCCGGGTCACCTACGTCTCGCGTCCGGGATATATGGGGGACGATCACTTCATCTTCTCCCGTGAAGGCCTATGGATGAATCAACGCACCATCTGGACGGTCGAGATGAACGTCCACGTCAGGGATCGCCTGTGAGCACTCACATCTCTCCTCATGGCGCGAACGGACATTGGCCACGTTCTTCAGCCTGGCCGGTTCTTTGAACTTGAACACTCTGTCGAAGCGCATATTCTCGCCGCCATTCAGTCCGGACGCGAACGATCCGGATAGAGCAGGAGGAGACGATCATGCTGACAAGACGTGGATTTGCCGGTTTTGCATCCTGTGCGCTGTGCGGGCTTGCCGAGTTCATTGCGACCGATGCGTCGGCGCAAGGTACTCCGCCTGCCGCGCCGGCGGGCTTCACCCGAAAGATACTGACGCAGATGGACGGACCGATGCCCGGCTACGTGACGCTCGTCGCCGAAGTCACCATCGACCCCGGCACCTTGGTGGCGCGGCATACCCACCCTGGAATCGAATCCGGCTACGTCGTTTCTGGCGCTCTCGAACTGCCGATCGAGGGACAGCCGACGCGCATGCTGAAGGCGGGCGACGGCTTTCAAGTGCCCGTTGCAACGCCGCATGCCGGCGCCAAGAACGGCGACACAAAGACCGTGATCGTCAGCACCTATGTCGTGGAGAAGGGCAAGCCGCTTGCTTCTCCAGCCTGACGGGATCGACGATTGCAATTTTTGCCATCCGAGGAGACCGCCTTTGCTGGCGGTCTTCCTGATTTCGCCGTGACGCTACGCCCGCCGGCAAGCGTCACAGGGGCCGATCCGGAATGCAATAATTGAGGGTGAAGCCGCTTGATTTGCCGCCCCGCGGGGTGGTGGGGCAGCAATCCCGCGTCCGCAACATAGTCGCCGCGTCATTGCAATTACTGAACCCGGAACCTGTGACGACGCAACTAAGGCCCTTTTCCGACCCGCATTGGTGCGTTCCTGAGGCTGAATAGCCCCGCATCTGTGCAAGTTTCAGTTCCGCCAACGTCATTGCGCGCAAGAGGGGCGGATCCTTATCGTTGCTCCGTTGCTGGGCGTACGAGGGTGCCCCCGCCGCAACCAGCGCGAGGGCGACGGAGGCCAGCAACACCTTGTACATGGCAATCTCCCCGAAATTTCCTTGGCGCGCATGCCGCCACGGCATCTGCACGCTGCCTCCCATGACTGCCGACGCGCGTCTTGGCATGTCCCATAGTCGCGACGCTAATCTTGCATCCTGCGGCATGGCAAGCGTCGGACAGTGGCACAAAAGCGAAGTGGCGACGGACATCTAGGAGTATCAGATGATCGGAGAAGATCGAAAGCGTATTGCCGGCGGGCGCTCTTGAAGTCACGACTTGCCCGGCTAGCCCGCGGCTGAGTATGGTTTGGCCTATCAAACCTTTTGGGGAAGGATCGACATGAAAGCTTCCACTTTATGCTTCCGCGCCGCCGTGCTGCTGGCTATCGTCGGCATGCTCTGGGGTATCGTGATGGGAATAAGCGAGGATCATTCCACCATGCCGGCCCATGCCCACCTCAATCTCCTGGGCTGGGTGTCTCTGTTCCTCTTCGGCATCTATTATCACTTGCACCCAACGGTCGACCGCAACCGTTTGGCTACGTTGCAGGTCTGGATCTGGATTGCCGGCACGATCGTCATGGCGATCGGCGTAGGTCTGGTGCACTCGGGACACGCAATCGGCGATCCCATCGCCGCGGTATCATCGCTGCTGGTGGTTGCCGATATGTTGCTCTTTGGCTGGCTGGTGTTTCGCCGCGAACCGGTTGAACAGGCCAGCCAGCGATCCGCTGTGCCAGCCGAGTAAGGGCGGCGCAGCCACTGAAAAGCTTGCTGAAGCCAGGCTGCATCGCCATACCGGCGTCATTTCGTTGCGGGAGGGTCCCGATTGAGACGAGCCAGAAAGCTCTGCGCGGCGGCGTTTCCCTGGTCTGCGGCCAGCCTGTATAGCCGCGCGGCTTCCTGCTCGTCTTTCGGCAGCCCTCCGAGCGCCCGCTGATAGGCGTATCCAAGATTTAGTTGTCCTCGGGAGTTGCCTTGATCTGCTGAGAGCCTGAACAAGCGCACGGCTTCGCGTTCATCCTTCAACAGTCCGCCAAGCCCGCCCAGATAGGCAAGCAAGCCCGAGATTGGCCTGTCCTGTTGCACTGCCCTGATCGGCAGCAAGCCTGAAGAGACGCACTGCTTCACGGTCGTCCTTGGGCAGCCCACCGCCCCCGATCTGATAAAGGCGACCGAGGTTGTTTTGTGCCGAGGGGAAGCCCTGATCCGCGGAAAGCTTGAACAGCCGGGCGGCTTCAATTTCGTTCTTGGGACCGCCGCGACCTAGTTCAAAGAGATAGCCCAGACTGTTTTGGCCCAGAGCATTTCCCTGGTCTGCCGCGATTTTGGACAGCCGGACCGCTTCGGCGTCTACGCCTCGACGTATCGAATCCGCGCCGCATCAAGATTTTTCGCCGCTTCGTAAGCCCGGCCGAGTTGCATCGCAATCCGGGCATCATCCGGAGCTGCCGTTGCCGCCTCTTCGCAGGCACCAATTGCCGTTTCCGGGACGATGGCTTCAAAACGGACACCGGGAACTCCAACCGGTCGCGTGTTGTCAAACGGATTGGCGGCAGCTTGATCGCAAGCCGCCAAAATCTCCGTGAGCGGCTTCTCGCCAGCGGCGGCAGAACAACCGAACCCAACCAACAATATTGCCATAGCGGCAAGAACTGATCTCATCGCGATTCCCCGCCAATGCCGTGTCGTTGGCATCCAGACCACTGCAATGTTACCCGGTCCCATGGGCGCTTCGGCGCCGATCGACCGCAAGGTGGACCTTCAGATCAGGTAGTCGTCCGGTATATCCGTTCCGTTCAACCTGCGCAGCACGGATACCATCCCGAATTCGGAAAGCCGCCCATGCATCCACCGTGAACTTGATCGGGACATCCGCGACTAATTGTGTGACCCGATCAAAGGAGCCGGAAAATGAAGAGCAGGACGTCCTGGATCGGCCTGTTCGTTGCCTGCAGTATCGGCGTCTGCGGCGGGGCCGCCGCCGCGCAGCCGGCGGCTCCGCCCGCGACGTACAAGATCGAAGAGAAATACACCAAGACATCGCCGGATGGCGCAATAACGATCGAGCAATACCTGAACAAGGATACCGACGACTGGAAATGGCAGTTCTGGGTGCGTTGGCAGGGCACATTCAGGCTGCTTGATCCGGAGCCAGCCGACTATCCCGCCGGACTTCTCTTCACCAACGATCTAAAATGGATCGTCCGCGATCAAAAGCTCGGCTCGGGCGAGTCGACGCTCTATCTTTACCGCCTCGATCCGCATGGCTTCGTTCCCGCGAGCAAGAAGCCGCTCGGCGACCTGGCGTGGGCCTACATGAAGACGCGTCCCGATTGGCGAAAGATCAAGAAGGAGCCGGAATATCACATAGACTCGAGTCTGCTGAAGGGAATTGAAGAGAACTATCGTTCGCTCGGCGTCGATTGGCCGGCGAACCGCTATCTTCTGATCACTCTGTGGGGGGAAGCCGACATCAGGGGTCACAAACCCATGCAGACCAGCGTGGTGCACGACTGGCGCTGCAGATATGACCTTCAGACCGGCAAGTTCGACGTGCCTGCACTTTTTTCCGACGACAATGCGAAAGCTGTCGTGCCCGAGTGAATGCGCCGCGAACGAATGCCTCACTGCCCGGCGAGGCTTTTCTGGCGGCGAAGTGACGGCCAGGAGAAGCTCAACGATTTCACGTCCGCGGCCAGCAGGGCTGCGGCCAGCACCACGCCGAAGGCCGCCGCCTCGCTGCGCGAGGAGACGCCGGCATGAATCTGGCTGTGGTTGCTCAATATCTCGAACCACAGCGGCGGAATCAGCGCCGGCCATGCCAGCGGCCAGAAGGCTTGCCAGCGGAAATGGGCTTGCCGGATGTTCCTGAAGAAGACGACCAGGAACGCGATGAAGAACGGCAGGCCCCAACCGACGATGGCGGCGGTTGCAACCTTGATCGTGGGCACAAGCGGCCAATGGATCACCTTGGGATTATCGCCGTCGAGCCGGAACAGCACCATCGCCGACACATTGGCCATGACGTCGACTTCGGTCGACACGAACCAGGCGATCAGCCACTTGGAGAACCAGGTCATCGCGTATCCGCCAAACCATGCGAGCGCGACGAAGATGGCGATCGTGGCCGGCTGCCGGGTCTCGCCGCGCCTGCCGGCTACCACGAAGAACGCCAGCAGCATCGGCATCCACGGCGGGTTCACCAGGAAATCGATGAAATTGAAGACCGAGCCCAGCACCGCCGCCAGCGCCATCAAGGCGTAGTCCGGCAACCGGCGCTGGATGGCCGAGATGAAGCAGGCGCTGCCGCCGAGAATAAAAATCACGCCTGTCGCGTGAGGGGTCACCTGCCAGACATGCCCAAAATCGGTCAGGAACAGAACGGGGGCGGCGAGACCGATGGCGGCCGCCATGCCGATCAGTTTGGTCGACCGCCGGAAGAACGCGGCAAGGCCGCCAGCAGCAGCACCAGATTGACGAGCCTGCCCGCGTAGAGCGGCAGCACCGAAACGAGGGGCGCGTAGTAGACCCGATAGCCGTGCCAGTAACGCAAGTACTGGCCCCAATGCAGCGTCGAGGCGTGGCCGTCGGCGATGCTTCGCAGTTCTTCGCAAGGGTGCCGGTCGGAAGTCGGCACGGGCGCCAGGATGCCCGCGGTCAGGGCGCTGATGCCCGGCTGCAGCCCAACGCTCAGCGCAATGCAATCGGTGAAGCGGTCACCGCTGGTGAACAGATGATTGCTGGGATGCAGTTCATCGGAAAGCACGCCGGTCCTGAAGGCGTCGCGGTAATGCTGGCGCATCGCGTCAGGCGAGATCACATGATCCAGATTGGCCATCGCCGCGAAATAAACCGGCTGCAAAGCCGCCACTGCTGCGATCGAGAGAACGACCCCGAGAAGGAGCGAGCGCAACAGCGTCATGATGAATCAACTCCGGCCAGTCAGCCGTCGCACCGCGAGCGCGGCATCGACTACTTGCCCCACACCTCGCTTGCGACGTCGACCGCGAGCTTCAGTTTCGCCCACTGCTCTTCCTCGGTGAGCAGGTTGCCCTCCTCGGTCGAGGCAAAGCCGCATTGCGGGGAGACCGCGAGCTGATCGAGCGGCGCGTATTTGGAGGCTTCCTCGAGCCGGCGCTTGATGTCGTCCTTTTTCTCGAGCGCGCCGCTCTTGGAGGTGATGACGCCGACCACCACGATCTTGTTGCCCTTCGGCAGGTAACGCAGCGGCTCGAAACCGCCGGCGCGCTCGGAATCGTATTCGAGGAAATAGCCGTCGTAATTGGTGCCGGCCAGCATGGTCTCGGCCACCGGCTCGTAGCCGCCGGAGGAAATCCAGGTGGAGCGGAAATTGCCGCGGCAGACGTGGGTGGTGATGGTCATGTCGGCGGGCCGCTCCGCGATCGCGTAGTTGATGATGCGGGCGTAGATTTCCTGCAGGCCGTCCGGATTGTCGCCGCGCTCGCGCGCCTTCTTCAGTTCGTCCTGCGAGCAGAGATAGGCCCATACCGTGTCGTCGAACTGCAGATAGCGGCAGCCGGCGTCGTAGAAGGCCTTCACCGCCTTGCGGTAGGTCTTGGCCAGATCCTCGTAGAACCCCTCGAGATCCGGATAGAGCTGTTTCGAGATCGCTCGGCGGCCGCCGCGGAAATGCAGCACCGCCGGCGACGGAATCGTCATCTTCGGCATCACATGGGCGACATCGCACTGCTTCTTCAGGAACCTGAAATGGTCGAGCATCGGATGATCGTCGGGAAAATCGAGCTTGCCGATCACGCGTATCGCGTCGTGCCGGGTCTGCACGCCCGCGAACTGGATGCCCTCGTCGGGGTGGAACAACTCGCAGCCGGTCAGTTTTGCCAGAAAGTCGAAATGCCACCAGGAGCGGCGGAATTCGCCGTCGGTCGCCAGCATCAGGCCGATCGAGGCCTGCTTGTGCACGACCTTCTCGATCTCGATGTCCTCGGCCTTGCGCAGATCGTCGGCGGAAATCTCGCCGTTCTCCAGCCTGGCGCGCGCCTCCTTGATGCGCTGCGGCCGCAACAGGCTGCCGACCTCGTCGGCGCGGAATGGGACTTTTGTTCTTTGCATGGTGTTCACTCTCCCGGATTTCTCAATGTGCCGCAGCGCCCGAGACGCCGAGAAAGCGTTCGAGCACCGCGGGATCGGCTTTCAGCGCGGCGCTCGACGCGTCATGGACGATCGTGCCGCGCTCCAATATCACAACGCGGTCGGCCAGCCCTAGAATCTTTTGCGCATTCTGCTCGACGATGATGCAGCAGATGCCGCCGGCGCGGGTAATGGTGCCGATCGCCCGCAGCAGTTCCTCGACGATGATCGGGGCCAGCCCCTCGGTCGGCTCGTCCAGCAGCAGCACCCGCGGGTTGAGGGTGAGCGCGCGGCCGATCGCCAGCATCTGCTGCTCGCCGCCGGAGAGCTGGTTGCCGAAATTGCCGCGGCGTTCCTTCAGCCGCGGAAACATTTCATAGATCTTCGCGACGCTCCACGGCCCCGGCTGGGCCACCGCGGTCATGTTCTCTTCCACCGTCAGCGACTTGAAGATATTGCGCTCCTGCGGCACCCAGCCGATGCCCGCCCGCGCCCGCTGGTCCGGCCGCATCGCGGTGATATCGAGCTCGCCGAGCGCGATGGTGCCGCCGAAACGCGTGGTGACCCCGACGATCGAGTTGATCAGCGTGGTCTTGCCGGTGCCGTTGCGGCCCAGCAGGGCCAGCACCTGGCCTTCGGGCAGGCGCAGCGACAGTTTGGGCAGCACCACGGCCGCGCCATAGCCGGCGCGCAGGTTCCCGACATGCAGGAGGTCAGACATCGGCGGCCTCGCCGAGATAGACCGCCTTGACCTGGGGATCGCGCGCCACCTCGTCCGGCGGTCCTTCCACCAGCAGCGCGCCCGCGACCAGGACCGAAATGCGGTCGGCAAACGAAAACACCAGGTCCATGTCGTGCTCGATCAAGAGCACGGTGACGTCGCGCGGCAAGCCGGCGACGACGGCGAGGATATCGTGGCGCTCGCTTTCGGGCACGCCGGCGGCCGGCTCGTCCAGCAGCAGCACCCGCGGCCTGGCGGCGATCGCGACCGCGATCTCCAGCAGGCGCTGCTTGCCATAGGGCAAGGTCGCGGTGGCGTCGTTCATGACGTCGAGCAGATGGAAACGCGACAGGGTCTCGGCGATCTCGGCGTTGACGTCGTCGCGGGTGCCCATCCGCCGCCACCAGTCGCCGCCGCGGCCGAGCCGCTCCGATACCGCAAGCCCGATGGTCTCGAGCGGCGTCAGATCGGCATAGAGCTGGTTGATCTGGAAGGTCCGCGACAGCCCGCGCAGCACGCGGGCGTGCACCGGCAGATCGGTGATGTCGTTGCCTTCGAGCAGGATGCGGCCGCTATCGGGCCTGAGCACGCCGGTCAGAAGATTGATGACGGTGGTCTTGCCGGCGCCATTGGGCCCGATCAAGGCGTGGCGGGCGCCCTGCTCGATTCTAAGCGAGAGGTCGCGGGTGACCTTGAGGCCGCCGAAACTCTTGTCGAGCCCCCTTGTTTCCAATGCGATCGTCATGGCGCGTCGCCCTCCGGAATCACAAGGTCGGCCTTGCGGCCGGCGAACTGGCGCAGGACCAGGTTCGGCGCCCACAGTACCCAGCGATGCAGGCGCTGGCGGCCGACCAGCACGATCACCACCAGCACCAGGCCGATCCAGAACTGCCAGTATTGCGGCGTGATCGTCGAAAACACCTCCTGCAGCATCCGGAACACCACGGCGCCGATCAGCCCGCCATAGAGATAGCCGGTGCCGCCGATCACCAGCACCAGCATCAGGTCGGCCGAGCGCTCGAACGAGAACACGTCGAGCGAGGCGAGCTGGGTGCTCTGGGTGAACAGCGCGCCCGCGATCCCGGCATAGAACGCGGCGACCGCATAGATGGCGATCAGCCGCCTGTTGACGGGGATGCCGATCGCGGCGGCGCGCAGCGGATTGTTGCGGATCGCGCGCAGCGACAGGCCGAACGGCGAATGCACGATCCGCCGCGCCAGCAGGAACAGCAGGAACAGCACCGCCAGGCAGTAGAAGAAGCCGACCTTGCCGAACATGTCGAAGGCGAACAGGCCCAGGATCGGCGCCATCTCGATGCCCTGCAGCCCGTCGGTGCCGCCGGTGATGTCCGAAAAGCGCTCCGCCAGCGCCTCGAGCAGCAACGCGATGCCGAGCGTCACCATCAGCCGGGTCAGGTCGACGCCCCGGATCACCAGGAAGCTGGTGACGAATCCGAGCGCCATGGCGGCGAGGCCCGACAGTATCAGCGCGATCACCGGCTCGGTGACGACTCCGTGCAGGGCCAGCAGACCGGCGCAATAGGCGCCGGCACCGAAGAACGCGGCGTGGCCGAGCGAAACGATTCCGGCGTAGCCGAGGATCAGATCGAGCGACAGCGCAAACAGCGCCAGCCGCACGACATCGGTCATGATCAGGTAGCGCGAGGGGAACAGGAACGCGCAGGCGAGCGCGCAAATCCAGAACGCGATCTCGCCCCAGTGCCAGCGCGCATGCGCCCTGGCGTGATATCCGACGTCGGCTTGCGCGGTCATGGCTCGGTCACCGGGCGGCGCTGCGGCCGAACAGGCCGCTCGGGCGCCAGATCAGGATCACGATCATGATGGTGTAGATCACGAACGGCCCGAGCTTGGGCACGTAATATTTGCCGGCGACGTCGCCGATGCCGAGTAGCAGCGACGCCAGGAACGGTCCGGTGATGCTGGAAGAACCGCCGACGGTCACCACGATCAGAAAGTAGATCATGAATTTCAACGGAAAATACGGATCGAGGCCCAGGATCTCCGCACTCAGCGCGCCGCCCAGACCGGCGAGGCCGCAGCCGAAAGCGAAGGTGAAGGCGAACACCTGCGGCACGTTGATGCCGAGGCCGCTCGCCGCGCGCGGGTCGTCGACCGCCGCGCGCAGCCGGCTTCCGAACCGGGTGCGCGCCAGCACCAGTTGCAGGCCCGCGGTCAACAGGCCGCAGATCACGATGATCATCAGCCGGTAGCGGCCGATGCCGACGCCGAAGAAGTCGATCTGGCCTTCGAGGGCTTGCGGGATCTTGATGAAGACCCGCGACGACCCCATCACGTAGTCGACAGCGGCCACCGACATGAACACCAGCCCGATGCTGAACAGCACCTGATCGAGATGGCTGCGGCTGTAGAGGTGCCGGTACAGCGCGCGCTCCAGCACCACCCCGATCAGGGCGCTGCCGACGAACGCCAGCGGCAGGCCGGCGAAGAACGGCCAGCCGAGCCGGTTGACCAGCACCGCGCAGATATAGCCGCCCGTCATCGCGAACGCGCCGTGCGCCAGATTGACGAAATTCATCAGCCCGAGCGTGACGGCGAGACCGCAAGCCAGCACGAACAGCAGCATGCCGTAGGCGACGCCGTCGAACAGGTTGGTGAACAGCGAGGTCATTGATGGGGTACCGGAAGCACTCTTGGAAATCGTCATTTCGGGGCAGCGCGAAAGCGCTGAACCCGGTTTCTTGTGCAACGATGTCGAGATTCCGGGTTCGCGCTGGCGCGCGCCCCGGAATGACGTTCGATCACTTCTTGGTCTTGCCGGCGTCCTTCACGGCCTCGAAGGTCTGGAATTCGACGTTGTAGAGTTCGCCGTCGACCTTCTCGACTTTCCGGATGTAGATGTTCTGCACGATGTCGCGGGTTTCCGGATCGATCGAGATCGGGCCGCGCGGGCTTTCCCACTTCATTCCCTTCATGGCCTCGATCAGCGCGTCGCCGTCGGTCTTGCCGCCGGTCTTCTTCAGCGCTTCGTAGATCAGGTGGATGCCGTCATAGCCGCTCACCGCCATG
>Ga0302319_10018091_pt1 | contig 12874 bp, 6 predicted proteins | sample Bog_T0_2_FD_203319 | JGI IMG/M metagenome (GOLD analysis project Ga0302319, IMG submission 203319) | Peat permafrost microbial communities from Stordalen Mire near Abisko, Sweden - Bog_T0_2 | ecosystem: Environmental > Terrestrial > Soil > Wetlands > Peat | place: Sweden: Abisko, Stordalen Mire...
TAAAGATGCGCTCGCATTCTTCCTTGGAGAGGCCAATGCCGTTGTCCTCCACGGAGAAGCGCACGCTTTCAGCGCGCGCTTCGGAACGGACGACGATTCGCTTCTCGGCGCCCGAATATTTCCAGGAGTTGTCGAGGAGGTTGAGCAGGGCGATGGTCAGCGCATCCGGATCGCCGACGATGACGGGAAGATCCGCCGAAGCGTGGGATTCGATATGGCAGCAGGGAACTCGGCCGCGCTCACCCAGCGCCGCGAGCGCGCCATCGATGATCGTCCGCGGATGAAGGCGCGCGAACTGGAACGCGAACTTGTTTCGTTCGAGTCGCGAGAAGGTAAGAAAGTTGTCGATCAGGCGGCTCAGGCGCGCGTTTTCCGCGGCGAGCAATTGCAGGTATTCCCGCGTGGTTTTCTCGTCAAGCCTCTCCGTTTCGAGCAAGGTGTCCACAAGGGCGCGGATCGCCGTGAGCGGCGTCTTCAATTCATGGGAAACCGTGGCGACGAGATCGTTCTTGATTCGGGCAAGCGCGACCTGGCGGCCAAGCCCGCGGGCAATGAGAAGGGCGAGTCCTGTCATCGCGGCGATCACGGCGCCGGCCACGACCACGTGGAGCCTCAGGCGGCTGGCAGCTTCCGCGTCGAAGATTGAGCGATCATCGAGTGCCAGCGAAAGCCGCCAGCCTGGCAGCTCCGGCCCCAGAGCCGCAATGACGGGCGCCGGCTCGCCCGGCGGGTCGTCGCCAGGCGCGAGCGCGGCGAGCTTGACTCCCACCGGCAGAGGGGCGCCACGGATCGCGCCAGCCACCCACGCGCGCAGCCTGTCTTTGGTGAACAATGCCACGACGCTGCGCCCTGGAGAGACCGCCGCCCAAATGTCGGGCAATTCCGTGGGGTGCAGGGACGTCCCTGTCGGCATCGCCGGATCCGTCTCCAGGTAGCGGTTCGCGAGATCCTCCGCGGCCAGCGTTGGAAAATGCTCCGATGAATCGAGCTGTTCCAACGCGCGCATCATAAATCGGCGCTGCCCGGAAGGCGGCATATCCGTGGAGTAGTCGGCCATTCGCGCGCGCAACCGGGAGGCAATCTGATGGAATCGCGGATCGTCCTTGTTCTGCAACAACTCGAGCGCCAGGAGTTCCGCATTGGCGCTCAAGAGGCGCCCCCCCGCATCCACCGCGGAATCCGTGGCGGCAAATCGTTCGATCACGAATTGTGCGGCTTCGTCCTTCTTTCCGTCCTGCGCGAGCGCGCGAAGCTTAGTTTGTAACGCGCCGCTTTCCGGGGATTCGCCGGTGGGCGGCGCCGGCGGTTCGCCGGGATAGGCGCGGCGGCCCTTCTCATCGAAGCAAATCAGGCTGGATGCGGAGCCCTCATCGACGAAGCGCGCGAATTTCGCGGGCGGCGGCTTGGCGCTGTCGAACTGGCCGAGCAAGCGATTCCAGCGGTCGATGGTCTGCGCACGCATCAGCGACAACTGGCTCCGGTAGGCTTCCGCGAGTTTTCCGCGCACCGCCATCCGTTCATTGCGCATCGCTTCCCTCATGAACCAGAGCACGCATCCGACGCCCACCAGAACGACGACGACCAGCAGCGCCAGCGTGGGCCATGCGCGGCCGTCGTGGCCCATGCGGCGGGTAAAGATACGAAAATGGCCCCTCACTTGGTGGTTTTCCAGCTCGCAACGATGGTTTCAAAGGCGGCCAGGAGCCCAGCGAATTTTTCCGCCGGGCAGCTGAGCTCGAAGCTCTCTCCTGTCTGTGGTCCGAGCGCATGCAGCCAAAAGGCCACCCACGGCTTTCCGTTTTCGGTGAAGTCCGCGATATAACTCGCGCCGGGACGGCCCGAGACCTCGCGCTCCTGCCAGCTTTCCGGGCGGATTTTCGCATCCTTGAGCCGCTTTGAGACGCTGTCCCGGAAATCGTTTTCGGCCCACGCGCGGGACGACGCCCGCGCTTCCTTCGAGAGGGATTCCGTAGGGGCCAGCGTCACGTCCGCGACGCCCGAATCGGCTTCCGGATCGATCATGTTGATCACCTGATTCTTGGTCTCGACGCGGTTTTTCGGCCGGTAGATGACCCAATTCGGAGACGCAGTCAGTGAGACTCCGAGTTCGTCGTCGCGAAACGCGACTGATTCGCCAGGTTTGCGTTGCGAGATGGAGGCGAGCTGCGCGATCGCGCCGCCCGCTTCGAATTTCACGAGATAGCGATGCGCGTCGGTGGAGAACCAGAATGTCTGGCCGACATTGAGCTTCACCTTAAGACAAGTGAATTTCCCCGCAGGCGTCTCGACCTCCTCCTCGCCGGTTACCTCCAATTCGATGGGAATGGGGAGAGTGGATCCACCAAGAGAGGAAAAGACGGGGATCGTCGTCTTGTAACCCGTTTTTAGCGGCAGCCGCCGCATGAGATGCATGGCCTCTTCATTGTCGAAAACAGCTTCATTGAGTTTCGCGGTGGAGGGTTCCGCCGCGCCCACGCGCCGCAATTCGACCGCGCCGGGCTTATACGTTGCCGACACATCACCGAGCATCGGATGCTTCCAACGGCTGTTCATCGGGCGGAACGTTCCGGCGTCCGCTTCCACAACGCTGAAAGATTTCACGAAAGCGAGCGTCCGCGCGCCCACGCGCCAGATCTTCCTTCCGTCCGCTTCGGCAAGATCGGCGTAGTATTCCGTGGTTCCAACGTCGAGACCGGTGGCCAGCTTGATATTCAATTGCAGCCGCTCCCCGTCGGCCCAAGGCGCCGGGCTGAGCACGATGGCGCTGGGAAGATGCTCGCGCGCTTTGGCGATGAGTTCCTTTTCATTCGGGAAATCCCGGATCAATTTCTCGAACGCCGCATTGGCGTCCTCTGCGCGGTTCTTTTTCAGATAGCATTGCGCCAGCCGGAATTGCGCTTGCGCGCCGAGCGATTGGGCGCTTTTGGCTTCGGTGATCAATTGCAGGTAGATCACAATCGCTGCGTCGATGTCGCCTTTGGTTTCCTCGGTGTAGATGCCTTTTTCGAGCAACTCCGAAGGGGATGCCGAATCGGCATGAGTCGAGCACGGCTGGATCGCAACCATGGTTGCAATCAGGATGGCCTGAAATGGACTGGGAAGGGTGGTTTTCATGACGGCAATCGTGCAGAGCGCGTGTTACGCATTCGTTACCTCCTGATCCTTTCTTTGTCCCGCTTCCAAAAGGGAAATCACTCGGTTACTTTTGAACGACGTGCGTCATTTTTCTCCTGCCTGACCGTCCTTGCCCTGTTGGCCTAGCCTATGGAGCAACCGGGCGGGGCGCAGGCGCCGTCGGAGCCGGCCAGGGAATCGGCCAAACCCGGCATCGTCAAGAAAGTCAGCGTGGGGCGGAACATAAGTCCCACCCGAGATCCGAATCGATCTTTTTTCGTGACATTCGGCGCCTTTTGTAATATAGTTTGCGCAAAGGATATAATTGCACGGAACACGGCGGCAAGAAGGGCGGCGACGACAAAATTCAAACCACCAATGAAACCCAATAGCCAGAATCGAAATACGGCGGTAATCCACCATATCGGTTTCAGTCGGTTTGATTCGCTCGAATTATCTTCTTTCCGGTCTTCGCTCTCCACTCCCCGGTTTCCGCTCTCCCGTTTCTTCACGATTCCTTTCCCTTTTTGTTCCTTTTGCGCCTTTTCGCGGCCACTCCCCATTCCGTCCCGTTTGGTTTGATTCACTCGGATTCACTTTGATTCGCTATGATCTGGCCAAAAAAATTCCGAGCTTCGCTCGAAAACGCATGCGAATCGGTCGCCAGCGCGGACCCCGCCGCGGTATCGTCCTTCGTCATTCTGGTTTGGGCCCCGTTGCGCCATGGGCGTCTAGCAGGGCCTCGGCTGTCATTCCCCGCCTCCCTCGCACCACAACCCCTCGCGCCCACCGACGCCCACGGCGCTTGCGGCTTGGCGGCTTTCCTGATTCATTGCCCGCCCGACTTTTTTTGCCATGAGCGCCGAACGCCGCAAACCTTATCCCTTTGACCTGATTGAGCCCAAAAGGCAAGCGCTCTGGGAATCGACGCGCGCGTTCCATGCCCCGAACCCGGGAGAGGCCGGCTTTGACCCGGCGAAACTGAAATATTATGTCCTGGATATGTTCCCGTATCCCAGCGGCGAGGGATTGCACGTGGGGCATCCGGAGGGTTACACGGCCACGGATATCGTGGCGCGATTCAAGCGCATGCGCGGGTTCAATGTGCTGCATCCCATGGGTTGGGACGCGTTTGGGCTGCCGGCGGAGCAGTACGCGATCAAAACCGGCCAGCACCCGGCGGTGACCACCGCGCGTAACATCGCGCGGTTCAAGAAGCAGCTCCAAAACATCGGTTTTGCCTACGATTGGCAGCGCGAGGTCAATACCACCGATCCGGCCTACTTCCGATGGACGCAGTGGATCTTCCTCCAGATTTATCATTCGTGGTTTAATCCCGTCACCCAGCGCGCGGAGCCCATTTCCACTTACCAGGGAGAAAATACCGATGAAGCGCGGTTGGCGTATATCGGGGAAGCAGCGGTGAATTGGTGCCCCGTCCTTGGCACCGTGCTCGCGAATGAGGAGGTCATCGATGGCAAGAGCGAGGTCGGCGGCCATCCCGTGGAGCGGCGGCCCATGCGCCAGTGGAAATTGCGCATCACGGCCTACGCGCAGAGGCTGATCGATGAACTGGACGGCCTGGATTGGCCGGAGTCCATCAAGTTACTCCAGCGCAATTGGATCGGACGCAGCGAAGGCGCGGAAGTGCGCTTCCCGATCGCGGATTCCGATCAGGTTATCACCGTCTTTACGACGCGGCCCGATACGCTTTACGGCGCGACTTATATGGTGCTCGCGCCGGAGCATTCGTTCGTGGATCAGATCGTCACCGAAGAGCAGTGGCCGGCGGTTCGCGAATATCGGGACCGGACGGCGCGCAAGAGCGACCTGGAACGCACTGAGCTGGCCAAGGAAAAAACCGGCGTCTGGACCGGCGCCTACGCCGTGAATCCGGTGAATGGCCAGCGCATCCCCATCTGGATCGCCGATTACGTTCTGCTCGGCTACGGGACGGGAGCGATCATGGCCGTCCCCGCGCACGACGAACGCGACTGGGAATTTGCGCGCAAATATGCGCTGCCGATCCGCGAAGTGGTGGCCACCACCCCCTCCCTGGGGCTGGGCGGTGGAAGCGTGTGCGAAGCCGAGCCGTTGGAATGCTTTCCCGGAGAAGGATTTGCCATTCACTCAGGCCCCCTCGACGGTCTTTCGACAGTCGACGCCAAGCGCGAGATCAGCCGCCTTCTGGAAGAACAGGGTCTGGGAAGGAAGACCGTCAATTTCAAACTGCGCGACTGGCTCTTTTCCCGCCAACGCTACTGGGGAGAGCCGTTTCCCATCGTTTGGGAGGACGGTCACCATCGCGCCATCGGCGAAAATGAATTGCCGCTGCTGCCGCCCTCGCTCGAGGACTTCAAGCCCACCGGAACCGGCGAACCACCGCTCGCGAAAGCCACGGAATGGCTCCGCTACTCGGAAAAAGCCACCCGCGAAACCAACACCATGCCCCAATGGGCCGGCTCGTGCTGGTACTACCTCCGCTACGCCGACCCCACGAACAGCGAGCGCTTCGTCGGTGAAACCGCCGAGCGCTACTGGATGGGAGGCGGCGGTCAAGAAAGAGGCGAGCCGCAATCCGCCGAGCCTTCCAGGGGAGGTGCTGGTGGCGGCCAGGAAAGAGGCGAGCCCCGATCAAAGGGCGGCGTCGATCTCTACGTGGGCGGCACCGAACACGCCGTCCTGCACCTGCTGTATGCGCGCTTCTGGCACAAGGTCCTCTTCGATCTCGGACACGTCAGCACGCTCGAACCATTCCAGCGCCTCGTGAATCAGGGCATCATCCTGGGCGAAGACGGCCAGAAGATGTCCAAAAGCCGCGGAAATGTGGTCAATCCGGATGACGTCATCGCCGGATATGGCGCGGACGCTTTGCGCTGTTACGAGATGTTCATGGGACCCCTCGAACAGACCAAGCCATGGTCCATGACGGGCGTCGAAGGCGTTTCACGGTTTCTCGCGCGCGTCTGGCGGCTCGCGATGGAAGAAAACCAGGCGGGCGAATGGAATGCCTCCCCTGCGGTGCAGCACGTGGCGCCGGATAAAGCGCAACTCAAGGTCATCCACGCCACCATCAAGAAGGTGGGCGAAGACATCGAGTCGCTGAGCTTCAATACCGCCATCGCGCAGATGATGATTTTTGTGAACGCCTTCACGAACGCGAATCCGCGCCCGCGTTCCGCTGTTCGCACGCTGCTTCAGGTGCTCAATCCTTTCGCGCCGCATCTCACCGAAGAACTCTGGGAACGCCTGGGCTTCGACGAGGCCGGCGCATGCCCGCTCGCCGCCGAAGCATGGCCCGTCCATGAAGAGCGATTCCTGATCGAGGACGAAATCGAGATCGTTCTCCAGGTAAATGGCAAGATGCGCGACAAAATTGTCGTCCCGAAGGACGCTCCGAAGGAGGCCATCGAAGCCGCTGCGAGGAATAGCGCGAAGATCGCCGAGTGGACCGCGGGCAAGGAGATCCGGAAAGTAGTGGTCGTGCCAGGCCGACTGGTCAATCTGGTGGTTGGCTAAGAGGGCGTCTAAGAAGACGCTCCCAACGGCGATTGTCAAAAAGTAATCCAATTACCGCTTGGACAATCAGCAGTTTGCAGCAACTTTCTCGGAAATTTGGTGTTCCCAACAAAATGAATCGCAACCGATTGCTACTCCTTCTCACCGTTTTCGTTCTGCTGGTGGCCAACTTTGTTTGGAATATCTGGTCCCACTGGGGATTGATCACCATCCACTCGAAGAAGGATCCCCTCTCGAAGATCATCCGCCAGATGGAAAAGCAGGGCCACGTGACCCTGAAGTCGAACATCGATCCTTCCACACCTGTGAGTATGTGGGTCACCGATGTGACCATGGCCGACGCCATGGAGACTCTCAGCGTCGCGACGGAATCGCGCTGGAAGCTCACGTATTTTGTGGCGGGCGAAAAGTCGGCGATCAACGGAGCAATCAGCACCCTCACTTCGGGCCAGAAACTGGAGGGTTGGAAATCGGCGTATTACCCTTTGAATCCGATGATGGGGAGCGGCGGAGAGGAAGAGGGGGCGCCGATCGATCCGCGAAAAGATCCCTGGAATGTGAAACCCCTCAGCGAGCCCACGGCCCAATCGTATCTTGAACAAGCGGCGCGAAGCGTGGCCGCCAGTTTTATGTTCCCGGAAAACTGGAATCCCCCGGTGAAATCTCCTCCCAACTCGGGACCGATTGCGAAATCTCTGCCTCGGCTGGCCAGCGCCGCCAAGGGCAAATATGAGGAAATCTTTCTGCTCCAGAAGCGTCCGCCACGGACGGCGCGCGCCGACCGTGGCGAACGCGCCGAAGGAGAGGACGGTGACGGGCCACGATTTGCCTCCAATGACGACCAGGGAGGCCGCCGCCGCGGCTTCGACCGGGAGGCCATGGAGGCGCGCATGCAGGCGGAAATAGACAAGCAGCAATCGGCCGAGCGCCGCGCCGCCATGCAAAAGGAATTCGATGCGCGCAAAGCCTTCTTTGCGAGCCTTCGCGATATGACGGACGACCAGCGCAAGGCGATGATGCAGCAGTACATGAACCAGCCCGACAATCAAAATCGGATGGATAACGCCCAGGCCAACCGCGATGCCAAGAGTTCTCCTGATCAGAGAGCGGCGCGGGCGGATGGTTATATGGCGAGGGCAGCAGCGATGACCGGGGGAGCGAAGCCTTGAAGCGGTCGATTCCCGGAAAATCCCCAGGGTTCACGCTGATCGAGTTGCTTTGCGTCATCGCGATTATCGCGTTGCTGGCCGGGCTGCTTCTTCCGGTCACAGGCACGGTGATGCTGCGGGCGAAAAATATGCAATGCCTGAATAACCTCAAACAGATCGGGGTGGCCGCACAAGCCCTCGCCACCGATAACAATGGTTATTATCCGATCATCGCAATCGATGCCCAAACCACGACGCTCGTCCAAAATAATAATCCCAACGCTGGTCCTGTCCAAAACATGGTCCAGGCATTGACCCCTTACCTCGGAGGTGGCACTGCGGCGGGGAGCTCGCCGAACGCAACTCAATCGAAGGTATTTCAATGCCCGCTGGATGTCGCGCCAGGAGGCCCGAATGCTTACGCCACTGAATACGCGCTGCAACAGTGCTACTGCAGCTACATGTGGAGCCCTTATTCCGAAGACCAACCCAAAAACGCCATCACCGTATACCGGCGCAGCTTCATGGCCCAAAGGCCTCTATCGCGGGTGATGCTCGCCAGCGATTGGTGGCCATGCCACGCGAACAGCGTCGGAGGGATGGCGGATGCCACCAATGTCATGAACATGTACGCGGTTTACGCCGATGGGCACGCCGCGCCTACGGGTTCCGGCGTTAGCCAACGCCCCTCAGCCCCACCCGCGCCCTGAAGGGCTTGGAGGGCGTCGCTTAAAGCGGGCATTGTCTCCTCGCTGGCGTGCCTCTAGCTTCCGGGAAGGCATGTTCCGTATTTCTCATTCCCCTCGACGCCTCGCAACGGTCATCGCCGCGTCCGTCGCCACTTCCATCGCCTTGTGCAGCTTCCTGGGGCAGGCGGGATGCCAGCGCAAGGATCCGTTGGCCGAACGGAAATTTCATCTCCTCCTCGAGGAAAACCAGCGGTTGATGGCCGCAGTGACGGCGCTGGATCCGTCGCAAACGGGAAAGAGCGCTTCCGTGGCCGCGGAAATCACCCTGGAAAACGCGGGGAAACTCTCCGCGGAGAACGACCGCCTCCGGGAAATCCTGACCCAGAGCGAGCGGGAAAAGGCGCTCGCGGCCAACAAGACCCAGCGGGAAACGATTGAGCGGGCGGTAGTGGCCATCCGCGGGCTCAAGTTCCTGACCCCCGTCGATTACAGCGTGCTCAGCCGGAAGCAAATCCGGCAGACGATTTCCGGGAAGCTGGCGGAAGTGTTTTCCGAGCAGGAATTCAAGAACATGACCGAGGCGATGGCCGCCATCGGCCTGCTGCCGTCAGGCTATCCGCTGCGCGAGAAATACATCGATCTCCTTGGCGAGCAGGTGGCCGCGTTCTTCGATCAGCACACGCATAAGCTTTTCATGTACGAGGATGCCTCACTCGATAACGCGCAGAACCGCGTCATCCTCGCGCACGAACTCACGCATGCACTGCAGGACCAGCATTTCGGCCTCAAGCGGATGCCGCTGGAGATCAAAAACAACGATGACCGCGCGAACGCATCGAGCGCGCTGGTGGAGGGCGACGCCACCCTGGTGATGAGCGAATACATGCTCAAAAACATGTCCCGGCAGATGTTTAAGGACAGCATGGTGGCCTCCTTTTCACAAAACATGAAGCAACTCGAAACCGCGCCCCGTTACCTTCGCGAGATGCTCGTATTCCCTTATCTCCGCGGCCAGGAATTTTGCGCCGCGCTGTTCGCCCGCGGGGGCTACGAGGCGGTGTCGGCGGCCTACGCGAACCCGCCCAGTTCCACCTCCCAGATTCTGCATCCGGAAAAATACCTCGCCACTCCGCGAGAGGATCCCATCGCCATCGAGTGGTCCAATCTTTCGCTGAAAGGGGAAAAAACCATTGCCGATAACACCGTCGGAGAAATGGGCATTCGCATCCTTTTCACCGAATGGGTGGATGCGCACACCGGCGAGCAAGCCGCCGAAGGCTGGCGGGGAGATCGCTACCTCTATTTCGCGGGCGGAAAGGCTCTCCTCTGGAAAAGCGTATGGGCAAACCCAAAGGACGCCTCGGAATTCTTCGAAGCGGAAAAGAAGCTTCTGGAGAAGCGCGATCATCCGGCGGCGGCGCGTTCCGGCGAACGTTCCTACGAAGCCGACGCCCCCCGAACGATTCGACTCCAGAAAACGGACGCCGATGAAGTCATCCTCATCGACGCAGCCGATGCCGGCTGGGCCAAGGCGCTGGAAGGCCTGCGGTAGGGCGGCGGGTGGACAGGGGTGGACAGGAGGGGGTGGACAGGGCGGGCGCCTTAGAAGAGCGTCATCTGCGGCTTCATCCCGGCCAGAGCTTGGGCCGCCTTCGCCTTGCCTCTTGGCTTGCCGTGGACAGGCGGCGGCGGGGCTTCCGCCAGCGCGGGCCGGCCCTCGGCATTGAGTTCGTGCTGCTCCAGATTCGAGAGGATCTCCTTCGCCCGCGCGATGATGGCGGCGGGCAATCCGGCAAGGCGCGCCACCTGGATGCCATAGCTTTTGTCCGCTCCTCCTTTGATGATCTTGCGGAGAAAGATGATCTGATCGTTCCATTCGCGGACAGCCACGTTGTAGTTCCGCACGCCGGCCCGGGTCATCTCGAGTTCAGTCAGTTCGTGGTAGTGCGTGGCGAAGAGCGTCCGGGCCTTCACGGTATCGTGAAGGTATTCCGCCACACTCCAGGCGATCGACAACCCGTCAAACGTGGAGGTGCCGCGCCCGATCTCGTCGAGAATCACCAGGCTGCGCGCAGTGGCGTTGTTCGTAATGTTCGCGGTCTCGTTCATTTCCACCATGAAGGTCGATTGCCCTTTTGAGAGATCGTCGTTCGCCCCCACCCTGGTGAAAATCCGGTCCGCAAGGCCGATCTCGGCGCTCCGGGCCGGAACAAAGCTCCCGATTTGCGCCATCAACACCAGAAGGGCGACCTGCCGGATATAGGTCGATTTGCCAGCCATGTTCGGCCCCGTGAGGATGAGCAGCCGATTCCGGTCTCCGTCCAATTCCACGTCGTTCGGAACGAATTTCTCCTCCACCAGCGACTGGTCCAGCACCGGATGGCGTCCATCGATAATGCAGATCGAAAGCTCATCGCTCAACGTTGGGCGGCAATATCCGAACAAACGCGCAGCCTCGGCGAGAGCGCACAAAACGTCCAGCGACGCAATGGCGGAAGCCGTGGCCTGGAGCGGGCCGAGCTCGGCGAGCGCCGCGTCGCGCACCTGGAGGAAAAGCTCGTACTCCAGCGCCTTCGAGCGTTCGTCCGCGCCCAGGATCTTGCCTTCCGCCTCCTTCAGCTCCGGCGTGATGAACCGCTCGCCGGTCGCCACCGTCTGCTTCCGATGCCAGGCCTGCGGCACCGCGTGCAGATTGGATTTCGTGACCTCGATGAAGTAGCCAAACACCGAGGTGTAACGGACTTTCAACGATTTGATGCCCGTCTCATCGATGGCGCGCTGCTGGAGTTGCGCGATCCAATCCTTGCCGTCTCGCGCCGCGGAGCGCAGCTCATCCAACGCCTCGAAATAGCCGTCACGAAACATGCCGCCCTCCCGCGTCAAGGCTGGAGGTTCGTCAACGAGCGCCTTCGAGAGCAAATCCACGAGGTGCGGAAGCGGATGCAAATCGAGGAGGATCGAGCGGCACAGACTGCTGCGCTCCGCTGAAACTTCCGGCAGCGCTTCCGGGGCCGCCTCTCGATTCAACATCTCCAAATCGCTTTTCAATGCCGGGATTTCCTCGAGCGACGTGCGCAGCACCAGCAAATCCCGCGCATTCCCGCCCATCTGCGTCAGCCGCCCGACGGTCCGTTCGACGTCGCGGATGGATTTGAGCGTTTCGCGGAGCTTGCCGAGAAGGCCGGGGTCGGCGAGCAGACTGGCGATGGCATCCTGCCGTTCGCAGAGGACGCTGCGGTCGCAGAGTGGGTGCAAAATCCAGTCGCGCAGCTTGCGCGCGCCCATCGGCGTAACGGTGCGATCGAGCGCTCCGAGGAGACTGGTGTCCCTGCCACCGCCGCGCCCCTGCACAAGCTCCAGGTTCGCCTGGGTGGCCGCGTCCACGATCATGAACTGCGAATCATGATAGGCCATGAGCCGGGTCACGTGGCCGAGGGAGCGGCGCAGTTCCGTCTTCAGGTAGTGCAGGATCGCCCCGGCGGCGCCGACCGCCAGGGGCAGCGCCTCGCAGCCAAAGCCATCGAGCGACTGCACCTTGAAATGCTCGCGCAGGCCGAAATATGCCTGCTCATGAAGGAAGCTGTAACCGTCCCTCGCCACCATCCCGCGAATCTCCCGAAATTGATCAGCCTGTTCCTCGCTCACCAGGACTTCCGCGGGCTGGACGCGGGCGAGTTCGTCGGTGAGCTCCCGCTCGCCTGCCAACTCCGTCAGCCGAAAATCGCCGGTCGTCAGGTCGATGAAGGCAAACCCGTATCCCTCCTTCGGGCCGGCATAAATCGCCGCGAGAAAGTTATTCCGCTTCGAATCCAGCATCTGCAAATCCGACACCGTTCCGGGGCTCACAATGTGAGTGACCTCCCGCCGGACGATCTGCCCCTTCTGCGGCTCGCCAATCTGATCGCAAATCGCCACGCGCTTCCCCGCCTTGATCAAGCGGCGGATGTAGTTTTCCGCCGCATGATGCGGGATGCCGCACATCGGCACGAGATTCCGCTTGGTCAGCGCCACATTCAAGATTCCGGCGGCCTCACGAGCATCCTCAAAGAACATCTCGTAAAAATCCCCCAGCCGGAAGAGCAGCAGCGTATCCGCGGGCAGAGACCGCCGGATGCTCTGATACTGCTGCATCATGGGGGTCAGGGTTTCGGACATGGAGAGAGACTAGGAAGCAAAAGCGCCCCGATCAATTGCGGATTACGGATTGAGGCTCCTGCCTCTATGCATCTTGCGCTCCGCGGGTGGAGGATTTGCGCTTCGCGCAGTGCATTGCGGATTGGCTCGCCTCTTTCCGGGCCTCCACCAGCCCCTCGGCCCGTCGAAACGGCACCTCCTCTGGAAGGCTCGGCGGATTGGCCTGGATGCGGAGCTTTGGCGGACCGAGGGAACACTACCTCAAACGAA
>Ga0302319_10018093_pt1 | contig 12873 bp, 10 predicted proteins | sample Bog_T0_2_FD_203319 | JGI IMG/M metagenome (GOLD analysis project Ga0302319, IMG submission 203319) | Peat permafrost microbial communities from Stordalen Mire near Abisko, Sweden - Bog_T0_2 | ecosystem: Environmental > Terrestrial > Soil > Wetlands > Peat | place: Sweden: Abisko, Stordalen Mire...
GGCGGCTTGCGCTCTTCTCCCATTGCCAGCGTGGCGCCACGCTCGTAGTGTTAGGACGATGGCCGTTCTCTCGATTGATCTCGCTCACCGCCGCTGGTCCGATCTGGGCATAGTCGTGCTCGAACGAGCGCACCCCGCGCAACCTCTGAACCTGTGGGGCGACGGCCTGCATCTTCCGCTCAAATCGGCCTTTGCCCCGGCCAGCCCGCCAGAGCCGCGCGAAGGCACTATCGACTGCGAGATCATCGCCTGGAACGACCCCGGTCCGGTGGAGGCCGAGACGCTGGCCGGACGGCTGAATCACCTCTGCGGGGTACGCGGCATCCGGGTGCTGCTGCTGGACGGTCCGCAGGCCTGGAAGTCGAGCCATAACGGCCTGGAGCACTCGCGCGTGAGCGAGCGGCAACTGAACACCGCGGGCAAGACCGGCCTGCCGGGCATGGTGAAGCCGCACACCTATCGCCCCTTTGCCGAGTTCTGCCTGGATGTGTACGAGGCGCTGACGCGGCGCGGCTGGCGGCGGCTGGAGACGCGCGAGCAGCCCGCTTCCCTGCAAGACCAGGGCCAGGAGCGTGTGCTGGTGGAGAGCAACCCCCACGCGGCCTGGAAGTCTCTGGGGCTGAAGCCGCTGCCGTCCAAGCGGCGGGCGCGGGTGAGCGACCTGGCCGAGTCCTTCGGAGCGCTGCGGACGCTGATTCCGTTTACCGTCAACCGTCCGCCCAATCACGATCAGTTGCAAGCCATCGTCGGCGGATTGGCGGGGCTGGCTCTGGAGGCGCGCAACACGGCCGGTGCGCTCATTGTGGGCAATCCGCCGCGGCGCGAGGAGGGCCACTGGCGCGAGGGCTTCATCGTGCTGCCCGCGCCTCCGAAAAGCTCGCTCGGAGTGCGCTGGCTGCACTGACGGCTGCGCGCCCTGCCCGCCGCGCTGAAGTGCAGTAGCTGTCCGTATTTGCAGGGAGGATTTGCCGGTTGCACGTGGTATCTTTTTATTATGTTTCTGGTGATTCCTCTGCTGGCCGCGCTCGCGGCGGCGCCGCTTGCTCCGCAGCCTCCGCAAAAGAGTTTTGACGACGTCGTGCGGCAGGCAGAGAGCGCGCGCGATGCGGACAAGTTGAATGAAGCAATCGAGCTTTACCGCGAAGGGTTGCGGCAGCGCCCGTCCTGGCAGGAGGGATGGTGGTCGCTGGGCAGAATCCTTTATGAGCAGGATCGCTTTCCAGAGGCGCAGACGGCCCTGCTTCGTTTTGTCGCAATCGAGCCGAAGCCGGGTCTGGCATGGGCCTATCTGGGCCTTTGCGAGTATGAGACAAAGAGCCATGCTCACGCGTTGGAATCCTTTGAGAGATGGGCCAGGGAGGGATTTCCCGGAAGTGAGGATTTGATTGTTGTCGCGAGGTTCCGCTGGGCGCTGCTCTTGACGCAAAAAGGCGACTTTGCGAATGCGCTTCAATTGCTGGAGGGCGTAGCGGTGAAGCGCGGGGAGAGCATGGTGCTGATCGATGCCATGGGTCTTGCCACTCTGCACATACCGAGCCTTCCAGAAGATTATCCGGCAGAGCGCCGCGAGCAGGTTTGGTTGGCGGGCAAGGTGATGTTTTACGCCACGACGCGCGATTATGCGCAGGCTCAGACCTATTCCACACAGTTGCTGGCAGAGTATGGCGATCAGCCCGAAGTACATTTTCTAGCAGGTTCGCTGCTCAATTTTCAGATAAAGCACAAGGAAGCGGCAGAGGAGTTCCAGAAAGAGCTTAAGATCAATCCACGGCATATTTCGGCGATGCTGAAGCTGGCGGAGATCGATTTGGAGAGCAGCAAACTCATTGAGGCGGAGACTCTGGCGCGCAATTCCGTTGCGATTGAAGCCCGGAATCCCGAGTCGCATTTAATTCTCGGGCGGGTGCTGCTGGCGACCGGAAAAGTGAAGGAAGCTGCGCTGGAGTTTGAAGCGGCGGAGCGTCTGGCGCCGAACAGTTCCTTGATTCACTTCAACCTGGCAACGGCTTATCAGCGATTGGGAGAGAAGGCGCAGTCGGAGCGCGAGTTCGCGATCTATAAGTCCCTCACGGAAAAAGAGAAGGCCCAGCCCCATGTCCAGGCCTTTAAGGCTGGAGCTGCGCAGAGTACTCAGGAGGAGCAGAAATGATAGCGATTCTGGCTCCAGCGCTGTTTGTTCTTACCGCTTCGTTTTCGCCGCAGGTTTCATCCGCGCATGGGCACAGCAGCGCCACAGCGCACAGCGCCGCCAGCTTTGACCAGCTTGCGCTGGAGGCGAGACTGGCGCGGGAAGAGAACCACAACGATGCCGCCATCGAACTCTACCGGAAGGCGTTGAAGCTGAAGCCTGAATGGGATGAAGGGCTGTGGTATCTGGGCGAAGGCCTGTACGAAAAAGGAAGTTACCTGGAAGCGTGCGATGTGTTGCGGCATTATTTAGCCCTGGATACGCAATCGGCCATCGGTTGGGCGCTGCTGGGAATGAGCGAATTCCAGACGCGCCAGTATGCGCGGGTTCTGGGCCATCTGAATAAGGGCACGACGCTTGGATTGGGCGGGAGCCGGAAGCTGATGCTGGCCGTCGACTACGTCACTGCGATCCTGCTCACGCGTTCCGAACAATATGACGACGCCACCAGCCTCCTCTATCGAGTGAGGGGCGAGGGAGAGATCGAGGCGAACCTCGAAGTTCCTTTTGGCTTGGCGGCGTTGCGCGTGCCACTGCTGCCGAACGAGATTCCCGCGGATCGCAGAGAGATGATTCACATGGCCGGCAAAGCCGTGGTGGCCTTGGAGGGGCAGCGGTATGAGGATGCGGAGAAGCTCTTGAAGGCACTGGAAGCCGCATATCCCGATCAGCCCGGCGTTCACTTTCTCTTTGGGGCCTATCTTCTTGGTGTGCGTCCCGACGATGGGATCAAAGAGATGAAGCGGGAGATCGAGATCGCACCCTGGACTGTGCCCGCGCGCGTCCGGCTCGCGGAAGAGTACCAGAAGCGCAAAGAGATTGATCAGGCCATGGTGTATGCCCAGGAAACATTGAAACTGGATCCGAAGGAATCGGCGGCCCTCATGCTTCTGGGCGAATGCCTGCTGGCGAAGGGAGACGCCGTCGGCGGGATTCAGAAGTTGGAAGCGGCGCGTGATTCCGAGCCAGATACAGTGCAGATCCACTGGGATTTGCTGCGCGCATATAAATCCGCGGGCCGCGCGGATGATGCCGCCAAAGAGAAGAGCGAGATTGAAAGGCTCAGCAAAGATGATGCTCAGAAATAAGATCTGGATGGAAAAGATGAGGCGCCGCGCAAGCTGGATGGGAGGCGCGGCGCTGTTGCTGTCGTTGAGCGGCAGCGGTCTGCTGCTTTCGCAGCAACCGGCTCCGAGTGCGGCGCCGGCCAATGCGGCCAGTGCGGCGCCGGCCAATGCGGCCATTCACTTCACTCCGCGGCCGATCGCGTTTTCTCTCGACAGTTGCGAGACGCCGCAGCGCCACGTGGTTGAAACCATGGCCGGCGGCGTTGCGGTCTTCGATTACAACAATGACGGGAATCTCGATATTTTCTTCACCAATGGGGCTGATATTACGAGCCTGGATAAGACCGGGCCACAATACTGGAACCGGCTCTTTCGCAATAACGGCGATGGGACATTTACCGATGTGACGGAGCAGGCTGGACTGAAAGGGACCGGCTACGACACCGGGGTCGCGATCGGCGATTACGACAATGACGGATACGAGGATATTTTTGTCGCGGGAGTATTCAGAAATACGCTCTACCACAACAACGGCGACGGGACGTTTACCGATGTGACGGAGAAGGCGGGCCTGGCGCATCTGGATAAGCAGTATGGGCCGTTGTGGTCAGTAGGGGCGGCATGGGCCGATGTGAACAACGATGGCTTTCTTGACCTCTTTGTGGTGAACTATCTGAGCTGGGACCGGCAGAAGGAGCCTGATTGCAGGGTCAATGGCAAGCCGGAGTATTGCCATCCGCGCTACTTCAAGCCGCTTCCCGATCAGTTATTTCTGAATAACGGCAATGGCGCCTTCACGGACATCTCCGAAAGCTCGGGAATCCGCAAGTATCCGGGCAAAGGCATGGCGGTCGCGGTGGCCGACTTTGACAACAAAGGCTTCCCGGATTTTTTTGTGACCAATGACAAAAACTTCAACTTCTTGTTTCGCAACAATGGCAAGCTGCATTTTGATGAGGTTGCCTTCGATGCCGGCGTGGCGCTGCCTGAGCACGGAAATCTGATCTCCGGCATGGGCGCGGACGCTCAAGATTTGAATAACGATGGCCTTCCCGACATCGCTCTGGTGGCTCTGGCAAATGAGACTTTTCCCATCTACCAAAACAAAGGGAACGGCGAGTTTACAGAGGTCACCACGCAAAACGGCATGGCCTTGCTCAGCAATCCCATGGCCGGCTACAGCCCGAATATTGCCGATTTCGATAACGATGGATGGAAGGATCTTTTTGTCAGCCGTGGCGACGTGCAATCGCCGGACATGGCGAACGTGGCGCAGATTGCTCAGCCCAACACGGTCTTCAGGAATCTGCATGACGGCCACTGGGATGCGTTGACAGAGACGGCAGGCTTTGGCGCATTGCCCCCAAGCCGCCATCGCGGCGCCGCCACCGGCGATTTCAACCACGACGGGAAGCTCGACATTGTGGTATCGGCTCTGAGCGCTCCGGCTGAAATCTGGATGAACGACAGCCCCAATCAATACCATTGGCTGGAATTGAAGCTGCGCGGCACCAAGAGCAACCGGGATGGAATCGGAGCGCGGATTCGAATCATGGCCGGCGGGCAAGCCCAGTATCACTACGTCTCGTTTGCCGCTGGCTACGCCTCCTCAAGCGCGGGACCGGCGCACTTCGGCTTGGCTTCGGCGAAGAAGGTGGACGAGATTGAAATCAAGTGGCCGTCGGGAATCGTACAGGTCTTGAAAGACATCAACGCAGACCAGATTTTGCAGGTAACAGAGCCAAAGCCGGCAACAGAGCCAAAGCCGGTAACAGAGCCAAAGCCGGCAACAAAGCCGAAATAGGCGTTATGGCTTCTTCTGGAGGGGAGCTTGCTCGCTCTCCTTCTCGTTTTGTTCGAGCACCAGGGCGCGTTCGCGTTCGCTGTCGCTGGCGCGATGGAGTTGGGCGTACAACTTGGCGAGTTGCACGTGGACCTGGAGAAAGTCAGGAGACTGGCGCTCGACCTGCTGCCAATCCGCCAGCGCGTCGTCCAGGCGCCCTCTGGCCTTGTTCAGCAATCCCATCTGAAAACCAACTTCGGGGGAAGAGGGGCGCAGCTTGTGCGCTTTTTCCAGATACGGAGCAGCTTCCGTGGCGCTGCCGTCGTAGAGCAGGACTCCGCCAAGATAAAGATTCGCTTCAAAGTCGTTGGGATCGGCTTGAATGGCCTTCAAGAACGCAGCCTTTGCACCTGCGCGATCTTCACTGCCGAGCAGGGCGCGCGCCAGCAAGGTCCAGCCGCCGGGCAGATCGGGAACGGCCTCCAGAGCCTTGCGCATGGTGATTGCCGCCTCTTTGTACTCCATTTCGCCCAGTTGGGCCGCGGCAATGAGCAGGTTTACTTCGAGCGGGCTGGCGATTTTGACAACCTGATCGATGACCGCCTGTCCCTTCTGAATCTGCCCGTCGTGGATGAGCGCCAGGGCAAGCTCGAAGTCCACGACCGCATCGCGCGGATCGGCATCGTAAACCGGCTGAAGCAGCGCAATCACATCGCGATTGCGGCCCAGGCGCATGGAACAGTCGGCAAGCAGATAGAGCGCCTGACGGTTCTCCGGCTGCAAGGAGTGCAGGTGTTCGAGGACAGCGGCAGCCTTGTCGAAGTCAGGCGTTTTGTACCAGGCCAGCGCGAGGTTGATCAGGACTATCGGATTGTCTGGGGCATGATTCAGTGCCAGATGGTATTGGGCGACGGCATCGTTGAATCGCCCGCTGTGCGCCAGAGCAATGCCCAGGTTCGTCCGCGCCGCCACGGAATCAGGCTGCAATTTGAGCAGTTGCTCATAAAGGCGAATCGCCTGCTGCACATCGCCGCGGTCATAGGCCGCGTCGGCCTCCCTGTAAAGGGCTTCGGGCGAGCTGGCCTGCCCGGAGGCTTCGAGCGCGAGCAGCAGCGGCAGGCCAAAGAGGCAGACGCCCAGCAGGTTCGCAGCGAACACACGCTGGATTCCCTGCCTTCGCAGCGGCAAAGTTCGCGCAACACTCATGAGATCGACCGTCATTCCTCTTGCAGAATAGCAGAATCGTTGACCTGGTTTTTTGATTTTGCCGTGGCTGGATTTCCTTCACTGGCAAAACTCAGCCGTCTGCTGTTAGCTTCAAAGCTATGACGGACAAGGAACTGGCGGCGCGGATTGCGCGCTCGGCGGGCGGCAAGGCCGGATACAAGCAACTGGTGCGCGAGTTGAGCCTTGGCGGCGGGCGAGAGCGGCGGCTGTTGCTGGAGCAACTGGCGCGGATGACGGCACACGGCGCGCTGACCAAGCTGGACCGCGAGCACTGGAGCATTCCGAAGCCGGTTGGCGGGCGCGAGAATCTGATTGCGGGGCGGCTCGATCTGCATCGCGACGGCTATGGTTTTGTCAGGCCCAATGCGCGGCAGGCCGCTGGTGACAACGATATATTTATTCCGCCCAACGAGATCAACGGCGCCATGCAGGGCGACCAGGTGCTGGTGGAGTTGGAGCCGCCCAAAGCCGATGGGCGGCGGATGGGGCGCATCGCGCGTGTGCTGGAGCGGCGCAATCCGACGGTGGTGGGTGTCTTTCATTATTCGAGGTCGGAGCGGACGCATGGGAATGCGGTTGTGCCATTTGACGAGCGCATGACGCAGCCGATTCTGATTCCCGATGGGCTGGAGATTCCTGAGATCGAAGAGGCTGCCACGCCGCACCGGGTGCTGGGCAGCGAAGCAACAACAGCCGCCCACGAAAATCTGGAAGGCCTGGTGGTGGATGTGGAGATCACGCGCTGGCCGACGGAAACGCGAGCAGCAGTGGGGCGCGTGATCGAGGTGCTCGGCGCGCCGGATGACTTTGGCGTCGATGTGGAGATGATGATTCGCAAACACCAGTTGCCGCGAATTTTTCCTGAGAATGTGCTGGCCGAGGCGCGGGCCGTGGCGCATCTCGATCTCTCCGAAGTTTCAAGTCGTCGAGATTTTCGCGGCCTTCCGATTGTGACCATCGACGGCGAGACGGCGCGGGACTTCGACGATGCGGTGCTGGTGAGCGAGCGCGCGGACGGCGGTTACGAGCTGCAAGTTCACATCGCCGATGTGGCGGAGTATGTGCGCGCCGGAACGGACCTCGACCTGGAGGCGCGGCTGCGCGGAACCAGCGTTTACTTTCCCGACCGCGCGATTCCCATGCTGCCGCAGGAGCTATCGACGAATATATGCAGCCTGCGTCCCGGCGAAGACCGGCTGGTGTTGAGCTGCCTGATGCAACTGGATGCGAGCGGGCGCATTGAGAGCTATGAAATTGTCGAAGGCGTGATTCGCTCGGCGGCGCGCATGACCTACACCGAGGTTCACGCGATTCTTGAAGGTGACGCGGTGACGCGCGCGCGTTATGCGGCATTGGTTCCTGATTTTGAGCGGATGCGCAAGCTGGCCGGGCTGATGAACCAGCGGCGCGAGGAGCGGGGCAGCATCGACTTTGATCTGCCGGAGCCGGTGATTGATTTCGACGAGCAGGGGCAGATGCGCGGCGTGACCAAATCCGAGCGCACGTGGGCTAATCGGCTGATCGAAGAGTTCATGCTGGCGGCCAACGAGTGCGTGGCCACGTGGCTGGAAGACCTGGGCGTGCCGTCGCTCTATCGCATTCATGAAAAGCCGGAGCCGCGCCGCGTGGTGCAATTCGAGGAGCTGGCCGCGGCCTTCGGCTACACGCTGGGATTGGGCGCGCTGCCGGTGAAAAAGCTGCAAATGAAGAGCGACCGGCGCGACGCGCGACGCACGGGACGCAGCGTTCGTACGCACGAAATTGCCGAAGATATTCCGGTGACGCCGCGCATGTATCAAAAGCTGGCCGCGAAGATTGAGGGCAAGCCGGAGGAGCGGATTCTGAGCTACCTGATGCTGCGCTCGCTGCGGCAGGCGCGCTACTCGGAGATCAACGAGGGGCATTTTGCGCTGGCCGCGCCGAGTTATACGCACTTCACTTCGCCGATTCGCCGCTATCCTGATTTGATTGTGCATCGCATTGTGAAGGCGCTGCTGAGCGAGGGCGTGAACGGCGAGGGAGCAGTGGCGGAGGGGCGGCACAGCTCGCCCTGGACGCATCCGAATGAAGGTCTTGCTGGAATTGTGCTTCATCGGGGAAAGAAGCCGCATCATGCGTCGGGAATATTCATCGAGCCGCCGATTGCCGAGGCCGAACTGGCGCAGATTGCCGAGGAAACGAGCCAGACTGAGCGGCGCGCCGCCGAGGCCGAGCGCGAGCTGGTGGAGTGGAAGAAGGTGCGCTTCATGCAGGATCGCGTGGGCGAGGAGTTTGCCGCGCTGGTGCTGAATCCGACAAAGTACGGACTGTTTGTAGAGTTGACCGATCTGTTTGTCGAAGGGCTTGTGCCCATCGATTCACTGCGCGACGACCGCTACACCTGGCGCGAGAATACGCACGAGATTATCGGCGAGCGCAACGGGCGGCGCTATCGCGCGGGCGACCGGGTGCAGGTGATTCTGGAGCGCATTCTGGCTGCTGAACGCAGGCTGCAATTTGCGATTGTGGAGGAAGGCATTCCGCTGACCGGCAAGAAAACTACGCAGCACAAATCGAAGAAGAGCAAGCGCAAGGACGGCGCCAAGCCAAAGTTCAAGCCGCCGAAAAAGCTGGGCAAGAGGGGCAAGCGGCGTTGAGGCTAGAGCTTTTTTGGAAATAGTGTAGACCGGAATTTTGTCGGTATCCCACCCATTCCGCAGATTGCAAGATGCAGCTTCTTCGACTCCGCTGCGCTTCGCTCAGAAGAATAGATGGGGCACGGACGTTTATAGCAAAAGCTAAAAAGCTCTAGCGTCGCAGCTATCGGTTGGCTTGCTTCTCAGCCAGACCGCCAACGATGGGCAGCATGATGCGCTTGCCGTTGAAGGCTTGGACGAAGACGATGACCAGAATGACGAAGAAGGCGAGATCCACAAATTGCCAGAGCGACAAGGTGAGGAAGAGGACCGTGGGCACAAGATTCTGCACGATTCCGACCAGAATATGCACCACCGCCCATGCGATATAAAAGAAGATCGACTGCCATGCGTGGAAGCGGACAAAAGAGCTGTTCTTGAAGGGCGCAACGACAAGAAAGACAATGGCCGGAATGATGGTGATGTAAGCAAGGCCGCCGGCGGCGTTGTCAGAGATACCATAGGAATTCGATTCGAACATGATGCTCCTTTGATAAGCAGCGCCCTGCCTGGGGGAGTTAGCAGATTGGGGAATCCGACAGGGCGCCAAAATGATGATGAGCTGCACAACAATATTCGTCTGGTCTGAATTGCACACGCGGCCGCGAAATCTGAGCAGGAGCGCCCGATCCCATACAATGGAGCGAGGAGCATGACGGATGGCACACATGGTTTTTTGCGTTCGCAACAAGAAAGAGATGGAGGGGCTGGATGAGCCGCCCTTCGACTCGGAGTTTGGCCAGAAGATTTTCAAGAACGTCTCGCGAGCGGCCTGGGGCGAGTGGGTGGAGCGGCAGAAGATGCTGCTGAACGAGTATCGCTTGCAGCCCTGGACTCCACAGGCGCAGAACTTTCTGGTGGAACAGATGGAGCAGTTTTTCTTCAGCGAGGGAGCTGGTCTGCCGCAGGAGTTCGTTCCGCCGGCGCAGTGAGCGGCGCACGGGATTATGTGCGCGGGCGATGAAGGCTGACAGATGACCCTGGCAAAGCCGGCACAAATCGCATCTGGTTTTCTGCGCGCAACGGCGGCCGGCGTAACCCTGGCGGTGCGCGCCCAGCCCGGCGCAAAGAAGACGGCCATCACCGGCGCTTATGGCGAAGGCTCGACGGCGCAACTGAAGATAGCCGTTCACGCGCCACCGCTGGAAGGCCGCGCCAATGCCGCGCTGATGGAGTTCCTTGCGGAGTGCTTTGGCATATCGAAAAACGCAGTTGAGTTGATGAGCGGCGAGGCATCGCGGAGCAAGGTCTTCCTGCTGCGCGGAGTTGCGCTGGGAGAGGCCGAGAGCCGGCTTGCCGAGCGGATGTGTGCTGCTTGATTTTTTATATTTGCGGCGCACATTTTTCTCTGGCGAATCCCGGTAAGAAGTATTACAATGCTTACATGAGTGCCAATAGGAGGATTCTATCGTGAGTGCGCGTCCGTCAATGGTCGTCAGTATGCGCCTGCCGGTGGAGAGCGGAAAACGCCTCAGGCGCTTTGCCAATCGGCACGGATGGACACCGAGCGACGCCGGGGCGCGGCTGGTGGAGGAGGGCTTACGCCGTTCGGAGTTTGCCTTCATCGACTTCCGCGATACGCCGGCGGGGCGGCAAGCCTGCATCCAGTCCAGTTCGCTTGCGGTGTGGGAGATCATGCTTCTCGTTCGCGACTACAAAGGCGACGACGTTGCCGTGGCCAAGCATCTGGGATGGCCGCGCGTGCGGGTGCAGGCAGCGGTCCACTACGCCGAGGCGTTTCCCACGGAGATCGAAGAAGTGATGGCCGAGAACGATTCCGCGGATGTTGGGGCGCTGAAACGCTTGATGCCGCAGACCGTCGAGTTCACACCCAGGAAGCCTACGAGTCGCTGAGATGCTCAAACTGCTGCTCGATGAAGAGATTTCGCCGTCGGTGGCAATCGAATTGCGCCGCCGCAGCCCAGGGGCCGTGGTGTTTGCAATGACCGAGTGGGAGGGCGGCGACTTTGCTGGCGTGGAAGACGCGGTCTGCCTGCGTGAGGCAGCCGCCCAGGGATTGACCCTTGTCACCTATGACCGGAGCGCGATTCCTCTCTTGCTGAAAGCCTGGGCTGAGGAAGGCGAGCAGCATGGCGGCGCAATCCTGGTGGATGGGAATTGCCTTTCACAGGCCGACGTGAGTGGCTTGGCGCATGCACTGGCGAGCCTGACAAAAGAGGCAGAGACCGGGGAGTGGACGGACCGGGTGCTCTTCCTGCATCGTGGGTAACGATCTCCGTCAGAAATGCGAAAATGGGTGTGCATGGTCTAGTGCAGCGCGGGAGTGCTCTTTCGTGCTTGAATCGCTTGACCCGGAGAAATGAAACCATGACTCAATCCCGCAGAATTTTTCTCAAGACCGGCGCGGCGCTGGCCGCCGCCACAGTTCTTCGGCCGCGCAACACATTCGCGCAGGATGCGCAATTTGCCGCACCCGCTGCGCTCGATCAGTTTGGATACGGCGAAGTGGAGCTGCTTGAAGGGCCGCTGCGCCGGCAGTTTCAAACCAATCATGCATTCTATCTGGCTCTCGATGAGAATATGCTGCTCAAGCCCTTCCGCAAGCGCGCGGGATTGCCCGCTCCTGGCGACGATATGGGCGGATGGTACGACTGGGCGGACGATTTCTCGTTCAAGGATATGCACGGCTTTGTTCCCGGTCATACTTTTGGGCAGTTCCTCTCCGGGTTGGCCCGCGACTATGCCGCCACCGGCGATAAAGCCACGCAGGAGAAGATTCAGCGCCTGGTGCGCGGCTATGCGGCGGCAGTTTCACCCAGGTTTTATGAGGGCACCCGCTTGCCCGCCTACATTTACGACAAGGTCTCTATCGGCCTGCTGGATGCGCATGAGTTTGCCGGCGATCCCAAGGCTTTTCCGGCACTGGACGCCACCATCAAAGCCGTTCTTCCATACTTGCCGGCGAAAGCTCTATCGCGCGCCCAGCAGTATGCGCATCCTCATACGGATGAGTCCTTCTGCTGGGACGAGCCGTATACCTTGCCGGAGAATCTCTTCCTTGCTTACCGGCGCGGCGCAGGCAGCCGCTATCGCGATTTGGCGACGCGCTTTCTGGCGGATGACTGGTACTTCGACCCATTGGCCGCGGGGCAAAATGTTCTGCCCGGCAAGCACGCCTACAGCCATGTGAACGCATTGAGCAGCGCGATGCAGGCGTATCTTGTGCTGGGCAGCGAAAAGCATCTGCGCGCGGCGCGCAATGGCTTCGGTTTTCTGCGTGATACGCAGAGCTTTGCCACCGGCGGATGGGGTCCGGACGAATCCTTCCGCGAGCCGGGAAGCGGTGAAATCGGCGCCAGCCTGACCAAGACCCACTCCAGCTTTGAGACACCCTGCGGCTCCTACGCCCACTTCAAGATCACCCGCTCTCTGCTCCGCGTCACCAGGGACAGCCGCTACGGCGACAGCATGGAGAAGGTTCTCTATAACACCATCTTGGGCGCCAAGCCGATTCAGAAGGATGGCCACGGCTTTTATTACTCGGACTATAACAACGACGGGTCGAAGTTCTATCACCCGAACAAGTGGACCTGTTGCACCGGAACCTTTGCCCAGATCACGGCGGACTACGGCATCAGTTCCTACTTCCACGACGCCGATGGCGTCTATGTCAACCTCTATGTGCCTTCGCGCCTGAGCTGGGCGCGGGGCGGCGACCGGGTCAGCTTGACTCAGCGGACCAACTATCCTCACCATCCAACTTCGCAGATTGAAGTTGCGCTTCAGACGCCGGCCGCGTTTCCAGTTTATCTGCGCATTCCAGCCTGGGCCGGACCGAAGACCACGGTGGCGGTGAACGGCAAGCGGATCATCACCAGTCCGGAGCCGGGCCAGTTTGCGCGCCTCAATCGTACATGGAAGAACGGCGACCGCATCGAAATCGAATTCGATATGCCCACGGTGCTTGAAGCG
>Ga0302319_10018094_pt1 | contig 12873 bp, 13 predicted proteins | sample Bog_T0_2_FD_203319 | JGI IMG/M metagenome (GOLD analysis project Ga0302319, IMG submission 203319) | Peat permafrost microbial communities from Stordalen Mire near Abisko, Sweden - Bog_T0_2 | ecosystem: Environmental > Terrestrial > Soil > Wetlands > Peat | place: Sweden: Abisko, Stordalen Mire...
CGGCAAAGTGGATTTCCTTGGTTGCCCAGTCGGGCAACGCCTTGCGGTCGTAGGCTAGTTTTAGCGCACGATCAAGCACTCCGTTCGAAGTCATCAGGGACTTCTCTTCAGCCCCGAGGCACCAGCTTGAAACGAGCAATTGAGCGATCCTATGTAATTGATTCATCCCAGTAATTTCTCCATCACTAAACCTCTATCGTATTTTGGACGGCGCTCTTGTACAGTTCGTATTGTTCCGATCCCACAGGAACAGTCCTTTATTTTCGTCTTTTATTCGCCTGCCGCGCAGGTACGAATCCTGATCATATCACCACTCGCCGATCCAGACGTTCTCGCTTGGACGATATGTAAGATACTTGGCCTTCTAGACCACGTATTGACTATAATCATCATAGCGTTCCTTTTGAATCAGTTTTGGTTTACTATAATAAATTCTCGATGCCACGGAAGCGAAAGCCCCGATTGACGAAAGCTGATCCAGATTTCTCGGACGCAGTGGTGAGAGCGCTGGTTGAATATCGTAATTCCCGGCTGCTTAGAGATGCGCAGATGGCCGACCTGCTTGGCGTCAGCAAGCCTACGCTGAGCAAGTACTTAAGCCGAGCGATACAGATTGGAGGGGCCGTTTTGGCGAGGGCATTCGTGGAGCTTAAAATTGAAGTCAACTATCAAGGCAAAGTGATTTCCGCGAAGGACTTCCAGTCACCAATGCCAGTCTCGGTGTCCGCACCTCAACAGATGGTATTCGAATTCAACCAACCTTGTTTACTAAAAGAAACAAACTCCGGTTTGCTGGTCATGATCGAAAGGCAGGGTTCGGGTTCTGAAATCTTGATTGCCACAATTAAGCTAGCGGGTTGAATACCGCTCCCGCCGGTCTTACTTATAGGCGGCGATCCCAGTCACACGTTCGCCGATCACCAGAGTATGGATATGGTCGGTGCCTTCGTAAGTCTTCACAGTTTCCAGATTGCACATGTGGCGCATGATCGGATAGTCGTCGATGATGCCGTTGCCCCCTAACAGATCGCGGCTCAAACGCGCGCACTCGAGAGCCATGTGCACATTGTTCTTCTTCAGCATCGATACATGCGCCGGTTCCAGCCTGCCTTCATCCTTTAATCGCCCCGCCTGCAGCGCCAGTAGCTGCGCCTTGGTGATCTCGGTGATCATCCATGCTAACTTTTCCTGCACGAGTTGGTGGGAGGCGATGGGCCGGTCGTCGAACTGCTTGCGCATGATCGAATATTGGCGGGCGGTTTCATAGCAATCCATCGCCGCGCCCAACACTCCCCATCCGATGCCGAAACGCGCCTGCGTCAGGCAGCTGAGGGGACCCTTCAATCCTTTCGCGCAGGGTAGCATGGCAGACTCGGGCACGCGGCAATCGGAGAACGCCAGGCTGGAGGTAACGGAGGCGCGCATCGACAGCTTTCCATGAATATCGGAGGCCGTGAAACCAGGCGTGCCTTTCTCGATGACGAAGCCGCGAATTCCGTCGTCGGTTCGGGCCCACACCACGGCGACATCGGCGACGGAACCGTTGGTGATCCAGGTTTTCTCGCCGTTCAAGATCCAGGAGTCGCCCTCTTTGCGGGCGCGAGTCTGCATGCCGGCGGGATTGGAGCCATAGCCGGGTTCGGTGAGTCCGAAGCAGCCAATCGCCTCGCCCGACTGTAGTTTGGGAAGCCAGCGCTCTTTGTGCTCCTCCGATCCGTAGGTCAGGATCGGGTACATCACCAGGGCGCCTTGCACGGATACAAAGCTCCGCAGTCCGGAATCGCCGCGCTCCAATTCCTGCATGATGAGCCCGTATTCGACGTTGCTCATGCCGGCGCAGCCGTACCCCTCGAGATTGGCGCCAAGGAAGCCGAGATAACCCAATTCGGGGATCAGTTCTTTGGGAAAACGGCCGTCTCGAAAGGACTCGCGAATGATGGGAATCACCCGGTCTTCGACGAATTGGCGAGCGGTTTGGCGGACGAGGAGTTCCTGCTCGCTAAATTGCGAGTCGATCAGAAAGTAATCCACGCCTTGAAATTGGGGCATGGTTTCATTGTAGGTCCGCGATCAGGTGTAGGTCCGCGATCAGGCGATTTTGCGCACCAGCCGGGCTGGAAAGGTGATCAGCGCCCACACCAGTTCGAGGACGCCCTCCACGGCAATGCCGACGATTCGAAAGGGGATCAAGAGGAGCCACACGAGCGGGTACAGGATGAGAGCGATCAGGGCGATGGGCCAGCAGAAAATGAGTAGCAGGCAGAAGACAAGGAATTTGAGCATTTGTCGGGTCCTGATTGGGATACGTAGGAGGGGCGAGGAAAGTTCGAGGGAATGGAGCGGGAGACGGGATTCGAACCCGCGACATCAACCTTGGCAAGGTTGCACTCTACCAGCTGAGTTACTCCCGCGCGAGTCTAACTTTCATTGTCGCGCAGGTTCAGAATGACTGTCAAATCTTCGGAATTGTAGAACGCGCGCACCGCCTCAATTCACTCGACTGGCGAGTTCGCGCCCTTGTAGGTCGGCGGCCTTTTCGCTGAGGCCGGCAATTCCCACGATCCAGGCGCCCTTCGTGAAGACGAACACCGGCCGTCCCGCATCCGATCCGAACAGACCACCGAAAGCAGGCTCCGGCTTTACATCGGTCAAAGCTTTGCGCCAGTCGGGGAGAAGAATTGCTGCATCGGTGGGAGTCGCCAGCTTGGTTATGAACATTTCGTAGTCAAGCTTACCCTTGTGGTAGTGAGCCAGCGTCCCGCCGGGCATGAATGTCTTGCCCAAGAGGTGGTCCTTCACGATTTTGGTGTCAACCAGATTTTGTTGGGGAAATCGCCGGGATTCGTCGGGTGGCGTGGGCGCTTCAGGTTTTTGAATCGGTTGGGGAGCAGCGGTTGGCTTCGACTCGGAACCGCAGGAGACGAGGAAGAGGGACGCTGCCGCCAGCAGCGAAAAACGAATACGCATCGAAAGAAGTATATCCGGAAGCCGATGGCGGCCGCTAATGTGTTTATCGGATCGGGGAGCTTAAACCGGGTTGACTTGTTCCGCCTGCAGGCCTTTGGGGCCCTTTTTCACTACAAAGGATACGCGCGATCCCTCTTCCAGGCTGCGATAGCCGCTGGCCTGAATAGCGGAAAAATGTACGAATACGTCCTCTCCGTTTTCACGCGAAATAAATCCAAAGCCTTTCGCGGCGTTAAACCACTTCACCGTTCCAGTTTCTTTCATGTTTGTTGATGTTCCTTTCTGGCAAATTTCGTACAGATCGATCAGGATGGCAATACCGGAGGGTGGGTGAAACCGTTTCGGAGTGTATCGGTGTATCGATTTGCTTGAATCTCTAATAGAGTAACACGTTCTTACGCGATTGGGGGTGGGCAATACCAGGCTGATGGTACCTGCGTTTAGCGGCTAGGGCAAGCAAGTTCGCTCAATTGTCGTCGTCGAAATCCAGGTTGGGGTCGGGCCACCGGTCCAGACCGTCAGTTAAGTCGTCTAGTTCAAATCCACCGACGTCGTCGACGTCACGAAGTAGATCCTCAAGAGCATTCGTCGTCATATATATACGGTTATTAGAGTGGCCGGCGAGCCGTTAGGCTCCTGAAAACCGCTCCTTGCACATTTGGAGCCCGGAATGCGTCATAGCTTTGTGACTCGAATTGCAGCATTATTGTGCCTGCTCTGGTTTTCAGCATCCGCGCAAGTGGATTTGCAGACGCTGCTGAAGGGTGTCGAATCGCACTACAATCGGGCGAAAACGTTGGAAGTCCAATTTAATGAAGGATATACGGGAGTGGGCGGACCTCGTCAGAGCGAGTCGGGGAGGCTGACTCTGAGGAAGCCTGGGCGCATGCGCTGGGACTATTCCATGCCTCCGGGGAAGCTTTTCGTTTCTGACGGCAAACAAGTATTTCTGTATTCTCCCGAACTAAACCGAGTCGAGCGTATGCCGCTAAAGCAAAGCGAGGATATGCGCGCTCCTCTGGCGTTCCTGCTCGGCAAGTTGGACTTTGCGAGAGAATTCCGCGACATCCAGATGAAACCTGCCGGGGCGGATTACCTAGTGACTGCGGGGGCTAAATCGGACCGTCTTCCCTATGAAAAAATCGAAATGGTAGTCACGCCTGGATTTGCGATTCGGAGATTGGTCGTAAATGGCCAGGACCAGTCCGTTTTAACTTTTCAATTCGATCAGGAAAAGCTCAATCCGCCGGTGGACGATGCCCGTTTTCATTTCAAACCGCCCGCCGGCTCAACGGTGGTTTCCGGAGAAAGCGCACAGTAATGGCTGAATTCGTTCTCAAGTACGCGGACCCGCGGGGCGAGATCCACCATCAGGTAACTGAAGCCGCCAGCGAAAAAGAAATCCGCGACAAATACACTCAGCAAGGGCTCTTAATCTATTCCATCAAGCCCCGGCGTGAGATCAGTACGCTGTCGATTGTCGGCGGCGGCAAGAAAAAGAAGATCAATCTCGAAAAGTTCCTGATCTTTAATCAGCAATTTGTCACGCTGATCCGGGCCGGTTTGCCGATTACGAAAGGCCTCGATCTGCTCTCCGAGCGCCTGACCGACGAAAAATTGGGTCCACATATTCGCGCCGTGCGCGACGACGTGAAGAACGGAACGATTCTGTCAGAGGCGTTTGGCAGCAAAGGCGTGTTTCCGGCCATCTATGTGACGTCGGTGCTAGCGGGGGAAAAGAGCGGCGCGCTGGCCGAAGTGCTGGATCGCTACATCAGCTATCAGAAGCTTGCGCTGGCCATCCGCAAGAAGATTCTGATGTCGCTGATTTATCCGACTTTGCTGCTGATCCTGGTGCTGGGCCTAATGGTGTTCCTGGTCACCTACGTGGTGCCCAGTTTTGCCGAGTTGTACCGCAGCATGCAGGCGAAGCTACCTTTGGCGACAGAGATCCTGATCGCGGTGGGCACCAGCGCCCGGAATTACGTTCTCGGCGGTGTTGCGGCAATCATCTTGGGCGTGTTCGCGTTCCGCTATTGGAGTAAAACTCCGGCCGGCGAGATGCGCATGGATAAGATTCGCCTGCGGACCCCGGTCCTGGGCGACATCTGGATCAAGTATCAAGTCGCGCAATTCTCCCGCGTTTTGGGGACGCTGCTGATCGGTGGAATTCCCCTGCTGCAGGCGCTCGACACGGCCGCCAACTCGCTTGGGACTAATCTATTACGAAAAACGCTTCACCAATCTGGGAAAATGGTGAGAGAGGGACGAGCATTATCCGCCGCGTTGCGCGATAGCAAGATCTTTCCCGCGCTGTCGATCGACATGATTGAAGTAGGCGAATCGACCGGCGCTTTACCGGCGATGCTTGGGAGCGTGGCTGAATTTTATGAAGATGACGTCACCACGCGTATGCAGGCCGCCCTATCGTTGATCGAACCCGCGATCATGATCTTCATGGGTTGTTTTGTGACGTTTGTATTGGTGGCATTATATCTGCCGATCTTTTCCTTAGCGGACACTCTTAGATAGGCAAACGAACATATGGCTGTTAGCGATCGAGGTAGATTAATCGACGTCAACCAGGAGGCCACCCAGGCCAAGCTGCTGGCGTCCCGGTACCGTTGTGAGTTCGTCGATCTGCGGGATGTGCGCATCGACCACGACCTGTTCCATTCCGTACCCGTGGATCTGATGTTCCGATATAACTTCGTGCCGATCCACGCTCAAAACGGCAATCTGGATATCGCGCTGGCCGACCCTCGCAACCTGAACCTGATCGACGAGCTTTCCGTCCTGCTGCAGAAGAAGCTTAAAGTTAAAGTCGCGACGCTGTCTCAAATTTCCGATCTTCTAAAGAAGACGGAGCAGTCGCAGCGCGTCCTTGAGGAAGTTACCGAAGGCTTCGCACTCGACGTCGTCGGCGATGAAGAGAACTCCGACGAAACGCTTTCTATCGACAAGCTGACCGCCGTCGATAACGACATCGCGCCCGTCATCAAGCTGGTGGATACCACCATCTTCAACGCCTTGGAGCGCCGCGCCAGTGATATTCACGTCGAGACTCGCGATCAGGAAGTAGCCATCAAGTACCGCATCGACGGCGTGCTCCACTACGCCATGCCGCCCATCGCCAAGGACTGGCATTCCACCATTCTTTCGCGCTTGAAGGTGATGAGCGAACTCGACATCGCCGAGCGCCGCGTCCCGCAGGACGGTCGTTTCCGGGTTCGCTATAAGGGCCGTTTGATCGACTTCCGCGTCTCGATCATGCCCACCATCCATGGCGAAGACGCCGTGCTGCGCGTTCTGGACAAAGAATCGATGAGCGAGAAGTTCGCCAAGCTGAGTCTGGATGTGGTGGGCTTCTCCGATCGGGATATTGTTAAGTACCGCCGCTACATCAAAGAACCCTACGGAATGGTGTTGGTGACGGGCCCAACGGGTTCCGGCAAAACGACCACGTTGTACGCGGGTTTGAGCGAGATTAAGAACGATGAAGACAAGATCATCACCATCGAAGACCCGGTCGAGTATCAAATCAAGGGCATCACGCAAATTCCGGTGAATGAAAAGAAAGGGCTGACGTTCGCGCGCGGGTTGCGCTCCATTCTTCGTCACGATCCGGATAAGATCATGGTCGGCGAAATTCGCGACCAGGAAACGGCCCAGATCGCCATCAACGCCGCCCTCACGGGCCACCTGGTTTTCACGACCGTTCACGCCAACAACGTCCTCGACGTGCTGGGACGCTTTTTGAACATGGGTGTCGAGCCGTACAACTTCGTGTCCGCCCTCAACTGCATCCTGGCGCAGCGCCTGGTTCGTATTATCTGCGACCACTGCAAGAAATTCGTGACTTATCCCGACGAATTGTTGCTTGAAAGCGGTTTCGATCTCGATGAATGGCGGGGTTTTCAATTCGCGGAAGGCGTGGGGTGTTTCGAATGTGGTGGCACCGGATTCCGCGGCCGCACCGCGATTCACGAGTTGCTCAATTTGAGCGAGCCCATTCGGGAGATGATTCTCAATAAGAGGCCGGGATCGGAAATCAAACGCCAGGCGCGCGAAGAAGGCATGACTTTTCTGCGTGAGTCGGCCGTCGACAAGGCCCGCGCCGGGATTACCACCTTGAAGGAGATCAATAAGGTCACCTTCATCGAGAAGTAGATATGGCGATGGGATCGTTGGCAAACATATTGAAGGATCCGCCCCCGGCTTACGCCTTCGAACTATCGGAGTCCGGTATCGCCTTCGCCAAGATCGGCCAAGTTCCCCAAATCAATTTTCAACCCTTTGAAGAGGGAGTGCTTTCCGTCTCGCCGGTGCGCGACAACATTCAGAAATCCGAAGTTCTGGCGGAGCATATCGGAGCGCTGGCTCCGTCGTCTGGCGGACGCAAGCGGAGGGCTGCGCTGATCCTGCCGGATTACTGCGCGCGGGTGGCCTTGCTCGATTTCGACTCATTTCCCTCGGTGGCCGAAGAACAGCGCGCCCTGATTCGCTTCCGGATGCGTAAGACACTACCGTTCGATGTGGAAAGCGCCGTCGTCAGTTACTACGCGCAGCCTCGAGCGGGGCAGACCGGCAAAATCGAAGTGCTGGCTGCCGTGCTGGCTTCGGAAATCGTGTTGCGGTACGAAGGACCTTTCCGTGCCGCGGGCTTCATTCCCGGATTTGTCACTACGTCCGCCATTGCCATGCTGAATATGCTGGATCCGGATGGCGTTACACTAGTCGTCAAATTAAACGGACGCACGCTAACGGCCGTCGTATTGGATGGAGCGGTGGTGAAGTTGCTGCGCTGCGTGGAGATTACCGACGGCAACCAGGAAGAACTGGAGTCGGTGGTTCTGCCGACGCTGGCCTACATTGAAGACGAGCTATCCACCACACCCAAACGCATCCTGTTGTGCGGTCTGGGTCTTTCGGGTGAACGCATCGCCCAGGGTTGGGCCCAGGAATGGTCGGTTCCGGTGGACACCGTGCGCTCGCGTTATGGCGCGCCCGGTCCAACCAACGCAGGGCTCTTGGGTTATTTAGAGTCGGTCGCATGATCAACGTCCCAGTCAATCTCGCGAGCGAACCCTTCCGGCGGGACCGGCCCATTCTGGTTGGGTCCGTCGCAGTGGGAATCGCGCTCATTATTACGCTTCTGACCCAGATCGGCATGATTCTGTCGCAACGGGCGGAAGCTGCCGACACCCGCACGGCGCTCGAAAAAGTGAACGCCCAAGTTACGCGCCTGGGAGCCGAGCAGGCGAAACTGGACGCCACGCTGCACCGGCCAGAGAATGCGGAGGTCCTCGAACGCAGCGTATTCCTGAACGACATCATTCAGCACAAGTCCATTAGCTGGACGCGCATTTTTGCGGACCTCGAAAAGGTGATGCCCTACAATGTCCGGCTGGTTCAAGTGCGGCTGCCGCAGGTGGATTCGCAAAATCGCGTGCTGCTGGACATGGTGGTGGGGGCCGAAGATCAGGCGCCGGTGCAGCAATTTTTCGATCGCCTCGCCGATTCGCCCCAGTTCGGCGCGATGACGCTGATGAACTCCATACCGCCCTCGAAGACCGATCCGCTATGGAAATACCGCATGAGCGTGAACTATGCCCAAAAGCTTTAACGTCTGGCCGCTCAACAACACGGGCGCGGTGGTGCGGCTGGTGGTCCTGGTGCTGCTGGCGGCGAACTTGGTAGCGGCTTACCTGGTGATTCGCCCCATCGGCGGCTCACCCGAGGAATTGACTCAGCAACTCGCCGATTTGCGCACTCAGCAACGGCAACGCCAGGGCTCGTTGGACCGCACCAAGAAGCTGGTGCAGAAGATCGAAGCGGGACGCGGAGAAGGCGACGAGTTCATGGACGATTATTTCCTGCCTCGCCGCACCGCTTATGCCACTGTGGTGGCTGAACTGATGAAGGATGCCACCGAAGCGAAAATTGCGTCGAAGGAAACTGCTTACGTAATGGAGCCTATCGACGGCAGCGACAACCTCCTGATGATGACGGTTTCGGCGGGCTTTGAAGGTTCCTACGGCGACCTCGTCCATTTGATCAACCTCATCGACCGGTCCGACAATCTGTTGATCATCGAGGGCTTGGGCGCCACTCCCCAGCAGGGCTCCAAAGCTCTGAGCATCACCTTGAAACTGGATACCTTTGTGCGAGAGGATGGTTCAGGGCAATGAATCTGAAGGTTTCCGGACTCGGCGCGGAGCCGAAGAAGCTGGCTGCTCTGGGCGTGCTCGCCCTGATTGGGACCTACTTCTACCTGTCGAACAGACCCTCCAGCGATTCGAGCGGTTCTTCTGTAAGTTCGCATCCGATATCGACACCTGCCGATGTTCCTGTCTCGCCGGTTCGCAACGCCAAGACCGGGCGTGCCAAGGTTCGTAGCAGCGCCCAATATGAATTTAGGCCCACGCTGAAGTTTAAGGAAGGTCAGATCGATCGCGCCAATATCGATCCGACGCTTCGCCTGGACCTGCTGGAGCGTGTGCAAAACGTGAAGATTGGGGACGTCAATCGCTCGCTGTTTGAGAGTCTTACGGCGGCCCCCGTGCAAATCGCGAAGAATATTCCCGAGCCGGCGAAGATCAAGATCGCGTTTCCCTACCAGGGTCCGCAGCAGGCGGCCAAAGTGGTTGCCGCTGCCGCACCCCCGGAACCGGCCGCTCCGCCGATTCCACTCAAGTTCTACGGGTTCATCAATCCGGTTCGCACCGTGGGTCCCAAGCGAGCCTTCTTTCTCGACGGCGACGATATCGTAGTCGCCAACGAAGGCCAAATGATCAAGAATCGATATAAGATCGTCCGCATCGGCGTAAACTCGGCAGATGTCGAGGATACGCAATTTAAGAAAAATAGCCGCCAGACTCTGCCCCTGGTGCCAGAGGAGCAACAGTCATGAAAAGCGCTTGCGTAAAGCCCCGCAAATCGGAAGAGCGCGGGTTCGCGGTGTTGATGGTGTTTGTCCTCGCGGCCGTTATCGCTATCACCCTGTACATGGAAATGCCGCGCGTGGCGTTCGAAGCGCAACGGACGAAGGAACAGCTTCTGATCGATCGCGGCGACCAGTACAAGCGGGCGATCCAGCTCTTTTATCGCAAGAATAAGCGCTTCCCTACTACCATGGACGAGTTGGAAAAGTTCCAGGAAGTACGCTATCTGCGGCGCCGCTACAAGGATCCCATGACCAACAAGGATGAGTGGCGCATCATCCATGTCGGGCCCAGCGGCCAGTTGACGGATTCACTGGTCCAGAAGCAACAAAATCCTCTGGGGCAGAACGGATCGAACGGGCAGCAGGCTTCGAATGGACAGAACGGGCAATCGGGGTTCGGCGGGCAATCGGGAAGCAATGGCCAATCCAACCCCGGGTTCGGCAGCAGCTTTGGCAGCCAAGGGTCGAACGGGAACCAACCGCCGCCCACCCAGTACAATGCTAACGGCATTCCGATCAGCGGCGCTGACGCGGACCCATCCGGCGGCCCTCCCAGCGGCATCAACATGGCGGTTGCCCGACGCCCCAGCGATTCGATGAATCTCGGACAAGGCCCCACGGGCACGGTAAATCCGTCCGACCCGAATCAACCGCAGGATCCCAATCAGGCTGCATCGACGGATCCGAACCAGACCAGCTCGCAAGACCCAAATCAGGCGCAAAATTCGGGTCAGCCGAATGGAAATCAGACGAATGCGAATCAGACGAACGGACTTCCTTCCCGCTATCCCGGGCAATATCCGCCGGGCTTTCCGGGCCAGCCTGGGCAGCCGTATATACCGGGCCAGCTGCCGTACCAGAATCAGTCGAATAACGGCCAGCAAAGCTCCTTTAATAATGGCAATAATGGGGGAAGTTCTTTCAATAACGGCGGCAGCTCGTTTAACAACGGGGGCAGTTCATTCAACAATGGCGGTAGCTCGTTTAACAACGGCGGCAGCAGCTTCAATAGTGGCGGCTCGTTTAACAACGGCAGCAATAATGGCAACAATTCATCGAACAGCGCCGGCGGTAATGCCGCTTTAAACTCCATCCAGAATTCGCTATTTTCCGCGCGGCCGTCCAGTTCCAGCTTCAGCAATGGCAACAGCAATACAACCGGCGGAGGCGTGGGGATCGCTGGTGTAGCCACGAAGTATAAAGGTCCCAGCATCAAGGTGGTCAACGAACGCAAGAAGTACCAGGAGTGGGAATTCGTCTACGACATGAAAAAGGATAAGAGTTTGCTCGGCGCTGCCGGCGTGAATGCCTTGCAAAACGCCCAGAATCCCGGCCAAGGACAGAACGCGCCGGGCTTCTCAAGCTTCGGCGGCAACCAGAATTCGAACGGGTCCAGCTTCGGCAACAATAGCAACAGCAGTTTCGGAAGCGGCTCGTCTTCACAATCGCAATCCCAGTCGCAAACGCAGACTCAACCGCAACAGCAGCAACAGCAATAGCGCTTAGTTGGCCGTTTTCACGTCTCGCTGGCGCTGGTTATAGACATCCAGAAAATCGAGCGCGGTTTGATTCAGATGCACCACTTCCTGGACGCTCTGCCCCAATTCGAGTGCCCGGTCGCTGCTTTGCCGGTACGACGGCCACTCCGGTAGACCTTTCCCATTGGGGTCGCCTGTCGTTGCGAAATTCACCCAATACGTGGACATCTCCTCCGCCAACTGGGAGGCGGCGGGCCCATGCGCTCTTCCGGTCCGATCCAGATTATCGAACACATACGCAATCTCGGACGCGTGATAAGCCCCATATCGAGCGCTCTGCGGACCGGGCGGAACATAGCTGAAGTAGTACAGGAACGCCTTAGCATGGCCGGTCTTGCTTTGCTCGCGGACCCAGGTTCGCATCTGCCAGCCGAACAGCGCGTCGCGGATGCTGGCGTAGTGGGAGGCCTTTGCTTCCGCGTCGCTCGCCGCTGGATAGATCTTAAAAAACTCATCCGCCAGACCGCCGAAGCGTTGCTGAATGTCTTTACGGAACGCCTCCGCGGTTCGGTCTTCCGGCCAAGGCGCGAGCGACGTTGCTTCGTCCGCATTCGAACCCGCGATCAGTGGCACATCATTCTGCTTAGCGTGTTCAAAAATCTCGTATACGCTCTCGGGCAGCATCCAGCCGTCCACATTGGGCGGGAAACTCGCCAAACCGGAAGCTTTCGAGACATCTTCGGCCGGCTTCGCTCGCAAGGCTTGAATGGAATCCACTTTCATGGAGGCGGCGAATTTCGATCCGGCCTGCTCGGCTTGCGCCAGCGTTTGCATCGGTCCAAATGCCGCCCCGCTTTCGCCTATGGCGCGTTGAAACAGGCCTTTCGCGAGCGGAGTCGCCATCAAGTAATTTACGCTCCACGCTCCGGCGGACTCGCCGAAGATAGTCACTCTCTTCGGATCGCCGCCGAATCCAGCGATATTCTTTGCCACCCAATGCAGCGCCGCGATCTGATCGAGCAGCGCATAGTTCCCGGAAGAATTGTGGTCCGATTCCCTGGTCAACTCCGGGTGCGCCAAAAATCCGAATACGCCCAACCGGTAGTTGATCGTGACCACGACCGCGCCCTTCTTCGCTAGCGACTCGCCATCATAGATGGGAATGTCCCCAGACCCGCGCGTCAACGCGCCTCCGTGAATCCAAACCATCACCGGCAGCGCTTCCTTGCTGCTCTTAGCCCCGGTCCACACGTTCAACGCAAGACAGTCTTCGCTCATCGGTTCAGGTTCCGAGTAATAGAGCGAGGCTTTCGGATAGGGAAGCTGGTAACAGACCGGCGAAAACCGATCCGCCTTCCGAAGCCCGCTCCAAGGCTTCACGGGGCGAGGCGGCCGCCAGCGCAAATCGCCCACAGGTGGAGCCGCATAGGGGATGCCTTTATAAACGCGAATGTCCGGATTTCGTCCCGCGGCGCCGCTGAC
>Ga0302319_10018095_pt1 | contig 12873 bp, 5 predicted proteins | sample Bog_T0_2_FD_203319 | JGI IMG/M metagenome (GOLD analysis project Ga0302319, IMG submission 203319) | Peat permafrost microbial communities from Stordalen Mire near Abisko, Sweden - Bog_T0_2 | ecosystem: Environmental > Terrestrial > Soil > Wetlands > Peat | place: Sweden: Abisko, Stordalen Mire...
GTGGACGGCAATCGCATCCTGCCGGGAACCGGCCAGGGGAAGTAGGTATATTCCATCGGACGCTCCTGCTGGTGTCAAGAACATTGTGTTGGCAGGCAAAAATCCCTGCATCCGGCTCCACTCACACCCACACTCACACCCACACTCGCACTCGCACTCCCACTCACACTCACACTCACACTCACACTCACACTCACACCCACACTCGCACCCACACTCTCGCCGCCGATTCAATCCATCCGTAGAATAGATAGAGATGGCATTTACGGAACAATACGACGTCGCGGTAGTGGGCGCGGGACACGCCGGCTGCGAAGCCGCCATGGCCGCCGCGCGCATGGGCCTCAAAACCGCCCTCATCACCATGAACCTCGACCTCATCGCCCAGATGAGCTGCAATCCCGCCATCGGCGGCGTGGCCAAGGGCCATCTCGTCCGCGAAGTCGACGCGCTCGGCGGCATCATGGGCGAAGTAGCGGACGCGGTCGGCATCCAGTTCCGGCTGCTCAACGCCTCGCGCGGTCCTGCCGTCTGGAGCCCGCGCGCCCAGTGCGACAAACAGCTCTACCGCGTCAAAATGCGCGAGGTCCTCGAATCCCAGCCCGGCCTCCACATCCGCCAGGCGGAAGTCGTCGATCTGGTGATCGAAGACTCCGACCCTTCCACCGAAATCAGCGATCTTCAATTGGGTGCCCCCGGTCCCTCGCATTTGGGGACCGGGGAGACCATCTCGGCGGAAGGAATCGCGGAGACCATCTCCCTCGACCCACCAGAGCTACCGCGTCCCGCGCGACGAAGCGGACGCGTCCTCGGCCTCAAGCTCCGCGATGGCCGCAACCTCCTCGCCGGCGCCACCATCATCACTACCGGAACCTTCTTGAACGGCCTCATCCACTGCGGCGAGAAGCGCTATCCCGCCGGCCGCTCGGGCGAGCCCGCCTCAGTCCTTCTCGGCGAAGCGCTCCGCGCGCTCGGGCTTCGCACCTGCCGCCTCAAGACCGGGACGCCTCCGCGTCTCGACGGCCGCACCATCGATTGGAGGGTCTTCGAGGAGCAGCCCGGCGACGCCGACCCCACGCCCTTCAGCTTCCGCACAAAAAAGATCGTGCAGCCGCAGGTCTCCTGTCACATCGCCTTCACCACGCCGGAGACGCTGCGCCTCATCCGCGAAAACGTGCACCGCTCGGCGATGTATTCGGGGCGGATTGAAGGCATTGGTCCGCGCTACTGTCCGTCCATCGAAGACAAAGTCGTCAAGTTCCCTGACAAGACGCAGCACCAGTTCTTCCTCGAGCCCGAGGGCCTCAATACGCACGAGGTCTACGTCAACGGCATGTCCACCTCGCTGCCCATGGAAGTGCAGTGGCAGATCGTGCACTCCATTCCAGGCCTCGACCAGGCCGAGATGCTGCGTCCCGGTTACGCCATCGAGTACGACTCGGTCGACGCCACCGAGCTCGACCGCTCGCTGCGCGTCAAGTCCTTCACCGGACTCTATCTCGCCGGGCAAATCAACGGCACCAGCGGCTATGAGGAAGCCGCATGCCAGGGCATCATGGCCGGCATCAACGCCGCACTCTGGCTCAAGGGTCAGCCGCCCTTCACCATGGATCGCACGGAGGGCTACACGGGAATCCTCGTTGACGACCTCATCTCGAAGGGAACCAACGAACCGTATCGCATGTTTACCTCGCGCGCCGAGTTCCGCCTCCACCTGCGCATCGACAACGCCGATCGCCGCCTCACGCCGCACGGCCGCCGCCTCGGTTTGATCAACGACCAGGCCTGGGCTGAGTACGAACAAAAACAGGCGCGCATGTCCGCGCTCGCCAGCTTTTTGGCGACTGGTAAGGTCAACTCCGAAAGGCTGCAAGCCGCAGGCCTTGGCGAGCAACCGGCCGTTGCGGGCCTCACCTGGGCGCAACTGCTCAAGCGCCCTGAAGTCACAATCGATTCGCTCCTCGCCGTCCTCCGCGACGACCTTGCCCGCGACCCGCTGCTGGCCGAATTCATCTTGAATCCAAAAGGATCCCAAACAATCGATGTCGTGAAAGGGCACCACTTCAGTCGTGCCGAAGAAAATCCCAAAAAGGAGGGGGCTTTAGCCCCTGACGGACGAACTTTGTCGGGACCAGAGTCCAACATCCTCCGCAGCACCCGCCGCAACGAAGCCCGCTCCGTCGAAACCGAGATCAAGTTCGCCGGCTATCTCGAGCAGCAGAAGAAGTCCATCGAGCGCCTCAAGGCCGCCGAGTCCGTCACCATTCCCGAGTGGCTCCAGTACAACATCATCAGCGGCCTCTCCCGCGAGATGCGCGAAACATTGGAGCGCGTGCGTCCCCAGACGCTCGGCCAGGCCAGCCGTATTCCCGGCGTCACGCCAGCGGCATTGAGTCTTGTTCACGTGTCGATAAGGATTCAGGGCAAGCAGCAGGACGCGCGTCGCGCCACGGCCTGAGCGCCGGACGTATAGGAATTGATTCCCGAATTAAGACCGGCCTAGCCGAATTATCAGCGCTTGCTTCCTGCGCGGCTGAAGGTGGGCTACGATGGAGTCAATGAGTTCTGTGGTGACTGAACCCGGCAAGCTCGTACTGGACTACACCCATGCCAAGGTTGGCAAGGGCGTAGTTATTCACGCGGATTGCCTCGAATGGATGGGACGAATCCCAGGGGGCTCCATTCATGGGATTGTCACGGACCCGCCTTACGGCGTAAAGGAATACGAATTCGACCAGATCGAGAAGCGCGCGAATGGTAATGGTGGGATCTGGCGAATCCCACCGTCATTCGATGGGTCGAATCGGCAACCGCTTCCACGGTTCACAGCGCTTAATGAAAAAGAGCGCAAGCAATTATCTCGTTTCTTTATTGAGTGGGCTAAAGTTGCGATTCACGTCCTCCCACCAGGCGGACACGTAATCCTCGCGTGCAATTCCTTTCTGGCTCAACTTGTCTATGGAGCGCTGATCGACGGCGGGCTCGAATTCAGAGGGCAGATTATTCGGATTGTCCGAACTCTACGTGGTGGCGACCGACCAAAGAATGCGGAAGAGGAGTTCCCCGGCGTTTGCTCCCTTCCCAGGGGGGCCTATGAGCCCTGGGGAATCTTTCGTAAGCCCCTGCCTCCAGGCATGACCGTGAGTGAGTGTCTCCGCAGATTCGGTACAGGCGGCCTGCGGCGACTGCCGGAGGGTCTGCCGTTCTCCGATGTTCTCGAATTCGGACGGACTCCGAAAGCCGAAAAAGAAATAGCATCGCACCCTAGTCTCAAGCCCCAAGCCCTTCTGCGCGAGTTGGTGTGGTCAATTCTGCCTTTAGGGGAAGGTTTGGTCTGCGATCCATTTATGGGGTCAGGTTCGACTGTAGCCGCTGCCGAAGCAATCGGGTACAGGAGCGTAGGCGTTGAAAAACACGAATCTTATTACAAGCTGGCGCTTTCGGCTATTAAGCCACTGTCGAATATCTCAGTGTGCCGCGATCAAATCAGCCTGGCGTTCGGATGATGCTGCGCGGGCTTGATAAATCCAGTTCCTGGACATCTTTTCAAAGCCGGATGGCAAAACTGTTGCCGTGATCGTTCGCCGGCTTGTGGAACTCCGACCCCCAAATTGCCAATCGGTCTTTGCGAGCACCCCGCCATAGACTGCATGAAATCGAAATACCTTGCGTTGCTTGGTCTTCTGCAAGTCGGCGGGACGCCCGCTTTCGAACACGAAAACCATGAGCCAGACATCTTCTGGGTTATGACCCTGCCATCCCCGAAGGTATCTTGAAGCCTTCACTTCAATTCCATCTGCGCCTGCGTGCTGCGCCGCGTTGCTCGGATATTTTCCGGCTGGAAGCAGATCGGGGTGCCCATTGTGATACACATTCTTTGCGATTGTCAGACAATGGCGGGGAAGACTGCTGGTAATGAACTCCCCAACAATGCTGCTGAAGTTGGCAGGCATCAGCATATCTTCCAGTCGCGACATACCTTTTCTCACAAATTCCGTATCCACCGCTCGCAGAAACTCGACAAAGTCTAGCATCGCGCGATGGACGTGCTCGACAGAAACCCCGAAAGGAATGATGGCCTTGGGGTTGAAGTCATCGAAAGATGGCACTTCAGGCGTACACGATGAAAGATCGGATCGAGTCCTTCCCACAGTTACGAATTCTCCTCGGCGCACGTATTTCTCTAAATTAAGAATGTTCGAGGCGAAACAGGGAATCAAGGACAATCGTGCCGGGGTATAAGATCCCTCAACACAATCTCTGGGACCCCACGACATGGGTTGGACCTCAACCCGCGTATCCTATTCCCGTATGAACATCGACCAAATTCAGGCAGCTCTACGCGACTCCTCCCTTGACGGTTGGCTCTTCTACGACCATCACCATCGCGATCCCATCGCCATGCGCATTCTCGGCATCGATCCCAACGCGCACGTCACGCGCCGCTGGTACTACTACATTCCCGCCTCAGGCGAGCCGCGCAAGCTCGTGCATCGCATCGAGCAAGGCCGCCTCGATGCCCTGCCCGGATCGAAGACTCAGTACTCCAGTTGGCAGGAGCTGCATGCAGGCCTCGAGACCCTCCTCCAAAACCAGAAAAAAATCGCCATGCAGTATTCGCCGAACAACGACATTATGTATGTCTCCATGGTCGATGCGGGAACCGTGGAGTTCCTTCGCTCCCTGGGCAAGCAGATCGTCACTTCCGCCGATCTCGTCAGCCAGTTTGAAGCCGTGCTCAGCGAGGAGCAGATTGCAACCCACATGGTCGCGCAGCGCGCCATCGACGCCGTTGTTGCCGAAGCCTGGCTCGAGATCGGCCGCCGCCTTCGTCCCGCCTCCGGCCGCGCCAACCCGCTGACGGAATACGATATGGTCGTCTGGCTCGGCGAAGCCATGCGCCGCGAAGGCCTGGTTTGGGAGAACGGCCCCGATGTGAGCGTGAACGCCAACACCTCCGACTCGCACTACGAAGCGACAAGCGAACATGCAGCGCCGATTCGCGAGGGCGATTTCCTGCTCATCGATATTTGGGGACGACCGGAGAAGCCTGGCTCGATCTTCTACGACATCACCTGGACAGGCGTGATCGGCCGCGCGCCGACAGCCCGGGAGCAACTCGTCTTTGAAACCGTCCGCAACGCCCGCGACGCCGCCATCGCCGCGGTCGAACAAGCCTTCGCCGCCAACCGCGAGATCCGCGGCTTCGAGGCCGACGATGCCGCGCGCAACGTAATTCGCGCCGCGGGTTTTGGCGAATATTTCACGCATCGCACCGGACACAACATCGCCATCGATCTGCACGGTTCCGGAGCGCACTTGGACAACCTCGAAACCCACGACGTGCGCCGCATCCTGCCCCACACATGCTTCTCCGTCGAGCCCGGAATTTACCTGCCCGAGTTTGGCGTGCGCAGCGAGGTGAACATGCTCACATCGCCGGGAAAAGCCTGGGTTTCCGGACGAATCCAGCAGGAGTTGGTGAGAATTTAGAAGCAGCTACAAGCTCTCAGCCATTCGCGATCCGTTTGAGGGTCGTGCATCGCGAGCACGGTACCAACCGGTCACATCCCTGTGACGTTGAACCGGGCACACCCCGGACGCGCCAACGGAACAAGCGAAACCGGTGCGCTGAGAAGCGGAAAAGAAGCTGGAGCGCCTTAGATTAAGCGAAAGTCATTTGACAAGCACCTTTTTCGTCCTACAATTGCTACGCGAATAGTTCTGCAATTTTGGGGGGAAGAAATGCGCTCTGGAAAATTTGGGCTGCTCTGCCTTGGGATTCTCGCGTCTTCATTCCTGTTGCTTGCCGGTTGCGGTGGAAGCCCGACTCCGGTAGGGGCCATCACGGTAACGCCGGCTGCAACTACCGTTGATGGAACAGATGCGACGACATTGACGGCCACGGTCACCAACGACCGGAACGCGGCCGGGGTGAGCTGGAGCACGAGCGCAGGAACCCTGTCGGGCACCTCCACCACGGGCGCCACCATCACGCTCCCCGCGGCAACCGGCTCTTCCCAGACGGTCACGATTACCGCGACCTCCGTTGCCGACACCACCAAGACCGGCACGGCCACGATCACCGTCCCGGTCGCGCCAGCCGTCACCAGCCTGACAGCTCCGCAGCAGTCGGTGGCAGTGGGCACTACGTATTCCGTAACGCTTGCCGGAACCGGCGGCATTTCCCCGTACAAAAACTGGGCGCTTGCGGCCGGCACTCTGCCCGCCTGTCTGAGCCTGAACGCATCCACCGGCGTGCTCTCCTCGCCCTCGATCCCCACGGCGGCTTGCGTGGGTGTTTACAGCGGCATCAAGTTCTCCATGAGCGACTCGGGCACCGCGACCGCGCTCACGGCCACCTCGTCGGCACAGACCATTACGGTGACCGGGCCGACTCTCGCGTTCAGCTCCACTCTGCCGGCTGGATCGGTGGGCACCGCCTACGCGGGCAGCGTCACCGCCAGCGGCGCGCTGGGCGCCACAACCTACAGCCTGGCCAGCGGCGCATTGCCCGCTTCCGGCCATCTCACGCTGAATGCCGCGACCGGAGCCATCACCGGAACTCCCTACGCGGCCGACGCCGGTACGTTCAACTTCACCGTCAAGGTAGTGGATCAATACGGCGACACCGCCACCTCCGGCGCCCTCAGCATCACCATCAACGCGCCGACCCTCACATTCCCTGCCTCCTTGGGCGGCGGAAACGTGGGCACGGCGTATAGCGCCAGCGTCGCCGCGACGGGTGCGGTGGGCACAACCACCTACACCGTCAACAGCGGAGCCTTGCCCGCCTCGGGCCATATCACGCTGAACGCCGCCTCCGGCGCCATCTCGGGCACTCCCTACGCGGCCGATGCAGGCACATCCACCTTCACCATCAAGGTGACCGATCAATATGGCGACACGGCGACATCCGGCAGCCTCAGCATCAACATCACCGCGCCGACCCTCACATTCTCCACGCCGTCAGCGGCTGCTCCCGTGGGCACGGCCTACTCCAGCAGCGCAGCAGCCAACGGCGCGGCAGGCACCGCAACATACAGCCTGGCCAGCGGAGCATTGCCCGCGTCCGGGCACCTGGTGTTGAATACCAGCACCGGTGCGATCACCGGCACTCCGTATGCGGCTGACGATGGTCCATACACATTCACGGTAAAGGTGACGGACCAATACGGCGACACGGCGACGTCGGGAACACTCAGCATTACGGTTGCCTCGCCGGCGATTTCGTTCCCCATCTCGCTGCCGGGCGGCAACGTGGGTACTGCCTATAGCGCCAGCGTGGCGGGTTCCGGACCCGTTGGCGCCACAACCTACGTAGTCAACAGCGGCGCACTACCCGCCTCCGGGCACGTTACTCTTAACGCGGCCACCGGCGCGATTACGGGAACTCCGTATGCGGCGGATGCAGGCACATCCACGTTCACAATCAAGGTGACCGATCAATACGGCGATACGGCGACGTCGGGTCCCCTGAGCATTACGATCACTGCGCCGGCCATCACATTCGCCACCCCGGCAGCTACTGCCAATGTGGGCTCGGCTTACGCGAGCAGCGCCGCGGCCTCTGGCACGGTGGGCGCCACCACCTACGCCATCAACTCAGGCTCTCTGCCCGCGTCGGGCCATCTCGCATTCAATACCAGCACCGGCGCCATCGCGGGAACTCCCTATAACGCCGATAAGGGCACCAGCACCTTCACCGTCAGCGTGACCGATCAATACGGCGACACGGCGACCTCAGGCAGCCTGAGCATCAACGTGATCGCGCCGACCATCACGTTCGGTACACCGGCGCCAACCGCCACCGTGGGCACGGCTTACTCGAGCAGCGCCGCAGCCTCCGGCACTGTGGGTACGACGACATATGCCATCGCCGGCGGCTCCCTGCCCGCTTCGGGCCATCTGCTCCTAAACCCCGGCACCGGCGCGATCGCGGGAACTCCCTATGCGGGCGATGTGGGTCCGTTCAACTTCACGGTGAGCGTGACGGATCAATATGGCGACACGGCCACGTCGGGAACTTTCACCATCACCATTACCGCGCCGCTCATCACGTTGCACGCAACTCTGCCGCCGGGCGCGGTGGGCACCGCTTACACGGGCGGCGTTTCAGCCAGCGGCGCAGCGGGAACAACAACATACGCCGTGACCGGCGGCGCAGTGGGCGCTTCGGGCCATTTGACGCTGGACCCCTCAACGGGCGCGATCACGGGAACTCCCTACGCCTCCGATGCGGGCACAAGCTCATTCCAGGTCACCGTAGAAGATCAATATGGCGACATCGCCGGGCCGTTCAACGAAAACCTTGTCATCAACCCGGCGGGGACGATTACGTTTGGCGCCGCGCCCACGGCCACTGCGACGGACGGCGTGAAATACTCCAGCGCGGTTACGGCTTCCGGCGGCGCGGGAACGCTTACCTACAGCCTGGTCGGCGCCGGCAGCAGCAATCTGCCCTCGGACTTTGCCTTGAACCCCAGCACCGGCGCCGTATCCGGCACACCTGCCAACGTGTCACCATTCACATTCGAGGTGCAGGCAGCGGACGCGTACGGTGACACCCCCGCCACGCAGAGCTATACCGTCACGGTGAGCGCCGGCGTGGGAACCAAGCTGCTCTTCTCTACCGAGCCGCCTGCCAACGGAACCGCCGGTACGCCCTTCGGTGTCGTGGTTCAAGTCGAGGATGTAAACGGCTTCCCGGTCAATACTTCCAACATCTCGGTGACCATTACCTCAACGCCCTCGGGAGTGACGGTCGCGACTACCTCCACGGTCAACGGCGTAGCCACCTTCACCAACCTGCTCCTGGACACCTCCGGCGCCTACACGTTGCAGGCAGCCGCCCCCGGGCTGACTGGCGCCAACAGCAGCGGCATTACAATTGGCGCGGGTACGGCATCGAAGCTGGTCTTTTCCACCGAGCCGCCGGCGAACGTCACGGTGGGCACGCCGTTCGGCGCGGTGATTGAGGTCGAGGACGGAAACAACAATCTGGTCACTTCCTCTTCTGCCTCCGTGACGATTACCTCGACGGCCTCGGGTGTGACGGGCACAACAACGGTCGCGGCGGTCAACGGCTTTGCTACATTCACCAACCTGATGCTTAACAGCTCTGCTACGTTCACGCTGCAGGCGAATGCCAACTTACTGGCGGGCGCCAACAGCACCAACGTTACGGCCAGCAATGCACTGACCATCAACCAGACGGTTCTGCCCTCGGCAGATCAGGGATTGGGCTACTCGTTCACGCTGACCGCATCGGGCGGCAGCGGCAGCGGCTATACCTTCACCACCCAAGGCGCCAGCACTCTCGGCAACTTTGGGCTCACGCTCGATAGCAGCGGCTTGATCCACGGCACGCCGACAAACGGCGGCGGAACCGCAACCTTCACGGCCCAGGTAACGGACTCGCTGAGCCACACTGCAACGCAGGCGCTTTCTATCCCCGTCTACAGCGGGTTGAGCCTGCCTTCTCCCGATCCCAGCTCTCTGCCGTCGACCGGCCTTACCAATCAGACCTACACCGGATCGATCAACGGAGTAGGCGGTACGGGCACCTACCAGTGGTCGGTCAATGGAACCGTGGTGACCGGCGCCGGAGTCTCTCTGGGCAACGGCACCCTGACCGCAACCGCAAGCGGCAACATCCTCAGTATCAATGGAGCGCCTTCGTCCACCAGCCCGGTCTCATTCAACGTCAGACTCACCGATACCGCGGCCAACAATGTCTTTACCAACCAGGGTCCGTACACCATCACGATCAGCAACCCCACCTCGGTGAGCTTGCCGACGCCCAGCGCGACAGTTCCCGGTTCGGCGGTCGTGAACCAGAGCTACACGGGGTCGATCACTGCCACCGGCGGCGTGCCGCCCTATACATGGACGATCAACGGGCAGCCAACCACGGGTGCAGGCTACTCATTTGGGAACGGAACCCTGGTCGCGACCAGCAGCGGCAACACGCTGACGTTTGGTGGCACGCCGACTTCGGCAACGACCATCGGGCCGTTTACCGTGAATGTGACGGACAGCGCCTTGCCCAGCAGCACCTTTGCCAACAACAACTACAGCATCGTGGTGAACCCCAACGGCGGGACGATCAACGGTGCATTCAGTCTGCAGAATTACTGCAACGGCGGCGGCACCATCCCCGTCACTTTTACGGTCACGCTCACCAATACGTCAACCAGCCAGACCATCCAGACAACCTCCATTAGTAACGGCTCGTATTCGTTCAGCAGCGTCCCGCCCGGAACCTACACCATCACGCCGTCGATTGCGGGAGCTGCTGCGGTGTTCTATGCCTCCGACCCCGCCATGAACACAGGCATCGTGGTGACGAACGGCACGAACCTGCTCCACGAAAACTTCAACGCGCAGGTGGGCTACACGGTCTCAGGATCGGTGAGCTACAGCGGCACGCAGACCGGGCAGACGTTCATCAACCTGAGCGGCGGCTGCGGCAGCGGCGGCAGTGTAGGCACCGCTCTTCTTACCACGCAGACCACCGGGAACGGGAGCTTCACCATTCGCGGCGTGCAGCCAGGCAACTACACGCTCTCGGCATGGATGGACCCGCTCGGCAACCAGGTATCGAACGCAATCGACCCGACAGGCAGCACGTCCAGTGGCTCCATAACGGTCTCAAACGCGAATGTTTCCGGCACTGCCGTCACCATGCACGATCCCACGTTCGCGACGCCCTATGAGAATCCCAGCATTAAAGGCGGTATCATCCCCAACTCGCAAGGCGTGCTCATCGAATTCAGTGAGAGCAAGAACAACAGCGGCAATGGCATTGAGGACGCGAACCAATATGTAGTGCAATGGAGCACAAGTCCCACGGTTGGCGGCGGCAGCGGTGGCGACCAATTCTTATGTGCTGAACACGGCAATGTTTGTCCCAGCCATACGTTCGCGGCAACTGGGGACAAGGGCGTTTGGCTCCTCAACAATGCGAACCTTGGCGCGGGCACCTTCGTGAGCGGCACAACGTACTACTTCCAGGCCCGCTCCTTTAACACGCTGGCCAGCACCACTCATCCCAATGGATGGTGCGACTACGACTCATCGAGCTCCAACGGGTGCAGCCCGACGCCCACCACAACGTCCAGCTTTACGGGTGTGACCATCGGCACGCCGGCATGCAGTGGCACCTGCACCGCGGTTTCGAGCTCGGTGACCATTCCTGCGAGCCTGACTTGTCCCACTAATACCTCGGTAACCATTTGCCCGGGCGCACCGCTCTATCTGGGCCTGGTGCAGCTGGATCCAAGCACCGGTAACCCTACCGGCATCTATGTCACCGAGATCGCCAACCCGGTAGTCGGCGTGAATAACTTCCCGTCTGGCGGGATCACCGTTCCCAACGGCTCCAACTATGCGGTGATCGGAATTCTCGATCAGTTGAACAACGGCGGATTCGGCGTCGGGGCAGTATCGAATACCAACCATCTTTCAAACGGTAACCTGACCATATCGAGCAGCACGCCGACCGTGCCGGGAATCACGCTGCCCACCACCAACAGCGTGGCAACCGTTGCCACGCAGTACAACAGCTACACCTGCCAGGGCTGCGGCGGGACGCAGACGTACTACCAGCTCAATTTCAATGTGGAGGCGTCGAACCGGCTGCCGGTGGCCGTTACCCTAACATCGGGCCCCAATGTGATCAACACCTCCGGGACCGTGGCCATCGACATGAGCAACTCCAACTGCAATGGTTGCGGCAGCCCCCAATTCCAGTACTCCGCCTTGCTGCCGGGCGGCACGCCGAGCCTGGGCGACACGTACGGCTTCACTGTGAAATACAGCGACGGGACCTCCGATAACGGCAGCGTGATCAACGGCGCGGTGACCCCATTTGGCGGCACAGTCGCGAATGGTGGCACAGGCGCGGTTGTGGGGCCAGCCGATCTGCCCACCCTCACTTCACCCGCCAGTGGGACGACGGCCAGCAGCGATACGCCGACGTTTACGTGGACCGACCCAAGCCTGGCCAATCCAGGCAACTACTATTACTCGTTCTACCTGAACCAGCAGAGCGGTACATGCCTGAGCGGCAATTGCCAGATCTGGCAGATACCGAATGAGAATGGCAACAGCAACGGCTTCAACAACTCGATCACGTCGCTTACCTGGAACGTGGATCCGATATCCGGGGACAACAGCTCGCCCACGGTGACCAGCCTAACCAGCGGGCAAACGTACAGCTGGGCCATTCAGGTCCAGGACAGCAACAACAGCGACGGCAACTCGGCGAACCAGGCGCAACGCTCCGTGTGGTTCGTCGCTCCATAGACCAGAGCCTGATCTACCCTTGAGGGCGGCCGGCAGCCAAACCGGCCGCCCTTTTTACGCCCGCTCGGAGAGCCGCCGCGGCCCCCCGGCATCGTCAACTCTGCGGCGCACGCTCAGGCACGAATCTGCGCGAAAAAACACACCCAAACATGCGCCAACTGGCCTTTTTGCGCCATCCTGCACCGTTTATGCGCACTTTCGCGAAATTCTTTGCCAACACTTGCTCTGATTCGCGAAATTCCATATTCACACTTGCCCCTGAAATGCGAAATTTTCTGCAAGATGTCTCAAAGAATCGCGAAGCTTCAAGCGACCATTTCGGGGGCAAACGCGAAATCCTGAGCGAACATTTGGCGGGGATTACGTACGCTCTAAGCGAACGTTTCGCCTGATTCCATGAGCCTTCCCCACCGGACCCACCCTTCCACCAAGAAACGCAAAAAAGAAGTCCCAAATTCCGCCCCCACTCCCAAGCTCCCTCGCTCCCTTGCACCCAAGCTCCCAAGCTCCCTCGCTCCCTCGCTCCCTCGCACCCTCGCTCCCTCGCTCCCTTGTTCCCTCGTT
>Ga0302319_10018096_pt1 | contig 12873 bp, 9 predicted proteins | sample Bog_T0_2_FD_203319 | JGI IMG/M metagenome (GOLD analysis project Ga0302319, IMG submission 203319) | Peat permafrost microbial communities from Stordalen Mire near Abisko, Sweden - Bog_T0_2 | ecosystem: Environmental > Terrestrial > Soil > Wetlands > Peat | place: Sweden: Abisko, Stordalen Mire...
GGAGCGGCCGCGCTGGAACCGGCGCAGGAAAACAGGCGTCCACGAGCGATCCTCCGGATAGCCAAAACCCGCTCAGCACGCGTGCGGGGCGGCAGATCGTAGGCCGGATAAAGCGTCAGGATGTGCTGCGAAATCTCCAGCATCGTGCGATCCGCCACGATCTGATTCTCCGGCTGAGGGCTGGTGAATGGACTGGCGAGGGCGCGACCTAAAGAATCGGCGGCCACACGGTACAGGCCCACGGCGAACGCGGTGCGTCCCGCGCCTTCGAGCGCAGCGACGGGCGCGTCGGGGCGCAGGATGAGGGAACGGTAGATGCCAAGAGCATCCTGTGGGTCGGCGGCCTGTTCGAGCAATCCGGCGATCTCAATCTTGATGGCGGGATTGTCGGGTGAATTGCCTGCAGCGATCTGCAACTGTGTGCGCGCGGGACTATATTCGCGGCGAGCGATCAGGTAGCGCGCCAGCTCCAGGCGCACTTCACGCCTGCGATCATAGCCATTGCCCTGCCAAGTGCCATCCAGCGCGGACTGGTAATAGAAAATGGCCTGGGTTTCATCGCCTTGTTTCGCCGCCAGCCGGGCCAACTGCAAATTGATGGTGCCGTCGCCCGGTGCCGATTCCCAGAGAGTCGAAAAGTAAACGGCAGCTTCCTGTGTTCTGCCCGCGGCGGCGAGCGCAATGGCCAGTTCAATCTCCGTTTCCCGGTTGGGAACATACGCCAGAGACGAGCGCAGGTCGTCGATGGCCACCTCAGGATGTCCAGCGCGCAGAGCCGCCTCGCCGCGTGTCTTCCAGCGAGCCCCGAGTTCCTGCCGGTGGTTGGTGAAGGAGCGAAACAGGAAGAGCGTGAGGGTGAAAATGATGGCGGTGATCAGGAAAAGGCTCAGCAGAGAGATCGCGTCCCGCAGGATGAGCCGACGCCTCGCCAGCCGTTCCTCCGGGGTCAGGATCGCGCCCGTCTGCACTGTCGCCATCACCTCTATCTTCCCAGATTAATAGCCCGGTTCGAGCATCTCAGGAGGTGGCGCGAAATTTCCAATGGAGGGTTTCGAGGGTTAGGATGAGGGAACAGGCGGCAGGCATGGACCTCGAAAACAAACGGGCGGCGCTGGAACAGCGCATTCAGCAGCTGGGCAGCATGATCGTCGCCTACTCCGGCGGAGTGGACTCGGCTTACCTGGCGTGGGTAGCGCATCGCGTCCTCGGCGAGAGAATGCTGGCGGCCATTGCGGATTCCGCCTCGTTGGCGAGGAGCCACTATCGCGATGCGCTGGCCTTCGCCGCGGAACATGGAATTCCGCTGCTGGTTCTCGAGACGAAAGAGATGGAGCACGAAGCCTACGCGGCCAATAACGGGGATCGCTGTTTCCATTGCAAGGATGAGCTGTTTACCGTCCTGGAAGCTGAAAGGGCAAAGGGTGGCTTTGCAGCGGTTGCCTATGGATTGAACCTCGATGACGGGAAGGACTTCCGTCCCGGACAGCGAGCGGCGGCGGAACATCACGTGGTGGCTCCGCTGGCGGATGCGGGCCTGAACAAGGCGGAGATCCGGGCTCTGGCTCACGAAGCCGGCTTGCGCGTGTGGGATAAGCCCGCGTCCGCGTGCCTGTCATCGCGCATCGAATATGGGCGCCGCGTGACAACGGAGGCGCTGCGTCAGGTAGAGGATGCCGAAGAGGCTTTGCGGGCGCTGGGGTTGGTGCGGTTTCGCGTACGGCACCACGGCAGCGTGGCGCGCATCGAAATCGCAGAAGAGGAACTGGCGCCGGCACTCGATCCTGGGTTTTTCCGCAGAATGGCGGCGGCCGTGCGAAATGCGGGCTTTCCCTACGTGGCGGTGGATTGCGATGGATACCGGTCCGGCTCGATGAACGAACTGTTGCCAGCAGAAATGTTGCAAGGGACCCTGCGAAAGGCGAGCGAAGAAGCGGTGCGCTGAAGGCCGGTTCGACAAATCAAGGTATGAAGATCGGAACGATTGAGTGCTTTGCCGGAATTTCCGGGGACATGCTGCTGGGCGCGCTGATCGATGCAGGAGTGCCCGTGGAGCTTTTACAGGATGCAGCGGCTGCGCTAAAGATCGGGGCGGAGCTGCGGGTTCGCACGGTGGAGCGCAGCGGCATTCGCGCGATCAAAGTGGACGTGTTGGAACATGGCGTCGTCGCCGAACAGACGGGACACGATCATAGGCGCGCTGACGGGCAAGAAGGCCATACTCACCACAACGAGCACGATCACTCGCATCCCCACGAACCTTCTCCTGGGGAGCAACGTGGACACTCGCATAGGCACGGGCGAAACTGGCCGCAGATTCGCGCGCTGATCAGCGAGGCTGAGCTGCCCGATCCGGCGAAGAAGCTTGCGTTGCGGGCCTTTGAGTTGCTGGCGCACGCAGAGGCAAAGGCTCATGGCGTTGCGCCTGAGGAAGTCCATTTTCACGAAGTGGGCGCGGTGGATACCATCACTGACATCGTGTGTGCCTCGGTTGGATTGGCGTCGCTGGGCGTGGAGCAATGGCGCGGTTCTCCAGTGAACGTTGGGAGCGGCTTCGTCAATTGCGCCCATGGACGCGTGCCAGTGCCGGCTCCAGCCACAGCGGAGTTGCTGAGGGGTGTGCCGACCTATGCGGCCGGACCCCAGATGGAGTTGACCACCCCGACGGGCGCAGCCATGCTGCGCGCGCTGGAGTGCGCGTTCGATACCGAAGGGTCGATGGTAATGGATAGGATCGGCTACGGAGCAGGCGGACGGAATCCTGAGGGGTTCGCGAACGTATTGCGCCTGTCGATTGGAACGCCGGGCGCTTCGGCATCGGGGAAGCAGTTGTTTTCCAGCGATCGCGTTGTGGTACTGGAATGCGCGCTGGATGATGCGACGCCGCAGGTTCTGGCACATGCCATGGAGTTGGCGCTCGAACACGGCGCGCTGGACGTCATGGCCGCGCCAGTGACGATGAAAAAAGGACGCCTCGGGACTTTGCTGACGCTGCTTTCGAAGCCTGAACATGAAGATGAACTTCAGCATTTGTTGTTTCGCGAAACCACGACCCTCGGCATTCGGCGACGCGAGGAACAGCGCGTCATCCTGGATCGCGAATTTGTAACCGTCGACACGCAATATGGCAAGGTTAGGATGAAAATCGCTTCCGGAGCGGGAGAGATTCTGAACGCAATGCCGGAATACGAGGATTGCCGGCGCGCGGCGCGCGAACATGACGTCGCGCTGCGCTCTGTAATGGAGGCCGCGGTCGCCGCCTATGCCGAAATGACGGTCGCAAAGGCAAGACCATGACGCGCGAGATGATTCTGCAACTGCTCGAAAGCGTGCAGGCGGGCGCTGTGACGCCCGCATCGGCGCTCACCGAGCTTGCCAGGATGCCCTACGAAGATGCGGGGTTCGCGCGCATCGACCACCATCGCGCCTTGCGCCTGGGCTTGCCGGAGGTGATCTATGCGGCGGGAAAGACCCCGGAACAGGTAGCGGAGATTTTCGCGCGCATGGCCGCCGCAGGAGGCAGCGTACTGGCCACGCGGGCGGGCGCGGACGCCTATGCCGCGGTGAAGCTACGGGTTCCGGCGGCGGTGTTTCACGAACAGGCACGCATTATCGGTTTGCCCTCCAGGGAGGATCGCCAGAAGGAGGGGTCCATCGCGGTGGTATGCGCGGGGACCAGCGACCTGCCTGTTGCCGAAGAGGCAGCCACCACTGCTGAGTATTTGGGACTCGAGGTGGCTCGTATTTGGGATGTGGGCGTCGCCGGGCTGCATCGCATTTTGGCGGCGCGCGAAGGCCTGACCGCTGCGCGTGCAGTGATTGTGTGCGCCGGCATGGAGGGCGCGTTGCCGAGCGTGGTGGGAGGATTGGTAGCCGCTCCGGTGATTGCCGTACCGACCAGCATTGGCTATGGCGCGGCGTTCGGCGGTGTTGCGGCCTTGCTGGGGATGCTGAATTCCTGCTCGCCGAACGTGTGCGTGGTCAATATCGACAATGGATTTGGCGCTGCCTACGTAGCCGCGATGATGGTGAAACAGAGCACAGGTAACGGGCTCCAGGCTACGGACGCGGCGGAGACCGAAAACGGAGTGGCCGCCGCCGCATCCTTGCATCATCGTTAGGCAACGAGCAGCACTTTGCCGTTGGGGTGCTTGTTTTCTGCGAAATCCTGAGCTTTGCGCGCATCTTCGAGACGAAAGACTTTGGCGATGGGAATGGTGAACTCGCCGCGAGCGACTTCTTCGGCCAGCTCATAAAGCCGCGAAGCATCCGGTTGAGCAAAGACTGCGTACACCTGAATGTTCCTGCCCGCCGCTTCCTTCGGCTCCCCCAGCACCGAGCCCAGCACACCGCCCGGTTTGATCGCCTTCAGCAGCTTCGCGATCGTCTCTCCGCCCACCGTGTCGGCAATGGCATCGAGATCCCGCAGGCCCGCAATGTCCTTGTCATCATCGAGAGCCACAACGCGCTCTGCGCCCAGTTTCGCGCCTTCTTCGCGCTGAGACGACCGGACCCCCGCGATCACGTGCGCGCCATGTTTACGTGCGACGTAAACGGCGGTACGGCCGACGCCACCAACCGCCCCGGTAACGAGGATGGTCCAGCCCGACTGCACTTTGACGGCGCGTTCGATGAGTTGTGCGCCCGTCGTCAGAACCAAGGGCAGAGCCGCTGCCTGTTCGAAGCTCAGCTTCTCCGGAATGGGCGCCAGAATATCGGCTTTCACCGTCGTGTACTCGGCATAGGTGCTGTTCGCGAGCGCCATCACGCGCATGCCCTTCGTGAATCCCGTGACGTCGCGGCCGAAGTCGACGACCTCGCCGGCCAGATCGCGGCCCAGGATGGCCGGGAACTCGATCGGCATGCGAGCGCGGACCGCGCCGCTGCGCACCTTCCAGTCGATGGGGTTGATGCTGGTGGCGCACACCCGCACGCGAACCTCATTCGGCCCGTAGGATGGTTCCTCCTGATCGGTTTTGTATTGAAGCTTGTCGGCATCCCCGTACTCGTAAAGAACAACTGCTTTCATCGCAATCTCCTTGCTGGTGGAATGAGAGAGGGTGGATGAGGGTCGCTGTGATTCCAGGAAGAATGCGGGCCGGGTCCGTCAGACCCGGACGGTCATGCCTTTCGGTTTCTTTTGGAGCAGATACAGCAGGAACAGAACGGCGATGACCGATCCCAGACCGGCAAGCCCCAAAATGCGCAGGATCGCTACGGTGTAACGGCCCTGGGTGGGCGAGTAGCTGCAGCAGTAGAGGAGCACCAGGTCGCTCAACTTTCCGATGTGCCGGGTACTGGCCTGAATCAGCGCCAGGCGCACGTCGCGGGGCTGATAGTCCACGCCGAAGAGGTACTTTGACATGCGGCCGTCGGGCGTTGCAATCATGATGACGCTTGAATGGGCGAACTGCGTCATCCTGCCATCGGGACCAGGAACGCGGACATAGTGGAAGCCCGTGGCCTGGGCCAGATCCGCGATCGAGTTCTGGGGCCCTGTGAGGAAATGGACCGAACCGGCGGCGTTGGGATTTCCGGTTGCCTCGATCATGGACAGGAAGTGCTGCTTCTCCGCGACAGCTCCCGCTGGCGTATCCGAAGGATCGATGCTGGCGACGACGACGTCATACTCCTGCCCTGCGTGGAAGCCGCTGCGCAGCAACGCCGATGCCATGCCGTGCAGCACTTCCGGGCAAAGCATCTGGCAGTTGTAATACATCAGAGCCATCATCACCGGGCGATTGTGGTTGAACTCGTCGCCCAGCTTTACTGTTCGTCCCGACTCGTCTGCAAAGCTGTCGTTCAGGGGCAGGGGCCGATCGAGATTCTGATCGATGCCGGCGTTTTTCTGCCAGGAGGGCGCCTGCTGCGCGGTTGTGCCGACGGGACGATCGGCGGAGTATTGTGCCCGTGCCGGAAGAGCGGCGCCGGCAAAGGCAACGACCAGAAACCCGAAAGCAGCGCGGCGAAAGATCACACACCTCAGAATACGCCGCGCAGCTCCACATCAGGGGAGTGGATGCAGGAGCACGGTCTTTCCCGTGCGGGCAGACTGGCGAGCAGCGTCCAGAATCTGCATCACCACGACATTGGTATCGAGGGCGGTGAGATCGCCCGGGGGCTGCAACTCTCCACGAACGACGGCCGCCAGGTAGTGCAGCGAGGTGTCTTCCGGCGCAGACAGAGGCGGGATGGTCACAGAGACTTCCGGTGACGACTCGTTGACCCGCTCCCTCACAAGCGTGGGGTTGACGGCGATAGCGTATCCCGTTGAGCCGTAAACTTCCATATCCTTGCGGGCGACGGGCCAGTCCCAGGACGGCATCAGCACCGCCTGCGCGCGCGAATAGCGGAGAATGATGGTCGCATCGTCATCCACGCGAGGGTAGGTTTGCGGCTTGTCGGTTTGCGTCACAGCGGTCACGCTGAGCGGAGATTCGCCGTGCATGAGCCAAGTCATGAGATCGGCCCCATAGCATCCGAAGTCATAGAGAGCACCGGCCCCATTTTCCGCCGGGTCGGTGAGCCAGCCAAGAAATTCCGGCTGGACCCCAATTTCCTCTGGACCCTGGTGGCCGTCGTGGATGACAACTTTGCGCAGCTCACCGAGCTGGTTCTGCCGCACAAGGTCGAAAACCGCACGATTGCTCGAATACCAGGTGGTTTCGTAGTTCACCAGCACCTGGATGTGATGCTGGTTCGCAATGCTGCGAATCGCGAGCGCGTCGTCGAGAGAAAGAGTCAGGGGCTTCTCCACCATGACATCGACGCCGTGGGCCGCGGCTGCTTCGATGAGGCTGCGGTGTTGACCGATGGAGGTGTAGACGAGGAGTGCCTCCGGGTGCCGGTGCGCAAAGAGTTCGTCGAGCGTTGGATAAAAGAGGCTGGCGTCCAGATGAAATTGCTGCTGGTATTTTGCGCGGAGGGCGGGATCGGCATCGACAATCCCCACCAGCTCCGTGTCCTGCTGTTTGGGAAACTTCTGCAGAAACCCCACGACATGACCATGTTCGAGGCCGACGATGGCGACCCGCACCGGTTGTTGCGCCAGCATGGGGCAGCAACACCAACCGAAAATCGCCGCGAACAGAACTCCGCCCCTGGCACTCCGGGAAAACATAACTCCCATGCTAACGCTCGCGCCCGCGGTTGACCGCCGATCATTGCATCGCCACTTTGCCGGATGGTAGGGTGATTCTTTGATCTTTCCAAAGAAGAAAATCGCGAAGGAAATCAGCCCACATGCAGACCAGCTATAACGGATTGCCTCTGCCCAAAGACGGCGAAGCGATCCAGTACGCGAGCGGCAAGTACAAGGTTCCCGATCATCCCATCATCCCCTTTATTGAAGGCGACGGCACCGGCCGCGACATCTGGCGCGCCTCGCAGCGCGTCTTCGATGCTGCCGTTGAGAAGGCATACGGCGGCAAACGCGCGGTGAAATGGTTCGAGATCTTTGCAGGCGAGAAGGCGTTTCGTGAATTCAAGAACTGGCTGCCGGACGATTCGGTGAAGGCGGCGACGGATTTCCGCGTGTCGATCAAGGGGCCGCTCACCACACCCGTGGGTGGAGGCATTCGTTCGCTCAACGTGGCGCTGCGGCAGATCATGGATCTTTACGCCTGCGTGCGCCCGGTGAAGTACTACGCGGGCGTGCCGAGTCCCGTCAAGCATCCAGAGAAGCTCGATGTCGTGATCTTCCGGGAGAACACCGAGGACGTCTACGCGGGCATCGAATTTAAAGAGGGAACCCCGGATGCGAAGAAGCTGATCTCTTTCCTCAATGACGACTTGCTGAAGGGCGGGAAGAAGCGGGTTCGCGAGGATTCAGGCGTCGGCATCAAGCCAATCTCGATCACCGGAACCAAGCGCCTGGTGCGGTACGCCATCCGCCACGCAATCGATATGGGGCGAAAGTCCGTCACGCTGGTGCACAAGGGGAACATTCAGAAGTTCACCGAAGGCGCTTTTCGCGAGTGGGGTTATGAAGTCGCGGTCGAGGAGTTTCGCGGCGATGTGGTCACGGAGCGCGAGAGCTGGATTCTCGGCAATGTCGAGGCGAATCCGAAGTTGACGGTCGAGCAGAACGCCGCGCTCATTGAACCGGGCCTCGAGTTCGGGAACGACGAGTTCCGAAGGGCGCTGTACGCCGAGATTCAGGGAGTGCTCGACGCGATCGGCAAATCGCACGGCAACGGGCAATGGAAAAAGAAGGTGCTGATTAACGACCGCATCGCGGATTCGATTTTTCAGCAGGTCATTATCCGTCCCGAGGAGTACAGCATTCTGGCCTGTCCCAATCTCAATGGCGATTACATTTCGGATGCCTGCGCGGCTCAGGTTGGGGGCCTCGGTATTGCGCCCGGCGCCAACATCGGTGACGGCTATGCGGTGTTTGAGGCGACGCACGGGACCGCGCCCAAATATGCGGACAAAGACGTCATCAATCCAGGATCGGTGATGCTGTCGGGCGTCATGATGTTCGATTTTCTTGGTTGGCCCGAGGCCGCCAGGCTCATCGAGAACTCGCTCGAGAAGACCATTCAACAGAAGTACGTCACCTACGATTTCGAACGGCAGATGCAGGGCGCAACCAAGGCAAAGACCAGCGAGTTTGCGAGCCGCATGATTGCCAATATGTAAGAAAATACAGGTCCCTCGCCGGCGCTACGCGCTACGCTCGGGATGAAAACGAATATGTTGAGGAAAAGCATGCGGAAGAAAGTAACCATTGTTGGTGCAGGCAATGTGGGCGCGACGGCGGCTCACTGGATTGCTTCGAAGGAACTGGCTGACGTAGTTCTGATCGACGTTGTCGAGGGTATCCCGCAGGGCAAAGGACTCGATTTGCTTGAGGCGATGCCAATCGAGAAGAGGGATTGTCATATCGTCGGCACCAACGAGTACGCCGACACCGCCAACTCCGACATCGTTGTCATCACTGCGGGCATCCCGCGCAAGCCTGGCATGAGCCGCGACGATTTGCTGCAGACGAACTACAAAATCATGTCCGACGTAGTCGGGAAGGTCATCGCGCATTCGCCGAATTGCATCCTGATCATCGTCTCGAATCCGCTCGATGCCATGGCGCAGGCGGCATTTCGTCAGTCGAAATTCAACCGCGAGCGCGTGATCGGCATGGCTGGGGTTCTGGATTCGGCGCGATTTCGGACCTTCATTGCTGAGGAGCTGAAAGTATCGGTCGAGAATGTGACGGCCTTCGTACTCGGCGGACACGGAGACACCATGGTTCCACTCGCGCGTTACTCCACGGTCGCGGGAATTCCGATTACCGAGCTGATCCCTAAGGATCGCCTTGACGCCATTGTGCAGCGCACACGGGATGGCGGGGCGGAAATCGTGAAGTACCTGAAGACGGGCAGCGCCTACTACGCGCCTTCTGCCGCTACCGTAGAAATGGTTGAGGCTATTCTCAAGGACAAGAAAAAGATTCTCCCCTGCGCCGCTTATCTCGAAGGCGAGTATGGCATTCGCGGATACTACATCGGTGTGCCGTGCAAGCTCGGTGCGCGGGGGCTGGAACAAATCATCGAGATCAAGCTCACCCCGGACGAAGACGCCGCGTTGAAGAAAAGCGCGGATGCGGTGAAGGAACTGTGCGCAGTGATTGGCGTTTAAGCCAGCCGGTCGCCGGTTGCGTTACCCGCGGGCGCGCAGAAATGCGATGACATGATCGGCCTCAACAACGCCCACCAGCTTGCCCGTGTTGTCCACGACCGGCAGTGCGCGCAGGTTGTACTTATCGAATAGCTCAGCTACCTCGTTTTCGTGCTGATGAGCCAGGACGGAAATGAAGCGAGGTTCGGTCAGAACATCCAGGCGGGTTTCCGGGCGCGCCAGGACCAGTCGCGCCAGCGGCACGACTCCGCGGAGAACTTCGCCGGAATCGATGAGATAAATCTCGGTTATCGTTTCGGGATCGCCCTCAAAACCGCGGAGGGCGCGAATGCCGTCAGCGACCATCGCACCTTGTGGTACAGCCACGTATTCCGTGGTCATGCGGCCGGCAGCCGAATTTTCGCGAAATTCGAGGAGATCTTTGACTTCCTGGCGCTCCTCCGGATCCATTTCTTCGAGGATCGCTTCGGAGCGCTCTTCGGAGAGTTCGGCGAGCAGGTCGGCAGCCGCCGAAGGGTCCATTTCTTCGACAATCCCTGCGGCCGTCTCTGAATCCAGAGCCTGCACCATGGATTTCTGGAGTTTGGGCTCAACCTCCTCGAGGGTTTCAGCCGCCACTTCTTCGTCGAGCGTTCGCAATACCGCTTCGCGTTCGGCGGGGGCCAGGTCTTCCAGAATGTCGGCGATATCGGAGGGGTGCAGTTGCGCAAGGCGCTCGTACTCGATGTTGAGCTTGACGCGGCGGGTCGGATCGACCTCGATCATGTCGACAAAGTTCCAGGGAATCACCCGAGCCGGCAGCCTGGACACCAGGCTTTCCAGCGTGTGCTTCGGCAGCGTACCGCTTAACAGGCGACGCACCGCCCCACGCAGGCCGACCTCCACTTCCATGACGCACAGTTGTTCGGCGGCGTTGGCATCGGACTGCCAGCGGAGGTTGACATCGTTGACGCGGACGACCTTCCGCCCATGGACGTCGATGATCTGCCGATCAAGCAGATCCTGACGCAGCAGGATGAAATTCTCGTCGCCCAGCAGGGGACTGAGCGTGGCTTCCGGACGGAGCTCCAGAGCGCCGCTCGGCGTCCAGCGGACTTCGCTGGAAGCGACGATTTCGAGGCCTTTGCGCGTCTTCAGAACCAAACCGGCCACCCGGCCCGCGTCCGCGCCTGTCCCGACCGCAACGTCCTTCAGACGTCCGCGCATGCGTCCGCGCACGCTGGTGATGGGCGTGCCGAGAATGGCCGTCAGCGGCCGCAGAATGACTTCTTCGCCCATGGTTACAGTCTCGGCATGAGTGTAACAGTCTGTTTTGGCTGCGCGTACAGAGTGCCGTCAGGAAGGTCGAGCCGGTCCGCCTGCAGCTGCGAATCGCCAAATCATCGGGCAAAGCGATTTTGCTGCATACACGGCCGTAGTTTTCGTTGACTGCGGACCCCTGTGGACTTACACTCAGCGCTGGGCGCGTCGGCGGGGGAATTCCCTGGACCCCGCGGTTCCCGAAGAGCCTCTTCACCACTCATGTCCTCAGGAACTACCGGGTACGCGCCACATTCAGACCGCGTGAAGCTGGTTGTCGCTTCCACGGTGATGCTCACCTTTATCTCCTTTTGGCGAGCCGCGGCCGTCGTGCTCAACGATCTGGGATCGTCGGCCTTTTACGCTGGCGGCATCGCAGAACAGGCCGTGGGCAAGGCGGCGCCCTGGTTCATTCTCGGGGTCATGTTGTTTTCGTTCGCCGTGCGCTCCGTCTACGTCGAGAGCTGCTCCATGTTCACCCGAGGCGGTGTCTACCGGGTGGTCAAGGAAGCGCTGGGTGGCAATTTCGCCAAACTCAGTGTCTCGGCACTGATGTTCGATTACATTTTGACGGGGCCGATTTCCGGCGTTTCGGCGGGACAGTACATTACTGGATTGCTGAACGAAATCCTGGTCGTGGGGGCGGCGCATGGGTGGGTGCCGGCTTCTATGGTCTCCGCCGCGCGCACCGGCCTGCCCATGAACGATACTGCGGCGATCTTTGCCGCCGTTGTCACCGTCTACTACTGGTGGCAGAACACGAAAGGCATCGAGGAGTCGACGGATAAGGCGCTCAGCGTCATGCAGGTCACTACCGTGATGGTGGTGCTGCTGCTGGCATGGGGCTGCGTGACCGCCTTTCACGTCCATGCCTCCTTGCCGCCGTTCCCGATTCCCGCGAACCTGCATTTTTCCTCGGACGCGCTCGGTTTTCTGGGTGGCACCCGGCTGGCAACCACCCTCGGACTCTTCGGAATCCTGATGGCCTTCGGGCATTCGGTACTCGCGATGAGCGGCGAGGAAACCCTTGCGCAGGTCAATCGCGAAATCGAACACCCAAAACTCAAGAACCTGAAGCGCGCCGCCATCGTCATCGCAATTTACAGCTTTATCTTCACCGGCGTCGGGACCATGCTGGCCACTATGATCATCCCGGACAGCGTTCGCGTCCCGGTTTACCGTGACAACCTGATCGCCGGCATGGCCATGTATATGTGGGGGCCGCAGGTTCTCCGCATTATCTTCAGAATTTTTGTCGTTATTGTCGGCTTCCTTATCCTCTCCGGAGCTATTAACACTTCGATCATCGGCTCGACCGGCGTCATGATGCGCATTGCCGAAGACGGTGTGCTCACAGATTGGTTTCGCAAACCGCATCGCCGGTTCGGAACGAGTTACCGGATCATCAACCTCATCACCGGCCTTCAGTTATTCACCATTATTGTCAGCCGAGGCAATGTCATCACCCTGGGCGAGGCGTACGCCTTCGGTGTGATCTGGAGTTTCACATTCAATTCTCTCGCCATGCTGGTCCTGCGCCGGAAGTACAAGGGTGAGCGCGGCTGGAAGGTTCCGGTGAATCTCCGCATTGGCAATAGGGAGCTCCCGATCGGGCTCTTCTGCGTATTTCTCACCTTGTTCATGATTGCTCTGGTGAATTTGGCTACCAAGAGCGTAGCCACGGAAAGCGGAATCGCCTTCACCGCGGTGTTCTTCACTATCTTCGCAGTTTCGGAACGAAGAAACCTGGCGAAACACCAGTTGACCCAGCAGCAGATGAAGGAGCACTTTCAGCTCGAGCAGCAGGACACTATCGGACGGGAAGAGTTGCAGGTCCGGCCCGGCGGTGTATTGGTCACGATGCGGGATCCTGTGAACCCTTTTGCACTGAAATGGGCTCTGGCGCGTACGCGCACCGACCAGCAGGATATTGTTGTG
>Ga0302319_10018097_pt1 | contig 12872 bp, 11 predicted proteins | sample Bog_T0_2_FD_203319 | JGI IMG/M metagenome (GOLD analysis project Ga0302319, IMG submission 203319) | Peat permafrost microbial communities from Stordalen Mire near Abisko, Sweden - Bog_T0_2 | ecosystem: Environmental > Terrestrial > Soil > Wetlands > Peat | place: Sweden: Abisko, Stordalen Mire...
CGCTCCAAGGCCCCAAGCACCCGGTCTCTTAAATCCTGTGAATACGCCTGCATGACAATTCCTCCTCTGAAGAAATTGTAGCAGATCGGACCAATATGTATATACTTAAATCAAAAACGCTCTAGACGCCATATAAACAAGCAATTGATCAAACCGCCCCCGTGCCAGTTCTCTTTACGTTCCAGCACTTGCAATCCTGGTGAATCGCAACTTTTGACCATCTGGTTTTTCGATGGTAGATGAACCCGCAATGGGGCGTTCAATGTTTCCGCTGATTGTTGTTGGCGTCCAGGTGATATTGATACTCGTTGTGATCATCGCCTGGGCGGTCCATGCGCGCCGGAACTGGTCGAACAACCTCAGGAGCCTGGAGCGGTTTCTCACCACGGATCTTGCGAATACATGGCAGGATTACTGGGGCGAAACCTACGGCCCGGATTTGAAACGGCATATTCTGGAGCCTGTTTTCAGCGAGCTTGAGGCGGAGGATAAAATCGGCAATCTGATCGTGGATGTCGGCAGTGGCGCGTCGCCGGTGACGCGGCTGTTAAAAGCAAAACCGGAACGGAAGCGGATCTGCATCGACATTGCCGCCGATAATGCCCGGTCGCAGGATGAACTCAGAATCCGGCTCGATGCCGAAAAGGTGGGCCGGCCCGGGACGCTGAGCTTCCGGAGAGCAATTCTCAGGGCCTGCGCATTCCTCGGGATAAACCCAAGGACAGAGGCCAATACGCGACACGCGGATCTGATTCTGTTTTCGGATGTCCTGAACTACGTCGATTTCTGGAGCGTCCTGCACGAGTTCACAAATTATCTCAAGCCAGGTGGCCGGATGGTGGTCATCAATCTCCCCCACAGGGGCAACCAGTCGCTCTTCTCCGACAAGGGCCTGAAAAACAACCGCCACCTTTATGCGTGTTTATACGAGCACCATTTTGAAATCGAATCCAAGGCGTTCCCAAAGAGGGCAAAGAACGAAAACGATGAATCCGAGGAACTCATCGTACTGGTGGCAAGGAAGTGGGATTAACCGGGCAGGCCATTCCGAATCGGTGGCGCGTGCCCGCAAATTTCCCGCTGGTCATGGAAACTTCACAAAGCTATCTGTGAACAGGTTCCCCGCCAATTCTCCCAACCAAGCAAACCCATGAAAACCTTCTCCGCCGGCCGCTACGACAAAATGATCTACCGCAAATGCGGCAGGTGGGGTCTGAAACTGCCGGCGATCTCGCTCGGCGCATGGGAGACATTCGGCGGCTATCGCGGCGAGGAGACGGCGCGGGAATGCATGTTCCGGGCTTTCGACCTTGGCATCACGCATTTCGACCTCGCGAACAACTATGGCCGCCCGGCCGGCAATGCGGAGATCGTGGTCGGCCACGTCCTCAAGGAGATGCCTCGTGACGAACTGATCATTTCCACCAAGGCCGGCTACGGCATGTGGCCGGGCCCGTACGGCGATTTTGGCTCGCGCAAATATCTCATCGCCTCCCTCGACCAGTCCCTCAAGCGCCTCGGCCTCGACTACGTCGATATTTTCTATCATCACCGTCCCGATCCCGACACCCCGCTGGAGGAAACCATGGGCGCGCTGGAGCGGATCGTACGCTCCGGCAAGGCGCTCTACGCCGGCGTGAGCAACTACCCCGGCGCCCGCACCCGCGCTGCCAGCGAACTCATGGCCGGCCGCAACTGGAACCCCATCACCATCCACCAGCCTTACTACAACATGCTGGGGCGCGGCATCGAAACCGACCTCATCCCCGTCGCCGGCGAACTCGGCGTGGGCGTGATCGCCTTCTCCCCGCTCGCGAATGGGTTCCTCACCTCGAAATACCTCAACGGCATCCCCGCGGATTCCCGCGCCGCGACCGATTTCTATTCCGGCAACAACGTCCGCAAGCGCGTCGAATCCGGCGAACTCCTCGGCAAGCTCCGCAAGCTCAACGACATCGCCGCCGCACGCGGCCAGTCCCTCGCCCAGATGGCCCTCGCCTGGATCCTCCGCCTGCCGGAAATCACCAGCGCACTCATCGGCGCCTCGAAATTTTCCCAGATCGAGGACAACGTAGCCGCCCTCTCCAACCTCGAATTCTCCGCCGAAGAACTGCAAAGCATCGAAGACTTGCTGAAATAAGACCAAAGTCGACTACGGGGATTGTCCGCTCCTCTCCACTTTGATGCCTTGAGTCGCTGCCCACTGGTTGAGGTCACGGCGCTGGATAGCGGCGGCCATGAGGTCAGGAAAAAGGTCTGGCGTGCAGGCAAAAGACGGGACGCCCAGCGACGTGAAAGTCGCCGCCACTTCGTGGTCAAACGCCGGAGCGCCGGAATCATCAAGCGCGAGGAGCGTAATCATGCGGGCCCCGCTTGCGGCGATCGAGGCGACGCGCTCATAGAGTTGCGATTTGTTCCCACCCTCGATCAGGTCGCTGATCAGGACGAAGATCGTGTCTGCCGGCCGGGTGATCAATCCCTGGCAATAGCTTACCGCGCGATGGATATCGGTGCCCCCGCCCAATTGCGCTCCGAAAAGCACGTCCACCGGGTCGGAAAGCTTTTCCGTAATGTCGACCACCGCCGTGTCGAAGAAAACGAGCGATGTTCGCACGGCGCGCAACGAAGCCATCACCGCCGCCATCACTCCCGAGTAAACAATCGAGCGCGCCATCGAACCGCTTTGGTCCACGCACAGGATGATGTCCCGCAACGCAGAGGTCTTTCGCGCAAAGCCGATCCGCCGTTCCGGGATGATGGTGCGATATTCGGGTTGGTAATGCTTCAGGTTCGCGCGGATCGTCCTTATCCAATCGATCTCATTGTGCCTCGGCCGGTGGTTGCGCGCCGAGCGGTTGAGACTTCCCGTGATCGCCTGGCGCAGTGGGCTCGCCAGCCGTTTCTCCAGGTCCTCCACAACCCGGCGCACGACAATACGTGCAGTAGCCTTGGTTTTCTCGGGAATTACGGAATTCAGCGAGAGCAGCATGCCGATGAGATGCACGTCGGGCTCCACGGTTTCCAGCATCTCGGGCTCGAGCAGCAGGCGCTTGAGGTTCAGCCGCTCCATTGCATCCTTTTGCATCACCTGGACGATGGATTTCGGAAAGAACTGCCGGATGTCACCCAGCCAGCGCGTTACGTTCGGCGACGATGCGCCGAGTCCGGCGCTGCGCTTCGCGCCATCGCCTGCACCGGACTCATCGTAGAGCGCGGAAAGAGCGGCATCGATTCTAAGGTCGTCCCCGGTCAGCGTCATGCCGGTGCCATCGGAATTTTCCTTTCCGCCAAGGATAAGGCGCCAGCGGCGCAACCGTTCGTCAGGAGTAATGCTCATCGTGTGCGGGTTCCAAGAAGTGCTGCCAGCGTCGGCAGCACAAGGTTTGCGCGAGCTTCATCGATATCGTCGTTCGCAGGCGCGGCGATATGCGACGCCCCCTCCCCCTGCTTTGCGAGTTCACCCATTTGACGGCGTTCGGGCATCGCAAATGTCGCAAAGGTCCGGCGAAGCAACGGCATGATCTCCATGAAATGTTCCGGGGTAAGCGATGAGAGCCACGCATCGATCAATCCCCATAGCGTAGGCTGATGCAACAATACCAGCCCGCTCCCGCTCAGGAAACCCTCCAGCCACGCGGCAGCCTGGGCGGGTGCATTGGCGCGGGAAAGGTGGCGCGAAAGGCGGGCGGCCGCCATGTCGGTGTCAATCGCGGCATCGTCCAGCAGTATTCGCGTGCTGCGTCCGGTGACTAGCCCATGCACGCTGTCATCATCGGCGAGTTTACTGAGTGTTTCGATCCAGGGCTGGCGCAATGGCTCTTCGGCCAGTGTCGTCAACGAGCTGTGGGTGTTGTTCACGCGCTTCGTGATTTCGGCGGCGGTTTCATCGCTCAATGAGGAACAGGCCGCTGGCAATCCCGCGCATACCCGCGCAACCAGCCCCGTCAGGATATGGCCGATCATCGAGGTGTCAGTCTGCCGCACGTCGCCATAGCGCAGCACCGTCGCAAGCGGCGGCAGCGCATCCATCAGGTGGTTCACATCGCTGGTCAGCGCGGCTTTGTTTTCGAGTTGGCGCATCACCGGTTCCACTGCGTCCCGCAAATCGGCGAGCAATACCGACTCGATCAGCGTGGTTAGTTCTGGAAGTGCTTCGGCTTGGACGGCACGGTCCATGGCAAACCGCGCGGCGGCCTGTTCCATGGTGTTGCCCCATGGCGCGGCTTCGATCAATGCCACCTCCAGTTCCGGTTCCCACCGCAGCTTCCATGTTTCGCGGAATGTCCCTTTGCCTCGCGCCTGCGTGGTTTTTCCCCATTCCACGCGCAGCAGCCGCAACCGGTGCAACAGGCGGCTGCGGTCGAGGTCGCCCGGCTTGCGCAGGTCGAGGTCGAGTGTCTTGTCCAGCGCCTCGGCCGGCAGGCGCAGGCGCTTGGTCTCCTTTTGGAAATCGCGCTGGAGCGGCACCTGGGGCGCTTCCTCCGGCACGGCGCCGAGCGCGTCGCCCACGGTCAGCCGCTCGCGGATCAGTCGCATCGGCGTGGCGTCGCCGAAACAGAAAACCGCCTGGGCGGATTCGTTGAATTCCGCCAGCCCGGGCATTGCAAATCCGCGCATGGACGCCATCGCATCAGCGAGCCGTGTCGCCTCGATCACGCTTGCAGGCGAGCCTTCAAGGTCCTCGTCGCGGAGCAGGCGGGCGACGCGCGTCATCCAGTGGATTGCAAGGCTCGCGGGTTCTGCGAGCGTCCACAAATGCTCGTAATATCCGGGCGAACGAATTCCCGCGCCATACCCGCTGGCATAGGTCAGCCGCCGGTGCGTCCATGGCAGCCACGTTGCCGCCACAGTTACCTTCGGCATTCCCCGCAGCAATTCCGTGTCGCTTTTCACGGTCGGGAGCGTCGCCAGGGCCGGTGCGTGCCACGCTCCGCATACCAGCGCGATCTTCTCGCGCCCCAGCTTCTGTTCTTCGCGCAGGGTCTGGCGCATCCACGCCTCGCGTTTCGCATCAAGCGGCTCGATCGGTTGCCCTTCGCTGAAGGCTGTCATCAATTCGATCACTGCCTGGAAAATGTCCGGTCCCGCGTGGCGCTTTTCAAATTGCTCCTCCCACCACCGCTCGCCGTCGGAATATCCAGCCGCCTCGGCGATGAGTGCGAACGGGTCGCTGCGCTTCCTCTCTTCCGAGTTTTCATCCGGCGCGGCATCCGCTTTTTTCTCCGGCTCCAATGCCAGCCAGTGCCGCTGCGGAAGGTCCATGAAGCGTACCGGCACCTGGTTTTTGCACGCCCAGCGGATCGCTGTCCACTCCGGTGAGAACGCGGCAAACGGAAAAAATACCGCCCGCTTCGGCTCATCGGGCCGGTACACGAGCAGCGCCACCGGCGGATGCATTTCCGCGTGGGCGATCAACGCCATCAAGTCGTCGGCATCGGGCGGCCCTTCGACCAGGACTGAATCGGGGCGGATCGCGTCGAGGGCCGCGCCGACGCTTCGCGCCGAGCCGGGACCATGATGTCGCACTCCGAGTATATGGGTTTCCACGGGTTTTGGACCGAAAAAACTTTGTTACAACACCTCGCGGCAGGCCCGGTAAAGGTCCTTCCACCCGTCACGTTCCTTGACGATGGTTTCTAGATATTCCTGCCAAACGATCCTGTCCTGCACTGGATCCTTCACCACCGCACCCGAAAGCCCGCCTGCAAGATCTGCGGAACGGAGCGTCCCATCGCCAAAATGCGCGGCAAGACTCAAGCCCTGGTTAATGACTGAAATCGCCTCCGCCGTGCTCAGCGTCCCGCTGGGGGATTTCAATTTCGTTTTACCGTCAGCGGTTACACCTGCGCGCAATTCCCGGAAAATCGTGACCAGCCGTTTGATTTCCGCCAGCGCGGGCGGTTCGGCGGGGATTTCCAATGCGCGCCCGAGACTTTCGGACCGTACGCGCACAATCTCGACTTCCTCGTCGATGCTTTCCGGCAACGGAAGCACCACTGTGTTGAACCGCCGCTTCAACGCGCTGGAAAGTTCGTTCACGCCTTTGTCCCGGTCATTCGCCGTGGCAATCACGTTAAAACCCTTTCGCGCCTGGATCTCCTCGTTCAACTCGGGAATCGGAAGGGCCTTTTCGGAGAGGATTGTGATCAGCGCATCCTGGACGTCGGCGGGTATGCGCGTGAGTTCCTCGACCCTGGTGATGCGCCCTTCGCGCATTCCGCGCATGATGGGGCTTGCCACCACTGCTTCAAGCGAGGGGCCCTTGGCGAGCAATTGGGCATAATTCCATCCGTATCGCACCGCTTCCTCCGCAGTGCCGGCGGTCCCCTGGACCATCAATGTGGAATCGCCGCTGATCGCAGCCGCAAGGTGTTCCGAGACCCACGATTTCGCTGTGCCGGGGACACCCAGCAGCAGCAATGCCCGGTCCGTGGCAAGCGTTGCAATGGCGATCTCTATCACCCGCCGCTGGCCAATATACTTGGGCGTGATCTTGGTGCCGTTCACCTGTCCGCCGAGCAGGTACGTGGCCACGGCTGAGGGTGAGAGCTTCCAATTAGGCGGCTTCGCCTTGTCATCTTGTTTTGTGAGCACATCGAGTTCTGAGGCAAATTGTTGTTCTGCGTGGGCGCGGAGGACGGGTTGGATGGACATGGTATTTTATTGGGTTTGGCTCAGTGCGGTGAGAGACTCATGGCGAAAAGCGATGTATTCCACAAGCGCGGCGACGCCTTCCTTGTCGGTCGGCCAGCTTTTGAGCGCATCGGGGAGCATGGAAGCGGGCAGGTGCGAAATAAATCCCTCGGCGTTTGCGCGCAGGTGCCACGGGATGCCGTCGGCGCACGCATGCCTCAATGCGGAAAGGACTTCACAGGCAAGCATCGGCGGCCAGGAACCGGCAAAGGAATCGAGTTCCGAAGCCAGCGACCTCCACGCCTCCGCATCGGCTTTTTTCAAGCCGGTCGCCCGCACGCCTGCTGCGAGACGTTTTGCGCGCGCATCCTCGGGGAGGAGGGCCAGCAGATTTTCCTTCGGAAGAAATTCGTCATGGGGCGGCACGGCGCAGTCGAGCAGCGCCTCCGCCCATGCGATGTCCCTCTGCCGTAGTGCCGCCCACGTCCAGCCGGTGACGATCGCGCCCGCAAATTCGTTTTTCTCCAAAGCCTTGACCAGCGCCGCGGGCGGTTGCTGGAAGGCATCGGTCCACACGCGCAAAGGCACGGCTGAGAGAATCAGAACAAGCAGCACGGCCTTGTCGCCAAGCTTCTTCTGCTGTCCAAATGCCTTCGGATCAAGACCATCCCTTTTTGCAGCCGCATCGGGTTCGCCGGGCAGCGTGACATCAAGCGACGCACGGGATAACAACCCTCCCACCTTGAATGCGAGCATCGGCTTCGCGCGTGCAATCATCCTGCCGGTGAATGGCGATTCCGGGAGTCGGGCGAGCAGGTCGACCACCGCGCGCCGGACTTCCTTGCTCTTGTCGTCCAGTGCGGTCTCCAAAAAATTCGAGTCCTCGTTCGAAAGATTCGCGGCAAGCTCGGCGATGAATGCAGCGCGTGTATCCGCCGGTTCGGTCTTCCATGCCGACTCGATTCTGGTTCGTGCCTCCGCCGGCTGCGCGCAACGAACAGCGCGAAGCGCGACGACACGTTGCTCGCGCGTCCCGTTCTCCCACATCTCCGGTTCCTCTCGCGAAGCGAACACCCAGTCGGGATTGTGTGCCGAAAGCCATTGCGCCCTGCTTCCGCCCGCCGCAAGGACGCCGGCGCGGAGTGCGCGGTCCTGCCTGGCCCGGTCGAGGAGTGTCGGTAACAATTCAGGAGGCACGCGCAGCCCAAGTCGTGACGCTTCCGCGAGCCACTCCGGCAGGATCCGGGGAAACCGTCCACCCAGCATCGCACGCAAATGCCCGGCACTCATGCCACTGACAGACCGGCCCTGTTCGGGTTCGGCAACCACGGGCGCTTTTGTGTCCGCCGCAGGTTTCCATCCGGCCTTTTTCCAAAGTGCCAGCGCGCCGGCCTGCGTCAGAAACGATGTTTCATCCTGTTTTCCATCCCGTGAAATTATGGCTTCCAATGATCCAGGCAGAACCGCCTGCGCCCCTTTTTCCGTTCCAATCAACGCCGACGTGACAAAATCTTTCCAGGCGTTCATGGGAATACGCCTCCGAGGGAAGTGAATTTATCGCCGCTGATCGCGCTGAGCGGCAGAAGTGCGTGCCCGTCCCATTCGCCAAACACGCTGAGCGGAGCACCGCCGCTGATCGCAAAAAGTTGCCACGCATTTGTAAATTTTGGCGAAATAGGCACGCTGCTTCCCCTTTTGTCAAGAAGCCGCCATTTGTTATTTTCAGGAACAGGCACGCAATCGCGGACATACCATGGCACCCGTTCCAAAAACGGATCGCCTGCAAAGAACGTCGCCGCGGAATCCAGACATTCGGCGAAATCCGGGCAAGCCGCCGGTTCCCCGAATGCGCGGATTTCCCCGTGCCTTTCGCGCACAACGGCGCGCAGCGGGGCGCCCGATGGATGGAAAGTCACGTCGGCCTCGACGACAGAGCCGGCTGGCAAACTGACATCGAGCGTCTGGTTCGCTGCGGCGAAGCTCAGGCAGAGCGCGGCGCGTTTTGTGGTCCTGCCCGCAATCCATGTCCTCTGTACGCGCAGCTTGTCCTCTTCCTCGACGCGTTGGCCGGTCACTTGCCACTGGTCTCGCACCGTTTCGGCATCGGTCAACTCCTGCTCGGCTGTGGTCCAGCCGATGCCCGTGCGTACGCTCGCGCGCAATCCTTCGGGGAGACTTTCCAGCCGCGAAAAGCCGTGGACCAGCCATTGCAACGAGCCTGCTTGTTCCAGCACACGTTCCGCCCACTGGTCGCCTGAGGCGAAAATGGCCGGGAACTCCCTGAGTCGCCGCGCGACACCCGGAGCCTGTGCATCAACCATCCGGGCGGCCATTGTATCGAAAATGCGCGATGGCTGCTGTTTTGCATGGGCAAGCCCCTGGCGCAGCAAATCGTTCAGCCACGTTTTCAGTTCTTCCATACCTGCGCGCACCCGTTCCTCGCGTTTGGCGGAGCGCCGCTCGCGTTCCTGTTCGCGTTTCGCGGCCGTCTCCGGGTCGGGCGGTGTCGTTTCCTCGGTGGCGCGCTGGGCCTGTTTTTCTGCGGTCGCGTCCCGCTTTGCGATCCATTCCACGACCCATGCAGGCGCTTCAGCTTCCGGCACCCGTGCGGCATTCCCTGCGAGTAGAAGCAGCAAACCTAATCCGTGTTTGCATGGAAATTTCCGGCTGGGGCAGGAGCAATGAAAAGCTGGCCCGCTCAAATCCGCCTGGGTCCGGTACGGGTCTTTACCGCTCCCCTGGCATTCGCCCCACACGGAACGTCCTTTGCGTCCCAGAGCCACCCATTTTCCGGGATTCGCAAGTCCCTGTCCCGCCTTCGCCGACGAAGCATCAGGCGCAAGGGCAAGAACTTGCTCAATTGTCAAAATTTCCATGCTCGGGAGAGTTCAAACGCGGCGGAAGGTGTACCCGCTTCCCATGGAGCAGGCAAGTTGAGAATGCTGGCGTGCCTCCCAAACACGCTTTGCCATTTCGTCTGGCTGTTCGATGAAAACGTACAAGCCTATCCCCGCAACTTTTTCTTCTCGGCGGCGCGCTGCAACGTGTGCTTGGTCTTGTCCTTGAGACGCGTCTTGCGCTTGCGCAACTGCTGCGCAACCTTGTCCACCGCCTTGTCGATGGCGGCATAGAGGTCCGCCTCGGAACACTCTGCATGAATGTCAGGCCCCGGCAGGGCGAAATGCATTTTCACCGTGTAGGTCTTTTTCGGGTCCTTCCGCTCGTCGTGAAAAAGCACGATATGCGCGGCCATGATCTCGCTGCTGAATTCTTCCAGGTGCTCAACCTTCCCCGCCACATAACCATGAATCGAGGCGGTGAGTTTGAGATGACGCGGGCTTAGATGTATCTGCATGGGCACAGATTACGAAAGATTAGTCCCGATGCCAACTTTTGAATGCACAAAAGCCGCTCAAAATCGCCCTCCTTCAGCTTTTCTTTTGCCAGGCCTCAACCCTTGCCAACCCTTACCAACCGTCAGTTGCCGCCCTTGCCCCTCGGCCTCTCTAAATCTCGAGTATCCCCCATCCCTGCCAAGCAAACGACGCCGCCCCGTGAAGGGCGGCGTCGCAAGGAGCCACTAAAATTCGGACTCAGGAATGCTTTACTTGGTCGGAACCGTCGCAATCGTCTGCAGAATGCGGCTTGCAATCTTGTACGGATCGCCCTGCGAGTTCGGACGGCGGTCTTCGAGGTAACCTTTGTAGCCGCTCGGGATGAAGCTGATCGGCACACGGATCGAAGCGCCGCGGTTGCCGACGCCGTAGTTGAATTTGTCGATGGACTGCGTTTCATGCAGACCGGTGAGGCGCAGGTGGTTGTCCGGGCCATAGACGGCGATGTGCTCGTTCTTGTATTTGTCGAACGCGGCCATCAATGCCTCGAAATAATCCTTGCCGCCGACTTCACGCATATACTTGGTCGAGAAGTTGGAATGCATGCCCGAGCCGTTCCAGTCCAGGTCGAGGCCGAGTGGTTTGCAATGGTAATTGACTTCCACCTCGTATTTTTCGCAAAGGCGGTTCAGGAGGTAGCGGCCCATCCACATTTCATCGGCGGCTTTCTTGGAGCCCTTGCCGAAGATCTGGAATTCCCACTGGCCCTTGGCCACTTCGGCGTTGATGCCTTCGTGGTTGATGCCTGCCGCGAGACAGAGGTCGAGGTGTGTGTCCACGATTTCACGGGCAATGCTGCCCACGTTCTCGTAGCCGACACCGGTGTAATATTTGCCTTGTGGATACGGATAGCCGCCCTTCGGAAAGCCGAGAGGAGCGCCATCCTTCCAGAGGAAATATTCCTGCTCGAAACCGAACCAGGTTTCCGGGTCGTCGAGGATGGTTGCACGCGCATTGGTTGAATGCGGGGTGCCATCGGCATGCATGACTTCGCAAAGAACGAGAACGCCGTTTGTTTTCGTTGCGTCCGGGTAGGAAGCAATGGGCTTGAGGACGCAATCCGAGCTATGGCCTTCGGCCTGCCGGGTGGAGCTGCCATCAAACCCCCAGTTCGGCAAATCTTCCAGCTTGGGAAAGCTGCTAAAATCTTTAACGAGGGTTTTGCCACGTAGGTTGGGGACGGGTGTGTAACCGTCGAGCCAGATATATTCCAGTTTGTACTTCGCCATGTTATGTGTAGTTAGTTGATGTGTGTGTTTTTGAGCGGACTGCGCCTTTTTAGCCGCACTCTGTTGTTTATTTGACCCTGATTACCTTCCTTTTGACGCGCTGCGCATAAAGCACGAAAGGTGCCATTCCATAATGGAAACACAGTGAAGCGATCCGTGGAAAGCAGATTTTTTACAAAAAGTTCCGAACTTGCCTACATAATGAAAGGAGGCCATCTTGCGCCATGCAACAGGTAAAGGATACGCTCCGGGCGACTGTGCGGCTGAGTTACGACGGAAAAGTGTATAAAACGTTTCATGGGCCGAAGGCTGAGGAAAGATTTTCAAACGAGGTCCGTGTCCTGCGCCATCTTGAGGATCACAATTGTCCATTTGTGCCCAGACTGCTCGAATCGAACCCGCAGCAACTCCAGATTGTCACCACAAACTGCGGAACTCGAGTTGACCATCTGGACGAAGCCCGCACCAAGGAGCTTTTTGCCGAACTTGAGCCGTATGGAGTGCGGCACGATGACCCGGAGATGCGCAATGTCACCTACCGGCAATCGGATGGACGCTTCTGCTTGATCGACTTTGAATTTGCCACCATTCTCCCTATTTCGACAACTCCCGCCTGATGGACCACCCCCATAACGAAACAGTCCCCAGTGTATTAAGATGGTCCGGCCAGACGGACCGGGGCAAAATCCGCCGGAATAATGAAGATTCCTTTCTCGGCCTGCAATTTAACGCCCAGGAGGTCCACCATCTCGGCAAATTCGGCGAAGCATCCACCGCCAGCACCGATTTTGCCTTTGCGGTGAGCGATGGAATGGGCGGAGCGATGGCTGGAGAGTTTGCCAGCAGGATCACCGTGGAAAAAATCACACGCCTGCTTCCGCGCTCCTTCCGACAGGCAGCAGTGGGGATCGAGGCGGGTTTCGCTGATGTGCTCAATGAGCTTTTCAGCCAGATTCACCGCGCACTGACGTTCCTCGGAACCAGCGACGAGGAGTGCCGGGGCATGGGTGCGACCTTGAGCATGTGCTGGTTTACGCCAGGCTGGATGTATTTCGGGCATGTCGGCGACAGCCGCATTTATTACCTCCCGAAGAGTGAAGGCGGGATCAAGCAAGTGAGCCATGACGATACATATGTCGGCTGGCTTTTTAGAAAGGGAGAACTCAACGAACGCGAAGCTCGTAATCATCCCCGCCGCAATGTGTTGCAGAAGGCACTCGGTGCCGGGCACCAATTCGCGGACCCGCAGGTCGGAGCGGTGGCTTACGAACCGGGCGACATGTTTCTCCTTTGCACGGACGGTCTCACGGAAGGGCTCTACGATGAGCGTATTCTTGAATACCTGCGCTCTTCCCAAGCCATCGCCACAGGCAACAATCCGGCTCATCGCATTGTACAGGGGGCATTACATGCCTCCGGACGCGACAACATTACCGGATTAGTGATCGAGGTTCTTTAAACACCGCGGTTCTGTTCCGCGGCGGTCAACTAGGGCGTGTTAAGGTAAATGTTGCAAACTGGGCGCGGAGGCTTTACAAGCAGGAATGGAATTGACCCAAGCCCAGTACGAGCAGATCGCACACTGTTTTCCCAAGCCCCGAGGCACGCTGAGATA